>WNGP01001144.1_pt1 | contig 21954 bp, 13 predicted proteins | sample 5407671 | NCBI WGS metagenome assembly WNGP01 (sample SAMN13153381, study PRJNA577476) | soil metagenome | isolation source: 40 cm soil or saprolite under Garry oak tree replicate 2 | place: USA:California | collected 2016-06-15
AGAACCATTGTATGTGCCTGACCGCGTTCCACCAATGCAGAGGTCTTCGTTTCTAGTATCTCGCAAAAGACGCTCTATGTCAACTGTTTACGTATTCAGATCCAGGGCTTCGCAAAAGTCTTTTTGCTCTTCCCCTCCCGCCCCAAAAAGAGTAAAAGAGCGTGGTGCCGCTGTGGCGCGGCCGCGCCACAGCGGCACCACGCTCCTGATTCATCTGGGGTGGGGGGCTTGCTGTCAATCAGAGCGACATTTGAGAAGCCCTATTGCATGGTGCTAGACATTTGGAGAGAATGCCTGTCACCCTGAGCGCAGCGAAGGGTCTGGCGCGCCGGACGCAGAGATCCACTCATAAATGGGGGTGCAGGGGCGAAGTCCCCTGCCGGAGCGCGAGGTGTCCTCGCACGTTTCTCCCCCATGGCGGGCCTCTGGCCCGCCAGAAGAATTATGAGTGGATCTCAGGCTTCCTCCCTTGACAGGTACAAAAAAGGATGCTATGATTTTCACAACGTTCTGTATACGTATTCACAGCAGTATTGCTGTGTAAAAGGTGAAGCATGCAAAAAATGCTAAAAGAGAGCCCTCCCTTAGTATGATCGTTCACTACATCTATTTCAGGAAGGAGTGTACCATGCGTTTACAAGGAAAAGGTCATTGTGATTGGCCTCTCGACTCAGAAGGTGCGTGGTCACAACGGGTTGGAGATGATGCCCGATGTCAGCATTGAAGAGGCGCCAAAGGCCAATGCGCTCGATGGGCTGGTCATCCCCGGCGGTTGGGCACCCGACAGGCTGCGCCGCAACCAGGGGGTACTGCAACTGGTGCGTGAGGTATATGCACAGGGTAAAATCGTCGCCAGCATTTGTCACGGTGGCTGGGTTCCCATCTCGGCAGGGATAGTACGAGGACACAAAGCAACGGGGACCAGCGCCATCAAGGACGATATCACGAACGCCGGCGGCATCTGGGTAGACGAGTCGGCTTTCCGCGATGGGAATATAGTATGGGGGCGTGTGGTTGAGGATATTCCCAACTTCTGCCGCGAACTGGTTTCCGCTCTTGAGCAGCAGCAGTATTGAGGTACGCTATCTAAATGGTGCATGCGGGACATGCGTGGGTGAGAACCAGAGCCGATAATGAAGATTAACGACCAAAGCCGGTAGTGTCATGCTGAGCGTAGCGAAGCATCTGGCTGCCCATCGAGAGATCCTTCGCTTCGCTCAGGATGACAAGCGACCCGCGATTATTACCGATCTTGGTCGTTAAAGTTCATTATCGGCAGTGTGCACGATACATCGGCACCTACGGGTTTCCCAGGAATGAGCGAATGCACCACTAAAGTCGAAAACCGTAAGGGGAGATATACATGCGCTATAGAACATTAGGCAAAACGGCTCTCCCGGTCTCCGAGATTGGTTATGGTACATGGGGAATCGGCAAATCGGGTTGGATCGGCGCTGAGGATAAGGAATCGCTGGCAGCCCTGCATAGGGCTATCGATCTGGGCCTGAACTTTATCGATACTGCTCTTGCCTACGGGGACGGGCACAGTGAGCAACTGATCGGCGAGGTTGTGCGCAGCAGAAACGAGCGGATTTATATTGCCACCAAAGTGCCACCAAAGAATAGACTGTTGCCCGCCCCACCCGGTGTTCCGGCACATGAGGCGTTTCCCGGCAATCACATCAGGGAATGCAAGGAGGGTTTCACATGAAGAAGATTGTTGTGACGGGAGGAAGTGGCAAAGCGGGGCGAGCAGTGATCAAAGATCTCCTGGCACATGGCTACGATGTGCTAAATGTTGATCTGCTGCCGCCACGTGAGCGGCTAAGTCCTTATTTAAAAACAGATCTCACGGATATGGGTCAGGTGTTTGAAGTGCTGCATGGTGCAGATGCGGCGATACACCTGGGTGCTATTCCGGCATCTGGTATTCAGCCAGCAGAGGCTACTTTTCGCAATAATACACTCAGTACATACAACGTCTTTAGTGTTGCTGCGACACTGCGCTTGCAGCGCGTGGTGTGGGCATCCAGCGAAACAACCCTGGGGTTGCCCTTTGATCGTGTGAAGCCCGCTTATGCACCTATCGACGAAGAGCATCCACTGTATCCCGAATCGAGCTATGCACTTTCCAAGGTGCTCAGCGAAGAAATGGCCCGGCAGTTCAACCGCTGGAGTGGTGTGCCGTTCGTGGGACTACGCTTCTCGAACATCATGGAGCCACAGGATTACGAGCGATTCCCCACTTTCTCGCAGGACGCGCATCTGCGCAAGTGGAATCTGTGGGGCTATGTCGATGCGCGCGATGTTGCTCAGAGCTGCCGGCTGGGTCTTGAAGCTGACGTCAAAGGTGCAGAAGTCTTCATTATTGCCGCTGCCGATACGGTCATGAATCAGCCTAGTCGCGAACTGCTGACAGGGGTCTTTCCAGGAGTCCCTTTGCGTAGCGAGATTGAGGAATTTGAGACACTGCTTTCTATCAGAAAGGCTCGCAAGCTACTAGGATATGATCCTCAATATTCCTGGCGCAATGCTTAAGTCCCATTGCCTGTACTTCCACATTATATGCGACTCTCTGCTATTCGAAGATGTCAAGCGGCAAGAAAGCCGAGATGATCCAGTTGGGCGCGTCTACAATCTCGCTGACGCGCAGGTCTACGGTGACGCTGCATAACGCGTAGGCCTCGTGGCGCGTCAAATCGTAGTGCCTCGCCAGGTGACTGATCATGTTACGCACGGCTTTCTGGGCGGCAACGTACAGGTCGGGGCCGTGCCCGGTTGTGACATAATAGCCCTTCTTGTTAGCCTTTTCGACGGCAGAACCGGGCGTTGAGTATTGCAACTCGGGGATACTTACGCCTTTATGCAGGCCAAAGCGCACGGTTACAATCATGGGGCCTTCAATGGCCGTGCCACATACTTCACCGTCGCCCTGGGCGGCATGCGCGTCGCCCAACGAGAAGAGCGCGGTCGGGTGCAACACGGGCAGGAAGAGCTTCGACCCTTTCACAAGCTGCTTGATATCGATGTTCCCTCCATTCAAACGCGGGGGAATGGTGTCGAGCGAACCGGGTTCGGCGGGAGCAACACCCATTACCCCGCAGAATGGCTCTAAGGGGATGCGAATGCCGGGCTTAAAGTAGGTATGGTCGCTTTGTAGCTCCCACACTTTCAGATAGGGCTCGGGAAATTCGTCTGCCAGCAGGCCGAAGCCAGGGATGATTGCCGTCCAGCCCCAATCCCTGGGACGAACATCCAGCACCTCGACCTCCAGCATATCCCCAGGCTGCGCCCCAACTATCGCTACAGGGCCGGTTAATGGGTGAATGACGCTGAAATCCAGGTTATTCAGGATATCAATGCTGCAACCTGGAAAAATCTGCTTATCGGAAGCCTCTTTCGTCTCCAATTCAACAACATCACCCGGTTCGACCGTCACGAGGGGCGCGATGCTGTTATCCCAGCGACAATGCGTGCGTTCCTCGAGTAAGCGGTACTTACTATCCATCGCCATGACAAATCCTCCTTCATTCTTCAACATAAATCTTGTCGCTACTCGCCAGGGCTGCCGGCGAACGCGTGCTCAGCAAGGCAACGACAATCAGACCGAGCACAAACCAGGCGGCACAGATGGGACCGGCCAGGTTGAGCGGCGCGGGAGGAGCAGGTATAAACTGCGCCAGTATTGGGAAGATCAACACAATAAAAGGTATCGCCGGCAAGATTATATGCCGCGCTATGTTGAAATTTTCGCGGTGTTCGCGCAGGTAGAAGAACGGCACGGACAGGCAGGCAGCCATGTACACCACCAGGATGAGAATGGTGATGATTACTCCTAGTAGCGCAAAGGCCGTCGAAGCGCCATAGACGAAGCCGGGCCACAGGGTTAAGACGACACCTACGATCATCGTGAAAATGATGGCGATGTCAGGTGTGCGGAAGCGATGACTGATATGTGCCAGTGGGCGCGGATACGTGCGTGCACGACCCATTGCATACATCACCCGAGAGGCTGCGTTCACACCAGCATTTGAATTCGCCAGTGCGCTGTTGAGGATCGCGAGAATAGCGATGAACGCAAATTCGCCCCAAACTTTGTTCGCCAGCACTCCCCAGGGATTTGCATTAGTGGCATACGAGCCAATACGGTTAATGCCCCAGCCAACAACGCCGGCGTACGAGCAGAAGACATAGAAGATACCGATGGAGACGGCCGCAAGTAAGATTGCACGCGGCACCGTGCGGCGAGGATTATGGGCTTCTTCCGCCAATGGCGCTGAGGATTCAAAGCCGGCAAATGCCAGGAAAGCGAAAATCATGCCGTGGAGAATACCCTGCCAGTTTCCCAGCACGGGTCCAGATTCTAGACTGGAGGCCGGGTTAAAGGTGGCCGCCGTATTGCCACTGCCAGCGCTGACGATCAGCCAGATTGAAAGCAATACGAAGACAGCAATTTCAATGGCACCCAGTACCACGCCTACGTCCGCAGATATCTTGATGCCAAAATAGGTGAGACAAAAGATAATCACGGCGAAGATCATTGCCCACACAGCCCACCCATTTGGCCCAAACGAGAGGTGAAAGTATTGATTGACGAAACCATCAGCGACAGGGCCTAACACGAGTAACTGCAAGGGTACGATTAACAGGTAGGCAAGGCTGAACAACCAGCCCGTCATCCAGCCAGCCTGGGTCCCCAGGCTGCGGCCGACATAGGTAAAGAAGCCTCCCGCCGACGGCAGGTATCTTGCCAGGGCACCTATGTTGAGAGCGATCAAGGAACAGACGATGAGCGCGATCAGAACAGCCAGCGGCAGAGCGCCACCTGCATATGGGATAGCAGCCCCAAGGCTGAACGACACGGCAGAGGCGGGAGCCATGGTCGTGACCGACTGGAATAACACTCCAGGAAGACCAATTGCGTTCCGGCGTAACGTTGCTTGCTCCGGTGGTGAGGAAGATTCGGATCCGGTTGCCATACAATTGCTCCTTCTCTATCCTTTGCTTGAGGATAGAAACAGCAGGTAACAAACGAGGATACCTGCTACCTGCACACGAATAGAAAGGATGAATGCTTTTGATGAAGCGTTGCTAAGAAACACCTACAAGTTGCCTACGCCTACGGGTTACAAGTGGAACAAGACTGATCCTCTATCCTTAATGATAAGTATTTATAGAGAAAAAGCAAGGTATCTGTGTAATACAAACAGCATGTCACCGTTGTTGGATTTCTCCATAGCGACGCAATAACCCGGTCGGGCGTGAGCCTACGGTGCTGGTACCCGGCGTCTCAGGTACAGGAACCATTTCTACCAACTATTGATTGTAGCATAAGAATTTGATCTTACCCCCATGATTTACGTTCTACTAGGTAGTATCTCCTATAGGGAGTATGCTATACTGGGGGTAACTATTCAGGTCTCCTTTCTCTTGCGCCGCCTGCGGCGGCGGGGTGAGGGAGAAAGGCGGGGGCACCCCGCACCCCGCCAAGGGGCCTTGCAGGCCCCTTGGACCTCCCTGCTGAATAGTTACTACTGGGGATACATTGGAGACAATTGGTATCTCGAGAGAGGGGAGCCTGGTAACATTAGCCGACAGAACAACGATGGCAAAGGAAATACACAAACAGGACAGTTAGACCCGCGTACCCTGCTGCACAGGCGCTACGTCATTATGCGCGCGATTGGACATGGGGGCATGGCCGCTGTGTATCAAGCGAGGGACACCAGGCGGGGAAGTATCTGTGCCATCAAGGAGATGAGCCTCTCCACGGTGCCCTCCAATGAACAGTCCCAGGCCATTCAGAATTTCCTGGCGGAGGCCAGGATTCTTTCTCGTTTGAACCATGCCAATCTTCCAGCCTTCACCGATTTCTTTACCGAGGGTGAGCGCCATTTCCTGGTGATGGAATATGTTGACGGCAACACGCTCGAAGACCTGCTGGAGCGTAATAAAGGGCCATTTTCTGAACCCCGCGTGCTGGGTTGGGCCAGGCAGTTGTGCGATGTGCTGGAGTACCTGCACAGTCAGCAGCCACCAGTGATTTTCCGAGATATGAAACCCGGCAATGTCATGCTCACGCGTACCGGCCGCATCAAGTTGATCGATTTTGGCATCGCCCGCCTCTTCCGCCATAGCGGCTCACAGGATACGCAATTGCTCGGCACGCCCGGCTTCGCGCCTCCAGAACAATATGGCAGCGCCCAGACAGACGTACGTTCAGATATATACTCGCTGGCGATGACGCTGTTCCATTTGCTGACCGATACGATTTCCGAGAGCGGCTTTGGCCTGACCAATGTTCACGCGAACTTTCCACAAATCTCGTCACCCGTGGCGCGCGCACTTGAGAAAGCGACAGCGCTGCGGCCTGAAGATCGTTACGAGAGCATTGTCGTGTTCCGCCGGGCACTGCTTGGCGTGGGCGCGTTCCGTTTTGAGAGTGGCGGGGAGGCTACCACGCCCGAGGAGCTGGCAGAGTTATGCGCCCACTACCCAACCGAGGCGGCAGATTATTTGTTCGCAGGTGAGATCGAGTCCTGGCTGACCGAGATTGGGGAGAATGACCTGGCGCGCACGACGAAACGCATTCGCGCCACGGTTGGCGATCCCGAAATGGGCGTCAACAAGTTTTTACAGGCGGTAATGGGGCCAAATGCGCAGACGCGCACCGGCACGGCAACACAAATGGCCGGCAACGGCACTACTGGCAAGACGGCTAACGAAGCTCGCGTAAGTGTACCAGGTTCACGTACCAGCAGGGCAGGACGGACAGGCGAGACTGGCAGTGCTGTAATCGTGCGTCCCAAAACCATTGATTTTGGGGAGGTCTATCCAGGCCTATCAGCCCCCATCTTGCTGGCAATCTCCGGTGTCAAAGGCGCCCTGGTCAAGGGCACAATCCGCCCGGTTGAGTCGTGGATCGTACTGGACCAGGCGACCTTCGACGGTATGAGCACACCCATACGAGTGCGAGCCGACAGCACACGCTTGCGCGGTTCTACACATTATACGGGCACGATCATCGTAACGCCTGACGACAGCGAACAAAAGATTGCCGTGAAGGTGGAACTGGATGTGCTTGGCTACAGCACGTCCACGATGCCCGCTACCACAGGACAAACAGCGCAAGAGGACGAGGATGACCTGGTATACCAGCAAAGCACCTCATCCACGCAAAAAAGTACCACAGTCGCAGCCGCCAGGGGTAATATATCTCCGGTTAGCCAGCCCTTTACCAGTGCCAAAGACAGCGAGTACAAAGCGAAATATGGACAACCCGGCAACGGGGGCTGGGAGGTGCTACAGGTTTCACAGCGGCAAGCGGTACGGATCAGGTATGGCCTGACATTCTTCGCTGCATGTATGCTCGGCGCTCTCTTCTACATTATCTTGTCACGTATCATGCCATCTTCATCGCTGCTCCCACCCAATCCATGGTTTGTAGGCGTGCTGATTGGCCTGGTGCCTTTCACAACTTTAGGAGCTTTGATCGTCAACTGGAGCACCTCGTGGAGCTTGCGCGAAACGCTTAACCGCGTCATTACAGGATTGTGTACGGCATTACTGGCACTGGGACTAAGCGAGGCAATCTGGCAAAATCTACTGGGGGCAGCCGCACCACCATTACACCTGGTAGTGATGTTGCTTGTGACCGCGGCCGGGGCAACTGCCGGGACTTCTCCCAGGTTGAGTGACCGTATGCTCAGGGGTGGCATCTGGGCCATGCAGCATATGCGCCGGCTGGTGATCGCCTTATCAGTGGTGGTCGGCGGAGGGTTGGGCTATGCTTTGACGAGTGGGTTCGCCTTTGGCTGCTTCGTACCCTTTGGTGTGCTGCTTGGCATTGGCGTCGCGGTAGCACTGGTGCTGCGCCTTGATCGCCTCATCAAACAGAAGCTTCCACGTCCATGAGCAACCTTCTCCCGAAACTGGTAGTAGTGCTGGGGCCGACGGCGTGCGGGAAAAGCGTACTGGGTATCGCTCTGGCACAACGTTTTAATGGAGAAATCGTCTCAGCCGATTCGCGCCAGGTCTACCGGGGCCTGGATATCGGCACGGCCAAGGTGACTCCGGCGGAGCAAGCCCTTGTCCCCCATCACCTGTTGAACATCGCCGACCCACGCGAGATCTATAGCGTGGCGCAGTTCCAACGAGACGCCATGGCCGCCATCAACGCTATCCTCGAGCGCAGGCATCAACCATTCATGGTTGGTGGTTCACCTCATTACATCCAGGCAGTAGTGGACAACCTGGAAATCCCGCACATAGCTCCCCAACCTGAACTGCGAGCCCAACTCGAAGCGCGTCCCCTGGCTGAGTTACTGGCTCAACTCGAGCTGTTAGACCCCCAAAGCGCCGCCACCATCGACGGCAACAACCCTCGCAGGGTAATCCGCGCCCTCGAGGTAAGTCTTGTCTCGGGTAAACCTTTCTCCCAGCAGCGCGGGCTGGCCGACCCGCTATACCAGTCGCTATTGCTGGGCATAGATTGGCCCCGGAGCATATTGTATGAAAGAATTGACGCACGTGTTGATGAACGCATGCGGCAGGGGATGGTGCAGGAAGTACAGCGGTTGCTGGATGAAGGGGTGAGTCACGAGCGCCTGGAAGCGCTGGGATTGGAATACAGATTTACCAGTCGATGGCTACGCGGTGAGTTTAAGAGTGAAGATGAGATGGTGCAGAGGTTGAAGCATGCCATCCACGATTTTACCAGGAGGCAGTTGACGTGGTTCCGCAAGGATACGAGGGTTGCGTGGGTGGAGGGTGGAGAGGTGGCGAGGGTGGAGGAGATGGTGAGGGGATTTTTGGAGTGAGCAATACATTTTCTGTTTTAGAGATCATTATAGCCGTTAGTGGATGGTCATTATAGGCTTTAAGCAGATAATCATAGGCCCCGGTATTTAGTTTCCATATCTCAATTAAGCGGTGCAAATCGAACAACGGTCCGCTTGTGACGTACCGCAATTTATCGTAGTAGAGAGCAAGTTCCTTGCTTTTAATGACATCGGTGCCACTCTCAAGCGTTTCTAGATAGCCTGCAGGTATACTGCGATGAAAATGCCCAATGCGCCAGTGCGGCTGCGAGGGCAACCTGGCTAAAAGAGGATCAGCTAATGCAGGGCGATCGACAACATGAACATATGGACCGGCCTCAAAACCAAAAAAACCGATCCTACTTAGGACTACTGCTACCTTTTGATTGGAGAATCTTGCTTGCAATCCATCTTGTGCGTACGAGGAATTGGGCATTTGTATGCCACGTAGCGCATTGAGAATACCTGTGGCATCTACATAAGCAGCACGCTCGTCAGCTACGCCTCTCCCATCGATGATTACGTTGCTCGTGATGATGGGATACCAACGAGAGTTAGGTGCAAGGAAGCCGAAGAACACAACGCCAGCAAGAACAGGAATCCAAATCCATTTGAGCGAAGGATAGGAACCCCGGACAAGCAAGATCATCACGATTAAAAAAGGTGCCGTTAGAAACCGCCCTGCCATAAAATCCCCCCCAATTTTGAGAGTATAGAGAAAATACAGTACTATGCCTAAGAGGAAAGGAATATTTCTCCATTCTCGCGAGAGGAAGGTCAGGGAAAAACCAGCAGCAATGATGATGAACAGAATTGGATCGAATTTAGCTGAACTGATGAAATAGCCTATCCCCTGATGGAGCAGTTGAGCGACTCCAATACCTGTATCCAGCTTTGCATATGCAGTATTGGGAAAAAGAAAGCCATAATACCACAATGAAAACGCTTCCCAAAACACGAAAGGCAAAAATCCTAGCAGCGCGGCTTTTATATTCATAAATGTGGGAGATTTGTACAGTTTATAGATAAGGGGTGGCGCGAAGAGTAACAATGTATCCATACGATTAAGGGCTGCCAGCGCAGCAATCAGTGCGAGCCAGAATATGGAGCGTGCATTCCGCCTGTCCGAGTAGAAAACAAGCATGAAAAGGACTATCAGCAGATGTGTTAATGGATTCTCTAAACCGGAAGTAGAATAATCCACAAACGATTTGGATGCCGCGAGAATCAGTATCCCCATTACAGCAACATATGGAGACTTAGCTAAGTACAATGCAAAAATCCCTATAGCGATGAAAGAGATAGCTATTGATAAGAGAAGGGCCGAGTAATAGATTTGGCGCGTACAAAAATAGACAACCGAGAGGAAAAACATCCAGAGGGGATGAGTATAAACTTGTACTCTCTCATCAATATTCCATGTCAGACCAAATCCGTGAATAAAGTTATCGACGGTCCTAAAAGTGATGTAGGCATCGTCGCTTAACCACCCATCTTTGATAATAATAAAGAGGAAAAAGGTGAGCGAAACAGCGACAAGAGTTTTTTCTTTTCCTTTTCCGCTTTGAGAAGCCCTGCTCTCTTGAAGATCATCGATTGCAGGAACAACTGCTTGCTGTGAGTCGGCTTGATCTGGTCGAATGGATGAAGACTGCCTTATGAGCGAATACCATATTCTTGTAAAGAAGCCTGATGAGAACCTGAAAAAACCTGGTATCAAAGCAGGAAAACGCTGCATCTTCGTGTGACTCCTTTTATATTATACGTGTACATCACCTGCTCTACTCCGCCACGATTGTTTCGGGCTCTGGCTGCAAGGGTACAGCTTGCGAACCATCCTGCGTGTCGTTATTGGCATGCCCGTTAGCGCCCGTCAACATGGGCGTTGATGCAGCAGCTTGTTCTGCGTATGCGGAGACAGTTGGCAGATTGTTCTCCACAACCAGGCCGTTGTCGATGTAAATGTGGTATGGAAACATGGCAGGATCGAATGTACTGCTGTGAGAGACGAAGAAGATCTGTTCGAAATGCTGGGAAAGCAAAGTGCCAGTAACCAGGTCGACGAGGGCCTGCAAGCGGTCGTCGCTGGCAAGGCTCAATGGCTCATCTAACAAGAGGAAACCGGGAGCGGCGCCCACCTCACGCGGCAGGACGGCGATGGCGAATGCCAGGCGCAGTGCAAGGGAGATCTGGTCGGCAGCCCCTCCTGAAAGATCGGATTGCGAGATGTACTCGGCAGCGGCTGGCTCCCAGACGCTAAGCTGGAATGCGCCACCACCGGCAACGCCATCTTCGGGTTCAGTGGAGAGGCGCATATCATGATAATGCCCACGGGTGAGTAGTGGCAGCAGTTGCTGCATGTAATACTCGGTGCGTGGCAGCACCTTACGCATAAGTCGCTCAATGGCTGCGTCAATCAACAACCTACCATGTTTCTTCGTCTGATAGCTGCGTTCCTGCTGCTGCATGTGTTCGCGTGCCAGTCCCGGGTCAAGTTTCTCCTTGCCTGTATCAAGACGTGTACTGAGTTCCAGTTCCTGTTGTTCGAGCTGGCGTAGTTCTTCCTCAACAACGGCAAGCTGCTCTTCCAGGCGAACGCGATCCTCCGGTGAGTTCTCCCCGACCAGTGGCCAGACGGCAGCGATACCGGTAAGGGTGTAGGCTTTGGTGGGTGGCCGATTACGCTGGACGAGCATGGCAGCGATACGCTCGTGGGCCTGCTCTATATCATGCTTGCATAGCTCTATCTTGGCCTGAGAAGCGCCTTCCTGTACCTTGAGTTGCTCTAGCTCGCTCAGCAAACCCGGCTCGTTAGCCTCCTGCATTTCATGCTCGCAACGAGCATGCAGAGCATGCAGGGTTTCGGCAAAGGGATTTGGAGGCATAATCCAACTGCCAAGGGTAGCACTACACTTTGCGAGTTGCCGGTAGAGCTCAGAAAGTGACTCCTGGCGCTCTTTGAGCACTGAGGCCTGGGCAGTGTGACGATCCTGGAGTTCGAGTTTACGGCCAAGGGTGATTTGCAATGCCTCGAGCTGTTTGCGCGTAGCAGCCTCGGCAGTGCTAACGGAAGCCTGCCCGAAAGAAACGCCTGAAGCCTGGACACGCTGGCGTAGAGAGTCCTGCAAGCTGCGCAAACCGTCTCGTAAGGTGAGTTGCTGCTGGCGCGTATCTTCGAGCTGCTGCATAGGGTTCCCAGCCTGGAAACGCTCGTGCTGCTCCTGCATCGCTTGTTTACGATGAAGGAGGACATCGAGGGTCTCCTGGTGAACTTTGAGTTGTGCCGCCAGCTCAGGTTGCAGGTCCATCCTGGCATCGAGAGTGGCGATTTCACTTGCCGCGGATTTGATAGCTTCTTCGACGTGGGCGTGTAATTCTGCATCTGAAGGCGTGGAAGATGTGGTCGAAGGCCGGGTATCTGCTGTGTCGTATGCGTTTGGCGCACTATCCAGGGGGATAGGTAACCCCTCCTGGCCCGCGGCTGTAGCTATCTCGCTGCGCAGGCGCTCAATGGTTTCCTGGTCGTCAAGTAATTTCTCGTCGATACTGTCCCAGCTCTCCCCCTTGCGCATGTCTTGTAGGCGTGCTTTTTCCTTGCGATGAGCAGCAACAGCTTGCATGGTAACATTGACCTGGTTACGGGCAGCGGCTACCTGGTTACGGGCTTCGTCGAGCTGCTGTTGCAGGTCGGCGCGACTTTCCTCCTGCACCTGCATTTGTTGCAGGAGATACGCAGCTTCTTCGACGGAGGACGGGACAACGCCGCCGAGAGAACGAATTTCATGCTCAATTTGAGCAAGATCGTCATGACTACCATTCATGCGTGCAGCGGTTTCGCGAGCAGCAACCATCATGCCGAAGCGGCTGATGGAATCCTGCATCTGCCGATTGGCTTCCTGCTCCTTCTCGCGTGTATTGCTATACTTTTGTAAGGTGAATCCCGCTCCAGCGAGGAGCAAAAGAGCGGCCACGCCAGCAATAGTGGCAAAAACATACGACTGGCGCAGCACTTCAATCAGGGCAGCGCCACCACATAGAATTAATAAGACAACACAGGCAATAAAGAGGCCAAGTTGTATGCTGGCGGTACGGCGGATTGCGAGGGCTGCGAGAGTGAGCTGCTCTTGCTGCTGGTGAGCAGCCATGACGTGTTGCTCGGTATCAGTGAGACCCTGGGAAAGACCTTTTACGCGCTGCCATTCTTCGAGCTGGCGATGGATGCTGAGTTGTTGCCAGCGCTTTTCTATAGCGTCAGCACGCTGCTGCACTTGCTGTGCTTCTTGCTCAACGAGTGCAAGTTCATGTTCAGTTTCTTGTAGCTCTGCTTGCACCTTTGCAAGTTCAGCACTATTTTCTTCGGCCTTTGAACGACCGGCAATCCTGTTGACACGTGTTTGCTCGGACAGTTCGAGGACGGTAAGTCGTTCAGATAGAGCCCGTAAACGCCGGAGACGCGCTTCCGTCTGGGGTCGCGTCGAGCGATGCTGTTCCTCTAATTCATGTTGGGATTGTTGTGTCTCTTCAATGAGCATGCGTATATGCATGACTTCTTCATCAAGTTCCACAAGCTGCTCTCGCATCCGCTCATCCTGTTTGAGTTCCTGCTCGAGCTCCTTGATAGCGTTGACGGCGTCAAGCAAATCCGCAGCCATACGCTCCAGGGTACCAAAGGAGCGGCTAAGCTCGGATAGGTCGCGCACACGTTGTTCGAGGGCAGGTAGATCTTCATGCTCGCGCCGCTCAATATCAGTAAGCTGGTGTTCGAGTTCAGGCAGTTCGCGCTGCGCCTCGGCGATGGTGTCGTAGGCGGCGATGAGTTCATCAAGTATGCTCTGCGCTTTTTTGAGCTGCTGTACGCGGCTCTGCTGGCCTTTGATTTCTGCGCGTTTGTGCGCAAGTTCTTCAAGCGCAAGTTCTTGTTCTGCGATTTCGGGTTCTTGCTGGCTAATTTCGTCGAGGTCTTCGCGAATGGTTACCGCATCGAGGGCTGCTTCGAGCTGACCGAGTTGGTTGCTCAAATCAGGTATGCGATTCTGAACTTCGGCCAGTTTGAGACGTTCAACACTTTCGGCGAGCAGGCGCTCATCTGCGCCGATTACTTTGAACTGCTCGGACAGCCGGTTAAGTTTTTCAAGCCCAAGCAGTTTGCGCACGGTATCCTCGCGTTCGCTGCCACCCAGGTGTTCAAGGCGACTCAATGCTTTCTGCTCTATAAAGCAGGAGTTCCGCAATGTCGTCCCATCGATACGGCCTATCTCAGCGATGATACGCGCATTGGCGGCTTCAAGGTTGGTGACGAGTTCTTCCTCTAGCATACCGAGCTTGTATACTTTGAGTGTAACAGCCTGGCCTTTACCGCGTTCGATGCTGCGTACGACGGTAAGTTCAGTTGGTCCAATCGTCAGTGTGAGCGTGACAGTAGCCTGGGTTTCACCATAGAGGATCAGATCGTCGTAGCGCCCTTCTTCACCTTGCGAACTTCTTTTTCGCTTGATGGCGAGGGATTCACCGTAGAGAGCAAAGTAGATGCTTTCAAACAAGGTTGACTTGCCTGCTTCGTTCGGGCCCTGGATCAGGATACTGCCCCGTTGGGGAAAGTGCAGGTTAATTTCTCGTAAGAGCCTGAACCGTTCGACTGTCAGATGTTTAAGAATTATCATGTATTTTTACTCCAAAGGTGAGTTGCCAAGCAGGTTATCCGCCTATCCGCAGGGCACTTGGGCGGCGCAAGCATCCCCACTCCTCTCCCGCCCCTACGCGGGAGGAGAGGGTTCGCCTAGATGTAGCGGAGGGCGGTCAACAATTCCTCTTTGGTGGCCTGCAAGGCTTTTTGTTCCTGCTCGTCAGGAGCAGCAGCGATCCATTCGTCTGCAAGGGCGATCAGTTCTTCACGGGGAGAAAGGCGTTCGTCTCTCCGAGAAGCGCTCTCATCCCCGGCAATAGGTACCTGTCCGGTCAAGAATGAAAGGGCGCTTTCGTCAATTGCCAGGGCGAAACAATGTTCTTCTCCATATTGCCGTATCTGATTGAGATCCAGCTGATGATATTGGCTGCGCGTGAGTTCGCCTTCCAGTCGAAGTTGCACCATGGCATCATCAGAACATAATGGGCGAAGGCGTTCTAGAACACTCGAAGTGCAGTCAACATGGGATACTTCTATGTCCTGTGGCCAGAGCTCAGTTGTCTGTACAACAAGGCGGCGCAATTGGAGAGCATCTACGGCGATGTGCTTGCACCAGCGAACACCACCGGCAGCCAGGCCGAGAAAGACAAAACCCGGGTCATCATCAGGATCACTGAAGTCAATATGCTGCGTTGCTCCAGCTATGATGACATCACATTCGCCGATTGATAAGTGTCGATAGGCATGATGGTAGCCAGCCAGGATATAGCGAAATGTTGATTGCTCCACGATACTTGCACGGGTGACCTGGGCATGTATGTCGAATAAAGATGTTGCGGCGAAGCCTTCAATAGGAGCATGCAGCACAAGTATAGGGATAGCCACGCGCTCTATATCATCGTGTACGTGCATTCGCTTCAACGGATCCCCCTCCTGGCCGGCGAGGACACTGAGGCCACACATGCCGATGAGCGTACCTCGTACATCAAAAATAACGGGTTCGAGAGGTAGTTGGCCTGAAGTATACGCTTTCGAGGCGCCCAAAGATGGCTCGAAGTAGTGGAGCGCCCCTAAACGCGCATAGCTGATTTGGGGCGCGGGAGCAGACGAAACAAGTGCTGCTTCTCCGCCATCTCTCGCGGAGAGAGCTTCGACCGGCGTATCATGGAGACCACCAATAGCGAACGCTCGAATACCAGCCTGGCGCAATTGGGCGAGGCGTTCAGCAACAAAACTGCGGTCCTGCTCATCTGGATTGGTAGTATCAAAAAGGTCGCCAGCCTGCACAAAGAGATCGACACCTTGACCGATGGCAAAATCAGCCGCCTGCTGAAAAGCGCGGCGCAGTCGCTGCTTGTATTGCTCGCGCTTGCGAGGGTATTGACCCAATGCGGCAGATCCTAGATGGTTGTCGGCAGTTAGAACAAGCGTGACAACCCCACTTGCTTGCTCTTGCTGATCGTTATTTGATTGCATTAAAGCAGGATTCTGCTCCATATCTTTTGCACCATCGTCCTATGTTTGCCTACAGGGCAATCAGAAAAATAAACGCCGGTTACCTGGGGTTAGGGATAATATATCTACTCTAAATAGCAGAACTCCTAATTCGTCTAATGACGAGTCTACCATAAACTGCAATGTTTAAAAACTTGTAGCACAGAAATAGGGACTATTTGGGGAATGCCGAATCATTATTGGAGTTATCCAGGAAGACAAGTAACTATTCAGCAGGGGTTCCAAGAGGCCTTGCAGGCCCCTTGGCGGGGTGCGGGGGCACCCCGCCTTTCTCCCTCACCCCGCCACCGGAGGCGGCACAAGAGAAAGGTCCCGGTACAAAAGTAATGGTCTTGTCAGAATCTGCAACGTTTCACTATTCAGAATAGTCTAATAAACAGAGTTTGGTTAATCTTCTAAATAATGCTGATTTCTTTATTATTAAGCAAGGGCACTGCACGCCATGAATAATACAGTTGGAGCAAAACAACTTTTTAAATTTAGTGAGGGGAGATCGGTGGAGGGGCTGGTACATCTCGACCGGGAGCGAGAGAACAGGCGAGTACTGCTCTCGTTTGCGAATAGTATCCAGGAACGAGATATTGTGACCTATGATCACTCGCGCAGAGTGGCAACATATGTACAACGATTGGCTCGCTATTTAGGCTGGAGCAGGCGCGATGCTCGTGATCTTGCCTTAGCGGCTTTAGTCCATGACCTCGGCAAAACGTGGATTGCAAACGATATACTACTCAAAGCAGATGTGCTTTCCGACGAGGAACGCCTGACAATGGAGCGCCATCCTGTAATCGGGGCGCGCATTCTGATCGGCTGCGAAGTGCATCCCTTTTACGTGGAAACAGTGTTGTATCATCACGAAGCATGGGATGGACGAGGCTACCCTACAGGCTTGAAAGGGGAGGAGATTCCCCTGAGCGCACGGATTTTGACCGTAGCAGATGTCTACGATGTTTTAACATCGCAGCGACCCTACAAAGCGGCTCTATCAAAGGATGCAGCACGAGAGCGCCTGTTGATCGGTTCGACGGCCAGCTTTGATCCGATGATTGTGCGCGCGTTCCTGCATCTTTTGGATGCTCAACCCGATTTTACTTTGCCACAGCGCATCTGCGCGATACCTACACCTGCGAACCACAAGTACCGGGCTATTGGGCGCGCTTAGAGCATAGCTGCGCCATCAATCTAAACGCTACATGATGTCGCGCAGCTCAAATACTGGCCCATCACGACAAACGAGTTTTGAGCCGGCATGGGTATCTAGTTGACAAGTAAGACATGCACCATTGCCACAGACCAGGGGCCGCAGCACAGCAGCCTGGGCGAAGTGCCTAAGACGCAACCGCTCGTGAGCACTATAGAGCGCCAGGGCTGTTTCATGTGAAACACTACAGCAAGCTGCATCTGCCCAATCCAGGTAACTTCCTAGCTTTGAAACCTGGCCCGTCAGATCTCCTTGCAGGCCTACGCTGCCATCACTGGTGATAACCTGGTATTCTGCCTCTGCAGGGAGCAATGCGGGGGGATAAATACCTACTGCATTCTTACTGTGTTGGATGATCGTTACCGCCAACTCTTGTTCAATCGCACTCTGAGCAAGGAACGTAAGCGCGGCAATATACTCCTCCTCACCGATCAACAAAAGATTCCTGACCGCGGGACGCACTATCCACCCGTGCCCCAGTGGCCCCAGGACATCTAGCAATGCACCCTCCTGTTGCTTTACCAGCCACGCAGTTCCACGTCCACGTACATGCACGAGTAATGTGCAAAGTCCTTGCCTTCGTTGCACGCTATGGATAAAGAAAGGGCGACGTAATAGTGGATCGGTGGCCAGTGTGTCACAGCAGCGCACCATACAAAATTGGCCTGGCTGCGCTGCTTGAGCGAGTTGCGGTGCATGTACTTCTAGCAAATGCACCCCGCTATGTATCTCGGTATTTGCGGTGATGATGACAGTGGAGAGTCGCACTATCTTTTCCTGCTTGTGTTTATCTTTTTCCAGTAGTGTATCACAGTGACAAAATAACGTGTGACGGAAGATATCACAATTTCTTGACATTAGCACAAAAAAAGCTCGGAAAATGTGCATTTTGACCACATGTTGTGTTAAACTAGGAGAAGGGAGAGTGACAAATTTCGGAACACAATCCGTCCACATATAGATAGTCATTGATCAAGCCTAGATCTCCAGGAGGGTCTATTGTGCCCATTATATTTGATCGCAGCATCTGCCGTGATCTAAATGAGACTATCTCGCGTGAGTGGCTCATCACCAATGGACTGGGAGGGTATGCTGCAGGCACAGTTGCGGGCGCGCTGACGCGCATGCAGCATGGTCTGCTCGTAGCATCACCCCGCGACGAATCTTCGCCACAACTTCTATTAGCGAAGATAGATGAAGAAGTACTTTTTGACCAGCGTACCTACTACCTTGGCACAAACGAGTACCGGGACGGAACCCTCAACCCGTCAGGCTTTGTACACCTTGAAACCTTTCGCCTCGAAGAAGGCTTTCCGATTTTTACCTACCGGCTCGGTGGGATCGATGGGATCCTGCTCGAAAAACGTATCTGGATGCCTCAAGGTCTTAATACTACTTATATTCAATACCGCGTGCTCCGCCCAAATGCTGAGCTTGGACATGTGTATAGAAATCCCAGCAGGAACGGCGTAGACAGGGCGTCACAGTACAGCTACACGCGTTACCATGAACATCCCGATGCACAACAACGGGTTATCTCACTGACACTCCTGCCATTTGCCGCGTACCGACCATATAACGAACCTCAACGTGGGAACAATGAGTGGCACTTCCAGGTGCAAACCCACCAGGCGGAACCCATTCCCTATGAAGGCGTACAACAACAGCAGAGCCGCGCTGAAAGCGCCATGGCCGGTTGTACAATTCGCGCCTGGGATGGGGCACAACCATATCACATCTTTGCGGTTGGGCACGTAGACAGCGAGACAACCTTTATTCCCACGGGCGTCTGGTACTGGCATTTCTTACGACGGCACGAAGAGGCGGCAGGATTAGCCGCAACAGACGATCTATACCTTCCTGGCGTCTTTCGTGCTAAGCTTTGGCCTGGAGAGGACACTTCCTTAATGATAATCGTTACCACCGAGGAACTGTCATCACAAACCTTCAGTACGAGCAAGCTCAGCCTTTCCTATAAGGATGCGGTAGAATACCAGCGCAGTTATGCGCAGCCACAGCGCTATTTTGGAGAAGGTGGTGAAACAGCACACACGCTTCCCGTACTGCCTGTCACTCTCGCGTCGCATTCAACCGAAGAAGATGAGGAGTTCCTACGTCTCCTCCTACAGGCCGCAGGACGCTTTCTAGCAAAGCGCACTATAGCGCGTAGCGACTTTCCAGGCAGCCAGTCTCCGTTCTTTAATAACACTGAGAGCCTTCCTATTGTTATTCCCGGCTATTTCGATATGCAAGACAATACCCGGGATATGTTAATTGCCTTTCCAGGGCTGATAGTGACTACCAGGCGTTTCTCGGAGGCCCAGCGCATCTTGCGTGGTCTTGCACGCCATTTTAAGCAGGGACTGCTGCCGGACCGTTTACCTTCACCTGGTATTCCTTTAGGTGAACAAGACTATGGAAGCGTAGATACTACGCTCTGGTACTTCTACGCACTTGACCATTACCTGCGCGCCACTCGCGACTATGAACTGCTTGATGATCTCTATCAGCGCCTCGTCGAGAGTATCGACTGGTACATACAGGGCACGTATAACGGTATCCGTGTAGATCCATGTGACGGATTACTGGCAGCGCAACAGGCAGGAAAAGCGCTGACCTGGATGAATGCCATCGTCAAAGATGTTCCTGTTACACCCCGCTATGGCAAACCTGTCGAGGTCAACGCTCTGTGGTATCATGCGCTTTCTCTCCTGCGCGAATGGTCCCAATTACTCTTGCAACAGGGAAGAATTCGCCATGGCACTAGCTATTACAAAGAGCAAAGCCTGCAAGTTGAGCGTAGCTTCAACGAACGCTTCTGGTACCCTGCAGGTGGCTATCTCTATGACGCAATAGATGGACCGGATGGGGATGATCAGAGCCTTCGTCCGAACCAACTGCTGGCATTTTCTTTACGCTATCCCGTGTTGGACGAAGAGCGTCGCAGAGGGGTACTGGAACTTGTCACGCGGCAGCTCGTTACGTCATTTGGATTGCGCAGCTTAGCTCCATCTGAAGTAGGCTATCGAGGCCAACTCCCGGAAAATTTGGAGGATCAGCAACGTATCTTATACCAGGGCAGCGCGTGGCCCTGGTTAATCGGGCCCTTTACTGATGCTTTGCTTTGCATGGAGGCACCGGCTACCTCGACAGAGCAGTATAATAATGCATGCCTGGAGCGGGTATGGCGCCGGGGAATCCAGTTACTTGAGCCATTTCGCCAGGAACTCAGCCGGGGCATGTTGGGCATGTTCGCTGGTGCATATGAAGCTGACTCGCCACAGAAGGCCGGACACATGGCTGCATCCGCCCCCAGCATTGGAGAAATCCTGCGCGTGTATAACCTTCTAGCGCACCTGGGTGTCAGCTATCAACATCATGCGCTCTTAGTTTGAGTGCAACGCTGTCACTTCTGCACATTTTTCCACCAAGTTATCCACATCGAATGTGGATAACTTTTGGAAGTGAGAGTGGTAAAGACGAGAGGTAGGGATAATTATTTCGCCCCGACCTCATAAACCTGGTGGATAACTTTTCCACACCCTACGCATTTTGATCATTGACTGCCAATTTTTCCACATTCGATGTGGATAACTTTTCCACACTATGCACATCAGGCCGAAAGACATCTACTTTTCCACAAATCCGGTGGATAACTTTTCCACATTCCGGCAGAGATTGTCAGGTCAACGGACTTTTCCACAAATCCGGTGGATAACTTTTCCACATTTTCCACAAAACTTACTGTACCGATATTTGACAAAGAAACAAATATGGATTCTATATAAACTATTAAGAAACGGTTAAGAAGCAAAAAAAAGTGGATAAATCGGTCAAATTTGTGGACAACCCTTCAGGAATGTGTATAAGTGATTTGATTCTCTTCCCCTACTTATTATCTCAAATAAATTCTCGCGTAAAATTCCGCAACTTTCACCTGCCAAGAACTTTCCTACAATTCTAGTAAATATCTTTTCATGCTCTCCACGCTCAAACCATAAGCCCAGCTTTTATCCACATCTGCGGTGAATAACTTATTAACATATTTTTCAAAAAGGGATAGCCACCAAAACTTATCCACCGAGCGGTGGATAAGTTATCTCCGCGCTGACAGATCATCGGATTACCTCAGCATGGTTATCCCCATTACCTCTGAGAATATCCACTATCCATCCACGCCTATCCCCGCTCTATCCACCACTGTATAACGTGGGGATAACTTATCCCCACGTTATACAGTGGCTCTAGAGGCTGCTAGCAGCCTGCACCAAAACAGTTCAGCGAGTTTTTTTGGAAACCTATCCACTTATCCACAGAGCCTACTACTACTACGTAATACTTTTGATTTTAAAAGAAAAAAGAATCATAGTATATAGGGACTGTGGATAAGTGGATAAGTTACTAATCCCTGACGGATGCGTTTCAGTTTTTGCATGGATCATTAAGGACTCTAAGCATGTGCGCTGGTGCACTGCTCTGCGTTGTGCTGATTTTCCTGTGACCCGGTATCCGAAAAGGCTGTATTTTCGTGTTAACTAATAGTACGATTGTAAGAATTTTTGCCATAACGGCGTATATTATGTATAGTAGCGCGACTTTCTGCGGTATGGCTCGTTATTATATCTGGTGTGAGATAAAACGGTCAATTTCACCAACCATGTTTGTCCGAAAGGACGCGTCATGGCATCGCTTATCGAAACAATTAAAGCAAAAATAGACGTGGTGGATGAGGTTGGTTTGGTGGTTGCTTTACGGAAATCGGGGAAATCTTTTCAAGGGCTTTGTCCGTTTCATAA
>WNGP01001093.1_pt1 | contig 21945 bp, 18 predicted proteins | sample 5407671 | NCBI WGS metagenome assembly WNGP01 (sample SAMN13153381, study PRJNA577476) | soil metagenome | isolation source: 40 cm soil or saprolite under Garry oak tree replicate 2 | place: USA:California | collected 2016-06-15
AGGAAACGGCAAAGGGTAGGTACGATGTAACCGTACCTACCCTTTCCGTTAGCACGAGAGAGAAGAAGGAAGGGTGTCTATTCTACTTACTTTTACTTTGACCAAAGTGTCTTCCTGTCTGACATCTAGATTATACTTTACGGATATGAAAGATTTGTAAGATAGAATTCAAGATTTGCTCAAGATTTGCGAGAAGGTTGCTAATTCATGCCTGAAAGGACCTTCTGGTTACGATGTTATGATACTATTTAAGACAAATGAAATGCTGTATGTGCCGGGGTACTGTATATGTCTCAAAAAATCCTTATTATTGAAGATGAAGAGGGTATTATCCACCTGCTCAATCTCTATTTAAAGGACGCAAGTGATGACGTGGTAGCGGCAAGAGATGGCGCGGATGGATTGGCCTTACATGCGCGTGAACGTCCTGACCTGGTCATCCTGGATATCATGCTGCCAGCACTAGATGGCTTTGAAGTCTGCCGCCGCATACGCGCGTGGTCGAATACTCCCATTCTCATGTTGACGGCACGTGGCAGTGAAGACGACCGCATTTCAGGTCTTGAATTGGGTGCGGATGACTATCTCGTGAAACCATTTAGTCCTCGGGAGCTGGTCAGCAGAGTGCGAGCTATCTTGCGCAGGACCGGAACTCCCGAAGCGGGAGAGACACGTGCCCCTACCAATGCCTCCTCATCTGCTGCAGCTGCCGAGAGCATACTGCGTTTCCCCGGTCTAACCGTTGATATGCCTGCGCGTCGAGTCGAGATAAATGGTACCGAGATAGCACTAACCCCAACCGAGTTCGACCTGCTGGCCTTACTTGCCAGGTCACCAGGGCGGGTATTCACCCGTGAAATACTGATGAATAAGGTCTGGGGCTATGATTACCTCGGTGATGGACATACCATTGACGTCCATATCAGTGCGCTGCGTAAGAAACTAGAAGCCAATTCTGAACAACGCTACATCACAACCGTCTGGCGCGTAGGCTATAGATTCGAAGTAAAGACGCGGACAACCGCGACATAAATGTAGGGGGAGGGCTTGTCCCTACCCGGTCAGACAACCGCGACATAATGATATGAGGAAAAGGTCATGCGCATACGCTGGTGGCAAAGCATACGTTGGCGATTAGCATTAGGATCCATGCTAGTGGCATTGCTTGCGACTGTGCTCCTGACATTATCAGTGATACTAGCTATCGTCTATTACTATGGCGTTGACCAGCGCCAGCGGCTGACCAGTCTTGCAGCCGATAAAGCACAAAGCATTGGCGAAAGCTATACTCAGAGCAATAATAATCTTTATCAAGCGGCAACCAATACATTGCCCCATGGGCTGGCTCAAAGTTTTCAAGGCGAACAGTATCTTCTAATTGTGCTCAATCACCGCAATCAAACCATCTATCCACATTATCCCACTCTGCAGAGCGTGGTCAGGGCATTCATAGTAGCACTGGACGATCCTTCTTTACAAAGGAGTGACTTTTCCGGGCTGAGCAGTGCTATAAGAAATGGCCAGCAGGGTATCTCCTCTGTCGGTAACATTGGCCAGGGAGCGCCTGGAATTATTCCTCGACCATTTGTCGTGCAACCGATCTTTTTAGGGGGCCAGAGTAATGCGCCCGTCGTTGGTGTCCTCGTCATCGTCTCGCGTTCAGCGGCAGAGAATACCATTCCTCCATTTGTAGCAGCTGTAGGTGAAGTCGTTTTGATTGCCGCTGCTATCGTGGCTGTACTGGCAGCGCTAGCGGCAATTCTCTTCGCACGTACAATTACTCGCCCCCTTGCAAAGCTGACGAACGCAGCACATGAGCTTGCTTCTGGCGACTATAGCGCGCAAGTCACCGTCAAGGCATATGGTGAGCTAGATGAGCTTGCCAACACGTTTAACAAGATGGCGGCCAAACTGGCAAATGACATGAATGAACTGCGCCGGCAAGAACTCTTGCGGCGCGAACTGATTATGAATATTACCCATGATTTAGCAACCCCTTTGACAGCTATCGCCGGTTTGGGAGAATCGCTGGTGGATGGGGTCAACCAGAGCCGTGAAGACTACGAGGCAACCGGGCGCATTGTTGTGCGTGAGACATTACGCCTGCGCCGCCTGGTCAAAGATTTGCATATGATGGCAAAAGTAGAGGCCGAGGCCACGCAACCCCAGTGGAAAGCAGTGCGCCTGGCCGCGCTGGTTGACGAGGTATTAGCTGCGCTGGCAACGGAGTTTGAGCGTGCGAATGTAGAACCGGTCAACTCCATCGCCTATAACCTCCCCGTGATCCAGGCAGACCCCGATATGTTGACCCGTGTTTTCTCAAACCTCTGCGATAATGCGCTGCATCATACGCCCGCGGGAGGAACCGTAACCATCGATGCAATACAACGCGATAATTACCTGGAAGTATCCGTTGCAGACAGTGGTGAGGGTATACCCACCGGTGCCTTGCCTCGAGTATTTGATCGTTTTTACCGCGCCGATTTCTCGCGCCAGGCCATCACCGGTGGAAGTGGTCTGGGTCTGGCGATTGTGCGTGCAATCATTGAAGCTCATGGAGGAAGCATCTGGGCTGAGAATGTGCCGGGTAGTGGAGCCCGCTTTGTTTTCGCCTTGCCATTGGGCTTTTCCGCGCCTACATCCATCAGTGGCGCTATCACCATGCCAATTCAATAGTGGTGGGGCCTGGCAGCCGCAAGGGCTGCCACTACATTTCTGCCTCACAAACCTATCTGGATTGGCTACTAGCCCATCTTGCTTATTCATTCGACTGTCTTTATAGACAATGCTATACTTTCCTGCATGCAAAGGCTCAACTAAATTGCCCCACAAGCCGATAAGGAGAAAATAGGAGAAGGGATAGTAACTTCCCCAGACGCGAAAAATGCTTGTCCCCAAATAGGGGTACCCTATTCTGTGATTAAAGGATGCATATGACTGCCAGAATTTCTTCTATCAATAACCGCCCCTTTGTGCAAAGTTCAGTCCCTATAGAGAACGAGTCACAAGAACTGGCGGGTTTACTCCAGAAAATTGTGCAAAACGCGGGCGCATTATTAGAAGTCGAAAGTTGCTCAGTGGCATTGTTCGATGCAATAGGAACTGCACTTGTCACTCTGGCTGCTCTCCAGAAGAATGGGCATAAACCGCGTCATACGCGCTTTAAACTCAATGAAGGTGTCGCTGGTTGGGTTGCCGAGCACCGTGAACCACTTATTATCAATGATGTGAGCCTTGATGCACGCTTCAAACGTTTGGGACGTAATCCCATTGGCTCTATGATGTGCGTACCACTCATTGAGAGTGGCAATTTTATTGGTACGCTGACAGCCAGTAGCCCCGGTATTAATGCTTTCAGCACACGCCAGTTACAGATGTTGACGATTTTGGCCGAGCAAGGGGTGCTGGCAATTACCAATGCACGACACGCCGAGTTAGCCCAGCACCAGGCAAATCAACTTGAAATGCTGCTGGACCTCTCGCGAGGCATTACCACGCGCTTAGATGCTGATTCCTTGTATCGTACCATCCTGACCGATATTCGCCGCCTGGTTACCTGTGAGAACGCTATTATTTATAAGTTTGATAGCAAGGCACAGGATTTGTATCCTGTAGCGGAACTCATCCGGAATTCCTCCTTGTCGATTGATTGTGAGCAAGAGGAAAGTGCCTACTCAGTAAAAACAAAAAATATACAGCAGGAAAAAATTAGCCTGTATAGTACGGTCTCAGCAACGGCGTGGGCGGGAGTTCATCGACATCCTATAGTACGCGCCCCTGCCAAATTAACACAGGAAGAAAATACCGCCCCACAATCATCCCTCAGCCTCGCGGAAATGGCGGCCCCCCTCGTCTCAAAGCATGTCCTCTACGGTGTTGTGGCGCTCCAGCGTCAAGCGCCTTTCACGAGCGAAGAGTTACGCATCGTACGCAATCTCAGTAATATGGCTGCCGCCGCGCTGGAGAACGTAGAACTCTTTTACCGGGTCCGTACTGACCAGGAGCAGTTGCGGACGATCGTGGCGTCCAGTTCGGATGGTATTGCCTTTATAGGGGCCAATAAATTCTTTATAGAGGCCAACCCTGCCTTTGGGCGCATCTTTGGCGTAGACCCAGAGCAAGTGGCTGGCATGGAATGTACGGAACTGTTTTGCTGCGAAGATGAAGGCTCGCAGGGGTGTTGTCGTGACCTGTGCATGGTACAAAAGGCTCTTCAGCAGGAGCAAGCCTTATCCTATGTAGAGCTTGACCTCTCAATCAAAGGCTCACCACATTCCATAGGATTGAGCATTACTCCTGTTTCCACAACACATATGCCACTCTGCTTAATAATAGCACGAGATGTGACTGCCATCCGGGATGCCACCCGTATGAAGGCAAACTTTCTTTCAATGATTACTCATGAACTGCGCTCACCGCTCAACGCCATACATGGCTACCTTGACCTGACTTTGACCGGGATCGCCGGAGACCTCAATGAGCAACAGCGAGAATTTGTGCAGCGCGCGCGCGCCAGCAGCGAACACCTGTATGCTCTGGTCGAAGATTTGTTACTTGTCTCACGGGCCGATTCTGGACAAGTTCGTTTGAATCGTGAGATCACCAATCTCCAGGAAATTGTCGCTAATGCTGTTGAAGAGCTAGAACTAATGGCAATTGACAATGCCATTACCATCAATATCGCGGTTCCCGATGATTTTCCACCAATTTATGTCGACGCTGTACGCATACAGCAAGTGTTGCGCAACCTCGTAAGTAATTCACTGAGGTTCACGCCTTCAGGCGGGCAAGTCACGATTTCTGCATTCATAACGCGTGATGACGAAGTAGCCTCATCAGCAGACGTAACCGAGAGTAAACTGTTGAAATTACAGGTCTCTGACACAGGAGCTGGAATTGCCCATGAGCACCAGCAGCGCATTTTTGAACGCTTTTACCAGGCTCCCCAGGCAAGCTCTGGCCGTTCCGCCGGGCAAGGCTTAGGGCTTGCCATCGTCAAGATGATAGTCGAGCTGCATGGTGGGCAGGTCAGCGTCGAAAGTGCTCCGGGCCAGGGAAGTACTTTTACCTGCCTTCTTCCCTGCCTGTTATCGTGAGAAGAGGCTGCAGCCGCTGATGTGTAACCCTTTATCGTAATGATAAAAGGGAAAAGAATAATGCCATCTCTGCCCCCTCCTCAACGTGGTTGACATGAGGAGCATCAACTGGTATCATTTGTTGAGGAAGGTGACGGATGAGCAATTACAGCAGCGGGTTTAGAGATATGCAAAAACCACCCACCTGGCGCGAACTGCTGGGAAGCATTATTCGAGATCCCCAGGAGCGACAACGAATCGCCAGTGATTTGGGCGTTCGTACGATTACCTTGATGCGCTGGGCGAATGGTGAGTCGAATCCGCGCCTGCAAACTCTCCACCAACTCCTCGGTGTACTTCCCCACTATCGCGAGACCTTTCTTGAGTTGATTCATGAAGAATTCCCAGATTTCTCTGAGCTGCAAGACGAGGAATCCGTGCAGAGCCAGCCAGCCCTTATACCCGCTGAATTCTACACTCGTGTCCTGCGAACGCTTGCAAATATCCCCAAAGTGCTCCGCTTCGCCTCACTTGGCGATCTCATCTTGCAGCAGGCTCTCAAGCATCTCGACCCGCATCGTTTGGGCCTGGCGATCATCGTAGCTCGCTGTCTCTCTCCTTCACATGAGGAAAAGGTTCGCAGTCTGCGCGAGAGCTTAGGACGGGGTTTGCCGCCATGGGAGAGCGACCTTGAACAGCACGCTATCCTTTTAGGAGCGGAGTCATTGGCTGGGAACACAGTCATCTCGGCTCGCCTCATTGTTAATCAGAAGCTCAATGAGAATTCAAGTCTGTCGCCCGGCTATCACGGAGCCTGGGAAGAGAGTGCGGCAGCCGCTCCCATTACCCTTGAAGGGAAGATTGCAGGCAGTCTGCTTGTCTCCAGCACCCAGGCTGACTACTTTCTACCAACTCGCCAAACCCTCGTTCAGGACTACGCAGATTTGATCGCGCTGGCGTTTAGTCCCGAAGATTTTTACGAGCCGGAGTGCATCGAGCTCGGCGTCATGCCTCCTCAACGTGTGCAGCAGCCGTATCTAACCGGCTTTCGACAACGCCTCGTTGATACAATGCTGCAGGCTGCACGTAACCAGCAACCAATCACCGTCACCCAGGCAGAGCAACTGGCCTGGCAAAGCATAGAAGAGAAGCTGCTCCAGGTGTCATTCCAGAGCTAAGAAGGATGAAGTATTCATACACGAGAAGGAGTCTTGTTGTGTCAACACCCATGGAACCATCCGCAAGCGACAACGTCTATTTTAATGATCCTGAGAGCGGGGCGGAAATGGCGCGCCTGATCGATCAAGATCGTCTCATTACCAGGGGCATGGGCGGGCCATTCGCCGATCGGTCTGACCTCACCGGCATCCACCGGATTCTCGATGTTGCCTGTGGACCCGGCGGCTGGGCCCAGGAGGTCGGATTCGCGTATCCTGAGATCGAGGTGGTGGGTATCGACATCAGCCAGGCGATGATCGAGTATGCGCGGGCGCAAGCGGAAGTGCAGGGCCTGGACAACGTCAGCTTCGAGGTGATGGATATACAGAAGCCACTAGAATTTCCCGATAGATCTTTTGACCTGGTCAATGTTCGCTTCATCAATTTCCTGCCAGCAGCGGCCTGGCCAAAGCTCATACACGAGTTCGAGCGCATCACTCGCCCTGGAGGCGTCATTCGCCTCACCGAAAGTGAGTGGTGGTACTACAGCAATAGTCCCGCCCTGGAGAACCTGAACGCTATGATCATACGTGCCCTCAAGTTACAGGGGGGAAGTTTTTCGGAGAGTGGGCGATTTACCGGCGTTTTGCCGATGTTGGGAGGCTTCCTGCGCGAGATAGGGTGCGTCAACATCACCTACGTGCCACACGTGATCGACTACTCTGCCGGGACAGAAGCCTACGAGGGCTTTCGCCATGATGCCGCAGTTGTCTTCAAACTCTTCCAGCCCTTTATCGCCAGAATGGGAGTCGCCACGCAGGCGGAGGTCGATCAGCTCTACGAGCAGATGAAGTTTGAGATGATGAAGGATGACTTCCGAGGACTGATGCTCCCGCTCACCGTGTGGGGCGAGAAGCCGTAACTATCTCAATAGCCTCGTACAAGTTGCGGCTGCGCCGCAACTCATTCTTTTGGACATGTTCTTGTGTATATTGCGTGCGCTAACGCGCAATATACACAAAAACATGTATTACAACATGGGGTCGCTGCAGGTGACCCATCTCTACGGAATTATTGTCTCTACAGTTTGAAAGGCCCTGATCTGATCACAAGGCTCTTGACTTTCCCCAGATCCTTTCTTATAATTGTTATTAATCGGTCAGTCAATTAATATTAAGTGGTTAATAGAAAATTTCTAGAGAAGTAGTAATCAGCATGGCGCGAACGCCGAAAGTTGTAGAAGATCGTCGCGAGCAGATCATTGACGCAGCAATGCGCGTATTCTCACAAAAGGGGTTTACGAGAGCAACCAATAAAGATATTGCACGCGAGGCAGGCATCACACCTGGCTTGATCTACCATTACTTTGAGAATAAGGAAGCTTTACTCAAGGCAATCGTAGAAGGTCGCTCACCTCTCAGGCTGGTAAGTTCTCTCTCACCGCAGGTACTGATGCTGCCACCAGAAGTTTTTCTACGCTTTGTGATTTTGCAGGTACTGGGCATCGTCGAAGGAGAAAATTTTGTTCAGCTTCTGCGGGTCTTACTCCCAGAAGTAATACATAACCCTACTATGTCGCAGATGGGCACAGGAGTTCTGCAGAGAGTACTAGGATTTCTAGCAAGCTATTTTGCGTCCAAGATGGATGCAGGAGAGTTATGTCAAGCAGATCCCTCACTTACTGCACAGGTCCTCATGGGGTGTATTGTGGGCTTTGTATTGCGTCGTCAGATTTTACATGACCAGCTTGCCTTAGAGTACTCACACGAAGAGATCGCAGAAGTTGTCGTTGAAACGGTCTGCAAAGGTTTACTTCCACGCTAAATTTTTTTGAACCGGTATTAATTGGCTGATTAGTTAATAGACGGGAGGCAATATATGGAAGAAATCATTCCTGATGCCCACAAAGAAAAGCATACAGAGGGGCAAGTGGGTAGTGAACCCATGGTGGTGGTCGAGCAGCTCGTCAAGCAGTTTGGTAAACTCCGAGCAGTTAATAACCTCAATATGACCATCTTCACGGGCGAGACCTACGGGTTGATTGGTCCTAATGGCTCCGGTAAAACCACGCTCATTCGTATGCTGGTGGGCCTGGTGCGCCCGACGAGCGGCACGATACGCATCATGGGTGAACGTATGCCGAGCGCCAAAGTCTCACCGCACCTGGGGTATATGACGCAACTCAGCGCGCTCTACCTCGACCTCACTGCGAAGGAGAACTTGCAGTTTTTCTGCAACATTTATGGCTTGCATGGTAAAGAGCAGCATCGTCGTATCCAGGAGATACTTGAACGGGTCGACCTGGCTGATCGTGCCGATGATGTTGTCGGAAACTTCAGCGGGGGTATGAAGCAGCGGCTGTCTCTTGCCTGTGCCCTGGTACACTATCCACGTCTAGCCGTGCTCGATGAACCGACCGTCGGCGTAGACCCTGAACTACGCCGTTCCTTCTGGGACTATTTTGCCCAGTTGAACAAAGAGGGTGTCACCATTATTGTCTCCACACACCATCTGGATGAAGCCAGCCGTTGTACACGCTTAGGTCTAATGCGCTCCGGTGCGCTGTTAGCGCAAGATACTCCTCAAGAATTGCTGCGTCAATCAGGCAAAGATAACATGGAAGATGCTTTTCTGCACTTTGCCAGCCGGCAGGAGGGACTTTAAATGAGTTTTGCACGTATCATGGCTCTCGCCAGCCGCATTATTCGACAGGTGCTTCGTGACAGGCGCACTCTCGCGCTCATCTTTGTCGTACCTGTTCTCATCATGACCCTGCTCTACCTCGTGCTAACGAGCACCAGCAGTATTCACACGCTTGCCCTGGTTCGACCCACCGGCAGTGGGAGTGATCGGGTGAACACTCTTATTGATAAACTGTTGCCAGGCCAGGATAAACTGAAAACCATCAATATCAATGCCGATCAAGTGGACAAGGCGCTCAAGAACGGCGATGCTGATGCAGCGATCATCTTTCCAGCGGATTTTGCTCGACAGGTCTTTGCGGGTCAAAACCCGGCGGTGCAGATTAAACTGGAAGGCTCTGATCCTAACGTTGCCAGTGCCATGAATGATATTGCTACCGGGCTGACCCGCCAGTTAGGTATAGCCCTGGCAACGTTGAAGGCGCAGCAGGCCAGCACCGGTCAGGGCGGCCAGATTCCTTTCACCCCGGGTGGGTCAATACCCTTTACCGTGAATGGCCCGCAATACCTGCATGGTGGTCCTGAATATACCTTCAATGACTCCATTGCTCCCGTGTTCATTGGCCTCTTCTCATTCTTTTTCGTCTTCCTGCTCACCTCGGTGGCGTTCTTACGGGAGCGTTCGCAGGGCACGATTGAGCGTGTGATGGTCTCGCCATTGACGCGTACAGAACTGGTCATAGGCTACATCTGCGGCTTTACACTCTTCGCACTGGTGCAGTCGCTTGTGATCTTGCTCTTTGTCGTCTTTGCCTTACGAGTACACTACAGTGGCAATCTGGCCCTCGTCTTCCTTGTCTCAGCCTTGCTCACTATCGGCAGCGTCAACCTGGGCATTTTCCTTTCAACCTTTGCCCAGAACGAGTTCCAGATTGTGCAATTCATTCCCCTGGTCTTTGGCATACAGGTTTTCTTATCGGGCGTCTTCTGGCCCGTTGCGCAATTGCCGAAAGTCTTGCAACCCGTCTCCTACATCTTGCCGCTGACCTATGCCAATGATGCTTTGCGGGGTGTGATGCTCAAGAGTGCAGGCATTGGTGACATTGCGGGCCAATTGAGCGCGTTACTCGTGTTCGCGGTAGGTATGGTATTACTCAGTTCTCTTACGATGCGTCGTCAAATAGCCTGATAGAGCCATTAATCTCCATATATTGCATTTTTCGTGTTTTTCGTGTAAACTCTTACTTCAGGAAAGAAGTTATCAATAGATGAACGCTTGATTGCTAAGGAAGCCAAATGATGCAGAATACTTTCATAACACCTGGTGGTGTGCGCAGCTTCGGGGTGAGCAAGCCAACGCAGTTCACCATTAACACACTTCAAGGTACACATCCCAACCAGGTATTTCACCCTTTACCTCCGCCAACCGGCCTCGCACCGTATCGCCTCACGCTGGAGAGTGTTTTACCGCCGGATAGGATACAGCAAATTAATAATGCCGGGCGGCTGGTTTTCCACGCAACAGGCGACACAGGTGGTATAAAGAATGGAACGCCACAGCGTATCGTCTCTATGCATATGGTCGATGATCTGCAAACAGCAAACGCCGCCTTCTTCTATCACTTAGGCGACGTGATCTATTACAACGGCGAAGCCTCCAGCTATTACGATCAATACTATGATCCCTACCTGCATTATAATGCTCCGATTTTCGGCATTCCGGGGAATCATGATGGCGATGCGTTGCCGGGCGGAGACTCTTCACTGGCAGCTTTCGTAGAAAACTTTTGTGCCCAGACACCACGCATCACACCAGAAGCCGGAGAGGTTCCGCGTCATGCTATGACCCAACCCAACGTCTATTGGACCTTGCAGGCACCGTACGTCACCATTATCGGCCTCTATACGAACGTGCCGGAAGGCGGCCAGCTTGACAACGACCAGATTGCCTGGTTCCAGGCAGAACTGCAAGCAGCTGATGAGAAAAAGGCTCTGATCGTTGCCATGCACCACCCGATTTATTCCTTTGATACATTCCATAGTGGAAGTGTCTATATGAGCCGAATCCTCGACGAGGCGGTCAGCGCAACTAAGCGCGTTCCTGATATTGTGCTCTCCGGGCATGTTCATAATTATCAGCGCTTCACGCGCCAATTCACAGACGCAGGAGACCAGGAGCGAGATATTCCTTATATTGTCGCTGGAGCTGGTGGCTACTTCCATCTCCACTATGAACAATCCCAAAATAACAATCTCATAACGCCGGGGCATACAGTCAAGGATGGGAATACAGATGTGAAACTAGAGTCATACTGCGACAATCGCCACGGTTTTCTGCGCCTGGAAGTCTCGGCGGATGAAATTGCGGGTACCTACTTCACAGTGCCCCGTCCCCAGGAAAAATGGGGCGACCCAGCGACGTCATTTGATACCTTTACTCTTCACCTCAAGACACATCGCCTGTAGAGACCTCTCTCCCCACGGAAAATCGCCTCGTGCACCACTATGCACGAGGCGATTTTCCGTGGGGAGAGTCGTATGTCAGGCAGGGATCGTGCTCACCTGTTTCTCGAAGTTCTTGAAGAACTGACCAAGGGCCATCTTCACCGCACCTTTGAGAACAATTTCAGGGGTTGAGGCAATCTTGCCTTCTATCTCAGCATGCGCGTTGTAGTTCAGCATCGTCCCTTCTGGATCATCAGACAAATCTACCGTACATATGGCCTTGATTGAGCCCATTGAGCTATTTGGTTCTGCGAATAAGACGACACGTGAAGGGGGAATAACTTCTCCAGTTCGCAAAAACACTACGTAGGGCCCCTTGAGACCGGGAATGTTGGGGCTGATCTTCAATTTCAATTGTTGACCGTCCGCTGTATCGACTAACTTAGCATTTTCACAACCTGGAACGCTCTCCTGGAGAACTTCAGGATTTAACAAGGCTGAAAATACCTGTTGCCGGGGCGCTTTAATCTTCTGTGTACCCGTAATATCCATGTGGAATTTTTTCTTTCCTTCTAGTGAAATGATTTTTCGTTTTCCATGCCAGTTGATGAGACGAAACCTGGTTACCTGTCCCCCAGACAGGATGCTACATTTCGTCTGGCCTCTATTATGACGGATATGGCCGTGCACATCAATAGATGTGGCATGAAGTACTATCCTTGCCGGATACCCTTCTCTTTAATGCATTAGTGCTGTTGTAGTGCCGCAGCGAAGAGAGCGACGACAAGGACGAGGAGGCCGCAGATTAGTAAGAGGGCTACTCCTATTGGAATGAGCACGACTGCCGTTGCCCTTCCTCCGCTAAGGCGATGCACAGCCATGACTGAAAAGATCGCCAGTACTATGCGATAGATGCCTATTGCTATAGAAATGAAACCGCCTGCGATAGGAATCAAGGCAATCAGGCTTGAGACAATGCCAAGTGGTACATCGAATAGCAAATAGGTATAGCTCTGGGTCAGGAAAGTCCCTTGTCCGCCAAAGGCCCTGGCAAGGCCGTAGATGATAGCCATGCCAATGAAGAAAAACAGTGGTATTAGAATAATTTGACCGAAAGTGATACCCAATGTGATAGATCGAATCGATTGTAGGAGTGCGGGGTTCACAGACCCGCCACCGGTCGGTGTGTTGAAGTTCGTCCCTGAGATCAAGGTTGCAAGGTAACTTAAGATGGTAGAAATGATAGCGTAAAAAATGAGCTGTACCCAGACAATATCCCAGCTTGCTTTACCCATCTCCTCGGCGAAGGTCATCGGACCTGGTTTCGTTGTGACCTTGATGTATTGATTGGGCAAATTTCGAATGGCCTCGCCCAGTGGGAGTGGCGCTGATTGCGGAGGAGGATAATAACCCGGACCGCCTTGATAGCCAGGAGGGCCATATGTTGGTGTAGCATAGGGGTTCTCTGGCGGGTTAGTGTAGGGATTTTGCGGTGCGTTATAAGGATTCGGTGGGGGGTCATAGCCGGTATTCGGGTTGTTTGGCTGCCCCTGGTTTGGGTCCCAAGCCATAGCTGTTCTCCTTACTTTGATTACGATTATTTTCGTAGATCTGCAATCGGATGAGTACCATCTTCATGATAGCATAACGTATCTTGCCTGTCTAATTAAACCGGTTCTCAGATGTGCTTCATAAACATTCCGTTGCATCTTGTTTACTTGCGATAGTTTCTCATGGTCTCGTATAATGACGTTAGTAAGTAATTTTCTCACTTTGTTGCAAGCAGTAGGCACGAAACAAAGGAGTTTCGGGATGTTTGTCAGCACTGTTGGAGGAGGCGAAGGCTCCGCCCTCACTGTAAATCTCCCTGTGCGTCATAACAGTTCGGTTGCTACTTCTCCCCCAACTCCTAGCATTTAAAAAAACAATAAGGAGAGAGCTGCCAATGTCCGAACAGGATTTCATGCCTATTCAGAATTTCGACTATCTTGAATTTTATGTAGGTAATGCCAGACAAGCGGCATACTATTTTAGTCACGCCTGGGGCTTTACACCTATTGCCTATGCCGGCCTGGAAACACGCATACGTGACCGTAGTAGCTATGCGCTTGAGCAGGGCAATGTGCGTTTTGTCGTGACCTCGTCTCTTGGCCCCGAAGGTGAAATGGCTGAGCATGTGAAGCTTCACGGAGATGGGGTGAAAAATATTGCTTTGCGTGTAGATGATGCCGAGCGGTCGTATCGCGAAGCGACGAAGCGTGGAGCGCAAGGCGTTCTGGAACCTGCTGTGAGCAAAGACGACTATGGCCTGGTGAAAATGTCAAGCATTGCCATTTATGGTGATACCGTACTTTCTTTCGTTGAACGCCAGGACTACAAGGGGGCATTTTTACCAGGGTACCGCCCCTTTGATACGAATGTTCCGCGCCGGTCTCGAGCTGCAGGCGTAGCCGCTATTGACCATGTCGTGGGCAACGTTGAACTGGGCAAGATGAACGAGTGGGTCGCTTTCTTCGAGCGGGTACTCGGCTTTACCCAGCTGATTCACTTCGATGATCGCGCTATCAGCACAGAGTACTCCGCCCTCATGTCGAAGGTCATGCAGAATGGCAGTGGTCGCATCAAGTTTCCTATTAACGAACCGGCACCAGGTCGCAAAAAATCGCAGATCGAAGAGTACCTGGATTTCTATCGCGGTCCCGGTGTACAGCATATCGCCCTCAATACTTCTGACATTATCACCACGGTACGCGGCCTGGAGGAGCGCGGCGTAGAATTTCTCAAGACGCCTCGCAACTACTATGAGACCGTCCTAGACCGTGTTGGCAACATTAGCGAGGATGTCGGGCAGTTAGCGGAACTGGGGATTCTTGTCGATCATGATGATGAGGGCTACCTGCTGCAAATCTTCTCCAAGCCTATTGTCAATCGCCCGACGGTTTTCTTTGAAGTCATCGAGCGTAAAGGTGCCCGTGGCTTTGGCGAAGGGAACTTTAAGGCCCTCTTCGAGGCTCTGGAGCACGAGCAGGAATTGCGAGGAAATTTGTAAGATGAAACTCGTAACATTCAGAACTCCTGATCGTGCCACCCACGCGGGCGTTGTCTTTGGAGAGCGTGTATTCACTCTCGACTATCCAACGGTGCTTGAACTGTTGCGCGACCCTGAAGGCCTGGCGAAGGCACATAATGTGCTCAGAGAATCAGGAAAAGAATACATCCAGAACGAACCGGATTCGCCAGCGCCTCTGGCTGAAGCGGCATTGAGTATAGTGTCAAAGGTAATACATGAAAGACGTGCGACTGAATACACACTACATGAGCTGGTGCTCCTCCCGCCCATTCCTGATCCACCATCGGTACGCGATTTCTATGCCTTTGAGCAGCATGTCAAAACCGTTCGAGCCAAGCGCGGTGTGGAGATGATTCCCGAGTGGTACGAAATCCCCACCTTCTACTTCTCCAACAATAGCGAAATCTACGGCCATGATGAGCCCATTCCCTATCCGGTTGGCAGCAATGAACTGGATATTGAGCTAGAGATAGCCTGCGTTATTGGCCGCGAAGGAAAAGATATTCCCGTTGAAGAGGCCGCTGACTACATCGCTGGCTACACTATCATGAATGACTGGAGCGCTCGAGACTTCCAGTTCAAGGAAATGAAGCTCAATCTCGGGCCGGCGAAGGGCAAAGATTTTGCGACATCAATTGGCCCCTGGGTGGTAACGCCCGATGAGCTGGCGTCGCGCCGTCAGGAGAGCGGAGCAGGCGAACGTTACGACATGACCATGATTGCTCGTGTCAATGGTAAAGAAATTTCACGCGGCAACTTCAACCAGATTTACTACAGCTTTCCGCAGATGATTGCCTATGCCTCGCGCAATACGCGTTTGCGCGCCGGCGATGTACTGGGTTCTGGCACTGTAGGTACCGGCTGTATCCGAGAAGTCGGCATAGAGGTTCAGCCCTGGCTGCAGCGTGGTGACGTGGTCGAATTGGAAATTGAAGGGATTGGCGTATTGCGGAACCGTATAGTGTAATGGGGGTGCAGGGGGAACGGGGTGCTCTTACGGGTAGGTTTTTCGGGTAACCTTTTGGGAAGGCGTTCGGTCGCGTAGGGGCGGGAGTGGAGTGGATGCGGAGTGGGGGCCCTTGTGGCCGCCCGCCAGTGGAATGCCTCCTGTCCCGGGTGAGGAATAGGGCACGGCGGGCACCCACAAGGGGCCCCACTCCACCCTGCTCCACCCCTGCCCCTACGCGAACCCCAGCCGACTGGGTTCTGCCGACCAACATATAATATTCTGGATATGGGACCTAATTTCAGGAGGGACTTGAAATGCCGAGTTATCATCGTTTGGGGCAGATACCCCCTAAGAGACACACACAGTTTCGCAAACCAGACGGAACACTCTACTATGAAGAACTCTTCGGCACAGAAGGTTTTTCGGGTAACTATTCCAACCTGTACTACAATTATCCACCGACACGGGTAAAAAAGGTCGAGAAGTTCATGAAGGTGGGCTATGAAGAATGGCCGTTAGAGGTACAGCGTCACCACCATTTAAAAACGGCAGAACTGACTCGCGGAGGAGATCCCGTGTTGGGACGCCAGGTACTCATGTTCAACAAGGACGTAGCCCTGGCTATAGCCCAACCCACCATGGCCATGGACTACTTTTACCGCAACGGAGAATGTGACGAAGTCTATTTTGTCCATGATGGAAATGGCGTACTGGAGACCAACTTCGGCCTGCTTCCCTATCACGAGGGTGACTACATTGTGATCCCCCGCGGCACAACTTACCGTTTTAAGATCGGTAACGATAGTCCTGACACTCGCTTCCTGGTCATCGAGGCGCACGGTACGATTGAACCACCCCGCCGCTATCTCAATAAGAACGGCCAGTTGTTAGAGCACTCTCCTTATTGTGAGCGCGATATTCGCCGTCCTGAGGAACTCGAAACGCATACCGAGCGTGGCGAGTTCGAAGTGCGAGTGAAAGTAGGCGACACCATCTCCAGTTATTGGTTTGACTTCCACCCCATTAATACGGTCGGCTGGGATGGCTGTGAATATCCCTGGATCTTCAATATTGGCGACTTTGAGCCGATCACCGGGCGTATCCACCAGCCGCCACCCGTACACCAGACCTTCCAGGGTCCCAATTTCGTCGTCTGCTCGTTTGTGCCGCGCAAGCTGGACTATCACCCGCTCTCGATACCGGTGCCTTACAACCATAGCAATATCGATAGCGATGAAGTGTTATACTATGTCAACGGCAACTTTGGCAGCCGCCGGGGTATCGAGCGTTCATCGATCACCCTGCATCCGCGTGGTATTCCACATGGGCCACATCCAGGCGCTGTCGAAAAGAGTCTTGGAGCCGAGCGTACCGATGAATTGGCGGTCATGGTAGATACCTTCTACCCATTGAAACTGACGGCAGTTGCCCACGCGTTGGATGATCCGGCATATCCTTATAGCTGGCTTGAATAATTTAAGGAAGGAAATGGATTCGCGTTCTCACTTCTCTCCTTTTGGCCTGGGACCGCAGGAAACGCTGGCGTATCGCAAGCGCTTTCGTGGCATGATCAGTGTGGCCAGTAAGATTCCACTCAAGGATCGCTCTGTGCTGAGCCTGCTCTACACCCCTGGAGTGGCCGCCCCTTGTCTGGCGATTGCAAAGGAGCCGCTTACCTCCTTTGACTATACGCTTCGTGGCAATACTATCGCACTGGTCTCCGATGGCTCGTCAGCCTTTGGTTTCGGTAACATTGGTCCAATGGCGGCCTTGCCCATGCTTGAAGACGCCTGCATCCTCTTCAAAACATTTGGCGGCGTTAACGCCTTTCCCATTTGCCTGAACACACAGGATATCGAGCAGTCCATCGCTACTGGCATTGCAATATGGCCGACTTTTGGTGGTTTCTGCCTGAGCAGTATTGCTTCCCCCCGCAGTTTTACCGTTACCGATCACCTGGCACGAGCAGTGAATATCCCGGTGCTCAATGCCGATGAGCATGCCACTGCCACTACGATTCTGGGCGCACTATCGAATGCCCTCAAGCTCGTGGGTAAAGCGAAAGAGGCAGTGCGTATTGTGATCGGTGGTTCTGGTTCTGGTGGCATCGGCACTGCCCGTCTCCTGTTGCAGGCCGGCTTCCAGCACATCCTGGTCTGTGATCGCCTCGGCATTCTTTATCGTTACCGGACTCGCAACATGAACTGGGCGAAGCTGGACATCGCTCGCCGGACGAACCCTGCTGACGTTAGCGGGACCCTCAGCGATGCTCTGCGCGATGCTGATGTTTACATCGGGCTGTCCTCCTGGAGTACGATCACACCAGAAATGGTTAGCTCGATGGCGGCCCGGCCTATTCTCTTTACCCTGGCGCTGCCCGATCCTGGTATCACTCCTGAAGCTGCAGTGGCAGCCGGGGCTGCTGTCGTGGCAACAGCGCACCCCGATGCTGCTCACCCGATCACGAACGCGCTGGTGTTGCCCGGAATCTTCCGTGGAGCGCTGGATGTTCGCGCCACGGCCATCACTCAGGAGATGCTGCTCGCGGCTGCAGATGCTATTGCTAACCTTGTGCCGCCAGAGCAGCTCTCCCCTCAGCACCTGGTGCCGTCAGTCATGGAGTATGCAGTGGCTCCTTGCGTCGCTCGTACCGTAGCCGAGGCGGCGCAGCGAAGCGGAGTTGGCCGTGGCGAGAGAGACCCGGCGGAGATTGAAATGGAGGTGTGGGCCACCATCTACGAAGGGCATCGACCCGTGCCGCCACCATCGCATCAGTATGCCAACCTGCAGGAGCAGGCGCTCGAACTGCACAAGCGCTATCAAGGCGTGCTGGAAATTCAGCCCAAGATCTCCATTCGCGATTCCCTCACACTCAGCTCCTTGTATCTACACCCCGGCCTGCCTGAGGCCACTCGACAAATCATCTCCCGGCCAGATGCCGTCTTTGACTATACCGGCAAGAGCAACCGTGTGGCAGTGATTACAGATGGCAGCGCAGTGCTGGGTTTAGGAAACATTGGCCCGCGTGCAGGACTCCCGGTGATGGAAGGGAAGGCGATCCTGTTTCAAACCTTTGCCGGGATTGAAGCGTATCCCATCTGCTTAGCAACCCAGGATGTGGATGAGATTGTTATGGCTGTAGAGCGTATTGCCCCGGCTTTTGGTGGAATCAACCTGGAAGATATTTCTGCACCGCGCTGCTTTGAGGTTGAAGAGCGGCTGAGTAACTCGCTCGATATCCCTGTCGTCCATGATGATCAGCATGGAACAGCGATTGTGATTCTGGCCGGCATCATGAACGCCCTGCGCCTGGTGAACAAAGAGAAGCAGGAAGTGACCGCTGTCCTTGTGGGGGCGGGTGCCGCGGGCATCGCGACCGCCAAATTGCTTCTGGAGTGGGGAATAGGCAAGCTCCTGCTGGTGGATCGGGTTGGCATCTTGCGACCGGGTCTGGTCGGCATGACTGCCATCCAGGAAGAATTAGCGGCGTATACCAATCCTGAGCGCAGAAGCGGTGACCTCGCCGAGGCGATTGTGGGGGCCGACATTTTTATCGGCGTATCCGCTCCGGGCATTCTCTCACCGGACATGGTGCGAACGATGGCCCCGCATGCCATTGTCTTTGCCCTGGCCAATCCCGATCCAGAGATTCTGCCCGGGGAGGCGCTCGCTTCAGGCGCGCGAGTGGTGGCGACGGGTCGCTCGGACTATCCCAACCAGGTGAACAACTCCCTGGTCTTTCCAGGACTCTTTCGCGGAGCCTTAGATGTGAGAGCGCGCCATGTCAATGAGGCTATGAAGATAGCAGCTGCCGAACGCTTAGCGGCACTGGTCGGTGAGCGTGAGTTGCAGGAAGGCCAGATTATTCCGCCTGCCATGAGCTACGAGGTTGCTCCTGCCCTGGCTGCTGCCGTAGCGCAGGCGGCAATGGACAGCGGCGTCGCTCGCCTGCGTGTCGATGCACAGCTCGTCGAACGCTACTGCCGTGATTTCATCTACGAAGGATTCATGGCACCGGTCCCTGCGCTGGATGAAACAGCGGAGACGGCGTGAGTTCACCTGCCCTTCGCGCTGATGTCCATAAATGGAAGCGTTGCGACTCCCGTTTTATAGCAATTGCATGCTCATTTTTATTTCACTACCTGCTCCTGGTTTGCATCCTCGCATCGGCAGCTGCTTGGGGAGAAGTGGGCATGATCTGCATCAATTCGATCGGATTGCCATCAGGATCGTTGAGCCAGTATTGCAGGTTGGAATCCAACCCCTGAGTAGGGGTTCCACTGATCTCAAGGCCTCGTGCTGCTAACTGGCGGAGGGTTGCTGGCAGATCATCAACCAGGAGGCAAACATGTTTGTAACTCGCTTGAGGATCCCGTGCTGAAATCGTTCCTGGGGCATCCTGCGGATCAGGAAACAACTCGAGAAAAGAGCCCGTGGCAATCTGGATATACACAATCCAGTAAAATAGCTTTTCTTTATCGTTTCCTCTTCGGTCGGCATGCCACGCCTCACTCGGTAACATTTTAAATACAGGCGCTTGCGCTTCTTTCCATAAGTTGCGTATAATTTTTATAGTGAATGGGCCAAACATCTCAGGAGGTCGAAACAAAGGAGTTTCGGAAGGAGTGAATGACGATTATGACGGAACCACGAATCATCAAGTTTTATGAAACCACCCTGCGTGATGGCGAACAGACGCCAGGGGTTAACTATTTTCCAGAAGAGAAACTGGCAATTGCCCGGGCCCTGGCAGATATGGGCTTTGATACATTAGACTGCGGTTTTCCTATCTCCTCACCGGGAGAATTTGAAGCAGTACGCTTGATCGCCTCGCAGGTAGACAATGCCGAGATCTGCGCCATTGCGCGTACACACCTGGCTGACATTGACAGAGCGTGGGAAGCAGTGAAAAATGCCAACCGTTCAGCGATCCAGCCGTTTGTCAGCGTATCTCCCTTGCACCGCAAGGTCAAACTGGGTAAGACACGCGAAGAGGTGCTTGAAATGGCGCGGACAGCCGTCGCCCATGCCCGCACCTATACCGAAAACGTTGATTTTGCCCTGGAAGATACGACGCGCACCGAACACGACTTTATTCTAGAGGTATGTGCAGTGATCTTTAAAGAAGGCGTGCGTTTTGTCACCCTCTGTGATACCGTTGGGTTTGCGCTTCCCTGGGAGTTTGGTCAGCTGGTCGCCGCTGTACGGCGTGAATTCCCCGGTATACGCATTTCCGCCCACTGCCATGACGACCTGGGCATGGCCGTGGCCAATGCTTTGGAAGGACTTCGCAACGGGGCAGAGCGTGTAGATACCTGTATCAACGGTCTCGGGGAACGCGCAGGCAATGCCGCGACCGAAGACATCGTCATGGCTATTCGCACCCGTTCAGCCGATCTTGGCATGGACGTCAGGGTAGATACCACGAAGATTATTCCTACCAGCCGTCTCGTAGCAAAGTTTTCCGGTATGCAGCCGCAGTGGACCAAGTCGGTCGTTGGTGCCAACGCCTTTGCTCACGGCGGGGGTATTCACCAGGACGGCGTGCTCAAGGACGCCCGTACTTACGAGATCATGTCGCCTGAATCCATCGGCCTGACGGCCGCCGACCGCCGTATACATATGGGCAAGCTCTCGGGCCGTGCCGCTCTCGCCGCCCAGATGCGCGAACTTGGCTATGAACTGGAGAAAGAGCAATTGCTCCAGGCCTTTGATATGGCCAAGCTCCTCCTCGGCAAAAAGAAAGTGCTGGAGGAGATGGATATGCGCTATATTGCCGATGTGGCGATGGGCAAGACCGAGGTAGTGATAAATACTACTACCGTAGTAGAGATGGAGAAGGCATAAGTCCAACAAAGAAGTAGCGCACGACTGACGGTTTGAAGAACCATCAGTCGTGCCCTGACTTTTTTAAGTGGGGGAAATACTCTCGTTCAACTGAGCAGGATGGCCCTTGGAGCATGGTCGCCTTCGGCGACCGGAAAGATTTTTTTGCAGTTTTTGCGCATGGTGCATGTCCGCAGGAAATGCACCATGCGCAAAAACTGCAAAAGGGATGTGGCAGAGGCAGAGCCTCTGCCGGCAGGAGAATAATGCCTCCACTGTTTTTTACCTACCCATACGGTAGAAGCGCTGCGCATTCTCCGACCAGAGTTTGCGCCTGGCCGGGAGCGGCAGACTGGCGGTGAGAGCCTCCAGCGTCTCGTACCAGCGGCGGTACGGGGATGCGAGCAAGACGACGGGCCAGTCGCTGCCGAAGAGGACCCGCTCTTCCCCAAAGGCATCTAACGCGACATTGACGAATGGCTCCAGGTCGCCAGGCTGCCAGCTTTCGTGATCGGCCTCGGTCACCATGCCACTGATTTTACAGACGACGTTCGGCAACTCAGCGAGTTTGCGCAGGTCTGCTTGCCAGGAGTCGAGTTGCTGCTGTTTGATATCTGGCTTCCCCAGGTGATCCAGGATAAAGGCCGTGCCCGGGCAGAGGCGCACCAGTTCGATGACGCCCGGCAACTGCCAGTGCTTGATGCATAGATCGAACGAAAGGTTATACTCCGCCAGCAGGCGCACTCCGGCGACAAAATCAGGTTGCAGGCAGAAGTCTGG
>WNGP01004569.1_pt1 | contig 21930 bp, 20 predicted proteins | sample 5407671 | NCBI WGS metagenome assembly WNGP01 (sample SAMN13153381, study PRJNA577476) | soil metagenome | isolation source: 40 cm soil or saprolite under Garry oak tree replicate 2 | place: USA:California | collected 2016-06-15
CGATCGGCGATGGCAGCGCGAAAGCATATGTCGATGTAATCAAGCGCGCCGGCGTCTCGGCGCAGGAAGCGCCGCGAAAATTTTTCCACGTCCGCGAGCCGATGCACGTCGAAACGAAAACCGGCGCGATGCTCATCTTGTTGCCGGACGACAACGGTTTCCGCGTTTCGTGCACCCAAGCCGGACCGAACAATCGTTTCACGCAATTTTTGTCGACCGATATCGTGCCGGCGCTTTTTGAACGTGAGATCGCGCCGGCGCGGACGTTTGTTTACTACGAAGAGGTCGAGTCGCTGATCGAGAAAAACTTAATCAAAGGCGGTAGTTTGGAAAACGCGGTCGTCGTGCGCGGCGACGCGGTCCTGAGCAAAGAGCCGTTGCGTTTCCAGGACGAATTCGTCAGACACAAAATCCTCGATATTGTCGGCGACCTCGCGCTTGTCGGTTGCCGCATCCGTGGCCATCTCATCGCGGTCAAGCCCGGCCATGCGGCGAATGCAGAATTAGCTCGCGCGATCGCAAAAGAACAATCGCGCCGGGACGCGTTGACGCTGCCGCGCGTCGTCCCGAAAGGTGACGGCGGACTCGACAGCGAAGAGATCATGCAAATTTTGCCGCATCGTTACCCGTTTTTGATGGTCGATCGAATAGTGAGCTTCGATGAAAGCGGAACGAAATGCGTCGGCGTTAAATCAGTCACGATCAACGAACCGTTTTTCCAGGGACACTTTCCCGGTCATCCGGTGATGCCGGGCGTGATGCAAGTGGAAGCGATGGCGCAGGTCGCAAGCTTGTTGCTATTCAAGCTGGCAAGAACGAGCAGCCGCATCGGTTATTTCATGAGCGCAGACGACGTGAAGTTTCGCAAACCGGTGATGCCAGGCGACACGATGTTCATCCACGCCGAGCTGACGAAGGCGCGCGGCGAACGGTTGGCGAAAGCCAAGTGCCATTGCGTAGTGAACGACGCGGTCGTTTCCGAAGGCGAATTGATGTTCACGTTTCTCGATAGATGAGCGACGTGCAGATTCATCCGACGGCGATTGTCGATCCTAGCGCGGAAATCGGTTCAGGAACGATCGTCGGCCCGTACTGCGTGATCGGCGCAAATGTCGTGATCGGCGCAAATTGCTGGTTGCAACATCATGTTACGCTGCAGGGACCGATGCGAGCCGGTGCGAAGAATAAATTTTACGCCTACTGCTCGATCGGTCAGCAAACACAGGATCTGAAATACGCGGGCGAGCCGACGTATCTGGAAATCAGCGACGAAAATACGTTTCGCGAGTTCGTCACCGTGAATCGGAGCACCACCAGCGACGGCAAGACCCGAGTGGGGAGTCGCGGAAATTTTCTGGCCTACAGCCACATCGGCCACGATTGCGCGGTTGGAAACGAGGTGGTCTTTTCCAACAACGGAACACTCGCGGGGCATGTGCAGGTTGGAGACAACGCGGTCATGGGCGGCCTGACCGCGGTCCATCAATTTTGCCGTATCGGTCGTTTCGCCATCACCGGCGGTTGCTCGAAGATCGTCCAGGACATTCCCCCGTTCATGATCGCGGACGGGAATCCGGCGGAAATTCGCGGCGTTAATCTCGTTGGTTTGGAACGGAAAAATTTTTCAGCCGAAAACGTCAAATGGATCAAAGAGGCGTTTCGCCTGATCTACCGCTCTAAATATAATACCGCCCAAGCGCTGGAGGCGGTCCGGAAGGAACTGCCGCAGAGCGAAGAGGTCCGCGAGATTGTTGCGTTCATCGAAAAAACCGAACGCGGGATAATTCACTAGGCGCTCTTTGTCATCCTGAGCTTAAGCGAAGGATCTCACCCACTGAGCGAACGTCACGCTAAGGAAACAGTGTGATCCATCAGCTTTTGAAAGATTCCCTCGGTCTGCTTGGAATGACCCAAAGCGAACCGAGGGGAATTCTTTATTAGGCAGATAACCGATCAGCGGGAACCTGGCGTCGGTCTCGGTGTCGGCGTTGTTGATATCCCACGCAATTCCTGTTCGAGGTTTCTTAGTAACGGAGTCGCCGGAGCATCACTCGCTACTCGCAGCGTGCTCGGGCGAATCGAGGGCTGCCTTGTTGTAAACGACAATGGTCGATGCGGCGAGCGGTTGCTTAGCGCGAAGATCGATCGCGAGCATGAGCACGATCTCGAGAACGAGGGATGATCGACACCGCCTCATCGAGAAATTGAGCTTTCGGAGTTGAAAGTTGGGTGGCGAGTGTTTGAAATCTGCAAGAGCGCCGCACTCTCAACTCTCAACCCTCAACTCTCAACCTCTGCATGCCTGCCGTCCTCAATCTGCTTCGAATCAAAAACCTCGCGCTCGTGGAACAACTCGAGTGGCAGATTGCGCCTGGGTTCACCGCCATCACGGGTGAGACCGGCGCAGGCAAATCGATCATCATCGGCGCGCTCCAGCTTTTGCTTGGCGAACGCGCGGACAAATCGCTCATCCGCACTGGCGCCGACACTTGCACAGCGGAAGCGATTTTCACCGGCAAAGAATTACAGAAGCTGAACCCGCAGCTGATTGAGGCCGGCGTCGAACCGTCCATCAATGATCTTATTATCAAGCGAACACTTTCCGCCGCGGGCAACAATCGTCAGTTCATTAACGGCTCGCCCACGACTTTGTCGATCTTGAAAAGCATCGGTGACGCATTGGTCGATCTTCACGGCCCGCACGATCACCAGTCGCTGCTGTCGGCGGACAAGCAGCTCGACCTACTCGACTCGTTCGCGCGAGCCGAAGAGCAGGTCGAGGAATACCGAAAGCATTTCAGACAATTACAGACGCTGACGGCCGAACACACAGCGCTCAACACGGCTGAAACCGCGCGCGAACAGGAGCTCGATCTCCTTCGTCATCAAATCACTGAAATTGATTCGGCCAACCTCGTCGCCGACGAAGAAGACGAAATCGAGAAGCGCTACAAATTGAGCAGCAACAGCAAGCGCTTGATTGAATTGGCCAGCGCCGCGGCGAACAAACTTTCCGAGGCGGACGAATCGGTCCTCTCGCAGCTCGCAGAGACGCAGCGTTTGTTGCGCGAGTTGGAAAAGATCGACATCTCGACCGCAGAACTTTCTTCCGAACATGCGGCGGCGGCCGTGCAGCTGTCCGAAATTGCACGATCACTCTCCGATTACGCTGAAAAGCTCGATCTCGACCCGGAGCAACTCGCTGCGCTCGAGCAGCGCGTTTCCCTTTTCGAAACATTAAAACGGAAATACGGCGGCTCGATTGCGGAAGTGATTGAGTTCGGTCGACGCGCAGCCGAACGAATGCAGAAAATCGAAGGGCGTGACGCGGAACTGGAGCGGCTTACGAAGGAAATCGAAAAAGTTCGCGGCCAAATGAATCGCGCGGGTGACGCGCTGCGCAAACTGCGCGCGAAAGCGGCCCCGAGACTTTCCGAAACGATTCGTAAGAATCTTGCCGATCTTGGATTCCGGCAATCAGAATTCGAAGCAAAACTTGGCGCACTGGACGAACCGCGCGCGAGCGGTTTCGATTCGGTCGAGCTGCTTTTCTCGCCGAATCCCGGCGAACCGTTAAAACCGTTGCGCGTGATCGCTTCGAGCGGCGAAATTTCGCGGCTCATGCTCGCGATCAAATCCGCGCTCGCTGCTCATGACGCGATTCCTCTTCTCGTGTTCGACGAGATCGATACGAACGTCGGCGGCGAGATCGCGCATGCAGTCGGGGCAAAGATGCAAACGCTCGGACGAGAGCATCAGCTGATTTGTATCACCCACCTCGCGCCAGTCGCGGCAGCTGCTTCATCGCATTTTGTCGTGACCAAAGACGTTGTTCGCGGCCGTACGTTTTCGAATTTACAGGAAGTCGCAGGCAAAGCGCGCCGCGAAGAAATCGCGCGCATGCTCGGAGGCAAAAGCGAGTCCGCGCTCCAACTCGCTGCCAGTTTGTTGAAAGAAAAGTAGCGCTTTACGTCTTTACCGGGCCGAGTGGCAGAACAACTTTGCCATACAGTTCGTTCAGCACCTGCGTGAGGCCGGTGTAAATCGCGGAGAAGCCGCAGAAAATTCCTTCGTAACCGGTGAAATGTTTGAAACCGGGACTCGCGTTCGTGAAATCGCCAAACGCGAGCAGAAAAAATAAAATCGCGAGCGTGGCGAAGACGATCTGCAACGCACGATTGAGCCGCAGCGCCCCGATAAACATCACGAGGGTAAATAATCCCCACATTGCGAGATACGCCGCGATCGCGATGTCGTTCGACGCTGCGCCCCAACCGAGTTTTGTCAGGACGATCATGGTGACGAACGAGAGCCAGAAAAGTCCGTAGGAAACAAAAGCAGTGGTGGCAAACGTGTTGCCTTTTCGCCATTCCATCATCCCGGCGATAATTTGCGCAATACCGCCGTAACAAATGCCCATCGCCAGAATCATCGCGTTGAGCTCGTAAAAGCCGGCATTGTGCAGATTGAGCAGCACCGTAGTCATGCCGAAACCGAGGAGCCCCAGCGGAGCGGGATTGCCAGTAATGTCGCGGGATTCGTTCATGGCATCAGTCTGTCGAAGACAAGATCGACAATGCAATCACAAAGCGGGCTGTAGCCACGTGCCTATGGCACGTCTAAGACTGGACGTTGCCCAGCGACGTGGCTACAACAGCATGCGTGCTGAATTACATCTGGCTCGCCCTAGTATTGCTCGCGGTCGCCATCGGCGGCTAGAACGATCGGCTCAAGGATGTGACCGGCGGCGCGCTCGATGGCGCAAAAACAGCGGTGACGATCGCGTTGGGATTGATCGGGATCATGGCATTGTGGCTGGGATTGATGCGTTTGGCCGAACGCGCCGGGCTTGTGCAACGGATCGCGTACGGATTGCGACCGTTGATGCAGCGATTGTTTCCGGAAGTTCCGCCGGACCATCCCGCGATGGGTTCGATGCTGATGAACATGGCGGCGAACATGCTCGGGCTCGGTAACGCTGCAACGCCGCTCGGATTGCGCGCGATGCGCGATTTGAAATCGTTAAACCCGCGACCGGGCGTCGCTTCGAACGCGATGTGCACTTTTCTGGCGATCAACACCAGTTCGGTCCAACTTATTCCGGCAACAGCGATAGCGATTCTGGCCGCAGCCGGGTCGGCGCGGCCAACGGTGATCGTCGGCACGGCATTTTTCGCGACACTTTGCGCGGCGACTGTGGCGGTGCTTTCGGCGAAATTCTTCGAGCGATTGTCGTTCTTCCGCCTAGTGACCAGCGAAGGACCGAAGAAGAAAAAAGAACCCGCGCCGCGACCGGCGTATTCGAAATCGCAGTCCGCCGATAAATTTGCGTTCGATGATGAATCGCTTGGCCAACCGCCGCTTTCACGTCCGGCGCCGTGGGGATTGATCGCGCTCGTGCTGCTCACGGTCTTTTTTGTGATGCTTTTTCTGCGCATGGTGATGCCGGATCTGTTTCGACTACCGATGCCAACTGACGCAACGTTGCAGAATCCTTTCGCGAGAATGGTTAACGCGTTGTCGATCCTGGCAATTCCGTTTCTGCTCAGCTTTTTCCCGGTCTACGCCGCCGCGCGCGGGATCAAGGTTTACGACGAATTCGTGGAAGGCGCGAAAGAAGCGTTCAACGTCATCTTGCGAATCATCCCGTTCCTGGTGACGATGCTGGTAGCGATTGGAATGTTCAAAGGCGCGGGCGGAATCGATCTATTGACGAAACTGCTTAGCCCAATCCTGACTCCGTTGCATTTTCCAACTGATCTCGTGCCGCTGGCTTTGATGCGGCCCTTGAGCGGAAGCGCCACGCTGGCGCTTTTGACCGACGTCGTGCACCGGCTCGGCCCGGACAATATTATCAGTCTGATGGCGGCGACGATTTATGGGAGCACTGAGACGACTTTCTATGTCGCGGCTGTTTATTTCGGATCGGTCGGGATCAAGCAGACGCGTCACGCAATTCCAGCCGGATTGCTGGCTGATCTGACGGGAGTCATTGCGTCGGTGGTAATTTGCCGCGCGGTGTTGTAAAGGCATCTGCCGCCACCGACAATGCCAGTCCGGATCGGACCGGCAGCTACAACAACGACAACTACTTAGATCGACATTTACAACGTCGAAATCATTTTTCCCTACCATTGCGCGCGCGAACTCTTTATCGTCCAATGTTTTCAAGATGATCCGGCGCGATTACTTGGTTATCGGGAGCGGCATCGGCGGCGCGTGCGCGTGCGAAGGCGTTCGCAAGCACGACAAGCGCGGCACGATTACGATTGTCGGCGCGGAGATCATGCCGCCGTACAATCGCTGGTTGCTGTCAAAAGATTTTCTGCGCGAAAAAACGCCGCCGTTCAAAAAACTCGCGCATTACGATCAGCGCTGGTTCGTTTCGCACAAAATCGAAACCCGCTTCGCCACCATCGTAAAGCAATTCAATATCGAGCGGCGTTTGGCCGTGCTCGGGAACGGCGAAAGCATTGAATTCAACAAAGCATGTTTGGCGATGGGGAGCCGCCCGGTGCGACCGCCAGTCGCCGGTGTGAATCTCGGGAACGTAATTTATCTGCGCTCGGTGCGTGATGCACTCGCGTTGCGTGAAATGGCGGACGTGGAAAAAACCGTAATGGTAATCGGCGGTGGCCTACTCGCGTGCGAAACCGCCGCGAGTCTGCGAATGATGAAATTGAAAGTGAGCATGATGCATCGCAATGCTTATCTCCTAAATCGTTACCTCGATTCCCAAACAGGGCCATGGCTGACTGATTATTATGCGAAGCACGGCGTCACCATGCTGGTTGGCGAAAGCCTGAATGGTTTCGAAGGCAAGACGGTTCTGCGAAATATCCAGACGAAAAGTGGAAACCGCGTCCCGGCTGGATTGGCCGTGATCGCTTGCGGCGCCGAACCCAACCTTGATCTTGTACGCAACACGCCGCTCTCAGGGCCACATGGTTCGCCGGTGACGGATTATCTCGAAACAGAAGAAAAAGGAATTTTTGCTGTCGGCGATCTCGCATTTTATCCGGACCGGATCATGGGCGGCGTCCGCCGGCAAACGCATTGGGAGAACGCGCGCGCGCAGGGCCTTGTCGCGGGCGCAAACATGACCGCGAAAAAACGAATTCGTTACGAACAAATCCCCTATTTCTGGACCGAAATGTTCGATCTGCGGCTGCACTTTCTCGGAGATTTCAGCTTGCAGCCGACTCGGGTCGATCTGCGCGGCACCTACGCGAAGAAAAAGTTTCTGGCGCGCTATTATCAAGGCGACAAGCTGCGCGGGATCCTGCTTTGCAATCAGACCGATCGCGAAGTGGAATTGGCCAAGAAAGAATTGCGGCACGCCCTGGGAAAATAGCGCGCGCTCCCTGTCTCAATCGAATCCCGCGGGAATGTCCAACTGGGTGTTGCCGACCCGAACAAGTTTCCAGTCCCACGGCTTGCGAGAAACGTGACGCCATTGCAGTTCAAATGGCGTCGTTAGTGAATTAACGCGCTCCTTCAGAACTGCGACCAACTCCGCGTCATCGCTGTCGATTGCAATTCTTCCACGCCAGAGACCGACTCCATTATCGATGCTGCAGTTCGCATCGATGACGTGCAGACGAAGATGACGGCCGTAGCCAAACACCAAACGCATTCGTTCGAGAACAAGTGCGCGATCGTTGCCCCATTGATCGGCATATTCCGCCCCAAGCAAGTCGGCAACGCCGGCCCAGTTTTTTTGCTCGATTTTGTAAAAAAGACTCTCGGTGTGCGGTTGCCACAGCCAGACGCAATACAAACCGATCGTAAGAGTCGCGCCCAGTCCCACAAACAATCCGGTCCGAAAATCAACGCGCATGAGTCACTTTAGCGCTCGTTGTGATGTTCTGCCATTGTCCGCGGGTCAGGTAAAATCGCGCGTAAACATTGTGGAAAAAAATAATTGCGATTGACGCACAACATCTTTCCGTCAGGCGCGGGCATTTCCTTCACTGCTTTAAATTTGTACTGATACGGAATCCCAGGCACAGGACCGATCACGCTCTGCTCTTTACCCCACGATGACGTTATATCGGCGACAGCTTCGTTGCGTCGCTGCAACCGATCGGTCAATACGCCGGTGATCATCAAGAGCGGAATCAACAGGATGAGAACGAGCGGACCGACACCGAGCAACTTGATGATGGTGCTGTGCCGCTTTCCAAAGGAGGGCTGCGATTTCGGTAGCGGCGGCGGAGCTGCGAGCGGGGGCTTCAGGCATAAATCGAAGGTTAATTAGAATACGGAGTCCAAGCGAAAATCTTTCAACTACGAGAAAATACTTTCGCCTAGCCGAGATCGTTGAATCCAAAGCCGACGCTGAGCGCATCTCATGAGCGGAGGAACATTTCATGATCCAAGATTTCAAGTTCGCTTTCCGTCAACTTCTCAAGTCGCCAGGATTCACTGCGGTAGCGGTGCTCACGCTCGCGTTGGCGATCGGTGTTAACTCCGCCATTTTCGCGTTGATCAACGGCGTCGTCCTTCATCCGGTAGTGCCGGAACGGCCCAACGAAGTCGTGAACGTTTTCAGCGCGCGGCAGAACGCCAGCCACGATTACCGCCAGTTTTCTTACAACGAATATCGCGAGCTGCGTGAGAACGGCGGGGACGTGTTTGCTGATGTTGCCGCACTCGAGTTTGCCGTCGCCGGCATCGGGCGCGATCACGAGATGCGGCGGAGCTTCGCGTTCCTGACCTCGGAGAATTATTTCTCGCTAATGGGAGCCAAGCCGTATCGCGGCCGGTTTTACTCCGGCGAGGAATGTAAGCCGAACGCAAACATTGCCGTCGTAGTCACAAGTTACGGATTCTGGAAACGAATGGGCAGCCGCGCCGATTTTGTCGGTAGCACACTTCAGATCAACGGCCAGCCCTACACCGTGATCGGCATTGCCGCCGATGGATTTAGCGGCGCGAACGCGTTGATCGCGCCAGATATCTGGGCGCCGATCGGCGTTCGTTCGCAGCTCGGCTCCGCCTTTGGCGACTCCGAGACGATGCACGACTTGATGAATCCAAAAAATTACGCATTCAATCTCACCGGCCGCATGCGTCCCGGTTTAACCATCGACATGGCAAAGTCGCGCCTGCCGGTATTGGCGCAGCGACTGACCGCGATCCAACCGGCGGACAGCGAAGCCGCGCGCGAACTTCAGATTCAAACGCCGTCGCGATTTAGTTTGAGCACGCAGCCGGAAGACGATGGTCCGATCACGTTGATTGCGACATTGCTCACCGCCATGGCGGGCGCGGTTTTGCTCATCGCCTGTTTGAATCTGGCCAACATGTTGCTCGCGCGCGCAACCTCGCGATCGAAGGAGATCGCCGTCCGGCTCGCCGTCGGCGCATCGCGATGGCGCATCGTGAGGCAATTGCTCTGCGAAGGTTTCTTGCTTGCTCTTTGCGGCGGCGCGATCGGCCTCGTGCTCAGCGCCTGGTGCAACGATCTTCTGCTTCAGCAGCTCCGCAGTCTGCTCGCTTCAATCAATTTTTCGTTCGTCGTAAAATTACGCCCCGACGCGGTGGTGCTCTCAGTCACATTTCTGTTTTGCTTGGTTGCGTTAATGTTGCTCTTCGCCGCCGGATTATTTTTTCGGGGCGCGCTCAAAGCGACCGGGCTCAATCCCGGCTTTGTCGCGACCGGTGATTTGATCAGCGAGTTCGATTTTACCCTGGTTAAAAAAGAGCCAGCCGAATCGCGCCGGTTGATGTTTGCGATGGCGGAACGCGCCCGCGAACTGCCCGGCGTCACCGCGTCCGCCGTGGGAACGATGTTGCCTTACGCCGATTTCACTAACACGCGGCGGATTCTTCGGACGAAAGACACGATGCCTAACGACCCGAAAGCGCCGGACCCAAGTGTCAACTCGCTCTACACCGCCGTCACAACGGGTTACTTCGATGCGCTCGGCGTGAAACTGCTTCGCGGCCGCGATTTCACTCAGGGCGAGTGCGAAAGCAAGGATTCGCGCCGCGTCGCCATCATTGATGAAGAGATGGCGAAAAAACTTTTCCCGAACGAGGACGCGATCGGTCAGCATGTTCGCTATACTCAGCCGCCGAAGGACGGCGCGCCTAACGATCTCGAAATCATCGGGATCGTGAGCAAACATCGACACGACATTCAGAACGACTCGATTGTCTGCCGGTTGTTTGTCCCGCTGGTGCAAGGTTACAACGGCCAAACGTATCTTCACGTCCGCCTCAACACCCGAGATCGACATGTGGTGGTCGCGATCATGCCGACGCTCCGGCAGGCCCTGCGCGAGATTGATCCCGATCTCCCTCTGTTGCAGATGACGCCTTATGTCGATTTGATGGAGAAATCCCCGAACCTTTGGATTGTTAAACTGGGCGCGATGCTCTTCGGCGCGTTTGGTTGCATCGCGTTGTTGCTCGCGGTCGTCGGCGTCTATGGCATGAAAGCTTATGCAGTCGCTTGTCGCACACGGGAAATCGGCATTCGAATGGCGCTCGGCGCACATCGCAAAGACGTTTTCGCGTTGATCATGCGCCAGGGGGCGATGCAAACCGCACTCGCCGTCAGCGTCGGGCTTTTGCTTTCGTTAGCCGCGGGCCGGGTGCTCTCCCAAATTCTCTACGGCGTAAGTCCGACCGATCCGTTTGCGTTGATCACTTCAAGTCTCATGCTCGCCGCTGCCGCGTTGCTCGCCTGTTTTCTTCCCGCGCGCCGCGCAACGTATGTGAATCCGATTACTGCGCTGCGCACGGAATAAGTCTCTGCCGCCAGAGACAATGCCAGTCCGGCTCGGACCGGCAGCTACAACTTGCGAAGGAGGTGGCTGGGGGCGGAATCGAACCGCCGACACGTGGATTTTCAGTCCACTGCTCTGCCAACTGAGCTACCCAGCCGCGAGGATGCTCACTTAAGCAGAAAACGCCCAACGCTCAACGTCCAACATCCAATGTCGAATTCAGAATTTTCGCGGCAATTTCACGGCTCGCCGCAACAATTTCAAATAATGATCTCGCGAAATTTCGACCGCGCCGAATTGTTCCAAATGCGGTGTCGTCCATTGCGTGTCGAGGAGCGCGAATTTGAGCGCGCGCAAACGTTCGACCAAAGCGACCAGGGCGATCTTCGAGGCGTCCGTTACGCGATGAAACATCGATTCGCCAAAGAACGCGCCGCCGATGGCGACGCCGTAAAGTCCGCCGGCGAGTTTATTTTTGCTCCACGCTTCGACCGAATGCGCGTGGCCGAGCTCGTGCAACCGCTCGTAGGTTTCGATGATCTCGCGATTGATCCAGGTGTCCTTGCGTTTCGCGCACGCCCGAATCACGTCGCCAAAGCGATGGTCGATCTTGATCTCGAAAACTTTTTTCCGGGCGACGCGTCGCAGCGCGTGCGGGACATGAAAATTCTCCAGCGGAATGATCGCGCGCGGGTCCGGCGAAAACCAAGCGATCGAATCGTCCTCCATCGCCATCGGAAAAATGCCAAGCCGATAGCCTTGCAGCAAAAGCTCCGAGTCGATCATCTGAAGCAGAATGCTAGACAGGATTTACCGGATGGACAGGATTTACCGGAATCGGGCCTCTGCTCCTTTGCTTTGCAAATCCTGTTAATCCTGTCCATTTGCTTTTGATAAGTTCATTCCTAAAATGAGCGGATGAGGCCCTTGTTGATCCTGCTCGCAGTCGCGTGCGCGACACTCGTGGGCGGTTGCGCCGATCCCCTCGAACAACGAAGCGGTCAAGAAGTGGGATCTCAGCTTGAGCGCGGCGTTTCTGGTCAGGGACAAATCGTCCCCGAACGACGAGAGCCCGGCGATCCAGCCGGCGAACACAGCGTCCCGCAAACTCATCCATAGCGAATGTGAAGACTTCCGCGCCCGCGAAACATTCAAAGATCCTTATCCTCGATTTCGGCTCGCAATATACCCAGGTCATCGCCCGCCGGGTGCGGGAGCTCCAGGTCTATTCCGAAGTTGTTCCGTTCAATCTTCCGGCGGCTGAGATCAAAAAACTCAACCCGAATGGAATCATTCTCTCCGGCGGCCCCGCCAGCGTTTACGACAAAGGCGCGCCACAAATTGATCCGGAAATCTTTTCGTTAGGCATTCCGGTCCTTGGAATTTGCTACGGACTAATGCAGATGGCGCATCATCTCGGCGGTCAGGTCGTCTTCACCGGCCGGCGCGAGTATGGCGCGGGAATGTTGCACATCACCAACGGCTCGCAGTTATTCGATGGACTCGGCAATCAACTCGATGTCTGGAACAGTCACGGCGATGAAGTGACGGCGTTGCCGAAGGGTTTTCTCGCCGCCGGCCGGACGGAGAGTTCCGATTTTGCCGCAGTCGAAGATCGACAACGTAAACTTTACGGATTGCAATTTCATCCCGAAGTCGCGCACACGCCGCGGGGCAAAGAGATCCTGCAAAATTTTGTCTATCAGATCTGCCACTGCGCGATGGATTGGACGATGGGCTCGTTCATCGAAGAAGCGTGCGAGCGCGTGCGTCGTCAGGTCGGCGACGAAAAAGTTGTTCTCGGCTTAAGTGGCGGTGTCGATTCATCGGTCACGGCCGCCTTGCTTCACAAAGCGATCGAAGATCAGCTCACCTGTATTTTCGTGAACAACGGCCTTTTGCGTGCGCGCGAAGAAGAAATTGTTCAACGCGTGTTCGGAGAAAATTTTCATGTGCGTTTGAAATATGTCGACGCCACTAAGCGTTTCCTGACCGCGCTCAGAGGCGTGACCGATCCGGAGCAGAAAAGAAAAATTATAGGTAACGAGTTCATTGCCGTGTTTCAACGCGCGACCGAAGAGTTGCTGGCGGAAGATCGACAAAGCAACGCGCGCAAATTCACCGCAGCGAGTCCGTCCCGTGGCGGACACGGTCACTACAAATTTCTCGCGCAAGGAACGCTTTACCCGGACGTGATTGAGAGCGTCTCAATCGGCGGCAATCCGGCGGCCGTGATCAAGAGTCATCACAACGTCGGCGGCTTGCCCGAAAAAATGCATTTCGAATTGGTGGAACCGGTGCGGCAACTGTTCAAGGATGAAGTCCGCCAGGTCGGACTGCAGCTCGGTTTGCCGAAAGAAATTGTTTATCGGCAACCGTTCCCCGGCCCCGGACTCGCCGTGCGCATCCTCGGCGAAGTTACGCCCGAGCGATTGTCGATCTTGCGCGAAGCGGACACGATCGTGCAGAGCGAAATGAAAGCGAGCGATTGGTATTATCGCGTCTGGCAATCGTTCGCCGTGCTCTTGCCGGTGCGCTCGGTCGGCGTGATGGGCGATCAGCGCACTTACGAAAACACGATTGTCCTTCGCATTGTCGAAAGTCAGGACGGCATGACCGCTGATTGGGTCCGTCTGCCGTACGAGCTGCTCGCCCGGATTTCGTCGCGCATCAGCAACGAAGTCAAAGGCGTCAACCGCGTCTGCTTCGATATCTCAAGTAAACCGCCGAGCACGATCGAGTGGGAGTAACTCGATTTCGGATTGCGAATTGCGGACTTTTAATTGCTAATCGGCGACGATGAACGCCGAGCAGGGTCGACTCCAGGAAAATGAATCGCCGGAGAAGCCGTGGCATTTTTGGGGACCGTACGTGGCCGAGCGCGCGTGGGGAACAGTGCGCGAGGATTACAGCGCTAACGGCGACGCGTGGAATTATTTTCCGCACGATCACGCGCGGTCACGCGCCTATCGCTGGAACGAGGATGGCATCGGCGGCATTTCAGATCACAAAGGCCGGCTTTGTCTCGCGTTCGCGTTTTGGAACGAGCGCGATCCGTTTCTAAAGGAACGAATTTTCGGCGTAAGCGGGCCGGAAGGTAATCACGGCGAGGACGTGAAGGAACTTTATTGGTACATCGACAACACGCCTTCGCACAGTTTTATGCGGATGATTTATCGCTATCCGCAATCGCGTTTTCCCTACGAAGAACTGGTGGCACAGAGCGGCGCGCGCTCGAAAATGGAAGGCGAATTTGAAATTTGGAACACCAACGTGCTCGCGGAGAACCGCTACTTCGACATCGAGATCGAGTACGCCAAAGCAGATGCAGACGACATCTTGATCCGCGCGAGTGCAAAAAACTGTAGCCCTGAGCTGGCGCCGCTGCATTTGCTGCCGACAATTTGGTTTCGTAACACCTGGAGCTGGGACCGGGCCCAACCAAAACCGACGCTCCGCAAAACCGCCCACCACGGACACGCGGCTGTGATCAAGGCGAGTCATCCCGCGCTCGGGGACTACGATTTGTTTTGCGACTCGCCCGATGATCTCTTCTTCACCGAAAACGAAAGCAATTTGGAGCGACTCTGGGGCGTTCCTAATGCAACGCCGTTTGTGAAAGATTCAATCAACGACCGTGTCGTCGGCGGCAAGATCGACATCGTCAATTCGGCGGAATTTGGAACGAAAGCGGCCGCCCATTACAAATTCAACATTCCGCCGAATGAAACGATTTCGATTCGGTTGCGGTTATCGCGAAGAGGTAGCACTTCACCCTCGCCCGCCGACTCCGTCGTCTCCCTCTCCCTGAGGGAGAGGGTTGGGGTGAGCGCGACAGATCCGTTCGCGGACTTCGATGAGATTTTTCGGAAACGACGCGCGGAAGCGGACGAGTTCTACGGTGAGCTCGCGCCGTCGTCGTTAACCGACGAGCAGCGCGCAATTCAGCGGCAGGCTTTTGCCGGGCTACTTTGGAGCAAACAATTTTATCATTACATCGTTGAAGAGTGGCTCGACGGAGACCCGGGACAGCCACCGCCGCCTGAGGAACGTGAGCACGGCCGAAATTCCGGCTGGCGTCATCTCTACAACGAGCGCGTCATGTCGATGCCGGACAAATGGGAATTTCCCTGGTACGCGTCGTGGGACCTGGCGTTTCACTGTCTCCCGCTTGCGCTCGTCGATGTCCAATTCGCCAAGACACAGCTCGATCTCATCGTGCGCGAATGGTATCAGCACCCGAACGGCAAGATTCCGGCCTACGAATGGAATTTCGACGACGTTAATCCCCCCGTGTTGGCGTGGGCGGCGTGGCGTGTTTACCAAATCGAGCGCAAACAGACCGGAAAAGGCGACCGCGCATTTCTGGAAACGATTTTCCACAAAATGCTGATCGCGTTCACCTGGTGGGTGAACAGCAAAGACTCCGAGGGCAAAAATATTTTTCAAGGCGGCTTTCTTGGTCTCGACAACATTGGCGTGTTCGATCGCAACGCGGAGTTTCCCGACGGCACCCATCTCGAGCAAAGCGACGGCACCAGCTGGATGGGAATGTTTTGTCTGAATTTGATGCGAATCGCGATCGAGCTCGCGAGCGAAAATCACGTTTACGAAAATATCGCGACAAAATTTTTCGAGCATTTCCTGAGCATTGCCGCCGCGATGAACAAACTCTGCGGCAAAGGCCTCGGTTTGTGGGACGAGCAGGACGAATTCTACTACGACGTTCTCCACACGCCGGGCGGACGAAATCTTCCGTTGCGCGTTCGCTCGCTGGTCGGTTTGATGCCGTTGCTCGCTGTTGAAACGGTTCAATGGCAACTGATCGAAGCGCTGCCGGGATTCAAATCGCGCCTGGAGTGGTATCTGCAATATCGACCAGATCTGGCGTCGTTGGTTTCGCGCTGGCAGGAACCCGGCATGAAAGAATTGCGCTTGGTTGCCCTCACCCGCGGGCATCGGATGAAATGTTTGCTCCGACGCATGCTCGATCCGGAAGAATTTCTGAGCGATTACGGCATTCGTTCGCTCAGCAAATTTCACCAGGCTCATCCCTACTCGATCACTGTTCGGGGCGAAGAAAAAATCGTTAGTTACGAACCTGCCGAATCGCAGACCGGCATCTTTGGCGGCAACTCAAACTGGCGCGGTCCGGTCTGGTTCCCGATCAATTACCTCTTAATTGAATCGCTCCAGCAATTTCATCATTACTATGGCGACGATTTCAAAGTGGAATGCCCGACCGGCTCCGGTCAGTTCATGCATCTCAAAGAAGTCGCGAACGAACTTTCCAATCGTCTGATCAAAATTTGGCTGCGCGATGAGAAAGGCGAATGCGCATTCGCGCGCGCCTCAGGAAAATCTGTAGGGGAAGCTGTCAGCTTCCCTGGGATTTCTGTAGGGGACGCTGTTAGCGTCCCGGGGAAGCCAACGGCTTCCCCTACAGTCAGAACGCAATCGCGTTATTTGTTCCACGAATATTTTCACGGGGATATCGGCGCCGGGCTCGGCGCGTCGCATCAAACCGGCTGGACCGGTCTCGTGGCTAAACTCATTCAGCAACAAGGTGAGTTCGGCACGATTGTGAAAGAATTTTAGCGGCTACAACGCGCACCGACTTACTCGCTTTGTCGCGGTCGCCGCATGATGTGGATGGCGAGGATCCGGCTTTGATGACGCGCGAGCAGATAATCAATGAAATCACCGATGATCGAGTTCGGTTTGTTCCCGAGCTTCGTCACCACGCGGCAAATCAGCGTGTTACTCCGGCCGTGCCATTCCAGATTGATCGCCCCGTGAAGATCTCGCGCGCTATGAATTTTCGCCCAACCATGCGGGCGACCCGGTTGCTTGGACCAGGCTTTGATAAAGCCAAACTTTTTCTCCAACTGCGGATCTCGCGTGATCTGGCTGCGCAATGATCCGCGCCCGGTCGCGATCACTTGAATCACGGTCTGCATCGCTCGCTCACGCTAAGCAAATCGGCTTAACTTCTGAATTTTCAAATGAAAATTCGTTAGGCGTTTTCAAACGACTGAAACATGACATAAACATCGACATACCCTTTTTCGGGATGTCGAAACGCGCCCGGTAACGTGCCGATGATTTTCATTCCGAGACTTTGCCAAAGTTTGACCGCCGATTCGTTGGTCGATACGACGAAATTGAATTGCATCGCGTGAAATCCGAGCCGGCGCGCTTCGTTCAAGCAATGCTCACCCATCGCGCGACCGATTCCCTGATTGCGCGCAGCCTTCGGCACTATAAACGCGGCATTCGCGACGTGTGCGCCATTTCCGGGTTGATTCGGGTGCAGCGTGTAACTCCCAACGATCTTGCCGCTGTGAAAACTTGACGGCTTTAAGCCGTCAAGTTCTGCAACGTAAGTGTGTGCGGCAGGTTGAAACCAATAGGCGAGCGCATCCTTGCGAGAAATGTTCGGGTCGAGCGGATACGTGTCGCCTGAGGCGACCACTTCATGAAAAATTTTCCAGATCGCATCGCGATCTGCGTTTGTTGCTGGACGAACCTTCACATCATCGACTCAGGGCGAGCCACGCAGCGAGAGCGGCGAGCTTCTGCTCGGCGCGCCATGGTCCTTCAACAGACTGTCCAAGATTTTGGATCACACGTCGAACTTCGCCAATCGATTTCCTTAGCCGAGCCGCTGCTTCCTCGTAGGCATCGCGCTCGGTGAGAACCACCGAGCGGACCCGTTTTGCACGCAAAGCATCGACAAGCGTTGTCGGGAATAATTGTCCCTCGAGCGCGTGGGCGCGAATGTGCGGATTTGCAATCGACGCCGGATCAATCCGGCTACCGACCACGAGCCCTGCACCGCGAACCTTGAGGTTTTTCGCGCGACAATCGGCGAGAACTTTCATAACCGATTGTTTTGTAATGCGGCGGACAATTCGCAACCGGGCTCTCAACCTCCCGGCATTTGTCTCCAATTTACCCATCGCGGCATGGTAAGGCTGTCGTGTTGCAGGAATTTTTGGGTCGCACAAATCGATCGCAAAACTGTGGCAGACGCGCGGCGAACGAGGCGAGCCACTCAGCAGAACCGCGGCCGCCCAGCCAGACTTCACCCGAAAACCAAGCGCCGCCTGATCTATTTGTGATTTCAATCGGCCGTGCGTCGGATTCGGTCAATCCTTCAAGAACCAAATGTCAGGCTTGTCGTTCACACCGGCTTGCTGCATTCGTTGGCGCAAATCATCCGACGCCGCGAACTGCTTAGCTTTGTTCAGATCGCTCGCGGAAAAAAGGAGAACGACTTCGCTGGGATTGTCGATGTTGCGCAAAAGACGTTCCTCTTTCAGGCCGGCATCCGCCCGCACAGAACCGTGCGCGTCATAAACCGGTTTCCACTTGGCGAAGTCAGCAACTTTGTGGCGAATGAGTATGTAATTCATAACTCAATCTCTTTGCGACTGATTCTGAGCGAGTCAATGCCTTTTGACGTACTGCACTGCTTTTTCGTGTTTCTTGGCGGCGGCTTTGGTTTTGAACGTGCCGAGGTTCCGGCGTTTTCCTGTCTTCGGATTTTTCTTTCGCGAATACAAACAGTAACCGGATTTCAGTTTCCGGATCATGCCGATTTCGTTTGGCGCGGCAGGAGAATGCCGACTTTGCCTTCGCGCATTTCCATTTCAAAGATTTTCAGGTCCACTTTTGCCGGGCCGTTGGTGACTTTTCCGGTGCGCACGTCGAAACAGGAGTTGTGCCACGGGCATTGGACGTTGAATCCGTCGAAGCTGCCTTCGGAAAGCGGACCGAAGCGGTGGGAGCAGAATTCCTGAAAGGCAAAAAGTTGATTGTCGATCTTGACGATGGTCATGATCTGAGCGCTGATTTCTACGCGTAAAGTCTCGCGCTCGCGAAGCTGTTGAGCGGCCATGATTGGAACAAAGACGCCTTCTGCACCGGGAATGGGCGTGGTCAGGTGGATCGTGTCCCGCGGCGTCGGCATGTGTCGTTTATGCCGGCCGACCGCGATGCCTTGATCGTAAACGAGACGGCCGCCGAGATACCCGGACGCGGAGAGAAGCCCGACGCCGATGAAAGACAAAATCAACGGGCCAATGGAAATTTTTGGATCGAGAAGTGAAGACGAACGCACGCCCAAATTGATTCCATAAACGACGACGAGCATGAAATTGAGAATCATGTGCGCGATAGCAGTCCGTTTGCCCGGATGATCGCTGCGAATGTCGGTGTAATCGACCAAACCCGGCACGGCCGCGACGAGAGCCATGATCAGTCCGAGCAGCATCGCGTAGAACGAATCGCGCACGAGATTCGGCACCGACGGGAAAGCAAGACTGGCCAGGTCGATCAAAAAGCTGAGAAGCAACAGTCCGATCGGGAAATGGACCAGCATCGGATGGATCGGATGCCGGAGCGGTTTGCCTTCGAGGAAATCTTTCAACTTCTCGATCTTACTCCGGTGGGAGATTGGCGCCTCCCGCTTGCGCGATCTCGCGCCATTCATCTTTCGACATCCGTGCGACGCTGATGCCGTAGTGGTAAGTTATTCGTCCACCCAAATAGGCGGAGGCAATCAATATTGCCGTTCCCAAGATCGACAATGTCAGCGGCGCCGTCGCTACGATTGATGCATCACGAAAATCCTGGAGGCGCAGACCGAGGTTGATCGCAAAGAGCGCGGTAACGACCACGTTCAGCGCCAAATGATACAAACCGATCTTCCACGCCGGTTTTTCTTTTTTGATTCCGGTCCAATCAACTAAACCGGCCGGCACCGCCAGCAACGACGCGATCAGGCCGAACGCGATCGCGTAAAAGGAAAGGCGCACCATGGCGTTGCCGCCGATTTGCCATTTCGAAAGCAAATCGAAGATTAGCGCACCGGGCCACATCGCCATCGGCACATGCACCAGAATCGGGTGCAACGGATGACCCAACCATTTCCCTTTCAGAATGTTCAGCAACCATTTCACGGTACGGAACGAACTGTGTTCCCCCGATAAATGTTCGCAGCGCGACTAAAATGCGCGCGTGAAATCTCAACGGCGCTCAAGGCTGCTGCCGTCTACAGATTACGGAGATTGCTGTGCGGTCGGGCTAACCTCTGGCTTTTGGCTCGTGGATGTTGTCCACGCACCGAGTTGCTTTTCGTGCGCTGCGCTTTCCAAATCGTCCAATCGTCTCATATAGGCCTTGCCTTTTTCTTCGTTAGGCAAATTAGGCGCGACCCCTTTCGTCCGCGCCAATCCTTCACTGACCAAAATCTCACCCAGACTTTTCCCGTCGACTTCAACGATGACATAATATCGGCTCTCACGGCCGCGTCCTCCTGCCGTCGCCCAACGCGTCCAGATTACGAACGGCTTCTGCAAAAGTTCTTGCGTCCGTTGTTTCGCCTTCTCCCCGGCTTTCATGGTCTCATCCAGCGTGATGCCAAAGTGCAGGCTTTGATCGTGCGTGCGGTCGCCCTGCCGGAGATTAGTTTCGGGCGCGTCGACGTAGTAAAGGCGCGCGGTAAACTCTTTGTCGGCGGCGTGGACGCGGAAACTGTCGCCATCGTTGTCCTTGCCTTCCACATAATGGCAATCGGTCAGCTTGACCCACTCTTTACGATCGCCAGCTGATGCTGGCTGCCCGACAGCGGCGAACAGAAGCCCGACTAGCAACACCTGACAAGAAATCGCTCTTCGCATGAAGCCGGCGACGCTACGACTTTTTGGTGCGCCCGACACGCGAAAATAACACGAGCGCCGCGGCTAGAATCAACAGATCGAGAAGGAGATGGCTGGTGAAGTTCCAGTTTTTGCTCGCATGGCCGAAACAGCCGCAGGTGATATCCAGGCCCCGAGCTTTCGCGGCGATTGTCGCGCCGACAAAGATCAGGATCAGCGCCGTTAAGATCGACAATCCACCGCGGTAAAGAAAACCAAAGATGAGCGCGAGGCCGCAAACGATTTCCAGCCACGGCAAATAAAATGCCAGTCGCACACTGATAAACCACGGCAGCGTTTTGTAATTATCGATGTCGTTCGCGAACTGGACCGGTTCGAGCGCTTTGATTACCCCGGCGTAAATAAAAATTCCGCCGACGATAAGATCGAGAATCCGCCACAAATATCCGGCACGAAACTTCTCGCTCACGATGTGCGCGATTACAGCAGTCGCCACCAAGATCGCGGCGAGTACTGGCCAAAAGATTCTCATACAACCCTCACCTGCCGCTTCGCGTCTTCCTCTCCCTGCCAGGGAGAGGATTGAGGTGAGGGTCGGGCGGGAAGGTTTTCTTCCAACCGCCTTGCAAGACGAAAACGTCTTTGAGCTGTACTTCATCGCACAATCGTTTCGCGACGTCTCGGGCGGCGTTGCAGCTCTCGGCGCTGCAATAGACGACGACCTTCTTCTCCGGCGACCAGTGTGAAAGAAATTGCGGCAGCAATTCGTTCCAGCGATCTTCGTTCAACGGAAACGCGCCTGGAACATGGTCCCGCGCAAATTCTTCGTCCGGCCGCGCGTCGGCCCAAGTCGCGCTGTCACCCCAGGCGCGCGCTTGATCGACCGTCACCAATTCAGACGCAGGAATCGGCGATTGCCACGAAATTTTGTCGCGAAAATAAATCGCCTCGCCGATCGCCGGCAGACAGGCGAGCGCGATAAGCAGCAGCCCTTCTCGAACTGCGCGTAATTTCACTTCTCAGCGTTCCACGCCGCTGGCCGGCGACGCTGACGGAATGGCGGCCGGCGTGGCGGCTCTTACTGGCGGTGCGTTGGGAACGCTTGGTCTCAGGGCGGGCGGAGCTCCGGGCGGATTCGTCACCTGCACGTTCACGGAAAACGATTTCGGCGCCTCTTTCGGATAATCCGTCTGAATCAACAATGAGGCTCCCGTGGGATGACTCGTGTCTTTTGGCGTGATTTCAATTACCCATTCGCCCGACGCGCTTCCCTGCTCGACCTTCGATTCGAACATCTGACCATTCGATTTCGCTGTGATGTTCTTGGCCGGAAAATCTTTCGATACCTTGATCGAAATCTTTTTCGGCTTCGGCTCCTCGCCGCTTTGCCAGTAAACAAAGGCCGGTTTGATCTCGAGCGCCTGCGGAATTGTCGCCTTGAGTGTGAGAATGGTCGTCGCTTGCGTTGGATTCGGATCGTCCGTCTGCACCGTGACCGTCTTCATCTGTTGGCCAGTGCGGTCCCA
>WNGP01001095.1_pt1 | contig 21925 bp, 16 predicted proteins | sample 5407671 | NCBI WGS metagenome assembly WNGP01 (sample SAMN13153381, study PRJNA577476) | soil metagenome | isolation source: 40 cm soil or saprolite under Garry oak tree replicate 2 | place: USA:California | collected 2016-06-15
GATCGCTACCGGACGCGTGATTCGGCTCGAAGCGAACCCGATTGGTGCGACCCGCATCCTGAGAACAGATCCCCTCCTCGTGCAGCCCGGACAGCGGGTCGAATGGACGCTCGAAACGGGCCTCGAGCGCTCGATGGTAGCGATATGGTGAGACTCACCCTCATGTTCGTCCTGGTCGCTGCGCTTCCGACGGCGGGGTGCTTCGAAAAACTATCCGGCCCGAACTGCGTCTCGACCACCTGGGATGTGGCGGGCACCAGCGGCGACACCGTCACGACGACGAGGGGGCTCCGCTTCATCCAGGGCGATAGCGGCACTGGGAACGGCACGCAATGGTGCCACGCCGTCTGGGTCAACTATGCCGGCTACCTGTTGGACGGTACGAAGTTCGACAGCTCCATCGATATCGGGCGCCCGTTGCTCTTTACGCCGGGCGTGGGCAGTCTCATCGACGGGATCGAGCAGGGCGTGATCGGCATGCGCAGCTGCGCCACGCGCCGGCTCATCATTCCGCCGGACCTCGCATTCGGTGCGAATGCGATCAAGAATGATTCCGGTCGCGTGATCATTCCGGCCAACTCCACCGTTGTGTTCGATATTCAAATGCTGGAGATCGGCGGCGAGCCGGTCGTGACATGTGGTAGCACCGGTCCGTAGAGCTCATCGCGCGCTCATTTCCGGCGCGTTGCTGCTGCCGGCGCTGCTCGCGGCCCAGGGACCCCCCGGCGGCGCCGGCACGCTCACGGGTCAAGTCGTCGCCGAGAACGGCATCCCGATCGCGCAAGCTCGTATTCGCGTCGTCGGTCGCGACGCCATGGTCCTGTCCGGGTCTGATGGCCGCTTTTCCATTTCCAATTTGGGTGCCGGCGCTCAGGTCCTGGAAGTACGCTTGATCGGTTACGTGGCGTTCGATCAGTCCGTCACGGTAATCGCCGGACAGACGCTCGATGTACACGTCACGCTCGTGGCGGCGGCGATTCCGCTGAAGGCAGTCGAGATCACCAGCGCGCCCGGGTTGCGGCCGGTGCTGGAGGCCTTTGAACACCGGCGCGCGCGCGGCAACGGACACTTTTTCAATCAAGCGGAGATCGCGCGGATGCAGCCGCGCGTGTTCACGGACGTCTTACGTCGCGTTCCCGGCGTGATTCTGCAGCCGGCGGCAGGGTCGTTTGGATCGAACGACATGGTCCGGATGAACCGCACCATCGGTGTGACCGGGTCGCGCAACTGCCCGGTTCTGTTCTACATCAACGGCATGCCGTTGCAGGTGAGCGGAGACATGTCGATCAACCAGTACATTGCGCCGGAAGACGTCGTGGCGATGGAGGTCTACAACGGCTCCTCGCAGATTCCGCCCGAATTCCAATCCGGCCTGCTCAATTCGCGCTGCGGGGTCATCGTGATCTGGACGAAGGTCGGCGAGAGTAGCGAGGAACCCCCGATCGATAGCTAGTGCGGGGGAGGCGGCTGGTTATCCGTGTTGTCACCGCCTCCGAACACTCCGAGGAAGCGACCCGCGAGGAACGCGGTGGAGGTGAGGAGCCCCGCGAAGATCCAGCTGCGGCCCTTGCTGAAACGACGCTCCGTCGCCTGACTAAGGGCCGAGCGCGGGAAGCGGACGAGCTCGCGATTCCAAGTCACCGACTGGCCGTTGCGATAGTCCACGCGCAAGAGGCGCAGGTCCCAGGACGTCGCGTCGGCGCCGGCGACGATGCCTTCCACTTCGGTGGCGCTGGCACCGATCGCATTGCTCATCGCGAGCACGCCGCTATCCGTCACCATCGCGACGATACGCGTTTCGGGAGCGGGCACGGGACTCGTCAGGGGCGCCTGCGTAAAGCACGCGGCCAGCAGACAGACAAACCCGAGCAGCGGCAGATGCGCGACCATTCTTCGCATGGCTTGATTCTGCATGAGACCCGATCGAACACACAAGGGACAACCGGCAAATCCGCACCGGTTGTCCCTGGATGTGCTACGTCCTGATTACGGGCATGCGGTCGGGTCGTCCCAATTTCGTACTGGCGACGACCCCGTCGTGCCTGTCGGATAGGCTGAGGGCAGCGGGATGTTCGCGTTTGCGGTCCGCTCCGCGGAGCCGTACGGCAAACGCCCAATTACCTCGGGGTTGGTGCCGTTCGGCGTGAGCTTCGGAATACAGGTGCGCTTGTAGTCCGACCACACGTCGATGTTCTGGTACTGGGCGATGTACTTCTCAGTCATGACGTCGTTAAACGTGGGAGCCGCGAGCGCCGGCAAGCCAACGGCCGTACGGACGGCGTTCACATTCGCGGCACCACCAGCGGAGTCGCCCGTCATGAACCGCGCCTCAGCCAGGATGAGCTGATTCTCCGCCCACGTCACGAGCGGCTGCCGGAACGTGAACTGGCGCCGCACGAGCGTGTTGACAACCGATGGCGCGCACGCCGCCGGTGGCGCCGGGCACCCCGCCGGACGCACGGTCACATTGTTTTGATCCGCGCCGGCGTACTGTCCCTGCGAGTTCAGATCGAAGTAGTTACGTAGGCGCACGGTATCATTGCGGGCTTTGAGAATCGATACCAGCGTGTTCCCCGCGACGATGTCCTGCCGCGAGCTGAGGAACTCGGCCCAGATATTGGCATCCAGGTCCTGGACGCTGCCGTGGAAGGTGCGGAAATCACCTGGGCCCTGCCCGTGAATCGCGTTGGTCTGGCTGGTCGGCACCTCGTTAATTCCCAGGAGCGCTTCCGCCAGCGCCGCACTGTACTCCGTCACCCCGCTGCGCTCCACGAGGTGCAGATGATACCGTGCTTTCAGGGTGTGCGCTGCACGAATCCAGCGCTGCAGCTCGGTGGCGCGCGACCCCGCGGCCGAACAGTAAATCACGTCCCCTTCCGACGTCGAACAGTTGCCCGTTGCACTCGCCAGCGCGGTTGTCAGTGCCGCGATTCCTTCATCGAGCCGCGTCTGTACCGCCGCATACAGGCTCTGCTGGCTGTCGAGCTTGGGGGACTCGATGCCGGAGGTGAGCGCCTCGGTATAGGGTAAATCCCCCCAGACCGAGGTTGCCGTTCCCATCATGAGCCCTTCCAATATCTTCGCTTCTCCCAGCATCTGGTTGTCGCCGGCCTTCTGGGCGGCCGCTTCGACCTGCCGAATGCCGTACAAGCCGCCGCCCGTGTAGAAGCCGGACATCTGGCCCGAGATGTCGGATTCGCCGACCAGATAGGCCGTGCACCACTGCAGCTGCTGGTTGTTGCTGCCGATCAGCTGCTGCGTGAAGACGCTCGCGCATCGCGCGAGCTGCCCCTCGAGGCGGGTCGCCATGTTGGCTTGAACCGAAACCAGGACCTGGATCGGCGTGGCTACGAGGGGGTTGTTCGGATTCTCGGTCAACCCCGGTCCGTTCAGAAAGTCACTGCATCCCCACCCGGCCAACAACGCCAGCGCGAGGACCGCTCCAGCTTTTTTCGACGAGTTCATCGCAATCCCTCGCGTCGGTTAATGGTAGAAGGTGAGCTGCATGACCCAGGAACGCGCCAGCGGCGCGTTGAACCAGTCGATGCCGCGGTTCGCGTTCTGCGCACCACCCAGGTTGACCTCGGGATCATATCCAGAGTAGTGCGACCACAGCTTCAGATTGCGTGCCGAGATCTTCGCGTCCAGCTGCCGCAGCCCACCGATCCGGCTCACCCAGCGGCCGCGGAACGAGTAACTCAGCGAAACCTCGCGTAACCGCGTGAAAGTCCCGTCTTCCAGCCGCGTCGTGATCGGGCCCCCCGTCGCTCCTTGACCGTTCCCGGTCGAGATGGCCGAGTTGCTGAACCAGCCTTCCCCGATCACCACGGGCAGGTTGGCGCCCGGACCGACCACCGGCCCATCGAGCACGTCGCAGGTCTGGTTATAGCACGGGAAATTCTTCCCGAACGTGACGGTATCACCACGGATTTCCGTATCCTTGTGCGTCCCGTACTGATCCATGGACGAGCGCGTCATGTTGAGCACGTCGCCGCCCTGGCGGTGGTCGAGGAACGCGGTGAGCTGGAAGCCTCTGTAATTGACCGTGGCCGAGACTCCGGCAGTCCAATCGGGCCAGGGGTTGCCAATCGCCCGGGGCGTCGGGTCCGTGATCGGGAAGCCGTTCGGCGCGATGTATAGCGCGCCAGCCGGCGCGCCGGCGCACGCTGCGCCGACGTCATAAACGGTTCCACCGAACAACACCGTCGTCAGCCCGCGGCCGCAACGCGCAAAGTCGGGCGAGCGCCAGACGCCCAGCGGATACCCGACCTGCGCATGCGTCGTCTGTCCCGCGAACGACGAACCGATACCGGTCTGGCACCGTGCCCACAGCGCCGCGTCCGTGCAGTTCTCGGCGGTCGGCAGGGGCTGCTTCCCAGCGAGCTGGTCCTGCGTGACACCCAGCGACGTGACCAGGTTGCGGTTGCGGGCCCAGTTGCCGCTGATCTGGATCGAGAAGTCGGAGCGCTGGAGTACCTGGATATCGCTCGTCAATTCCCATCCCTTGTTCGTCAGCTCGCCGGCGTTCACGTTGATGCTCGTGTAACCGGTCGATGGCGCTAGCGGGACGTTGAAAATCACATCCTTCGACTTCGAGTCGTAGCGCGTGACCGACAGCGCGGCCCGCCCTCTGATCAGACTCAGATCGACGCCCGTCTCCAATTCCTGCACGCGCTCAGGCCGAATGTTGGGATTGCCGAGGGTGGCCGATTGGTACAGGCCCCCGATGCCGTTGAGCGTTGTCCCCTGCAGCGAGCCGGGGTTGAAGTCGGCGAACTGCGCGGTCGTATAGACGTTCTGCGTCGCGTACAACGGCGGTTGCTGGCCGCTTTCGCCATAGGCGACCCGGAGCTTGCCGTAGGAGATGTACTCTTGGGGCAGATGCACCGCATTGCCGAAACTCCAGGCGATGCTGGCACCGGGATACCACGCGCGCTGATGCCCCACGCCGAATGCCGAGTTCGCGTCATTTCGAATCCGCGCCTGCAGGTACACCTGGTTGTACAGATCGGCGCTCGCCTGTGCGAAGTATCCTTCGATCCGCCGCCGCGTCTCGGCGTCATTGGGGACGGTCCGCGTCGTCGTGTTGGACAACTTGTACGGCGTCGGCGCGATCCACGTCTGGCCGGTGACATCGACCTGGCGGAAATAGGTCTCGTCGAGGTTCTGACCGACCGTCAATGCGCCGCTGAAGTTGGGCGTGAAGTCGTGCGTTCCGGTCGCCGTCAGCGTGTGATCGAACACGCGGTCATAGAACTGCCAGCGCTCGATCGATCCGCCGTTCGTGCCCGAGCTCGCCTGCCCGTACGCGTAGGTCCGGTCGTCGGCGTTGTAGTCGCCGCCGAGCGTCCAGTTGACGATGAGCCAGTCGAGGGGCTTCCAGTTCGCGTTGATGTTGGCGAGGTAGCGGCCCGTCTGACCCTGCAGCTCGTCGGTGTACAGGGCATAGAACGGATTGTCGAAACCGCGGCTGGTCGTGAACGCGATCGGTCCGGGGTTGGGGAAGCGCCACGAGCGATGCAGCGCTGACGGACCACCCAGGTATTGCTGGGCATTGAAGTCCGGCGGCTGCCGCAGCGCGCTGATGCCGATGCCATTGATGGAGTTGCCGCGATCCTGCCCCGCGTTCTTGGTCTGCACCACCTGCACGCTCGCATTCAGTGTGAAGTTTTCGAACAGCGTGTGCGAGGCGGCCAGACGCGCGGTGTAGCGCTCGTACTTGTCCAGATCGCCGACGATGAAGCCGTCTTGATTGAGCTCGCTGACCGACATGTAGAACGTGGTGCGTTCGTTGCCGCCCGAAATCGACAGCGCGTTATCGATCGTGCGCCCCGTCTCGAACATCTCGGCGCCGTGATCGTAGGTCCGCACGCTATCGGGAATCAGCGGGCCCCACGAGAAGAAGTTTGAGTTGATCGCGCAGTTGACGGTGAAGCAGTTGCTGGATGCGCCGAGGGATCCGACACCGTACTTGCGTTGCACCGGCACCGTGCGCACCGGATCGTCTAACGTGATCGTCGAGCGCAGGTTGTAGGTGGTCGGTCCTGCGTGGCCATGCTTGGTACGGAACTCGAGGGCGCCCGCTGAGCCCGCGCTCGCGCCGTAGATGGACGTGGATGCGGCGCCCTTGAGGACGTCCACCGCTTCGATGTCGTCGGGGTTGATGTCCGCGGCACGATTCGGCGACGGTGCACCTGACAGCACGGCCTGCCCGCGCGTGGCATTGCTGATCGGCACGCCGTCCAGAATGATGACCGGCTGGCTCGTGCCAAACGTCTTGGGCCCCCGGATCTGGATCGCCGTCGAGGCCCCCGCGTCACCGCTGCCCTGGTTCGTCAGCACGTTGGGCACCTTGCCCGCCAATGCCTGAATCACATTCTGCTCATTGGTGCGGGAAATTGTGCCGCTGTCGACCGTTGCGGTCGCGGTGGCCAGTCGCTCGCGCCGCTCCTGCGTGCCGGCCCCCGTCACCACCACCACGTCGAGGCGCAGCGGATCGGAGGCGAGCTGGAAGTTCTGTTGGACCGTGGCCCCGGGGGACACGGTGATGGTCGCGCTTCCCGCCCGAAAGCCGATGAGGCGCGCGTTCATCTTGACCTGCTGTCCCTGGGCGCGCGCGCCTGGAACACTCAAGCGATAGGTGCCGTCCGCGCCGGTCCACCCTCCGACGCCGAATTCGGCAACGGTGACGTTGACGTCGCGCAGCGCTTCACCGCTTGCGCTGGTGACTTTACCAGTGATGGTCACTGGCTCCTGAGCGGCGACCGCCGCCGGCAGCATCGCCAGCAACAGCGCTGCGAGGAACGCCCAGCCGAGAGGTTGGGATACTGACTGATCACGGCTCATACTCATCCCCTTGCGTGAATAGAATCGCGAATGAACGTCTATCTGTGAGATTGCGTCTGTCCCGCTGCGATGACCTACCTGGGGCGGGCGAGGTGTCGAAGTGGCGGAGAGTGGTTCGACGCGGACGGCAGCTGACGGAAATTTCGCATGGTGGCAATCCCCCCGTACTCGAGAAAAAGGACAACACCGGTCGCACCCCTACGCTGCACTGGGGCGTCGAACCGGTCGAACATGATGCAGTTTTACTATGCGATCACCGCGCTGGACGCTCAACGGCTGGTGTGAACGTCGAACGCGGGACGGTCCCAAGAGGATTGCTCGGTAAATACTGGACGCCAATTCATGGATCCGCAAGACTCCCGTTTTTTCGTATTTTGGGTCGCGTGAAAACTCTGCTCCCAATCGCCTTGGTGATCGTGGTTACGCTCCAGGCCGACCCGCACCCCCTGGCGGCCAGGTCCAAGGGGCGGGCTGAAGCCCCGGTAACCGTCTATGAGATGGCGGATTTCCAGTGCCCGGCCTGCCGCATGTTCGCGGTGACGGTGCTCCCGGCGCTGGATAGCGAGTATGTCAGAACGGGGAAGGTGCGGTGGGTATTCATCAATCTGCCGCTGACGAGCATCCACCCGAACGCGGTCGCGGCCGCCGAGGTGGCCATGTGCGCGGCGCGCCAGGGGCGGTTCTGGCCGACCCATGACCTGCTCTATCGCCAGCAGGACCACTGGGCGCCGCTCGCGCAGCCACACGATACCCTCGTCGACCTGGCTGAGCGCGCCGGGGTCAACCGGGCGAAACTGCTCGCCTGTCTCAAGTCCGGTGATGCGCGAAAGGAGGTCGAGCTCGACGCCCAACGCGCCGCGCGCTCCGGCGCCCACGCCACGCCTTCCTTTTATATAGAAGGCGGGCTGCTCGAGGGAGCCCCCTACACGGCCGATCCCATGCGGCGGCTGCTCGACTCGATCTATGCCGCGCGCATGCACGCGCCACCCCCCAAGTGAGCAAGCCCTCATTGCTGTACCGGCTGAGCGTGCACGTCGTCACCCGCGCGGCGTCGCTGGTGGCGCGCTTCGACAAGAAGGTGGCACGAGGGCTCGATGGGCGGCGCGGGTTGGCCGCCCGTCTTGCCGGATGGGGGGCGACCCAGCGTGATACAAAACGGCCCCTGATCTGGATGCACGCGCCATCGGTCGGCGAGGGCCTCCAGGCGAAGCCGGTCCTCGAGACGCTGCGCACCGAGCATCCCGACTGGCAGCTCGCCTTCACGTTCTTTTCGCCGTCGGCCGAGCGGCTCGCCAAGAATCTGCCAGTCGACGTCGCGGACTACTTGCCGCTCGACCGGCCGTCCGAAGTGGCCGCGGTGCTCGACGCGCTGCAGCCGACCGCGCTTGTGTTCAGTAAGCTCGACGTGTGGCCGGAGCTCACGCTGGCCGCGGCGCGCCGCGGTGTGAAGCTCGGCTTGATCTCGGCGACCGTCTCGCCAAACAGCTCGCGCCTGCGCTGGCCGACGCGGCACTGGTCGGCGCCGGCCTATCGCGCGCTCGATCGCGTCGGCACGATCAGCGAGGAGGATGGAGAGCGCCTGGAGCTGCTCGGCGCCCGTCCCGAGACCATCGCCGTCACCGGCGATACGCGGTACGACAGCGTCGCCGAGCGCGCCGCGCGCTTGGCCAAGACGCGTGAGCCGCTCGCGCGGCTCGCCGCGACGTCCGCCGACACGTTCACGATCGTCGCGGGCTCGACTTGGCCGTCGGATGAAACGGTGCTCTTGCCGGCGTTCGCGGATCTGCTGCACCAGCTTCCGACCGCCCGCCTGCTGCTGGCGCCGCACGAACCCAATCCCGACCACTTGGCCGGAATCGCCGAGCGCTTGAAGCACCTCAAGCTGCCCCGCCCGGTCCGGTTGTCACAGCTCGAGCACGCGAAACCGGGTCCGGTGATCGTGGTCGATCGCGTGGGGATCCTCGCGGACCTCTACGCCCTGGGTGACGTTGCCTTTGTGGGCGGCGGATTTCATCGCGCCGGCCTGCACTCGGTGCTCGAGCCCGCAGTGTTCGGCGTGCCGATCGTGTTTGGCCCGCATTGGCGAATGAGTCGCGACGCGACGCTGTTGCTCGAGCAGGGCGGCGCCGTGGCCTTGCCCGCGGACGCCCGCCACCCGCTCCATTCGCAGTGGCTCGTGTGGCATCACGATCCGGCCGCTCGCAAGAGCGCGGGGAAGGCCGCGAAAACCATGGTGGAAGACGGTCGCGGGGCGTCGGAGCGCACGACGGCGCTCGTGCGCGGGCTAGTCACTTGATGGGGCTTGGGGGCTAGGGGCTGGGGGGGGGCCTGCATGTTCAAACGCCTACACGTGCTGCTAATTATTGGCGTGGTGCTGGCAGCCACCGCCTGTTCGCATCGCCGTCGTTCCAGCTACGCCTCGGAGCCACCGCCCGATGTCACGCTCCAGGTCACGAATCACAACTTCCTGGACGTCACGGTTTTCGTCCTGCACGAAGGCCAACGCATCCGCATGGGGTTGGCGACAGGGTCGTCGAGTCAGTCGTTTACGATTCCGGGACGCCTGGTCGCGCTGTCTCACGAGATCGCGCTGCTCGGGGAGGCCATCGGGAGCAGTGAGCGAGCACGCACGGAGATCCTCACGGTGCGTCCGGGTCAGCGCATCGAGTGGACGCTGGAGACGGATCTCCGCCGCTCGATTGTGGGAATTTATTAGCTTCCGTCAGCGCGGCTGCGCGCGCGTTCTGGCGCTCGCCGCGCTCATCACGACTGCCTGCCGCCCTGCGCAGCGGACCTCCGCCGACACGGCGTGGCATGCGGCCGACGGGTATCGTTGGCGCCAGCTCCCGATCCCGCCCGCACATGCACCCGGTTTCACGTCGCTCGATCCGTCGCGCACCGGCATCACGTTTCGCAACACGGTCAGCGATTCCTCCCTGGTTCACAACCGCCAGCTCGCGCAGGGAGCCGGCGTTTGTCTGGCGGACGTAGATGGCGACGGACGCCCGGACGTCTTTCTCGCCCGCACCGAAGGCCCGAACGTCCTGTATCGCAACCTGGGCGACTGGCGGTTCGAGGATATCACGGCGACTGCTGGTGTCGCGGCGCCGGATCGGTATTCCACGGGCTGCGCATTTGCCGACATCGACGGCGACGGCGATCAAGACCTGATCCTCGTCTCGCTGGGTGGCCCCAACGCCATCTTCGTGAATGACGGCAAGGGTCATTTCACTGAAGAGACCCGAGGACTGACGGACCGGGCAGGCAGCATGAGCATCGCCGTCGCCGACGTGGACGGCGACGGCGATCTCGATCTGTACATCGCCAACTACAAGGCGTACACGACGCTCGACCGTCTCTCGCCCCAGGAGCGCGCGTTCGATCGGGTAACACGGCGCGTCGGCCCAAACCGCTACGAGGTACGCGAAGCCTATCGCAAGGATTACGAGCTGGTCGAACGCGCCGATCTCGGCGGCATCAGCCTACAACAGCGCGCCGATCCCGATTTCTTCTACCGGAACGACGGCCGGGGCCACTTCACGCGCGAGCCGATCGCCAGAAACCCGCGCTTCCGGGACGAGCAAGGCCGGACCCTGACCGAAGAACGCGAGGACTTCGGCCTCGCCGCCGTGTTCGCCGATCTCAACGGCGACGGCGCTCCCGATCTCTACGTCGCGAACGATTTCGAAGACCCCGACCAGCTCTGGTTGAACGACGGCCACGGCCGCTTCCGCCTCATCCCATGGTACGGATTGCGGTCCACGAGCAACTCGGGGATGGCGGTGGCCGTCGGCGACGTCAATGCCGACGGCAACACCGATCTCTTCGAAGTGGACATGCTGAGCCGGGATACGCGCGGCTGGAAGATGGAGATTCCCACCAACCGCGATCCGGCCAGACACCCCGGCATCGGTGAGGAGCGGCCGCAGATGCAGCGCAACACGCTCCAGCTCAACCGCGGCGACAGCACGTTCGCCGAGGTGGCGCGCTACGCGGGGGTGGCTCGCTCGGGGTGGTCATGGTCCACGCTGTTTCTGGACGTCGACCTGGACGGCTGGCCAGACATCCTCATCGGCACGGGGCACGTCCGCGATATCATGGACGGCGACACACAATACCGTCTGCGCGCGCAGCTGGGAATGATCGACTGGCGGCAGATGCTCCTCGAATACCCGCCGTTGCCGCTTCCCAATGTCGCCTTCCGCAATCGCGGGGACCTGACGTTCGAGGACGCGAGCGAAGCCTGGCACTTCGATCTCGGCGCCGACATCTCGCATGGCATGGCGGTAGCCGATCTCGACGGCGACGGGGATCTCGACGTGGTGATCAACCGCCTCGGAAAGCCGGCGGCCGTGCTTCGCAACGACGCCTCCGCGCCGCGTATCGCCGTACGGCTGCGCGGGGACGCGCCCAATACCGCGGGGATCGGCAGCCGCGTGCGTGTGCTGGGAGGCCCGGTCGCGCTCCAGGATGCGGAGGTCATCGCCGGCGGGCTTTACCTGTCGAGCTCCGACGCGGAGCTGACCTTCGCGACGGGGACCGCCGACCATGTGACCATTCAGGTGGACTGGCGCGACGGCAAGCACACTGTGATCGATCGCGCGCTCCCGAATCGTGAGTATGAGATCGCAGAGCCGGCCGTTACGGAAATCCCACGTCACACGCTGCAGCGGGAAGGGCCTGCGTTGTTCGAAGACGTCTCCAGCCAGCTCGGCGGCCATACGCACGTCGATCCGTACTTCGACGACTATGGCCGCCAACTCTTGTTACCGAACGCGCTTAGCCAGCTCGGCCCCGGTGTTGCATGGACGGATGTCGATGGCGACGGCCGGGAGGATCTCCTGGTCGGCGCGGGCCGGACCGGCGCACTCGCGTGGTTCAAGAATTCTGGTACGCGGTTGCGTCCCGCTGCTACGCGGTTTGCGACCGCCCCTGGAGACCTCACCACAGTTCTTGGCTCGCCATCCGGCATTCTCGCCGGCGTTTCGAGTTACGAGCAGCTCTCAAGTGTGGCGGTGAGACGCACGCCGGGTGTTGTTGCGTACTCGCCGAAGACGGGGGCGTTGACCGAGGTCATACCGGGAGACGGAACGAGTGTCGGGCCGCTGGCGCTCGCCGACTACGATGGCGACGGGAGTCTCGATCTGTTCGTAGGAGGTCGCGTCATTCCCGGCGGGTATCCCCTACCGCTGTCGTCGCACCTATATCGATCGGTGAACGGGACATTCGTGCCGGACACGGCGAACGATCACGTGCTCTCTGAAATCGGGATGGTCTCCGCAGCTCAGTTCGCCGACATCAACGGCGACGGTTGGCCCGATCTCATTTTGGCCATCGAATGGAGCGACATCCGCGTCCTGTTGAACGATCATGGGCAGTTCCACATGAGTTCGGAGCCTGGCCTGGACGGCGTGACGAGCAGGTGGAATGGCGTGGCCACGGGTGACCTGGACGGTGACGGTCGACTCGACATTGTGGCGACGAGTTGGGGGCGCAATAACGATCTCAAAGCCACGGCCGCCCGCCCGCTGTACATGTACTTCGGACTTTTCGGGCCCGGAGGGCGGCCCAACCTGTTGCTAGCCCAAGAGGACCCCCGCATCAAGGCGTTGGCGCCGTTGGAGCCCTTCCTCGACATCGGTACCGCCATACCGGGGGCGGCTGAGCGGTTGGGCTCGTTCAGAACGTACGCAGACGCGGACGTCGGCCAGGTCCTTGGGCCGTTCGCGGCGACCGCCCGTCGAGTTGCCGCGACGACCATGGATCACACCGTGTTTTTCAATCGTGGCGATCGGTTCGAAGCGCGATCGTTGCCGCCGGAGGCGCAGCTCGCACCCGCGTTCTACGTCGGCGTAGCGGATTTCAATGGCGACGGTAGCGAGGATGTCTTCCTCGCGCAGAATTTCTTTGCAACGGGGCACACAACCCCTCGTTATGATGCCGGCCGCGGTCTCTTGCTGCTTGGTCAGGGACGAGGCGAGCTGCAGCCGGTTCCCGCCCAGCGATCCGGGCTGACGATCTACGGGGAGCAGCGCGGGGCAGCGTACGCCGACTTCGATGGCGACGGCCGGCTGGATCTCGCCGTCAGTGAGAATGCCGCTCCCACCCGGCTGTTTCACAATGTCGGCGCGACACCGGGCCTGCGCGTCCGCATCCTTGGGCCGCCAGGCAATCCTACCGGCATCGGAACCCAGCTGCGGCTTCGCTATGGGGACGCGGCCGGGCCGGTGCGTGAGATCCAGGCGGGCTCAGGGTACTGGTCGCAGAACGGTGCCGTGCAGGTCCTGGGACGCGCTCACGAGCCGACCGCGCTGTGGATTCGCTGGCCCGGCGGCCGCGAGCAAGTGGTGCCGCTGGTGCGCGGCCAGCGAGAGATCAGCGTGCGGATGCCGCGATGAAGAAGGGGCGGGATCGCTCCCGCCCCCTCTGTGCGTCTCACAGCAAAAACCGATCTTTAGAAAATGCGCAGGTATCGCCAGGCATATCCGGGACGCGCATTCTGCAGCGCGCGGAAGCGATCTCCTACGGTTTGCTGGCGCGTGCCGCCAGCCAGCGGTGCCGCCATGTCCGGCAAGCTCGGTCCACCGAACGTGTAGATCGCACGCTGGAGGATGTCGAGCTCCTTGGCCGGGACGGGCATCTGCCGCGGCGTGTTCGGAATCAGGCCGTCGACGTATGCCGGTCGACCACCCGCTGCCGCGGCATTGTAACCCGAGCGCCGCCTGTTAAAGAACGGATCGACGCCCTGCCCCATGAACTCGATTTCCTGCTCGTACTGCAGCGCGGTGATCAGCGCAGGAGTCCCTTCAGCGCCGGTCAGCGCCGTCAGACCGCCACGTGTCACACGGCTGTTGTTAATGAGTCCAGCCGCCGTGGCGGCGTTGCCGCCGCTGCGGATCAAGCCTTCGGCCCAGAGCAGGTCGTTCATCTGCGTGGTGTAAAGCGGATCCTGGCCTGTGCCGTCGTCGGCAGGAAGGTCCTCCCCGCGCGATGCGAGCGCGTGGTAGCGCACGTGCTGCAGGTTGCTCTGGTGGTACGAGCCTCGGGCGGGCGGGAAGATGGCGACACCGGCGCACGCGTAATCGGTACCGGCCCCAGCGTCCGCCGGGGAAATCTTCACCGCGTCGAAATTGGCGTTACTGGCAGGTCCGTATGTTCCGTCCCCCACCCGCTTATCCGGGCCGGTCGTCGGGCAGGGATTACCGTTCGGTGCCGGCCACGGATCCACGTGGTTGGTGGTGATCAGGGCCGCGACCCGCGTATCCACGCGCTCGGTGCTGACTGAATTGCCCCAGTTCTTGATGCACGCGATACCGCACTCGCGGGTGGTGACGTCGATGTAATACTCCCAGTTGAACGGCGTGCCGCTGCTGATCCCCTGCGAGGCGTACGTGACCACGGATGCCCAATCGGCCGCGGTGTTTTCCGCCGAGTTGCGCGGAAACATCGCAATCAGCTCCGCCTGCATGGTCCGAATGAGCTGTCGCAGCTGAACGTTGGTATAGGACCGTCCCTGACCGAGACCCATCCAGGCGGGGTCCGTGCTCCAGGAGGCGACGCCTGCCTCGGTGTACGCTCGGTTCAACTTCGCCAGCGCCGAATCACGGACTTGGGCGCGCGGGCTGAAGGACAGCGATTTGGGATTTGACACATCCGTGGTCTCGTCCACGATGAAACCCTGATCGTAAACCACGGCAATCCCCGCGAGCGCCATCCCCTGGAGCATGCGCGCGACCGCCTTGTTGCGCTGCGTCAGCGTGGAATCCACCGAGCAGTCGTCGTCGAAGCAGACGTGAACGCGTTCGATCCCGTCCAACACGTTGTTGGCCGTGACGAGCACGTTATAATAACCGTACCACAGCGCTTCAACGGTGGGACCGCCCGCCGCCTCGGGGGCCGTGGAGCTGTTGGTCCACCCACACCGAATCGGGCAGTCCGAGCCCACCGAGCTGTAGAACCGCATCGCGGCGTTGTTCCACGAGGCCGTGTAATTGTCGGCCTGGGCGTCGAGCGGCATGACGTAGTAGTTCTCGCGTGTCTCGACCCACGTCCGGAACGCGCCCCCCAGCAGCTGTGCCAATCCCGACGGCTGACTGAGCGAGTGCTGCTTGTCCGGATCGTTCGGGTTCGAGACGTTCAGATCACAGCCGACGATCGCCAGCGCGGCGACCGCGGCGGTCAGCATCGACCACCGTGGCATGGATACCTCTCGAAACAAGGTCATATCGGCCTCCTCAATACGTGATTTCGACGACGGCCGACAAGGTCCGGAACTGGGGATACTGGAACCAGTCCATCCGAACCTGGAAGGGATCGCCGAAGAGGCCCGAGACTTCCGGATCGAGCCCGGTGTATTTGGTGATGGTGAACAGGTTCCGGGCGATCACGCCGAAGCGGAGCTCGCCCAAGTTTCGCAAGCCGATCGCACCCAGCTGGTCGCGGCTGAACGTATAGTTCACCCCCAGCTCTTTCAGCTTCGCGTACGAACCGCTCTCGATGAAGTAATCGTCCGGATCGAGCCCGTTGTAGAACCCGACACCGTAATATGGCAGCGCCTTCTGCGGGCAGGACGGCATCGGATCCGACACCACGCCGCAGGTCGCAGCATTCTGCGGTTTGCCGAACTGATCCTGCACGCGGTCGCGCGTCGCCTGGAACGCCCATTGGCGCGTGCCGTTGTACAGCTGGCCGCCGTACGACCAGTCGAGCAGCGCATTCACCGATAGACGGCTCATGGTGAAGCTGAGCCCGAAGCTCAGGTTGAATTTGGGGTTCGCGTTCCCGATCTTCACGATATTGGATGTGATGAGGCACGTCCCGCTCGGACCGGGTAGCTTGCAATAGACGTACTTGATCGCGCGCTCGTTGGGCGTGCCGTACACGCTCTTGCGCACGACGTACCCGTCTTCGTTGACCATCACCGAGTCGCGGCTCCAGGTCTGCCCGGGACCTGACAAGGCGGCCTTGGCCGGGTCAGCGTACAGTTCGTCGATATTGCGGATCCAGTGGTTCCCATACATCACGCCCAGGTCCGAGCCCTTGCCCAGGAAGAACGCAGACGGCATCTGCTCGAAGCTGTACAGCCGCTCCGGCAGCGGCCAATCGGTGATCGCCTGACGCGTACGGTCGCCCACGATGTTCAGCGTCAACTGGGTGCCAGGTGTGTTGATGACCCGGGCCGCGAGCGTAAGCTCGTGCGTGCGCGCGCGCAGCGACCCGACGTTCTGCCACTGGTTCTGATACCACGCGACGGCGGGCAGATCCACCAGTAGGAGCTGGTCTGTCGTCTTCTTCTCGGCGTACGAGTACTCCAGCGTGTAACGACCGCCGCTGAATTCGATGTTCGTGCCGACTTCGAGCTCGGCCGAACGCGCCGGCTTCAGGTTCGGGTTACCGGCCGTGATCGCTCGGAAACCGCCACCCTGGACCGACAAGATATCGTACTGATTGTTGAAGCCTGGGCGCAGACCCGCCGTCCCATAGGACCCCCGCAAGCGCATCTCATCGACGCCGGGAATCCTGACATCCTGCGTGAGACGCCACGCTCCGGACACACGGTAGTACGTCGCCCACCGATTATTCGGGCCGAACAGCGACGAACCGTCCCGCCGCACGAGCCCGTCCAGGATGTAGCGATCTTTAATATCGAAGGTCGTGACGCCGTAGAAGTTCTCGTTGCGGATCCGCTCGTCGTGCGACAATGACGTGATAGTGGTGGCGTCGGTGCCGGTGCCGAGCTCGGGCACGCGCGGCACGGTAAAGGCGCCCGCGCCCGACTGCAGGAACCGGTCGCGCTGATCCTCGAAGATGGCCGCCACTTTCGTCGTGTTGGTAATCTGAGAACCGAGGTGACGGACGCTGGTCAGCGTCACGCCGCCGTTCGCCTGCCAATTATTCGTCGATCGCGCCGACAGCGAGCCGGACTGCGGAGTCCCCGTCGAAGTCAGGTACCCATACGGGAACAGGTCGGTGGAATCGCTGGACTCCTGGTCGTACCCGAATGTGCCCTCCGCCTGGAGCCAGGTCTTGATCCGCCACCGCAGCCGCCCCGAGCCGCTGAAGCGGTTGCGGTCCTGGTCCATCTTCCGATTCGCCAGCTCGTAGAGCGGATTGAAGTCGTTCGCCACGTCACCACTCAACGGGACCTTGGCGATGTACTTCGACCCATCGGGATTGCAGCACGCCTGGATGTTGACGTCAGGCTGGAGGAACATCAGGCCAAAGAAGGGTCCGGTCTGTCCTTCCGCCGCGCGACCGTTCGTCGAGCGGCCATAGAACGCGCTCATCGACGCGTCCAGGCTGGACCGGATCTGCTGATCGACGTTGAGCCGGAAGTTCTGCCGGTTGTAGCCGCCCAGCCCGAAGATCACGCCCTTGTTGCGGGTTTCTTCGAGCGACGCGTTGAAGTTCGTCCCGCCCATGCGCTGCCCCACGGACGCGTAGCCCGTCCAGAACTGACCCGTGTTGACCAGCGCATCCCAGTGATCGTAGTACGTGCTGAACGGGTTGTTGGCGATCTGGTCCGTCTTGATGACCCGCGCACCGGCCGAGCTGAGACAGTAATTCCCCTCGGCGCTGACGGTCCAGGTCGCATTTTTCGTCACGCAATAGGTCGGCGTGGAGTTCACTTCCCACGCGTGGTGGTGCGAGAACTCGAGGCGAGTCGGCATGTTGTTGACACCACCCTCGACGCGGGTCGTCACGCGGATACCGCCATCGGGCAGCGACTGGCCGCGCTTCGTGAACACCTGCACCACGCCGTTGGCCGCGTCGGAGCCGTACAATGCCGACGCGGCGGCGCCCTTGACGATCTCGACGCGCTCGACGTCCTCGCCGGCGATATCGGCAAGGCCGAACCGCGTGATCACGCCGTCGACGATGATCAGTGGATCCTGCCGGCCGCCAATACTGGTCGCACCGCGCAGCCGCAGGACCGGCTCACCGCCTGGCTGCGCCGAATTCGGGATCAGCCGCACACCGGCCACCTTGCCCTCGACGGCCTGGAGCGCGGTCCCACCCGGCACGGCTTGCAGCTGGTCCGTGCCGACCGTCGCCACTGTCATCGGCAGTTTGCGCCGATCGGTCGCTTCTGCGACGCCCGTCACCACCACTTCCTCGAGCCGCAGCGGATCGGCGGCGAGTTGGAAGTCCTGCTGCTGCTCACCGCCGCTGAGTGCCACCGTCCGGGTGATCGGCTTGTGCCCGATGTAGCGCGCCGTCAGCACGATCTGCTGGCCGTGCGCCGCGTTTGCGCCGATCGTCAGCGTGTAGGTGCCGTTGGCCGCCGTGACGGCGCCAAGGTTGGTGTTGGCCACCACGATGCTCGCGCCGCCGAGCGGTTCACCCGTGGCCGAGGTGACCTTGCCCTTGATGACCGCCTCCTGCGCGGCCAATGGCGCCGTGAGTGCTACGAGGGCTGCGGCCACACTGGTGGCCAGCAGCGGACCAAACTTAGGTACGCGCATAAGCTGCCTCTCGTGAAGAGGGAACGCGGAAGAGACGGCATTTCCAAACAGGACAACGCAACGTAACGGACCCCCTTGGTCCACACCCGACGGCCAGGCGTGACGGCCCTACAGACTTCCGGAGGTTCTGCCATTGGCCGGACTGGCGCCAACGCCCCATTTTACCTTCTATTATCAGAGTCCCGCTAGAGGGGGGTTGTCAAATATGAGTTCCGCGCCCCGCGTGGTCTTCCGAGCCCTATTGGTAGTCCTGAGCGCCGTCCTGTCCCCTGCTATTGTGTCTGCCCAAGGATCCCTGCGCGGACGGGTCGTAGACGGCGAGATGGGCACGCCTGTGGCCGGCGCCACCGTCCAGATCGGCAAGAATGGGCCTACCGTGAGGACCGATTCCGGCGGGTACTTCCTGGCGCAAAATGTGACGTCCGGGCTTACGGCAATCGAGATCAAACAGATCGGCTTTGAACCCGGCGTGTTCGACGTACGAATCCGCGACTCGGCCGTCGTGGAAGGCGTCTTCCCGCTCGACTTCAATGGCTATCAGTTGCCGCCCGTGGTCGTGGAAGCCCGCGCCGAAGCGCTCGCGCCGCGCTATAGCGACTTCGAGCACCGCCGGCATCTGAAGATGGGGGCCTTCCTGCGCTGGGACGAGCTGAAGAAGCAAGGATACATGTCGGTCGGCGACGCGTTGCGCACAGTTCGTGGCATCCACATGCAGTGCGACCAACAGCGCTTCGAGTGTTTTGCATATATTCGCACGCCGCAATGCCAGCCGACGTGGTATGTCGATGGGTTCGAGGTGCATTCCTTCCACGAAAACACACCGATTCGCGACGTGTACGGGATCGAGGTCTACCGTGGCCCGGGCGAGGTCCCCGCGGAGTTCGGCGGCTCGAATGCAGGGTGCGGCGTGATCGCAGTGTGGACGAAGTCGCGACCCTATCGCTGAGCGGGCACGACGACACCTTCGAACGTCACTGAGCGCGGGCTAATCGCGCCCGCCGTGATCGCCGTGACGAGCAGGTCGGCCCACCTGGTGCGCACTTTGATTCGCAGATTCGCGATGCGGGCGCCGGTGCCCGCCTGACCCGCCAACACATCCTCGGCATTGGGCCGCGAGGCCGCGGCCAATCCCCACAGCAGAAAGACCGGATGCTTCGTGACGCTGAACGGCGTCCCGTGTGGTGGCGCTTGCGCGGACTCGGCGAGCGAGGTCGGCACACCGAGCTCGGTCGCGTCGAAGGTCAGGGCGCAGCCACTCACCGTGAGGACCCCCAGCGCCACGAGGCCCACGCGTATTGCCGGACCGATCACGATTCTCCCGGGAAGCAAAGGGGCGCGCCGCCTGATCGCGGCGCGCCCCAAAGCTATAGCCTCTTACATGCCGATGGGAGCCTTCAACGCCACGTGCACACCAATCCCAAAGATTCCACCCGTCGTCCCGCTACCCGTGTTCTCAGAATCATACGCGAGATGGAAGCCGAGCATCCCGAGACCGACGTTGGCCCCGAGTGTCCAGCCGACGTTGGACGTGGTGCCGCTGATGCCGGAGAGCTTGTACCAGCGGTTGTTGACCGCCAAGTACGGCTCGATGCTCAGCCCGGGTGTCGGCACGTTCACGCTGACGGCGCCACCCAAACCGATCCGTGTTTGTGCCGGAGTAGTGTTGGCCGCACTCGCACGCGCGGCGTTTACCTGTAAGCTGACCGAGACCGGGATCAAACTGCCCCCGATCACGCGGAACGCCGCCTGGCCGCCGACCGACGTGTAGCTGTCCGTCGCGCCCTTGGGTTTCCACGATGCGACCGCGGCCATCAAGTTGATATTGGCGAGGCCGATCGATCCACGCGCGCCGAAAGCCGTCCCGTTGCCGAGATCGGAGTTCGGCAGCCCCAGGTCGCCACTGATCGTGATGCCGGTGCCGCCCTTGGGACTGCTCCAGTTCGGCATTCCGAACGACTGTGCCGCCAGCGGTGCAACCATGAACGCGGCGGCCGCTAAAGCTGCAAGCATGCGCTTCATCGATATCCTCCACAACGTGAGAACTGCAGTTGTCTCCCCACCAACGACGGGTGTGACGGCCCTACGGTAGGAAGTCGCTCCTACCAAGTCAATCTGTGTCGAGCTAATGCACCCACACGGCGCTAATCGACACACCCTCGAGATCGCCGAGTCCCGCACTGATGCGCGCATCGAAGCGCGGCGTCAGCCGAAAATCGGCGCCGAGGCCAAGAGCGAACTTGAAATGCGACGTGGTGCCGCTGCCGGCAATCAGGAATCCAGTGGGCTGCACATATGGGACGATGCTGATCTTCGAGTCCTTCGGATCGACGCGACGACCAAGCGAGAGACCCACCGGGACGATCAGCGCCGAGTTGCCGCTGACAAATTGTCCGCCGATACCGAGGATCAACGCGCCATCGAGGGGGAAGTCCTCGGTATGCGTGACGACACGCTCGCGCGCTTCCGCACCCACGAGTAGCACCGAATTGGCGCCGCCGCCCGGCGTGAAGATGCCACCGCGGAGACCGATGTCGAATTTTCCGCTCGCCCACCGATACGCGCCTTCGAATGCCGTGCCGCCGCCGTTGGGAAAGCTCAGCACCAATCCGATCTCCGAACGGCTGAATGCCCGATAGGGCGCGTTATAGCTCGGCATTCCGGTCGCCTGTGCCGCCGCTTTGGCCACGAACCCTGCGCCAATGACCAGCAGACACAACACGCGAGTCAAACGCATGACAGGCTCCTCGAGATCTGGTGCGAGGGTTACCCGACCAACAGGGCGGCGTTCCGATGTTCCGGAACGCCGCGCTCATCGAGGGGCGCAGCATGCTGCGCCCCTACTACTAGTGCCAGAGTGAAATGCCGACCCTGCCGCCGATCGCGATGTAGTCGGCGGCCAACCCCAGAGCAGTGCTCGACGAGACCCATTGGAACCCGACTTCGTAGCGCCACGCTGCGCTCTCGTACGGCTTCCGCCAACCCACGCCGCCCTCGAGCTTGACTGCGGTGCCGCTGGTCGTGCCATTGTTGCCCAACACCAGGCCGGCACCGCCGGTGAAGTACATGCCGCGCCGATGGCCACCAACGCTGTTGGCATAAAGCAAGTTCATTTGAGGGGTGAGGAGGTAGGTCGTCGAGCCACCCACTGTACTGAAATTGAGGTTGAGCCGGGGCTCCCACATGATCTTGCCCGACCGCGGCACGAAGCCGACACGGAGATCGAGGGGAGTCACAATGACGATACCGCCGCTGACGCCAGTGAGATTGGAGCTGACATAGGCAGCGCCGAGATCGACGCCCAATTCATGCTTGGCACCGCCCATGGAGGCGCTTGTCGTCGTCCTCCGCTGCGCTTGCGCAGCCGTCGTCACCAACAGCGCCAGCGCCGCCACAACGATCCCTCCGAAGAGCTTCCGCATACCACGACCTCCAGTTGGGATGGGGTGGTAATGTCGATGGCCCGTCCGGCTACACACCCGACGGGCCATCGATTGCTGCTACGCGCTTAACGCCAGAACGACATGCCAACGCGGGCGCCAAGCTGAAAGCTGCTCGGTATACCCTTGCTCGTGTTTGCCAAGTTGTAGCGGAGGAACCCTTCCAAACGCCAGGCA
>WNGP01001154.1_pt1 | contig 21921 bp, 22 predicted proteins | sample 5407671 | NCBI WGS metagenome assembly WNGP01 (sample SAMN13153381, study PRJNA577476) | soil metagenome | isolation source: 40 cm soil or saprolite under Garry oak tree replicate 2 | place: USA:California | collected 2016-06-15
GCCGGGACGCTGCGGCCGACCGGCAAGCGGATGGACGCACCGTGCTGCGACGTCTTCGAACTGGTCGACGGCAAGATCAAGCGCTTCGACTGCTACCCCGAAGGCTCGGTCATCCTCACCCAGCTCGGCGTGATCGGTAGCCTCAGCGCCGCGCTCGAGCACTGACCGGCGCGTCTGCCAGCTCCTGCGCTACGTTCAGGCGAGTGTCCCCGGTCATCGAGCCAGAGCGTCAGTCGCTAGACGATTCAAGTGACCTACTGCACATCTGCGCATCTTCCTGCGCCGGAGCACTACCTGTAATGCCGAATACTGGGTCTCGAACGCCTCGACAGCGCATACAAACTTGACCGTTCAAGTCATTTGGTTTAGATTCACTTGAACGAACAAGTCCAAGCTTCGAAGGCAGGAGGCCGTCCGGCCATGAAAGTAGTACTCACCGGCGCAACCGGATTCATCGGATCTCACGTACTGGCGGATCTGTACAAGCACGGTCACGAGGTGACCGCGCTCGTCCGCGACGACGCCCAGGCGGACACCGTCGCCGCCCGCGGCGCCACACCGGTCGTGGTCGACCTCTACGACCGGCCGACCGTCGCGAGGCTGCTCGGCGGTGCGGACGGGGCCATCCATACGGCCAGTCCCGGCGACGCCACCAGCGCGAACCTGGACTCCGCCGTGGCCGATGCGGTGATCGACGCATTCGCCGGCACCGGCAAGCCCTATCTCCAGATCAGCGGCCTGTGGATCTACGGGGCCAACCCTTCCATCACCGAGGCGTCGCCCTTCGACGCGCCCGCGCTGGTGTCGTGGAAGGAGCCGATCGAACGCCGGGTGCTCGGCGCGACGGACATGCGCGGAGTCGTGATCGTCTCCAGCGTCGCCTACGGCGACGGCGGGGGCGGGATTCCCGGGCTGCTTCTCGGCTCGCCCCGGGACGACGCCGGCAACCTGGTCATGCTCGGCACGGGCCAGCAGCACTGGTCGACGGTGCACGCCGCGGACCTGGCGGATTTCTTCCGGCGCGTCCTGGAAGATGAGTCGGCTCACGGCCGCTACGTCATCGGAAACGGAGTGAACCCCACCGTGGCCGAGCTGACGCAGGCGGCCGCGGTAGCCGCCGGCGCCCCGGGAGCGGTCCCCGGTTCCGACGATGAGGCCCGGGGCCGCCTAGGCGACTACTTCGCCGAGGTCCTACTGCTCGATCAGGGCACCGACGCGGCCAGGGCCCGGGCCGAGCTCGGCTGGTATCCGTCCCATCCATCACTTTCCGATGAGTTCCGCCACGGCAGTTACCGCAAGTAATAACACCGAGACGGTCCCTATCCCGGGACCGAACAAGAAGGAGATTCCCATGATGAAGTGGCAGCGCGTCGCCCTGACCGCAGCCCTCACCGCCGCTACCGCGGGTGGCGTGGCATTCGCCGGCGTCGCGGCGAACGCGAAACCGGCAGTCACCCACTCGGCCGGCCAGCCGACGGCAGCGTCATTCCAAGGCCGCGGGTCCGTTGGGGCCAACATACGGGTCGTGGAGACGTTCCTCCAGGACGTCCTCGACGGACACCACGGCGACCACGCCGCCAGCTACCTGACCGAGGACGCACAGTTCCACGCCGGCACGGTCGGCAACTTCGCGGGCCGCGCCACCGTCGCCGGGGTGCTGGCCGGCATAGTCGCCGCGATCCCCGATCTGCACGCCAACGTGCAGGACATTTTCGGCCACGGCAACGAGGTCGTCGTCCGCCTGGTCGTGACCGGTACGCAGGAGGGCCCCCTGCTGGGCATTCCCGCCACCGGGCGCCACCTCCAGTGGGACGCGATCGACCTCTACCGGCTCAAGGGCGGCAAGATCGGCCAGGAATGGGCTTCCGAGGACCTCACCGCGATCCTCAACGACACGGGTACGTACAAGGCGCCCTGGATCCCCTGATCCGCAGTCGGCCCCGTCACCCCGGACGGCCGCGGTGTTCCCTCTGGCGGAATCAGCCGCGCCGTCCGGTCCGGGGAGCCGATTCAGCTCATATCGTGCCTGCATGTCTAGCCATTCACTGCCCGCGGCGGCGTCCCGCTGTCCAGTCGTGGACGGGGCTGCCTTCGATCCGCTCGGCGCTCAGGAGTGCCGGGACCCGATGCCCTGGCTGCGGGCGGCTCAGCATTCTGCCCCGGTGTTCTTCATGCCCCGGTACGACATGTGGTGTGTCACCCGGTACGAGGACGTGATCGCGGTGCTTCGCGACCCGGTCACGTACTCCTCGCGCAAGACCATCAACCTGGACAAGCTTCCGCTGGACCTATTGTCCGCCTTTCCGGACGGGCCGCCCGACCGCGTCCTGGTCTCGCTCGACCCGCCGGATCATACGAGGCTCCGGGGACTGGCGCAGAAGGCATTCACGCCCAAGCTGGTGGAGGCGCGCGAAGCGGAGATCAGGGCACTGTGCCATGCTCTGATCGACCGGTTCGCCGCCGACGGACGCTGTGAACTCGTCTCGCAGTTCGCGGCTCACCTGCCCGTCCAGGTGATCACCCGGCTGGTCGGCGCGCCGGTCGAGCACACCGATGACTTCCGGCAGTGGGCTCAGGACCGAATCGCGCTGCTTGGCAGCGCGCCGTCGCTGGGCGAGGACGAGCGAGCCACGATCGCCCTGCGGCTCATCCGGTTCAGCGGCTGGCTACGGGACTTCGTGGAGTCCCGCAGGAAAGCGCCCCAGGACGACCTGGCCTCCGCGCTGATCGCCGCGACGACCGACGACGGCTCACCGGCGCTGAGCACATCGGAGATCGTCAACCTCATCGGCACGATCCTGTCCGCCGGCTCCAGCACCACCGTGAACTTCATCCCGCTCTTCATCCGTCTCCTGCTCAGCCGTCCCGGGCAACTAGCCCTCATCAGGGAAGACCCGCAGCTGATGCGGCGCGCGGTCGAGGAGGCCCTGCGGCGATCCACGTCGGTGTACGGCGTGCCCCGGGTGACCACCCGTCCGGTCACGCTCGCCGGGGTCGACATCCCGGCGGGCGCGGACCTCTACGTCCATTACGCCGCCGCGCAGCGCGACGACGCCGTCTTCGATGATCCGGACACGTTCGACATCCTGCGGCCGAACGTCCACCGGCAATTCGCCTTCGGCCGCGGCATCCACACCTGCCTCGGGGCGCCGCTGGCCCGGCTTGAGGCCCGCGTGGCCGCCGAGTGCCTGCTTGACCGCCTGCCCGGCCTCCGGCTGGTGGCCGACCAGGAGGAGACGTGGCTGCCGCACCTGCTGACGCCCGGCCTGGCCAGGCTGGAACTGGAATGGCCAGCCGTCATCCCCGAACCACCTTTTGCATGAGGAGAAAAGATGCCAGCTCCCGCATCTGCCCATGAGGACCCGGCCCGGCCCCGGTTCGCGGTGAACTCATACTCCACTCCCCACAACAGCGTGTACGACGACATCGAGCAGACCGCTGCGATCGGCGGAGCGGCCGTCGGCCTGTGGGAAGGGAAATTCGGCGACGGCGACGATCAGAAGATCGCGGATTTCATGGCTGAACACGGCATCGCCGCCTCGTTCTGCGTGCCGCGGGTTCATTCGATCCTCGGCATTCCCTTCGACCGGCCCGGCACCCCCAAGGATCCGGGGGAACGCACGGAGCTGATCTGTGCCAGCGTTCACCGGCTGGCCCGGTTCGCCCCTGCGGTCATCGCCGTCGCTCCCGGCACCTCCGGCGACCCAGACCGGCCCGTAGGCCCGGTCGAGGCCGTCGCCGAGCATCTTCCCGCGATCGCGGATGCGGCGGCCGAACACGGCCTGCGGATCGGGCTGGAACTGCTCGCCCAGCGCCGCGGATCGCCGCTGCACACCATCCCGGCCATGGTCGAGATGATCGACTCGGTCGGCCGCGAGAATGTCGGCATCATGTTCGATGTCTTCCACAGCTGGTGCGAGCCCGACCTGCACGACAGGATCCGGCGCTACGGGGGGCGGATCAACAGCGTCCAGGTCTGCGACGTCCGGGTCGACGAGCGCAGCGGGCACGATCGCGAGCTGCCGGGCTTGGGCCGGGGCACCGCCGCCGGCATCGTCGCCAGCCTGCTGGAGGCCGGCTACGACGGGTACTGGGAGCTGGAGGTTTTCTCCGACGACGGGACGTACGGCCGCGACTTCCCCGACTCCTACTGGAAACTGCCGCACGCCGAGTTCCTGGCCATGTCCAAGGCGGCCTTCGACGAGACCTACGCCGCCGCGCTGCGCATACTCTCCGAACGGCGGGCAGGCGCGTGATGACCGCGCTGGATCCCGTGCCGCGGCAAGCGCCGCTGTGCCCGGTCGTGCACGGTCGGCCGTACGACCCGCTGTCGCCCGAGGCCGCGATCGCCCCCGAGCCGTGGCTGTCGCTCGCGCGGGCCGAGCAGCCGGTCTTCTACCTGCCCGGGCAGGACGTGTGGTGCGTGACCCGGTACGCGGACATCCGTGAGGTCCTGCGGAACCCGGCCACCTACTCCTCGAGGTACGCCAACAAGTTCCGGCCGATGACCTCGGCCGGCCTGCGCGAGGTCTACCCGAACGGGCACCCCGGGCTGCATTCCATGCTGCTCAAGGACCCGCCCGAGCACAGCAGAGTACGCCGCCTGGCCAACACGGCCTTCACGCCGAAAATGGTCGCCGCGATGGAACCGCGGATCCGCGCCCGCTGTCACGCGCTCATAGACGCCTTCATCGCCGACGGGCACTGTGAGCTCGTCGCGCAGTACTCCAGCGAGCTCACCGTCGGCACCATGATGGACATCTCGGGTGCCCCGAAGACCCTCGGGGAAGAGTTCGCCCGCTGGGGGCAGGACTATTTCGCGCTCACCGCCGGGGCGCCGCCGCTCACCGCCGAGCAGGAGCGCGACCTGGTGGCCCGGGCCCGGCGGATGACCGCCTGGCTCCACCACAGCGTGCTGGCCCGGCGCGCCGCGCCCGCCGACGACTTCATCTCCGCCCTGATAACCGCCACCACCGGCGAGGGTGATCCGGCGCTGAGCTACGACGAGGTGGTCGGCGTCCTCAACAGCATGATGGTCGCGGGAGTGGAGACCACGGCCATCTTCATACCGACGCTCGTCCGAGAGCTCATCGCGCGGCCCGGACTGCGGAAACAGGTCATCGCCGATCCCTCGATCCTGCCCGCGGTCGTCGAGGAGGGCCTGCGGATCTGGCCACCCGCCCGCGGCGTCAGGCGCACGACGACCCGCGAGGTCGAGCTGGGCGGCGTGACCATTCCCGAGGGCGCGGATGTGTTCGTGCTCTACGTCTCCGCCAACTTCGACGACACCGTCTTCGGAGATCCGCGCCGGCTCGATCCCGGCAGGCACAACGCCGAGCGGCACCTGTCGTTCGGGAAGGGTGTGCATTTCTGCATCGGTGCGCCGCTGGCCAGAGCCGAGACGGTCCAGGCTGTCGCCGCCCTGTTCGAGCGCATCCCGGACCTGCGCCTAGCCGACGACGACATCGAGGAATGGGTGCCCCACATGACCCTTCCGCGCCGGAAAACCCTCCGATTGGAGTGGCGATGACCAGCCCGCCGACCACTGCCGGCAGCAGTTTCGCCGGCGCCTTGCTGCATCCCGGCTTCTACAAGCTCGGGTACGTCACCACCGACCGCGACACAGCGGTCGAGCTTCTCAGCGAACAGCTCGGTATCGAGGGGTTCGTCCCGTTCGAGCCGTCGTTCGACGTCGTCACCGCCGACGGGCGCCGAGGCAGGGCGAGCCTGCGGTGCGCCTTCTCGGCCGGTCGTGATCTGTTCATCGAGGTACTGCAGCCGGTGGACGGTCTCGTCGATGTCTTCACCGAGCCGCTCGCCGGCTCCCGCGGGTTCGCGCTGAAGTTCCACCACACCGCGGTCATCGTCGACGATCTGGCGGCCGTGAAGGCGTCGGCGGCGAAGCTCGGCCTCACGCCGACCATCGAGGCGCACTTGCCGACCGGCATGTCCTTCACCTACATCCGGCTTCCGGGACTCGGCCATTACGTCGAGCACGACCAGTACGACGGCAGCAGCCGCGCATTCCTCGACAGCGTGCGGATGCGGACTATCGCGATGTGAACGGCCCTGGAATGCCGCCGGCGAGGCCGCCGTCGGCGCCGAGAATCTGCCCGGTGATGTAGCTGGCGGCATCGGATGCGAGGAATGCGATAGGGGCGGCGATTTCCGCGGGAACGGCCGCGCTGCCGCGCGGGATCATCGCATCGATGTCCTTCCAGCGCTGCTCGCCCAGCAGTGACAGCAGCCTCGGTGTCCGGGTGTAGCCGGGAGCGATCGCGTTCACGCGCACTCCCTGCGGCGCCAGTTCCCGCGCTGCCCCCGCCACCAGGTGATGCAGGGCTGCCTTCGCGGCGCCGTAGGCAACTTCCCCGTCGGCATGGGCATATCCCGAGATCGACCCGACAAAGACCATGGCGCCGCCCCCTGCCTCCGCGATGGCCCGGGCGCCGGTTTGGAGGGCGAGGTACGCGTGCCGGAGGACCAGGTCGAACTGCCGGTCCCAGCCCGGGTCGTCCAGCGCGGCCAGGGGACCGAGGGACGCCACGCCGACGACGTCTACCACTCCTCTTACCGGTCCCGCATACCGTGCCGCGTCTGCGAAGACCTCTTCCACGGAATTGCGCCGGGTGACGTCCGCGGTCAGCGCGATGCCTCCGACCTCCGACGCGACAGCGGCCGCCGCGGCGCCGTCCCGGTCCACGACCACCACCGTCGCTCCGGCCTGTGCCAGCGCGTGCGAGCTCTGCCGCCCGATCCCGGCACCGCCGCCCAGGACTATGAACACCCGTTCTTCCAGGGAGAACAGCCTGCGGTAGTCCGGGACGTGCTCAGGGTCTTGTCCTGACAGTTGATTCACCGGGTCACCTCCCGAGGGCCTCGTGCGAGAAGCCCGCGACGTCCTTGTACCGTTCGGATATTTCGCGCAGCTCAGTGACGCTGATGACGTCTTCGATCCGCGTGAACGGCCGGTCACCGGTCCGCAGCCACACTTCCCGCAGGATGGCGTCCGGCGGAGTCGTCCGGTTGGTGCGCACCACCCGCGCCGTCGCGGGCAGGCGGGCGGCCTCGTAGGCGCGCAGGGCGGCCCCCGGGTCTGCGATGCTGGCCAGGGCATTGCGCAGGGCGCGCGCGTCGAGGATGGCCTGACCTGACCCGTTGGAGCCGCGGGGGACCATGGGATGAGCCGCGTCGCCGAGCAGGGTCAGCCGCCGGTCGGTCCAGTGATCCAGCGGATCCTGGTCCACCATCGGGTACTCCAGTATTTCCCCCGAGGCCCGGATCATGGCCGGAACGTCCAGCCAGCCGAAATGCCAGTCCTCGAACGCGCCGATGAAGTCGCCGATCCGGCCCCTGCGGTTCCAGTCACGGTCCGCGTGCCTGGGTGTCTCGATCTCGGCCACCCAGTTGACGAGCTGGTTTCCCGCGCCGTCCACGTTGTCCCTGATGGGGTAGGCCACCATCTTGCCGGTGGTGAGCCAGCCGGCCCGGGTCATGGTCGCTCCGGTCAGGAACGGGGGACGGATGACCGTGCCACGCCACATGTTCACGCCGGAGTAGACCGGCGGCCCTTCGTCCGGGTGAAGCCGCTTGCGGAGCCTCGAGTGGATGCCGTCGCATGCCACCACGATGTCCGCGCGAGCCGGCGGCAGCGCCAGGTCCGTCGCTGTGGAACGGAAGGTCAAGGTCGCGCCGTTCTCGTCCTGGATCACCCCGGTACAGGTGTGATCGAGACTCAGGCGCCCGAGACCAAGCCTGTCGGCCACGGCCGACAGCAGGACGCCCTGCAGGTCGCCGCGGTGGACCGAGAACTGCGGATGCTCGTAGCCGGCGAACCGGCCGGCCGGCTCGGTGTAGATGAGCTGGCCGAAGCGGTTGAAGAAGGCCGATTCGCGGGTGGCGACGCCGACCGCTGCCAGCTGTGCTTCGAGGCCGAGCCGGGCGAGGATCTTCGTCGCGTGCGGCAGGACGTTGATGCCGACGCCTATGGGTCGTATCTGCGGCGCAGCCTCGTAGATCTCACAGTCGATGCCCGCGTCGTGCAGCTCGAGAGCCAGCGTCAGCCCCCCGATCCCGGCTCCGACAATTGCGAGCTTCATGTCGCCACGGTGCCAGCCAGGGAAGGTGCCCCGCGAGTGGGGTTGCGGCAAATTCCGCTGTGCGGGACGACACTGCTTCCGGGCCAGGGGACCTGGCGGAACGCTGGTGACCGCGGGGTCGGGGTCTCGCCAGCGGAAACTTCGCGAGTTACCGTTCCGTCATGCAGAACTCAAGTGGTCACTCGGTCACCGCGATCGACCATGCGTTGCGGGTGCTGCTGCTGCTGAGCGAGCGGCAGCGTCTGCGGGTGGTCGATGTCGCCGCGGAGCTCGGGGTGGCACGGTCCACGGCACACCGGTTGCTGAGCACGCTGCAACAGCATGAGTTTGCCGTGCAGGATGCGCACAAAGCCTACCGTCCGGGCCCGGTTTTCGCGCACATCGGCCTGTCCAGGACGGCCAACGCCGACCTGCGGTCGGCTGTCCGCCCGGTCCTCGAGCGGCTCAACCGCGAGGTCGATGAGACGTGTCACCTCGTGGTGCTGGAGGGTAACGGCGCCAGGTTCATCGACTGCGTGGAGAGCAGCCAGGTGCTGCGGACCGGCTCACGGCTGGGGATGCTGCTTCCGGCGCATACGAACTCCGCCGGAAAGGCCCTGCTGGCCGAGTTGCCGTCGCACGTCTTCGAGTCGCTGTACCCGCGCGGTGTCCCCGCACGGCTCGGGGCGGGCATGCAGGCGCGCCGGGCCCTGCAGCGTCAGCTGGCGGAAATCCGGAAGCGCGGCTACGCGACGAACTTCGAGGAGAGCGCGCAAGGGGTGACGGCCGTGGGCGCCTGCGTCCGGGACACGGCCGGGAAAGCCATCGCCGCGCTCGCCATCGCCTGCCCGAGTACCCGGTGCCCTCGACAGCGGATCCCGGAACTGGCCGAGGTGCTCGTCGCGGCGTGCGAGACAGCCCGGGGGAGTGATCTGAGCGCGGCTGGCCGCACCCGGTGGACCATGCCCCCGTCATCGCGTTCCGCAGACCGGAATCTACCTGGGTTTGCGGGCCCTAGGCGGAGGGCGCGGTTACCGTCAAGCCATGATCGACGGAATACCGGTGATCGATGCTGTCGTCCATCCGTACAACCTGCGAGAGGACAACTTCCGCAATAAGTACGCGCGCTGGATCACCGATCTTGTCTCCAACGGCAATCGGGACAGCGGGCCGGTCGGCTACCGGATGTCGAAGGAAGCCTACGAGCGCGACTGGTCCATCGAAGAAGTCGCGAACATGTCCTTCGTGGAAAGCTACGCCGATCTGGCCGCCTACCATGTGGTCCCGATCCGGGCCTTCCACGACGGGATCTGCTCGCCAGAAAAGGCGCTGGAAGCCAAGACGCGCTGGCCGGACCGGTTCATTTTCTACGCCGGCGTCGACCCCCTGGAGGGAAAGAAGGCGATCAGCGACCTGGAGCAGCAGGTTGAGCTTCTCGGTAACCCGCCCGGGCTCAAGCTCTACCCCAACAGCTGGGCGGGGGAGGAGATAACGGGCTGGCTGATGGACGACCCGGAGGTGGCCTTCCCGGTCTTCGAACGGGCCCGGCAGCTGGGGATCAAGGTCATCGCCGTGCACAAGGCCTTGCCGCTAGGGCCGGTGGAGCTCAAGCATTACCGGGTCGACGATATTGACCGGGCCGCGATTGCCTTCCCGGATCTCACCTTCGAGATCGTGCACGGGGGCATCGCCTTCCTCGAGGAAACGGCATGGCAACTGGCCAGGTTCGACAACGTCTACGTCAACCTCGAGACCACCGCCACGCTGGCCACGACCCGGCCGCTGGCGTTCGCTCATGCCCTGGCCACCCTCATCCGGGGGCCGAAGACGCTGCGGCAGATCGTGTGGGGAACCGGGTGCATGGTCTCGCATCCGCGCCCGCACGTCGAAAACTTTGTCCGCAACTTCCGCTTCTCTGCCCAGCTCGTCGACGAGGGACACGTTCCCCAGATCACCATGGAGGACAAGCGGGCGATCCTGTCCGGAAACTATGCCCGCCTGCACGGCCTCGACCTGGACACCTGCCTCGCCCGTGTCAAAGGTGACGAATTCGACCTCCGCCGCGGCGGCCCGGACGCGCCGCCCGCCGTGCCGTACTCCACGACAGCCATCGCCGGCCTGGTCAGCTGAGGTCCGGCCAGTGTCGGGCGATCACGAGCCGGTCCGGAGCCGCTACCTCGACGTCGGCGGCATCCGTACGCACTATCTCGATGCCGGGGACGGCCCTCCGGTCGTGCTCCTGCACTCCGGAGAGTTCGGCGGCAGCGCCGAGCTGTGCTGGGAATTCAACATCGGCCCGCTGGCCGGGAACTTCCGGGTGATCGCGCCGGACTGGCTGGGTTTCGGCGGAACGGATAAGCTGCGCGACTTCGTCTCGGGATCAGACCGGATGATCCGGCACATGAGCGCGTTCCTCCGGGCGATGGCGATCGAGCAGGCCGACTTCGTCGGTGCCTCGATGGGGGCGACCATGCTGCTACGGGAGGCCGCGCGGCCGGACTGCCGGTTCCCGATCCGCCGGCTGGTCGTCAGCAGCGGCGGTGGATTCGTCCCGGACAACGAAGAACGGCGGCGGCTGCTCAGCTACGACGGCACGGCTGAGGCGATGCGGGCCATACTACGAGCCAACTTCCACCACCCGTCGTGGGCCGAGGACGATGCCTACGTCAAGCGCCGGGTCGAGGCGAGCCTCGCCCCCGGCGCCTGGGAGGCGGTAGCGGCGGCCAGGCTGAAGCCACCCACCATGCCGCCGCGCCGGGAATTCGGGCAGCCGGACACAATCGACTACGAACGGATCCGCTACCCCACGCTCGTCATAGCCGGCGCCGAGGACAAGCTGCGTCTCCCCGGCTACCACGAGGCGCTGGGCCGCATCCCGGATTCCAGGATCGTCGTCCTGGCTGAGGCGGGGCACCTGCTCAACATCGAGAAGGCCGGCCAATTCAACGACCTCGTCCGCCAGTTCCTGCTGGACCACGATGCCGACGGAGAAGCAGATGGCTGACACCACCGGAAGTCCCCTTGTTCCGCTGCGTGACGCGCTGCGGCGGGTCGTTGACCCGTGTAGCATCGCCACCGGCGTGCCGGTCGACTTGCTCGATATGGGCCTGGTCAAGGATCTGCGCCTCGATGGCGGCACCGCCCATGTGGAATTGATCGTGACCAGCCCGCTGTGCACCCAGATCGGCCTGATCATCGACCGGGTCCGGGAGGTCCTGGCAGGCGTGGACGGAGTTGGTTCGGTCGAGGTAACCGTCGACGCCCGGGCCGAATGGTGGCCGGGCATGATGGCCGCATCGGCGCGTCAGCGGCTGCGGGCGGTGCGGCGGCTGTGATCGGGCTCCCTGTCGGCGCTGGCCAGGTGCCGGTCGAGAACGGTCATCAGGAGAACTACGGCGCCGATCCCGATCAAGATCAGCGAAATATGCCGGAGGCCAGCGTCATCCACACCACCACGAAAGACGATGCCCGTGATGGTCGCCGAGGCCATCGAGCCGACATAGCCGAAGGTCCGCAGAAGCCCGGACGCGGTGCCGATCTTCTCGGCCTGTTGAGCACGAATGTAGCGATTCCCACTTCTGAGGTGTCGATGACCAGCTCTGGCGTGTCCACAACGGAACGGTAGCCCGTTACGCGATAATATTCAACATTGATGTTGACATCCCTGCTAGAATATTTCTGTGCGGTCCAAGCAGAACTTCGCCCGGATGGCCGAGGCCGCGCGCCCGGACGGGCACCAGGACGGGACGCAGCGCAGGGTGGACCTGGACGCCGCGGAGCGGGCCGCCGCGGATCTGCTGGCCGCGCTCGGTATCGACCTGGATCGCGAAGAGCGGCGGGCCACACCGGGACGGATGGCCCGCGCCTACGCCGAACTGCTGGCCGCGCAGCCGTTCCGGCTCACCACATTCCCCAATGACGAGGGCTATATTCCCCAATGACGAGGGCTATGACGAGCTGGTGCTGGCCCGGGCCATCCCGTTCCGGACCCTGTGCGAGCACCACATGCTGCTGTTCTCCGGCGTTGCGCACGTCGGCTACCTGCCCGGCGAGCGCATCCTGGGGCTGTCCAAGCTGGCCCGCCTGGTCGGGCACTTCGCGGCCCGGCCGCAGACCCAGGAGCGGCTGACCATGCAGGTCGCCAAGTGCCTGGACGCGAACCTGCGCCCGCGGGGGGCCGGCGTGGTGCTGGAGGCCGAGCACACCTGCATGACCCAGCGCGGCATCCGCGCCCATGGCGCCACCACCGTCACCTCGGCCTTGCTGGGCACGCTGCGCACCGACCCCCGGTCCCGCGCCGAGTTCTTCGCCCTGGCCCGCGTGCCCACCCCACCGAGACCGATGTAATCGCGCCCGCATCGTTCCCGGTTAGTGTCAGTGGTCCTTGAACACGGGCTCGCGGCGCTCGCGGAGGGCGCTCATCGCTTCGGTGCGGTCCTCGGTCGACTGGACGACCGCGAAATGCGAAGAGGCCAGGTCCAGTGCCAGTGAGCACGACCGCTCGCACGGCATCGTCGCACTGTGCCGAGACCAGCGCCTCGGTCCAGCGGTCGATCATCTTCCAGGTGAACGCGCCTAGCTTGTCCGGCCGGTCGATGCGGATCAGTCCGACCCCCTCGAGGACCTCGTAGGAGAGGCCGCAGCCGTCAGCTACCTCGTCATCCATTGCCACAGTGTCAGTCCGTCCTTCCCTGCGAGGACCGAGCCCAGCCGTTCGCTCCAGATCGCATGATTGCCGTATTCTTCGCGCCATGCCCATAGCCGGGTCGTAAGACGATGGAGCGGATGCTCACGCTGAGCACCGATCTGTCTGGTAGGGGTGTGAGAGAAAGCGAACGACGCTAGAAGGCGGCGGCCATATCCTGGAGGCGGAGTGGCCGACTGTCGAACTGCACCTGGCGAGGACCGCCGCGCGTGCACCAGAAGGCAAAGCCCCAGACCGTGTCCTCGTACAGGCGGCCGCCGATCATGACATCGTCGGATCTGCGCGGCCGGACCTCGGCGCACGGCACCGGACGACCGACCTTCATCGGGCCGTGGCAGATTGGACCAGCGCCGGGGGGTGAGGGGAGAGCGCGCACGACGCCGCTTACCGCGCACGTAGGGCAGACGAGCGTATCTCCCACTCGCGGCAGGCTGCCCGGCCCTATCAACAGCGTTGTAACCGGGAGGCCCTGAGCCTCGGCTGGGTCGTCTTGTTTCATGGCGGGCACACCCCTCCTTCGCGTCATGGTCTAATGCGACGGCGAACCAGACATTAAGATCAACACTTGCGTTGATAAACTTCGATCTGGCCTACTGGGCCACCCGCTCGAGGCCGACGGTGCCTGGCAGCGACCGGCCGTCGGCCGCACGGAGTAAACGCTCTTATAGAAATAACGCCGGGGAGGAAGCGGGGGTGGTCCGAGTTGGCGCAGCAGCCAGGATGCCAGCGAACGCCTCGGCGGGGAATCGGCCACGTCGGCCGGGCTCATCACTGCCTGGCCAGCCATGCTAGTCGCATGCCATCTGGCTATCACGGCGTTCCCACTCATAGTGCACCCTCGGAATGCGTCCGCATGTCGGCAGAGGCCCGGGGCCGCTATCTCCGCGGGTCGGCCACCTCTACGTCCTCCACGTTACGCCTCCCGGCTCCGATCGTCAACACTAGCGTTGATACTTACCGGAGGGTTGCTTCGCTCAGGGGCTCCTTGACGAGGACTCCGGCCAGGATCGTGTCGGCCATGCCATAGGCGACGTCATCGGCGTCCAGGATTCCGCCCGGGACGAACCACCGCGATGTCCAGTTGAGCATGCCAGCCACCGTCTTGGTGAACGCCTTCGGCGGGAGAGAGGTCTGGAAGATTCCCTGCTTTATCCCGTCGCGGACTACCACGTCGAGTAGATCCTCATAGCGTCGTCCCGCGGCGATAATCTCCGTGTGCAGTTCACTGTCACTGACGGACGACGAATCCTCCGTGAAGAAGATGTACAGCTGAGGGTAATGCTGCTCGAACGCCCGCATCACGACCCGTATCGAACTGCGGAGCTGGACCTCGGGACTGTCCCCGCTGGCTGTCACCTCCTCCAGCGCCGCGACCATCTCCGCCAGACCCCCGTGGATGACCTCCCCGAAGATGGCACCCTTGTCCGCGAAGTAGTAATAGATCGTCGCCCGGCCAAGGCCTGCCTCTTTCGCGATCGCCTCGATCGTCGTCCCGCCCAGGCCGTACTGCTTCAGCACAGACCCGGCAGCCTTAACGATCTTCTCCCGCTTGGCAGCGTAGGAAGCGCGTTCCTTCCGCTGGGCGACGTCTCGCTTCACCGCCAGCCCTGCCGGACGCTTAGCCGCGCTCGCCATGCATCTCCCGACCACCCCATCGACGTTGAAAACGATCCCGCCATACGCCACGGCCACGCTCTGCGGGCCGTGCCGAGGGCCCAGTGACTCAGGTTCTTACCGCGGTCGCGTCGCTTCTGCGTGAATGGGGCCGGTCTTTCTGCGGAACCGCGAGTTGCCGGTCGAAGAGTGTCAAAAGCAGCACGACCAGTCCGGTGCCGATCAGCATGACAGCGACGAAATGCAGCCCGGCATCGCTGACCCTGACGCGGAATGCTACGCCCGTCATGGTAGCCGCGGCGATCGAGCCGATGTAGCCGAACGTTCGCAACAGCCCAGAGGCGGTGCCGACCTTCTCCGCCGGCGCTTCAACGTACAGAACGGTCTGGTTCGTGACGTTTCCGAAGCCAGCTACCAGGCCAAACATCATGGAGACACAAATCACCGCGGCCAGCGGGCTGTGACTGGTGAGGAAGAACATGCCGATCGCGCCGACCACCAGCGTCACGGCCGCGACCATCAACCACAGCCGCAGCCTGGTGGTGAAGCGGGACACGACCCGTGCAATTACGGCAGACAGCACGCCCATTGGGATGAGCGCCAGTCCGGCCTGGTACCCGGATAGGTGGTGGGCGGCCTCGGTCCACTGCGTGAGTCCGTACAGGACAACGTAGATCCCCAGAAGGGTAAGGCAGTACCGCACGTAGGTTCGCGTGAGGGCGAGGTTGGACACCAGCAGGCGAATATCCAGAAAGGGATTGCTGACCCGCAATTCAAGCACCACCAAGCCAGCGGCGACAGCCACAGATATCCCGAGCGCGATCCAGTCGAGCCTCGGCAAAGAGAGGAGGAAGACGAGCAAGGCCGTTATCGCGCCGCCAAAGGCGGCTACGCCTGGCAGGTCGACCCGGGTAACCAAATCCCGGGCCGAGTGCCCGCGGACCGCCTCAGTGTCCTTGGCAATCCAGAGCAGCGCCATAGCGAACGCGATTGCGCTCACGGGCACGTTGATCCAGAACACCGCCCGCCAGTCGAACCATACGATCAGCACCCCGCCAATCGTGGGACCGATCGCGAGGGTAGCGGCACTGGTGGTAGTTAGCCCCCCGAGTACGCTGCCGGGTGGCTGGCGCAATCCGACGGCGGTGGCGCGGCGCCGGACCAGCAGCATGGCCGACGGGTACCCAGCCGACGTCCCCAGCCCGATGAGCACCCGAGCGACGACCAGGGTCGGCATGTCCCGAGCGAGACCGCCGATAATGCCCGCGACTAGCACTATGACGATGCCCACAAGGAACACGCGCCGCGGGCCGAACTCCTCCGAGAGACGGCCGGCCACGGGCTGGGCGATCGCGCTGGTCAGATACAGACTGGAGATCAGGATGGCGGTCTGCCCATCGGCGACGTGCATCGCACCCGCGATAGACACCAGCGCTATCGCAATCATCGAGCTGTTGATTGGATTTAGCGCAGACCCTATGAACAGAGGCGTTACGAAGCGAGGACCGAACGGCCTCTCGTGGTCAACCTTTCGATTCGCAGGCGTCGCATTGCCGTCGCTTCCAGTTGCTACGTCCAAAGGACGATTCATTGTTCTCCATGATCAGACCAGTCTGCCGGCCAGCTAGTCACCCGCAGCACTGATCACCGGCATAGGGAGACGGCATCACTTCTCCCTATGCCGGTGCTGATGCGGCCGGTGGTCCGTCCGATTGACTTATCAGAGCGCGGCGAGGTCGAGGTTGTAGACGTGTGCGGCGTTCTCGCTGAACACCTTGCGGCGGAAAGAGTCGTCGACGTTCTTGAACGTCGGGACTGCGCTGCGGAGCGGCTCGGGGAACAGGCAGGTGGGGTGCGGGAAGTCGGTTTCGAACATGCAGTTGTCCACGCCGATCCGCTTTATGGCGTCGATCAGGCTTGGGCCGTTCTCGAACCAGAAGCACGCGTACATCTGGCGCTGGAAGTACTCCGAGGGAAGCAGCGACAAGCCACTGGCCGCATTCTCATCCGCGTGGTAGTCGAGCGCTTCGAGCATGAACGGAAGCCAGCCGATGCCGCTTTCCACCGATACGATCTTCAGCCGCGGGAACCGCTCGCAGAGCCCGGACAGGATCATGTTGGCGACGATCCGCGCGTTGCCCATCTGCAGCATCGCCGAGCCGACGGCAAGCTTGCTGTTCGGCTGCATCGACGGCCACGGTGAGCCGCCGTTGTAGGTCCGCTGCGTAGCGCTCGCCCCGCAGTGGAAGTTCATCGGCAGGTTCGTATCCTGCAGGTGCTGCCACATCGGGTCCCAGTACGACTCGGCAAGGTCCGGCAGTCCCTGGTTCTGGGGGTCTGCGTTGGTGATGACACCCTTCAGCCCGAGCTCGGCGATGCGCTTGATCTCCTGGACCGTCCGGTCAATGTCCCACCACGGCAGGAGGCCCATGCCGAATAGCCGACCGCCGGACTCCCGCTGCATGTCGGCCATCGCGTTGTTCCAGATCTGGACGATCGCCATCCGCAGCTCGAGGTCGCTGATCCGGAAGAAGTTCTGGCCACCGAAGCCCACCACGTTCGGGAATACGATCTGCGCGCTGATCCCGAGCTGGTCCATCATCGCTACCCGCGGCGCCACATAAGAAGCCGCCAACGAGGACTCGTCGAGCGGCCACTGCAGGAAGACGCTGCCCTTGACCTTCTCGTTGTTGCGATTGATCACGCTGCCCGCGCCCGCAGGACCGAGTACCTGACGCTCGTCAACGACCCACATCGGCGCATGGTCGGTCGGCCCGGTCGTCCCCAGCTGGGCGACCTGCCCCCGCATCTCGTCGGTCAAGTCCGGCGCACGCACGACTTTCGGCACGCGATCCAGCAGATGCTGCGGGGCCCGCGACGTCCACAAGTCCGCCGGCTCGGTCAGGTGCGTATCGACATCAATGATCTTGATACCACGCATCGACTCGTCGACCTCGTCGAACAACCTCGTTGTCGCCTCAACAGTCACCGTATGCCATCCTCTCGACGCACTGGGATTTTCCAGACCACACCCCGGAGCGCATATCTGCAGAGTGCTTGCCTACGACAAACCCTAGACGTCCGCACCCGTCAATGCAACACTAGTGTTGAAAAAATATCGATCCATCTCAGACGTCCCTGGCGAGCAGCTCCCTCTGCCCGTCAGTATGAGCCAACGATCATGTTGACATGAGCCGTGAGCAGCCATACGTTCGAGGGTGTTCAGCATCTCGGACCGTCGGAGTAAGTAAGGTGAACATGCCCGGACTCAGATTGACCGCGCACAACCGGATCGCCGAGGTGGTCATCGACCGACCTCCCGTCAATGCGCTGTCCCGCGAGACCTACCGAGAGATAAAGCAGGTCTTCGACAGCTTCCGCGACAGGGACGACATCTCGGTCATAGTGTTCACCGGTGCCGGGGATCGAGTCTTTTGCGGCGGACGCGACATACACGACCTCCAGGTCGAACGATCCGAGCCTGGCTCAGCGAACGTCGGCGACCCAGCGTATTTGGGGAGGGAGGCGTTCTTTGCGGTACGGCACTGCGCGGTGCCGGTTATCTGCGCCGTCAACGGGGCGGCGGTGGGCGCGGGCGTAGCTTTGGCCGCGGTGAGCGACATCGTTCTGGCAGTTGAGTCCGCGACCTTCGCCCTGGCGGAGATCGACGTCGGCGTCTTGGGGGCGGCGTCCTTTGCCCAGTGGATGGTCGGCCCGGGCAAGGCCCGGCGGATGTTCTATACGGGCGAGCGAGTGCCGGCCGCTGAGATGTATCGCCTCGGCGGTGTCGAGGCAGTCGTTAGCCGTGCCGACCTCTTGCCCGAGGCCCATGCGCTGGCCAGCGTGATCGCGGCCAAGGACCCGGTCGCCATCCGCATGGCGAAGGCGTCGGTGGTCCGCACTGACACGCTGCCGCTGGAGACGGCATATCGCACCGAGCAGGACTACACCCGTCACCTGTCCGCGTACGCGAACTCGGCCGATGCCATCGCCCGGTTCGTGAACAAGCGGTAGCACACTCTATCTGGGGGTTCGCAGCAATTGCTGGCTGAATGACCACTAGCGAGCAATGGCGAACAATACAGCGCTCCGGCTCATTTGATGACCCGGGCCGCGGGCGCCCGGGCGCAAGCCCAGGCTGCGGATCACAGGCTCACTCATCCTCACTGATCCGCAACGATGTGAGCTGACGGCCGGGGAGCCCGCCTCATTCATCTTACGGTTCCGGGGTACCACTGGGTACGGGGATATCCTTGGTCGTCAGTGGGTCGGTGAGGGGCGAAGTGCGTGACCCGTCCCATCGCGAGAGCACTTTTCGGCCTATGGCCTGGATGAGGCCGACGAGTCCCTTGGGGGCCTTGATCATGAAGATCACGATGAGCGCCCCGTAGACGACCTCGGCGTAGCTGCTGGCGTCCTGGCTGGCGTTTGACGAACTCGCAAACGTGTTGATGATGTCTGGGACGAAGATCGGCATGGTGGTTATGACAACGGCACCGATCAACGGTCCGGCCTGGCTGTCGAGGCCACCGATCAGGATCATTGCGATCACCGAGATAGACAGCGAAAGCGTGAAGCTGTCGTAGGTGACCGACTCGGTAAAGTGGGCTGTCAATCCGCCCTGGATGCCGATGATAGCCGAGGTGATCACGAACAGGCTGAGTTTGTAGCGCGATACCGGAATGCCCATTATCGACGCTGCGATCTCGTGATCCCGGATCATGCGCCAGGCGCGTCCGCTGCGACCGTTGCGCAGCCACGAGAAAAGGATGATCGTCCCGGCAAGCACGCCAAGCAGCAGCCAAGCCCAACTCGCCGACTGCTGTGAGATAGTACCGGTGAATACGGGCTTCAGGAAGAAGCCCGCCGCGCCGACGGTATCGTTCTGGTACTGCTGCCCAACGAAGTCAGCCAGGTAGAAGGCGGCGAGGGTAGCTAGCGCCAGGTACATGCCGCGTATTCGCAAGGCTGGCAAGCCCACTATGAAACCGAACACGGCACATGCCAACCCGCCGATGATCACGTCGAACGGGAAGGGTATGCCGGCGCGAGCTGCCCACACCGTCGCAAAGGCACCACCGGCGAGAAACGCGACATTTCCGATGGAAACCTGGCCACCGGTTCCCATCAGCAAGTCAAGTGCCATGGCGCCGATTGCAGCTAGCAGAATCGTGTCAACGATGTAGATAGAGTACGACGAGCCGCCCGCCGTGACGAAGGCGACCACGATGAAAGCGATGGCGATGATAAGGTACCTCTGCTTGATGAGGCTTCGCCAGTCGAAGGCACGCGCCTGAGCGGCGCTGCTGGTGCCCGTTATCGCGCGAGTCATGACTTAAACCCGCCTGACGCTTCGCGTGCCTGCGATGCCGTGCGGCAGGAATAGCATGACGACGAGAAGGACAAGATAGGTGACAACTGTGACATACTCTCCGCCAATGTAGGCTGCGACGAAACCCCCAATTAGGCCAATACCGAAGCCGCCGATGAGGGAACCAGGAATACTGTCAAGCCCGCCGAGTAGTGCGGCGGGAAATGCGAGCAGAGCTAGGCCCTCGATTCCTTGGTTGACCGAGTTCACACTGCCGTAGGCGATGCCTGCGACGCCTGCAAGCACGCACGCCAGGGCCCACGATCCGAGATAAACCCAGTGGACGTTGATGCCGCCCTGGCTGGCCAGCAACGAATTCTGGCCGGCCGCCCGGATCCGAACTCCCAATGAGGTAAATCGAAAGACGAGCACGAGTGCGACCGTCAGGATGACGGCGAATGCGCCGATCTCCAGCGACGCGACACTGAATGTTGCCCCGAAGATCCTCGTTGAGCCATTCGAAAGTCCCGGAATCGTGATTGTGTACTGCGTTTTCGGGAAAACGATGCCGATGACGCCGTCAGCAACTGCAGCGAACCCCAGTGTGGCGATGACGGCTACGAAGTGCGGTCGGCCGATCGTGGAGCGCAAGACAAAGCGAAACAGCATCGCGCCGAGCGCGCCCACGATGGCCAAGCTGATCAACGCGAGGAGGGCGAAGGGGAGACCTGAATGGCTCTGCAGTCGCCCTACGATTAGCGCGGCCAACAGCATGAAGCTGCCATGCGCGAAGTTGAACGTCTCCGTCGCGCGAAAGATGATGACGATGCCAAGCGTCACGAGCGAGTACACCGCGCCGAGCGAGAGGCCGCCGATGATCGCTGCCGTCAACTCAGACATCTGTGGTCGCCACCTTCTGCTCGCGCACGGACACCTCGCCCGTCATGGTCGCCCTGAACTGCTCAGAGGCGAGGACTTCGCTGGTCGGGCCCTGCAGCGCAACCGAGCCGGAGGCCAGGCCGAGCACTCGGTGGGCGACGGCACGAACAAGGTCCATGTGATGCTCGACGATCATCATCGGGATCTGAAACTCCTTGTTGATCATCAAGAGCATGTTCTCGATACGTGCGCGTTCGGCTCGGCCGAGTCCAGAGGACGGCTCGTCAAGCAGCAGAACGCTTGGCCGGGAGATCGTGGCGCGAACAATGTCGACCATCTTGCGCGGGCCGTAGGCGAGCCGCCCTGCCGCAACGTCGGCCAGGTCGGCGAGACTGAACAGGTCAAGCAGCTCTTTCGCATTCGCGCGAGCCTTGCGTTCGGCCTTGCCAACCTTGAGTCGATGGATGACCTGATCCGCCAGCGAATACCCGATTGTCGCGTGCGCGCCGCATAGGACGTTCTCCAGGACACTGAGCGAATCGATCAGCCTCGGATCCTGAAAGCTGCGTCCCACCCCGCGCTGCGCAATCTTGGTTGGGTGGGCGTTCGTTACGTCCTTACCGTAGTGTCGGACCTCGCCGCTGGCCTTTGGCACGAGGCCACAGATCGCGTTCAGCAGCGTGGTCTTGCCGGCACCGTTAGGCCCGATGATCGCTACGATATGGTCGGCGTTGACCGACGCCGAAACGTCGGTCAACGCCCGCAGACCACCAAAGGCAACGCTTAGGGCACGGACTTCGATCGCGCTGGCGTGCAGCGTGTCATGTTGGGTGCCGCTTCCCGGTCCGTCCGCTAGCCGTTCCCGGAGCCGATCCCGACATTGATCGGATCACTTTCCGAGAACTGGCGTGTGGCTGGGTCGTAGCTGCGGAACCGGACCGTGCTTACGGCGGCGTGGTCAGATCCGCTGAACGTCACCGGCCCGTAAGAGACACCGTTCGGAACGGTGAAGTTGGAAACGCGCTCCAACGCGCCGTTTAGCGCAGTGCTCGAGCAACTGTCACCGCACAGCTTGAGCGCATCGGCGAGCATGTACACGGTCACCCAGCCGGACATTGAGAAGATCGAGCCTGACATTTCAGTCTTCTTGCCATGGGAATCCGCAATGGCGAGGACGCTAGGCAGTTCGGACGGGTAGGGATCGGCAGTCATGGCATAGTAATTGGCCGAGCCGATCTGCTGGAGGGTGCCCTGCCCGGCTCCCGAGGGAATGCCGACCTGCAGTGCTCCCACGCCCGCGGCCGTGAGCGCCTTCGACACTACGACGGTGTCAT
>WNGP01001097.1_pt1 | contig 21908 bp, 21 predicted proteins | sample 5407671 | NCBI WGS metagenome assembly WNGP01 (sample SAMN13153381, study PRJNA577476) | soil metagenome | isolation source: 40 cm soil or saprolite under Garry oak tree replicate 2 | place: USA:California | collected 2016-06-15
GCCGATGGTCAACGGCGCCCTGCAGCTCGGCTTCAGCCCCTACAAGACGTACCGGGTCTACGACAAACCCCTGTGAGGGCGTTCGTCACCGGCGGCACAGGATTCGTCGGTGCGCACCTGGTGCAGGCCCTGCGCGCACGCGGCGACCGGGTGACGTGCCTGGTACGGAACGCCGCCAAGGCGCAGGCACTCGGCTGGACCGACGTACGCCTGATCCGGGGCGATCTGGAGGACGCCGTCGCGCTGCGCGATGGGTGTGCGGGCGCCGAGGTGATCTACCACGTGGCGGGGCGCATCAGCGCCCGCGACATGGACGAGTTCATGCACGTCAACCGCGACGGGACGGCGAACGTGCTCGAGGCCGCGGCGCAGGGCGGAGGGCCGCCGGGACGCTTCGTGCTCGTCTCCTCGCTCGCCGCCGCGGGGCCGACGGTACCGGGGAAACCAATCGATGAGACCCGTCCACCCTCCCCCATCACTCCGTACGGCCAGAGCAAGCTCGCGGCCGAACTGCTCGTGCGCGCGATGGCCGGGTCGTGGACCATCGTGCGGCCGCCCACGGTGTACGGCGAGTGGGACCGCGAGGTCCTCAAGATCTTCAAGCTGGCCCGAATGGGGGTGGCGCCGGTGTTCGGTGACGGATCGCAGGAACTGTCGGTCATCTACGCGGGGGACCTCGCCGCCGGGCTGGTGGCGGCGGCTACCGCGCCCGCCGCGGCCACCCGCGTGTACTTTGCCGCGCATTCCGCCGTGATCACCAGCCGGGAGCTGGTCCGGGCGATCGGGCGAGCGCTGGGACGGGAACCGCGCATCGTGCCGTTGCCGGGGCCCCTCGTGCGCGGCCTCCTCTGGACGATCGGCTCGATCGCGCACCTCGCGGGCCGGGCGACACTCTTGTCAGGCGATAAGGCGGCCGAATTCCTGGCCCCGGCCTGGACCTGCCGCTCCGATGCCTTGACCCGGGACGCCGGGTGGCGAGCGGACACCGATCTGGAAGCGGGATTGCGGCGAACGGCGGCTTGGTATCGAAGGGAGGGGTGGTTGTGAGGATGCCGCTATACGACGCTGCGACGGTACGTCTTAGGTCGTCGCTTACGACGTGGCGCCGTAGCGTCCTACAACGCTTCACCGCGGTCGACATCGTCACCCTGCTCTACGTCGCCGTCGCAACCGCCGCCGTCCTGGCGTTCTCGGGTCAGGACCACGCCAGCTGGGACCTGCTGCTCACGGCGCACGCTCTGCTCGTGACGCTCGTGCTCGTCGCGCCTCTCGCCCGCCAGTCCGGCGCCCTGGGTCGGTTCCTGGGCGATTGGTACCCGATGCTGCTGCTCGGTGCGCTGTACGCGGAGGTCGGCGTGCTGAACGTCGATCTCGGCTACCAGCACGACCAAGTCATTCAACGGCTCGAGCTGTGGGTGTTCGGCTCCCAGCTTTCTTACCGCTGGATCCGCGAGATGCCGAATCCGCTGCTCTCGTGGTTCCTGCACGGCTGCTACCTCGCGTACTACCTCATTCTGTACGCATCGCCGCTCGGTCTATGGTTCAGCGGGCGGCGGGACGCGGCGCGACGCACGATCTTCGCCGTGATGGTAACCTTCTACATCTGCTACGTGGTGTTCCTCTTCTTCCCCGTGGCGGGCCCGCGCTACACGTTCGAGCCCGCCCACAACGCGGCCACGTCCGTCTGGCCGGCGCGCGCCACCCAGTGGCTGCTCGACCTCGGCGACTCGTGGGGCGCCGCCTTTCCGTCGTCGCACGTGGCCGCGGCCGTGGTCGCCACGCTGTGCGCGCTGCGCTACTGGCGGCCCCTCGGACTGCTGCTCACGCCGTTGACGGTCGGACTGGTGCTGTCGGTGGTGTATGGCCAGTTCCACTATGCGGTGGACGCCGTGGCCGGCCTGATCGTCGCGTGCGGCGTGCTCGCGTCGCAATACATCTACGCGTCGCAGCCCGCCCCCGTCGCAGCAACCCTCCCGGGGCGCGAGCTCGAGACGGGCCCTGCCTAATACGGCGCTAGCGGGTGAGTCTGGCCGCGCGCGAGGCGACCGTATCCAGGTCTCCCCCCAGAACGTCCATCTTGAGCTGAAAGCGGCAGTCGATGACGAGCAACCCGATTACATAGGCCGCGAGATTGACGCCGAAGATCACGCTGAAGATCAGGGGGTACGGCAGCCAGGTCCCGAAATAGAGCGCGAACCGCTTGACCCCGGGGTCGACCTTCGAGCGGTCGGCGATGCTCGTCATCAGCAGGATCGCCGCGAGCGCGACGAGCACGAGCTTCCACGACACGAGGCCCGCCCAAGCGAACCCCGCGAAGATCGCCGCCTCGGACAGACGGTCGACCAGGGTGTCGAGCCGCCGCCCCGCGTCGGACGCCAGGCCGTACTGGCGCGCGATGCCGCCGTCGATCCCGTCCAACACCTGGCCGAGCGCCATCAGACCGAGCCCCCCCGCCCACCCCGGCCGGCCCGTCGCGACGGCCACCCCTGCCGCCACGCTCACCGCGAACGCCGCCCACGTCACCTGCGCCGGCGACAGGCCGAGCGTCACATGGCAGAGCCGCAGCAGCGGCCGGATCGCGCGGTCGAGAGTGCGCCCGAGCGCGGGGGCGAAGTCAAACACGATGCTGGAACCAGTAAACGCCGACGTTGGCCGCCAGCAGCGCGACGAAGACGATCCCCTCCTTTAGCTTGTCGGGAATGCTCGTCAGCCACCCGCGCGTGACCCAGGGAGAGTACGGGTAGAACGGCATCTTCTCGAAGCGGACACTGTAATCCATCGCCACGTGAATTGCGAAGAACAGGATCGGCAAGAGCGTTCCGAGAAACACGCACAACGGCACCATCCAGAGCAGCGCCACCGGCTCCTGCAGCGAGGAGCGCCAGTAGTATCCGCGTTTGTCTCGGAGACCGACCGCCCGCAGGTAGAATGGCGCCTTGACCGCGTGGTCGATGTCGACGCCCATGCCGAACGCGTAGGCAAGCACCCTGTCCCGCCCCTCCAGGCCCATCGCCTGGACGCCCAGCGTCGTCGCGAGGAGGTGCGTGACGATCGTCATGGCGCCGGGGCGCGCTGTTGTGCCCGGCGTCCCGAGAACCACACGAGGGCGAGCCCACCGCCGATCCAGACGAGATCCCGCAGCCGGCTCACGATGGCGGTATAAACGCCGAGGGCCGGGTCGAGCCCCAGCAGCTGGAACACCAGGTACAGCGAGCCTTCCTTGGTCCCGACTTCGAACGGCACCACGAAGATGGCGTTCTGCACGAGGGACGTGAGACCGCCGATGACGTAGGCTTGCGCGAACGTGATGTTCAGGCCCACCCCCATCGCGATGAGCACGTACTCGAGCATGAAGATCGACCGGCTGAGGTATTCCAGCGCCAGCGCCTGAACGAACCGCCGGGGCCGCCGGTGATAGAACTCGGTGATCTGCTCGTCCATTTGCGCCAGGGTGGCGCGCTTCGGCTCGAGGCGGCGCGCCACGCGGTCGACGAGCGGGATGTGATGCAGCAGGTCCAACAGCCGCTCGAGCCCCCCGTGCCGGTGGCCCGTCAAGAGCAGTAGGACGAGCGCGGCCAGCACGACGAAGGCGAGCGCCAGGCTCGCGCGCATCGCGGGGTAAGGCGGGAGCAGGAAGGCCCCGAGCACCACGGCCGTGAGGAAGCTGAGCAGCATGCCGAGGGTGTGGAGCATCTGGTAGATGACGACGGAGCCGGCCGCCCGCCGCAGACCCAACCAGGGCGCGACCGCGGCGATCTTGAACGGCTCACCGCCCACGTTGACCATCGGCGTCATGAAGTTGAGCGAGAAGCCGGCCACGGTGATCGCGTAGGCCCGCCAGAAGGGCGGGCGGCTCGGCTCGTCGGCCATGCTGAGCCACCAGGCGCCCGCGTTGCAGGCGCACACCACGCTGTACAGCAGGAGGATCGGCACGAACAACCAACCGGTCCGCACGGCGTCGCCGAGCAGCTGCTCCACCCCGATGCGTGCCACCAGGTAAGCGAAGACCGCAGAGCCGCAGACGAACAGCAGCAGCTGCAGCTTGCGGCTCACGCGCCGTCCGCGATCGCGACCGTCGTGCCGTTCCGGGCGGCGACGTACGCGTGCTCCACGACGGTCGCCACCCGCCGGATGTCCTCCAGGAAGGGTCCCGCGGCCGCACGCGGATCGCCGCGGTCGAGCGCCGCCACGAATCCCTCGAACAAGCCGGCGAACCAACGGTGATACGCCGTCTTCTCGAGCTCCACCGAGTAATCGAGCCGCTCAACCGCGCCGGCCCGCTCGAGACGGAGCTCGCCGCCGGTCCACTCGATCGCGCCCGCGTCCCCGACGAACCGGATACGGTTCTCGCGCGCCCGCGCGGCCCACGTCAAGAACATGGTCACCAGCCGGCCGGGATACTCAAACCGCAACGACGCCGTGTCCTCCACCTCGTAGCCGGGGTGCCGCAGGCGGCCGGTCCAGGCGCTCACGCTCGCCGGCATGCCGGCGATGTCGAGCAGCTGATACACGAGATGCGTGCCGTGGTCGAGCAGCACGCCGCCTCGTCCGGCCGCACTCGTACCGCGCCAGGGCGTCCCCACCGCCACCCGGCCGGGGTCGGCCATGGTGCGATGGACCGAGAACTCGGCCAAATGCCAGCGGCCGATGGCACCGCTCGCGAGCCACTCCTTGACCTTCATCCATACAGGATTGTGGCGGTACTGATGGCACGGCATCACGATGCGCCCGTGGGTCCGGGCGGCGGTGGCGATCCGATCCGCCTCGCCGCGCGTGAGCGCCACGGGCTTCTCGCACACCACGTGGTAGCCCTGCCGTAGTCCCCACAGGGTCAGCTCAAGGTGGGAGGCGGTCGGCGTGCAGATGTCGATGAAATCCAGGGGGGCCAGGTCGCTGAGCTGTTCCCGCCGCCCGAGCAGGGGGATCGTATCCACGGGCGACACGTCGCCCGCGCTGTCCACCAGCGCGACGACCTCGACGCGGTCGCGGAGGGTGGCGCCGTCGCGGAGTGCGGGGAGGTGCGACTGTCGCGCGATGCCTCCCGCTCCGATGACGGCCCCGCGGTACCGCTTCAGCTCAGGTGACGCGGGCGTAGCCATTGCGCTCGGGGTCGAGCAGGCCGCCCAGGGCCGTGGCGTTCCACTCGTGGATCCACAGCAGCACCACGAGCAGCAGGCTCATCCACACCGCTTCGATCCACAGGAACGCGGAGACGTGCGCGGCGACCGCCGCCACACCGAGTAGCACGAACCGGATGTTCTGCCCGAGCCAGGCGCACAGCGGGAGGACGACCTCCTGACGCGCGCGGTACTCGGCACGAAACCCTTCACTCACGCTGCCGCGGCGCAGCACGCGGACGAGCTTGGCCGTGCGGGGGAAGAGCTGCGCCTGCCGCACGACGTAGTCGCGGTACACGCGCGCGCCGAAGCGCTCGAAGCCGCCCCCCGGCCGCGCGAGGTCGACATCTTCCGGCAGATCCAGCTCGCCCTTGTTCCCAATGCCGATGTAGAGAAACGCGTTGCGCACGAAGTCCACGGCGGCGGCCTGGTAGGTATGCGCCAGTCCCGCCGCCATCCCCAGGAGAAAGGCCCCCGGCCACCAGAACCCGGCGTGAATGAGCCGGTAGATGAGGTGAAAGTAGAGGTTGATGAATCGGAGGCTGTCGCTGGTGCCGTCGAGTACGCGGCCGAGGCGGGTGGAGGTGCCGCGCAGCCGCGCGAGCTGCCCGTCCGCCGAGTCGAAGATGTCCGAGACGATGAACAGCGCAAACCCGATGACGTTCGTCCAGCGGTCTGCGTACGCGAACAGGTGCCCGGCGACGAGCCCGATGACGAGCGACCACAGGGTCACCTGGTCCGCCGAAATGCCCGTCGGCTGGAGCGCGCGCGCGATCCGGATGCCGATGGGGCGGAAGAAGTGGAGGTCCGCCCACTCCTCGACCGCGTGGCCCTTATGCGACAAGTCGTTCTGCGGCTTCACCGAGCACATCCTTCATGGTGGCGAGGGCGCCCATCGCCTGATCCTCGTCGATCACGAGGGGTGGATTGATGCGAACCTCGGGGTTGTAGATCATCGCGAGCACGCCGCGGGCCAGCAGCGTGTCGAAGATCCAGCGCGCGGTCTGCTTGTCGAGCAGCTGGCGGGTCCCGGGGACGACGAGGTCCATACCGATCATGAGGCCGCGGCCCCGCACGTCCGACACGATCGGCAGCTCGGATTCCCAGCGCCTCATCTCGGCCAGCATCTTGTCGCCGAGCCGGCGGGCATGCTCCACCAGCTGGTCCTCGACGATCGTCTCGATCGTGACGCGCGCCGCCGCCGCCGCCAGGGGATTGCCCCCGTAGGACGACGAGCTGCCGCTGGGGTTGGCCCACGGCTTCGAGAACGCGATCTCTTCGCGAGCGATCACGCCGCTCATCGGGAAGCCGCCGCCGAACCCCTTCCCGACCGTGAGGACGTCGGGGAGCACGCTCTCGTGCTCGATCGCAAACATCTTCCCGGTGCGACCGAACCCCGTGATCATCTCGTCGCAGATCAGGAGCGCGCCCAGCTCGTCGGCGAGCTCGCGCAACAGCTTGAGGTAGCCCGGCGGCGGGACCACGTTCCCCGCGGTGCCCTGGATCGGCTCGACGATGATCGCCGCCACGTCCCTCGTCGTCTCGAGCTGGATCTTGTTGCGCAGGAAGTCCACGCAATGCCACTCGCACGACGGGAAGGTCTTGCCGAAGGCGCAGCGGGCGCACGACGCGTAGGGTGACAGGTAGGCGCCTGGCATCAGAGGCCCGAGCCCGTGCTTGAAGCTGGAGCCGAGTAGCGGCAGCACCCCGCCGGTCTTACCGTGGAAGCCGCCCCAGAAGCCGATCACTTCCGTGTGGCCCGTGCGCGACTTGGCGAGCCGCAGTGCCGCCTCGATCGCTTCGGCCCCGCTCGAGTAGAATTGCGAGCGATTCAGATCGCCGGGAGCGAGCTCCGCGAGCAGTTTCACGAGCGCCGCGCGATGCTCCGTCGTGAAGCTGCCGACGTGCACGCGCGCGATCTGCCGCTGCATCGCCGCGACGTATTTGGGATGGGCGTATCCGATGCTCGCCACACCCACCCCGGCCAGCAGGTCGACATAGCGATTGCCGTCCACGTCGTACAGGAGGGCACCCTCCCCGCGGTCGATCGAGAGCTGGCTGAACAGCGCCACACTCTGCGTGCCGGGCGCCAAGTACATCGCCTCCGCCTCGAACAAGGCCTTGGACCGGGGACCGGGGAGGGAGAGCTGGGTCCGGCGCAGCGTATCCGTCACGAGTGTTTCCGCTGCGCGACACGATGGGTGATATGGGCCGCGATGGCCTGCGCCGCGTCCTCCCGAAACGGCGCGAAGCTCGGCCAGTCGTTGATGTCGATCAGCACGGGGCGGTCGGGCTCCGGAAATGCGACATCGCCCCCGAACACCTCGAGCCCGAGGATCGCCGCCGCCTCGAACGCGAGCGCCTTGAGCCGCTGCTCGTCCACCGCGGGCCGCTCGCCGGCAAAGCCGGCCTCCGAGCCGTACCAGTTGAAGAAGCGACCGTCGGTCACGCCGTAGAACTTCACCACGGGACCGGGCACGTGCTCCTGCAGCGCCACCCAGGGGATGCCGCGCTGGGTGAACCCCCGCACCGTGTCCGCCACCTGGTCGAGCGACGTGGCGACCACGTCCTCGGGCCGCTCCGCGTGCACGTCACCCCGCTTGACCCAGACTTTTTGGTGATCCGGGCCCAAGGCCTTGAGTTGGCCCGCGGGCGGGAGCGGCGCGGAGCTGGCATGAATGAGCGTGCGTGGGAACGGCACCGTGCTGTCGCCCAGCCGCTTCACCAGGCGGTGGCGGTGACAGCTCAGCGCGCTGGACGGGCGATTCACCACGACCGCCCCGTCGAGCTCGAGCGGCATCAGCTGCTCGGCCGCGAGCGAGCCCTGGCACATGTTGAGATACAGCGGTGCGGCGGGAAGGCGGCCCTGCTCGACCTCCCGCTCGGTGGTCTTGATCGCCTTCCAACCCTGGGCTTCGAGCCGCGCGACCGTCGCATCCAGGATCGCCGTATCATTCACGCCGTGCTGCAGCGGTGAGTAGGAAGGGCTGCGGTAAATCGCGACCAGTGAGGTCAAGGCGACGTCGCTCCTCGAGTCCGATGTCTAGGTTTCGCGCGCAGCGAGCCACGCGTTGGCGTGCTGAAGATCTGATGGCCGATCGATGTCGATGATGCGCGGCACTTCCACCGCCGCCACTCGCCGCCCGTCCGCGACAACCGCCTTCAGGAAACCACGCATCCTGTGCCCGCCGCCGGACACGGCATCCGCGGCGGCGCGGCGCATCCCGGCACTTATGCCGTAGACCCCCCCGGTGACGCACGGAGGATGGGCCGGCGCATCGCTCAGGGCCCGGACCTCGTCGCCCTGCCCCCCGCCCCGGATCACGTACACCGGAGACTCGTCGTCCACGTACGGCGTCACAGCGAGCACCATGTCCGCGCCCCCCTCGAGGTGCCGCTCGGTCGCCCGGAAGACCGCCCGCCAGTCCGCCGGTCGCATGACCGTATCCACCATGCTGCAGAATACCGCGCCCGCCGGCACCGCCCGCAGCCCCTCTACCAGAGTGTGCAGCGAAGATGGCGTGCGGCACTCCACCACCGTAAGGGGGGGCCCGAACGGCCTCCCGTCAAGCAACCGCGCCACCGCGGGGAAATCCGCTCGAACTGCACACGTGAGGCTCCGGCACCCCAATGCGGCGAACGTCTCGAGCAACCCCACGATCTGCGGCCGCCCGGCCACCTCGACCAGAGGCTTGGGCACGCCGATTCCACCCGCGGCGAGCCGCGAGCCCTCTCCCCCGGCGAGGATCAACCCGTGCACGCTACTCGAGCACCCTTTCCACGTCGGGAAGGCGATTGATCCGCGCCGTGGGGACGAGCTCGGTCCCTGGGGGCGCGGTCCGGTCGGACGGGGCGAGCCAGCATGTGTGGATGCCCAGCCCGGCGGCTCCGCGGATGTCTGCCTCGAAGTTGTCGCCCACCATCCACGCGCGTTGCGGTGATGTCCGGAGCGCGGCCAAGGTGTGCGCGAAGATGCGCGAGTCGGGCTTGCTCCACCCGAGCAGCGCGGAGTCGCTGAGCACGGCGAAGAATCTCGCCAGGCCGAGCTCCTCCAAACAAGGTCGCAAGTTGCCGGTGAAGTTGGACACAACGCCGAGCCGGTAACGGCGGTTGAGCCGCTCCAGGACCGGAATGTTGCGTGCCACGGTCCCGAGCGCGTCGGCGTGCAGGCGGTGGGCGAGTGCGTCGCCGTCCACGTGGTCTGGCAGGAGTCCCACGACCAGTCGAGCCTGCGCTTCGATCGCGGCGCGGAACCCGAGCGCCCGAATGCCGGGCAGGCGCGCGAGCGCTTCGTCGGAGGCCTTGAAGAAGGAGTCGAAGGCGGCGACGTCGAGCCCGCCGCCGACGGCGCGATAGGCGGCGTGAAAGCGGGGACTCCAGGGCACCCCGTCCGCGTCGAGGGTGCCACCGAAGTCGAAGAGTACGACGTCGGCCGGCGACCTAGTGGCGGGCGTGCGAGGAGTGCTCGTGCGCGCCCATCTTCATGGGCATGGACATGGGCTTGCCCGCCATCTCCATCATGTGGCCGCTCCCCACCTCGAGCCGCATGTAGTGCCGGTAATCCTTTTGATAGAGCGAGTCACCCGGCTGCGCCGCGGGCCACGTCACGCCGCGGTCGGGCACGAACAACCCGCCGACCACGCCCATGCCCCCGTCCGGGATCGGTGCGCCGGTTGGGTTGTCGTAGGACACGGTGATGCGGTAACGGTGCTCGGGGACGATGCGCGCACCCAGGCGCGTCCAGCCGTACAGCATCGCGATCGGGATCGACTCGATGTGTCCGCCCGAGTCCGCCACCGGCACGGCACGGTAGATTACCTCGCCGGTCGTCACGTCGGCAAACTCGATCACACGCCCGTAGTCGTGCATGTGGCCACCCAGACCGACGATCTTGCCGGGCACGGCGGGGCTGCCCTCGTAGGAGCGCGACGAGCGCCCCGGGGGAAGCGTGAACGACTTGTCTCCCACCGGAAAAGCCACATCCATCTGCCACGGCGACGCGGAGAACAACGGCCAGGGTCGCTTCGCAGGTGTGAAACTCATCACCAGCCGAACGCGGGCGCCATGGTAGGCGACGGGAGTGAGGTTCTCGACCATGGCGCTCGCGACGACGTGCTCTCCGCGCTTGAGTGGCAAGCCGAACAGCAGGCGCGGCAGGCGGATCGCGCCGGTCTCGTGACCGGCCGCGAGCAGGCGGCGCGAGATTGGAAGAAACAGCTCGCGGTGGTCCGGGTCGATGAGATTGAAGTGATGGATCAGGTCGTCGCGGAGTGCGTGCCCGGCGCTGTCCACGACCTGCACGCGGAACCCGTAGATGGATCCGGTCTCCGGGATCTCGAGCGTCGCGACCGGAGGCTGCGCCAGTCCATGGTGTGGCGTCTTCGCAGGCAGCTCCATCGGCGCGAGGTCGAGAACGAGTGTGCCCGCTCGTTCGTCGAGGAAGATGCGGGCACCGGTCGCGTCCGCCGCAGACTTGGTCGCGGGCAGATCGCCCGTCGCGACAGTGAGGATCAGGCTCAGCAGCAGGCGATTGGTCATGGCGCGGGGAATTGTAACCACCCTCCGAGGTCCGAAGCAACGGACCCTACCACCCCGGGAACCGTCGCACGGCCGCGAGTACCACGGCAGGCTGCTCCTCGTGGATGAAGTGGCCTGCCCCGGGAACACTGTCCACAACGAACACCGGGAGCGCGGCGGCCAAGACCGCCACTTCCTCCGCGCTAACTCCGCCCTCGTGTGTCGCCGTTCCGAGGAGCAGACGGACCGGGCACCGCACCTCGCGGAGATGCGGCCGCAATCGCTCCGGCTCGCGCTGCTCGGCCATGGCAAGAAACGCTTTGAGCGTCCCGTCCAGGTCGCGCGCCGCGCCCGCCGTGTACTCGTCGACCACCCGCTCGCTCACCCATGACGCGTCTCCCGATGCCCTCATGAGCTGTCCGCGGATCTTCTTGCGCACCAGTTTCACTCCGCCGAACAGCCGGATCCAGGGGGCGAGCTTCATGGCCCGCCGAAACGCACGCGTGGCAGCACCCTCGGCCGGCCCGCCGTCGAGCGAAACGATACCGGCGACGAGGTCGGGTCGCCGGTAGGCGAGGCGAAACGCCATCGACGCACCCAGTGAGTGCGCCACGACGATCGCTTGCCGCACGCCCAGCCGATCGAGCGTCGCCGCGATCCGGTCGGCCTGGGCGGTGAGCGAGTAGTCCGCGTGCTCCGGTCGCGCCGAACTGCCGATGCCGAGCGGCTCCACGACGATCGCCCGGTACCCGGCGTCGGTGAGCAGCGGGATCACCGCGCGGTACCCGAACGCCGAGCCAAACAGGCCCGGTACGAGGACCACCGGCTGTCCCGTCCCCGTCACGGTGACCGCGACCGACTCGGCCGGCGAAAGCGCCAGGGAGAAGGTATGCACCGTGTCCGCGACCAAGGCGAGGGCGAGCAGCCACATGGTCCACTCCGGTTAGAGACGGAATCCTGCGATGGACGCGGCGTAGAGATCGCGGTATCGCCCCCGCAACCACCGGAACGCGGACGCCACGGGCTGGCGCCACACGGCGAGCCCGACGAGGACGACCCCGCCACCCACCAGCGCCCAGGTGGGCACGGGAACGAGTCGCCCCAGGCCGGCGATCAGGAGCAGACGCGGGAAGCGCCCCAGGGCGACCGCGCCGAGGAATTGGGGCAGCGGATATCGCGCCAACGGGGCCAGCACGCGCACCGCTGAATCGGGGATGGGTGAAAAAATCACGAGCACGGTAGTCCAGAACGGGGCGCGCCGAAATGCCGCGACGCTCCAGCGCACGCCGCGCCGCTCCGCCAGCCGCGCCAGCTTCGGGAGCTCCGCGGCCCAGTCTACCAGTCGATAGTTGACGCTTTCCGCGACCGACGCGCCGAGCGTACCGACCAGCGCGAGCAGCCAGGCCGGATACAGGCGCGCGTAATAGAGCAGGGTCGCCTCGAACGCCGTCGGCAGGAACGGCGACAGGGGTCCGTGCACCAGCAGCGCGAGCGCGAAGAACGTGACGAGCTTCACACCAGGAGCCCGGTGTAGCGCCACGCCACCACGGCGAACACCGCGCCCTCCAGGATCCACGCCCACGGCTGCCGGTAGTAGCCGACGTACATCGCGCGCCCCCAGTATCCCGTGTTCTTCCAGAGGTTGAGCGAATAGCGCCGCCGGCTGAGCGGCAGCAGCAACGGCAGACCGGTGTCGGTCGGCAGGTCGGCGAGTACGTGCGCCACGACGCTCGCAAGCGCCAGTCCCCCGAGCCAGGGGCCGAACAGCGCGACCGCGAGCGCTCCCACCACGCCGCAGCACAACAGACTGTGACTCCACGTGCCGTGGAAGTCGGGCTGCGCCCACCCGGCCCGGATGATGAGTGAATCAGCGTTTGGAAGGAATTGCGCCGCCCCGACCACCAGGAACGTCTCTGGGCGCGGATCGAGCGACGCGATTGCGAGTGCGATGCCAAGATGCCCGAACTGCATGGTGTCTCCCGGTCGAAAGTCCGGAGACACGTTGGGCGCAGGGCGTCAAGCCGATCTCAAGCGCGAGCGTTGGCGCGGTAACGGCGCGCCTGACCGGGGGTGATCATCTCCTGCAACAGAACGGCCCGCTCGATCGGGGCGGTGAACACGTATCCCCGCGCGTCCGCGACCAGCCAACGCTCCCACTCGAGCGTATCGAGTGCCTGCTCCAGAGACGGGCGGTCAAGCCCCGTGGCACGGGCCAGGCGGCCCGCGTCCACGCGCTCTTCCAGCGCGGCCGCCGCACCGAGTGTGAGCTGCGCGGCCTCGGAGAGCGCGCGGTACCGCCGGCACACGACGCCGACGATGGTCGGCGGCAGATCGCCCGGGAGGGAGTCGACGAGTGTCCGATTCGGGGACGGCCACGCGGGCGCGTCGGGCGCGGGCGCGAATCCGGCGGCTACGGCCTCGAGCATCGCGACCGCGAGCAGCGGGAGGCCTCCGGTGTCGCGCTCCACCCGGCGAGTCAGGCGCTCCGCCTCATCCGCCTCGTACTGGGGGAGCGCCCAGCGCACGAGCTCCCCCAGCGCCGCCGCGTCGAACCGCCCCACGCGCACGACCGCGCCTTCGAGATCGCGGCCCAGGCGCGCCCGCAGCTCATTCAGCCGCTCGCTCTCGGGTGAGCCGCGGGACACGCCGAGCAGCAGGAGCACCCGTCGCGCCGCCGTGTCGCGGGCCAGCGCGGGGAGCGCCGCAAGCGTGGCGGCATCGGACCACTGGACGTCATCGAGCGCGATGAGGAGTGGCCGCTCCGTCGCGACGGCGCGCACCGCGGCCCCGAGCGCGTCGCCGACGGCAGCAGGCGGCGCCGCGGCGCGGAACCGTGTTCGCAGGTCTCCATCAAGCACCGCGAGCCCGGCGAGAGCTCCCGGCGGTGCTCCCGCAAGCCCCGGCGCGTCGCCCAACCCTCCGGCGAGCAGCCCCGACAGTGCGCTCCACTCCGCCTGCTGTTCCGCGGGAACGGCGCGGGCCGTGGCGACGCTCGCGTCATCGAGCCGGGCGTGGGCCACGAGCTCTTCGATGAGCCGGGTCTTCCCCTCCCCGGGCTCGCCCTCGACGATCACCACCTGCCCCCGCCCGCCGCGCGCCCGCTGCCACGCCGCCGTGAGCATCGCCAGCTCGACGCGGCGGCTCACCAGCGGCGGTCGCGGACGGGCGTCGGGTGGGGCCGCCACCACCCGGCGCCCCACGCGAGCATCCCGGATCCGCGCGACCAGGCGCGCGGTCTCGTCGCTCACCTCCGCCCCGAGGGTCTCGTGCAGGGCCTGCGCCAGCTCGTCGGCGACGCGCAGCGCGGCGGCGCGATCGCCCGCCAGCGTCAGCGCGCGCATCGCGGCGCGGGCCGCCGGCTCGGACGTGCGGTCGAGCGCCACCGCGCGGAGTCCCACTCGGGCCCCCGCGGCCGCGTCGCCTCGCGCCAGGTCCGCGGCAATCCCCTGCACCAGGGCCTCGAGCGCCTGCGCCCGCCACAGCGCCCGCTCGACCGCGAGCCAGTTCTCGAAATCGTTCGCCTCCGGGATCGCGAGTCCCTCGAGGAATTCGCCATCGACCAGCCCGGCCGCGGTCGCCCACTCACTCCGTTCGCACAGCTCGGCGAACCGGTCGCAGTCGAGCGTCACGGCATCCGCCGCCAACCGGACTTGATCGACGTCGGCCAGCAGCCGCTCGTCCCCGAGCGCGCGGCGCAGGACGCGGAGCGCCTCGCTCAACGAGTGGCGGGCCTGGCGCTGGTCGCGGTCGCTCCACAGCAGGCCGATCAAGTGCTCGCGGGTGCGGCTCTTCCGGGGACTCCGTGCCAGGTATACGAGGAGCGCGACGTGTTTGCGCCACAGCAGCTCCGCGGGCGCGTCCGCACCGGCGACGGTGACACGCACGGGACCGAGCACGCGACAGTGGAGGGAAGGCATGGCGCCCCCGAGTATCGGGCACGCAGCGGCCGCGGGCAAGCGCAGGTACATTCTCCTGCTCCAATGCAGACGCCCGACCTCGACGCCGTGCAGCACGCAGTCGGCGACCGGTACGAAGTGCTCAGCCTCGCCGGCGTCGGCGGCATGGGCGCGGTGTTCCGCGCCCGCCACCGCACACTCGGTCACATCGTGGCTGTGAAGGTGTTGCCGCCCGACGTCGCCGCCAGCACCATGCGCCATGAGCGCTTCCGCCGCGAGGCGACGCTCGGCGCGTCGCTCGACCACCCGAACATCGTGCGCGTGTACGACTTCGACACGCGGGAGGGAATCAGCTTCCTCATCATGACGTTCGTACGGGGCGACACCTTCGAGGAGCGCCTCCGGGGCGACGCCCGCGTCCCGACCGACCACATCCTTCGGATGGTGCGCGAGATCGCCGACGCGCTCGGGTACGCCCACCGGCGCGGCATCGTGCACCGCGACGTGAAGCCCTCCAACATCCTGCTCGACGAGGACAGCGGCCGGGCCCTGCTCGCCGATTTCGGCATCGCCCGAGTGGAAGGAGCGGGGGAGTCGTCACTCACACAGCCCGGGGCCGCGATCGGCACGCCCGGTTACATGGCGCCCGAGCAGGCGGCGAGCGGCCGCGTGGACGGGCGCGCCGATCTGCACAGTCTCGCCGCGGTCGCGTTCGAAGCGCTCGGCGGCGGGGCGCCGGCGTTCAAGGCGGATCGGGCCGGGTTGGTGCGCGCCTTGCGCACCGCGCGCCCGGACCTGCCGGCTCGTCTCGCCACCGCGCTCGTGGCGCCGCTCGCGGAGCAGCCGGATGATCGACCGGCCACGGCCGCGGCATGGCTCGGCGCGCTCGACCGCGCAGAGGTGCGGCCGTGGCGTCCGTGGGCGGCGGCGGGGGTCCTCACGGTGGTGGGCGCCGTCGCCCTGCGTCTCCTGCTCGGCTCTCACGGGGCCTGCCGGTTGCCGCGCGACGCGCCGGCACGCCTCGCAGTGATGCCGTTCGCCGTCTTGGGCACGCCACCCTATCCGGCGACGCAGCTCCCGGAGTACTTCATTTCCCGATTCCGCCCCGTGGAGCGCCTCAGCGAGGTCGTCGCGTTCGGCCGCGTGGCCGCGCAGATCGCGAGCGAGCACCCCTCGAACGAGGAGGCCCAGGCCCTCGCCTGTCGCCTCGGGGCGAAGTTCTTCGTGCAGGGGAGCGTGGCCTACGCGGGGCCGACGGTCACCCTCCAGGCGACCCTCTACGAGGGCGGCCGGGCCCGACGCAGCGCGAAGGCGGAGGGACGAGTCGGCGCCGAGGAATCGGAGGTGATGGACCGCGTGTGGGCGGGGCTGTACCCGGAGTTCACGCCCGGCGCGGACGCTACGCTCCCGAACGGCGGCCCCGAGGCGCTGGCCGCGTACTTGAACGCCGAAGCGGCGTTTCGCCGCGGCGACTACCGCACCGCGCGCGACGAGTACACGCGTGTCATTCGTGCGGACTCCGGATTCGCGATCGGGCGGCTGCGGCTCGCGCTCGTCGCCGCGCAGGTGGACCCGACAGAACAGGGGTTCGGCGCCGCGCTGCGGGGGGCGCTGGTGCATCAGGGAGGACTCTCCCCGGCGGACAGCCTGCTGCTCGACGGGTTCACCCGGCTGCTCGCCGAGGGCGACGGGCTGGCAGCGCTCGATCGATTCAAGCGCGCCACCGAGCAGGCACCGAGCTACTCCCAGGCGTGGTACGTCCTCGGGGAGTTCTACTATCACTTCGCCGGCCTGTTCGACGAAACAGTCGGTGAGGCCGGGGTCGCGTTCAACCGCGTCCTCGATCTCGATCCGCGGTTCTCGCCGGCCATCGGACACCTGATCTCGCTGGCGCATCAAGCGGGCGATCGTCGCGAAACGGCGGACCTGATTCACCGCTATCTGCGCATCGACTCGACTTCGGTGGTGGCGGAAGCGGTCGGCATCGCCGACACACTCATCCTCGGCTCGGCGCCGGCCCAGCTCGCGTTGCTCCGGACGGTGTGCCGCCACAGCTTCCTGGCGCTGCAGTACCTCGCGTTTCAGGCGGCGGAATTCGGAACGCCGGTACAGCGGACCGGACCGGCGCGCGTGGTGTTGCGCTGCCTCGAGCAGCGCGGTGCCACGGACGCGGAGCGGGCCCGGATCCTCCGCATGGGCGTCGCCGCCGATCTCGCGGCGGGGTGGGCAGACAGTGCCCGCCTGCGGCTCGCGCGGGCGACCGGAGGCTCGGCCGCACGGGAGCGCGACCTGTGGGTCCTGCTCGCGCACGCGACTGGGCTGCCCGCGTTAGGCGACTGGCACGGCGCGGCAGAGCGCGTGCGCGGGCGTCTCGGCGTGGCCCCCGATACCGACGCCGTCGCCCATTGGCTGCTCGCCCGCCTGGGGGTCGAGCGCTCCCGCCACGCCGCCGCGCTGGTCCGGCTCGCTGCCGGGACGCGGGGCCCGCTCCCCGCCAGCCTCGCCGCGGATCTTGACGCGCGCGACGCCCTGGCACGCCGTGACACGATTCGGGCGCTGCGGCTGTGGGATGGCGCGACGCGGCGGTACGCCGTTCTCAACGTGCCGCTCGAGCTCGTCGCGTCGCTCTGGCCGTTGCGGCTCGACATGGCGCGCGTCGCGGTGGCCCACCGAGACGGCACCATCGCCCCGCGCGCCTGCCGATCGTTCGAGACGCTGATGGGCTACGTGGACCAGGTCGTGCAGCCCGAGGTCCAGCGGCTGTGTCAAGCGACGCCCGTGACCTGACGGCGCAGGACCCCAAAGTCAAACGGCCCCGGGAGGGCCGGGGCCGTTTCGCTGCGGCACCATCATCGCAGGCTACTGCACGGTGATCGCGATCTTCATACCCAGCGCGACGTGCGGCAGGCAATAGCCCTTGTACACCCCTGCCGGCGCCCCCGCAAACGATACGTCGTACTTCTCGTTTGGCTGCGTCAGGAACGGTCCGGTCAGGTCGCCCATCGGATTCGGCATCCCTTTCTTCAGGGCGTCCGCAGCGCCCTTCGGGATCGAATCGGCGAAGAAAGCGACGTCGTGGGGACCGCCGGACACATTGATGAACCGCACCGTCGTGCCCGTCTTGATGGTGAGCTTGCCGGGCTCGAACGCGGCGACGCTCGTGCCGTTGCCGGTCATTTTCACTTCGACCACCACGCCAGCGGGCTCGGCCGTGGGCGCGGCAGCCGGCACGGCCGCCGGCGTCGCAGCCTCGGCCTGGGACGCTGCCGACTTCTTGTCGCCGCCGCAGGCGACGAGCGCGAACGCAACGAGCGTGGGGAACAGGGTGAAGCGCATTGCTGACTCCCTCCGGGACGAATGACGAAAACAGGCGCTTGTGAACGCGTTCACAATATATCCGCGGGCTCTCAAAACGGGAGTCCTCGAAACACGGGACCGTTGCATTTTCGCACCACCCCGACGACACTGATGCGCATGCCGGAGTCACCGGTACCGCTCATCTCCGCCCCCGATCTCGCCCGTCGCCTCGATCAGGGCGAGCGCGTGCAGCTGCTCGACGTCCGCTCGACGGAGCGGGTCGCGCAGGGACGCGTCACGCTCGGCGCTACGCTCGATTTCCGCGCCCTCGCGGCGTCGCACTTGTACCAGGTCGCGACGCTCGATTCGCTGCGGCTCGACCCCGCGGCTCCGGTCGCGGTGATCTGCGGACACGGCAACTCGAGCGCTCGGGCCACCCGTTTCTTGCGCGATCAGGGATTCGAAGCGTACTCCGTGGCGGGCGGGATGGCGGCGTGGGAAACGGTCTACCTGCCCCGGCGCCTGTCACCGACGCCCGCACTCGAGCACGTGATCCAGCTCGATCGCGTGGGCAAGGGCGCGCTGTCGTACGTGCTGGTAAGCGATGGCGACGCCGTCGTCGTGGACCCGGGCCGCCACCTGCAGCCGTACGAGGCGCTGCTCGGCGACCTCGGAGCCACGGCCGCGGCAGTCATCGACACGCACATGCACGCCGACTATTTGAGCGGGGCGCGCGCCGCCGCCGCCCGCTGGCAGGTCCCGTACTTCGTGCACCCCGACGACGCTCGTTCGCCGTACGACGGCGCGGAGGGCCGATTCGCCCACCAGCCGCTCACCGAGGGGGACACGATCGCGTTCGGGCGCGCGACGCTCGTCGCCGCTCACGTTCCAGGACACACCCTGGGCAGCACTGCGCTCATCGCCGACGCGGCGCTGGCGCTGACGGGCGACTTTCTGTTCGTGCAGTCGGTAGGGCGCCCCGATCTGGGAGGCCAGCGCGACTCCTGGACGGAGCGGCTGTGGGACAGCCTGGAGCGCGTGCGGCGCGAATGGCCGGGGGACCTGCTGGTTCTGCCGGCGCACTATGCGGGCGAAACCGAGCGGCGCGCGGACCGGAGCGTCGCCGCGCGGTTCGATGTGATCGCGGCGACGAACCAGGCGCTCGCCATCCAGGACCCGCGCGCCTTCCTCGCGTGGGTGACCGCGCACACCACCACGCCGCCCGAAGCCTATCGCACGATCAAGCTTGCGAATCTGGGACTCGTAGACGTCGCCGACGCCGACGCGGAGACCTTGGAGGTCGGGCCAAATGTGTGCGCGGTGGGCTAAAAGAGAGCTCCCGCTTTATGCCGGCGCTTGCAGCACCACGTAGACCCAGTCCGTTCCGCCCAGCGTATGCATTCCGTACGGCACGCCCGCCGGAATGTGCACGAGATCGTTCGCCGACACCTCGATCCGATCCCCGTCCAGAACCATCACGCCCCGGCCTGCGATTGTGAAGATGAGCAGCCCGGTGTCGTCCTCCGCTGAGATGGGCACGGCGGCCCCCGGCTCCATGACCGTGTGCTCGAAGCTCAGGCCGTGCAACATGCCCGGGAGATTGAGAACGGTGTGGCGACGCAGCTGGTCTGCGGTGCTGGGCAACTTCGCGAGGCGGCGATATGTGTAGCGCGGCACGATTCCCCATCCTGTAGGGCGCTGCAGCCTTACGCGGAGGGCGCTGCGGCGCCCCAAAAATGGGCACGCCGGGCCGCCTGTGCAAGCCATCGGGTGCCAAGCGTCTCTCCTGGCGTCTCTTCACAGGAACCGTTGTCATGTGGTCCGCACGTCGCCTCTTTGCAAGTGTCTGGGCCGTCGCCCTGCCGATCGCCCCCGCGGCGGCTCAGGGCTGGATCGAGCACCCGCGCGGCGCGATCGAAAAGGTGCGCAGCGCCGTACAGGTCACCGTCACGGGACGCGTCGCGCGCGTCGCGGTGGAGGAGTGGTTCCGGAACGCCGGCGCGATGCTCGACGAGGGCAACTACCTCTATCCGCTGCCGGGTGAAGCGGTGTTCAGCGACTTCTCCCTCTGGCAGGGCGACCGCGAGCTCAAGGGCGAGCCGATGGACGCGGCGCAGGCGCGCGCCATCTACGAGGAGATCGTGCGCCGCAAACGCGATCCCGCGCTGATCGAGCTCGCGGGACACGGGCTGTTGCGCGCACGGGTGTTTCCCATCGGCCCGGGCGAGACCCGCAAGATCACGCTGCGCTACACCCAAATGCTCGATCGCGTGGGCGACGCGTGGCGCTTCCGGTACACCGCCGGTACAGGCGCCGGCGCGGCGGCGTCTTCGAGCTTCCGGATGCAGGTGGACAGCGCCGCCCGGTTCGGCGATCCCTATTCGCCGACGCATCGACTCAACACGAGCCGCACCGACAACCACATCGACCTCACGCTCGCCGATGCCACCACACGCGGCGACCTCGAGCTGTTCCTCCCGCTCGCCCGCAGCCTGGTGGGGATGTCGCTCGTCACGAGCCAGCCGGTGGGGGAGGACGGCTTCTTCATGCTGCTGCTCGCGCCGGGCCGCGCCGAGACACCGTCGGTGCATCGTGACCTCGTTGCCGTACTCGACGTCTCGGGCTCGATGTCGGGCGACAAGCTCGATCAAGCCAAGGCCGCGCTGGTCCAGCTGCTCGGCACGCTCCGATCGGGAGACCGGTTCCGGGTGGTCAGCTTCGGAAGTGGCGTGCGTCGCTACGCGGCCGGGTGGACCGACGTATCGGGTGACAACGTGCGCGCCGCCCAGGAGTGGGTCCGCCGTCTCGACACCGACGGCGGCACCAACATCGCGGGTGCGCTCGGGGAGGCATTCGCCGAGTCGCCGGCCCAGGGCCGGTTGGGCGTCGTCGTGTTCCTGACGGACGGGATGGCGACGGTGGGCGAGACCGACCCCGAGCGCATCGCTGACCAAGCCGAGCGTGGCCGCGGGCCGTTTCGCGTCTTTGCGTTCGGGATCGGGTATGACGTCAACACCTATCTCCTCGACCGGCTGACCGAGCGCGCCAGGGGCGTCACCGAGTACATCCGGCCCGGCGGCGACATCGAGCAGACCGTGGCCTCGCTCGCGTCCAAGATCGCGTCCCCCGTCCTCACGGACCTGGCATTGCGGGCGGACGGGGTCGAGCTGTACGACCTCCAACCGCACAGCATGCCCGATCTGTTCGGGGGAGATGAGCTGGTGGTGTTTGGGCGCTATCGGGGAGCAGGGAGCCCTAAAGGAGGCCCTGACGGTCCCGGGGAGCGGTTGGTCACGGTGACTGGACGAAGGAACGGGCGCGAGGAGCGCTTCTCTACGAGCCCGCGGTTCGGCAGCGAGCAGTCGAGCGCCGACTACGTCCAGCAGCTGTGGGCGGCCCGGAAGGCGGGGGCGCTCTCGAGCGAGCTCCGACTCCACGGGCCGAATCCGGAGATCGTGAGCGAGCTGAAGCGGCTCGCGTTGCGCTACGGCATTCTGACGGAGTACACGTCCTATTTGGTCCAGGAGCCGAATCAAGTGGCGAATAACCGACAGATGCGCGAATTCCGCGCGCCGGCGCCGGAGGCTCAGGCGGGGGCGGACTGGGTCGAGCGTTCCCGGGAAACGCGGAAGCTCGCCGGTTCACTCAGCCTCGACGCGATTGTGGTGACCGGGATGAGCCGAGCGGCCGATTCGCTCGCCGCCGTGCCTGGCGGACGGCCCGATCGCTCCCAGCGGATCGGTGGGAGGCGATTCGTGTGGCGTGACAGCGTGTGGACCGACATCGCCCACAGCGACTCACTGCGCGTCGTGAATGTCGCGGCCTTCAGCGACGCCTACTTCGCGCTGCTCCGGGCCCTCCCCGAGCTGGTGCACGCCGCTACCCTCGAGCCCGCGGTGCTGGTGGCCGGACGTCGCGTGAGCATCAAGATTGAGGCGGGAGGCAAGACCGAATGGTTGTCGGGCGAGCTCGCGAACCTCGTGAGCGACTTCAGGTGATGACTTAGCCCGGTGCCTCAGGATCTCGCGGAGATCTACCGCACCACCTACCGCGCGCTCGTGCGGTTCCTGTACCGCAAGGT
>WNGP01001098.1_pt1 | contig 21898 bp, 15 predicted proteins | sample 5407671 | NCBI WGS metagenome assembly WNGP01 (sample SAMN13153381, study PRJNA577476) | soil metagenome | isolation source: 40 cm soil or saprolite under Garry oak tree replicate 2 | place: USA:California | collected 2016-06-15
GGCCGGCCGCCGGCGGGCGTTGGAAGGCGCCGTGCGTGAGATCGCGCTCCGGCTGCCGCGGACGAAGCTGTATCACATCATCGAGGTCGAGCCATGGTCGCGCATTCCCGAGCGCCGGTACGCACTGATCGACTTCGAAGCCTGAACGCGCCGGAACCGGTGGTAGTCGAGCTGGTGGCGAATGAACCACGGGCGGTCAGGCGGTCAAAAGGCAACGGCGGCGGTCAGTCGGTCGAAACCGTGCTCGAAACCTGGCGCATCGACGACGAGTGGTGGCGGCAGCCGATATCCCGGCGCTACTACGAAGTCGTGCTCGAGGGTGGAAAACGCGTGGTCTTGTTCCGAGACCTGATGACCGAAGCATGGTTCGAGCAGAAACCGTAAGCAACCACGCACCACTCACGACCCTCATGTACGTCGAGCTCCATTGCCACTCCGCCTTCTCATTCCTGGATGGCGCCTCGCTCCCCGAGCAGCTCGCAGTCACGGCGGCGAACGTCGGGTACTCAGGTGTCGCGCTCACCGACCACAACGGCATATACGGGTCGATGGCGTTCGCGCAGGAAGCGAAACAGCTCGGCCTCCAGGCGATCACCGGCGCCGAGATAACGCTCGCGGACGGCTCGCACGTCACACTGCTCGCCGAGACAGCCCAGGGCTATGCCAACCTCTGCCGGCTGCTCACCGAGGCGCATCTCGGCAGCGCCGACCGCCGCGATCCTCGGCTCGCCTTCGCGTCGCTCGAGGCGCGGCACGACGGGCTCATCATCCTCTCCGGCTGCCGCAGCGGCCTGTTGCCGAGCACGTTGCAGCGCGACGGTCCGAGCGCGGCCCGGCGGCTCGCCGAGCGATGCCGCGCGACCTTCGGGCCGGAGCGGTTCTACGTGGAGCTGCAGCGCAACTTTGTCCGCGGCGATCTTGCCCTGACCCGGGCACTGATCGACCTCGCGGGCAACGTGCAACTTGGCGTCGTGGCGTCGGGCAACGTTCACTACCACCGCCGCGAGCTGCACCGCTTGCACGACGTGCTGGTCGCGATCCGGCATCGTCTCACGCTCGACGGCTCGCACGCAGTGCGCCGTCCCAACAGTGAATTCGCGCTGCGGGAGCCTGGCGCTGTCAGCCAGCTGTTCAGTGACTGTCCTGATGCTGTCGCTAATACTGCCGTGCTCGCCGAGCGCTGTGCAGCCTTCGATCTCACGCGGGACTTGGGTTATCGGTTTCCGGACTTCCGCGGGGCAGCGGAGCAGCGTGCGCCCCGGGCGCTCACGGAGCTGTGCGGAGCGCGCCTCGAGGAGCGCTATCCCCCTGGCTCCGAGCACCGCGTCGAGGCGGAGCGGCGGCTCGCCGAAGAGCTGCGGCTGATCCAGCATCACGGGCTGTGCGGCTTCTTCCTCGTCTACAACGACCTGTTCGACCTCGCGCGCGAGGTAGCGGCGGACGTGCGCCGCGGCAGCCGCCGCGCCACGGGTGGCCTGCTTCCCGGGCGGGGGCGCGGATCGTCGGTGTCGTCCATCGTCTGCTACCTGATGGGGCTGTCGCACGTCGATCCCGTCGCCACGCGCCTCTTCTTCGGCCGCTTCCTGAACGAGACGCTCGCATCGGTACCGGACATCGACCTCGACTTCCCGCGCGAGATCCGTGAGGAGCTGATCCGGCGCGTGTACCAGCTCTACGGATCCGAGCACGTCGGCCTCGTCTGCTCCTTCCCCACTTACCGGCTCCGCTCCGCCGTCCGGGAAATCGGCAAGGCGCTGGACCTGCCCCCGGGTGAGATCGAGCAGGTGGCGAAATTGGCGGACGGGCGGTCAGAAGGTCTGGCGGACGAGCTCGAACAGCTGCCGGGCTTCGCGGGAAGGAAGCACGCGCCGCTCTGGAAAGAGCTGTGCGAGTTGGCGGAAGAGATTGCGGGCCTGCCGCGCCACGTGTCGCAGCACGTCGGCGGAATGGTGATCTCGAGCCGGCCACTCGTCGAGCTGGTTCCGCTCGAGCGCGCGGCGATGGAAGACCGGGTGGTGTGCCAGTGGGACAAGGATTCGTGCGACGACGCCCGCTTCATCAAGATCGACTTCCTGGCGCTCGGGATGCTGTCGCTGGTGGAGGAGTGCGTGGAGCTCGTCGCGCTGCACGAGGGCCGGCCGCCCGATCTCTCGCGCATCGACTTCGACGATGCCGCCGTCTACGACCGCATCTGCCGGGGCGACACCGTGGGGCTGTTTCAGATCGAGAGCCGGGCGCAGATCCAGATGCTGCGCCGCACCCGGCCGCGCACCCTCGAGGACCTTGCGGTCGAGGTGGCGATCGTACGCCCCGGACCGATCGTGGGCGGCGCCGTGAACCCGTACGTGCGGCGCCGCGAGGACCAGCGCCGCGCGCGGGCGGCGGGCCGTCCCTACGAGCCCCCGGTGGATCACCCGCTTCTGAAGGACGTCTTGGGCGAGACGCTTGGAGTCATCCTGTATCAGGACCAGGTGCTCCAGGTATGCCAGGCACTCGCGGGGTTCACGCCCGGGCAGGCCGAGGCGTTGCGGCGCGCGATGAGCCGGCGGCGCAGCCGCGAGCTGATGGCGAGCTTCTGGACGGACTTCAAGGAGGGCGCGGCCGCCCGCGGCGTCCCCGAAGCCACGGCCGAGCGCGTGTTCACCCAGGTGATCGCCTTCTCGGAGTTCGGCTTCCCCAAGTCGCACGCGGCGGCGTTCGGGCTGCTCGCCTACCAATCGGCGTGGCTGCGCCACTACCACCCCGCCGAGTACTACACCGGACTCTTCAACAACCAGCCGATGGGGTTCTACTCACTCGACGCGCTGGGACGAGACGCCAAGCGCAACGGCATCGAGATCCGGCTCCCAGACGTGAACCGGAGCGACGTGTGGTGCACGGTAGAACGGGAAACGGGAAGCGGGAAGCGGGAAGCGGGAGCGGTGCGGGTGGGGCTGGGATTCATTCGCGATTGGAGTGAGGAAACCGCCACGGCGGCGGTGCTCGAGCGCGATCGCCGCGGCTGCTACCGCAGCCTGGGGGATTTCGTGCGCCGCGCGCCGCCCCAGCTCAAGCGCACGGGGATCGAGCATCTCGTGTGGGTGGGCGGGTGCGACGACTTCGGGCTCACGCGCCGCGAGCTGCTGTGGCAGGTCGGGCTGTGGCTGCCGCCCACCGCCGAACGGGGTGACGACGCGCGCGGCCGGCGCCAGCTCGAGCTGCCGCTCAATCATCCGCACGAGCACTTGCGCTTCAGAGGCATGGAGGCAGAGGAGCGGATGCTTGCCGAGTACGCGGTGCTGGGCTTTGCGGCGAACGGCCACCCGCTCGCGCTGCTCGCTGGCGCACTGCCCCCCGGGGTGGCGCGGAGCGACGGTCTCCCGGCGCTCGAGCACAACGCGCGCGTCGCAGTCGCGGGGCTCGTGGTCGCGCGCCAGCGTCCCGAGACGGCGAAGGGGTTCATCTTCGTTCTGCTCGAAGACGAGGCGGGGATGGTGAACGTGATCGTGCGACCAGACGTGTACGAGCGCTATCGCGTGACCGTGCGCGGAGAGCCGTTCCTGTGGGTGGAGGGGAAGCTCGCGAAGGACGATGGGGCGGTGAATGTGCTGGCGGAGAGCGTGAGTGGATTGCGGCTAGGCGGGAAGCGGGACGGGGGACGAGGGACGAGTGCGATAGACCCATCCCCCGTCCCTCGTCCCTCGTCCCCTTACTTCTTTCTCAAGTCCCTTCGTGCCGTCGCCCCGGACTCGAAGGATTGGGGATGACCCGGTATCTTACCGCCATGCCGCGCTCACTCGCGCCCGTCTTGCTGCTCGCGGTCCCCCTGTCCCTCGCGGCTTGCCACCACGGGCAAGCTCCTCCACCTACCGCGGCACCAGTCGCCGCGCCTCCTGCCGTCGCCGTGGGAGCACTGCGTGCGATACAGGTGAACAACACGGTGCTCCATTTCCGCATCGCGGGTGCGGCGGGGACACCGGTGGTGTTCGTGCACGACAGTTACGGAGATCTCGACGACTGGCGCGCTCAGATCGGCGCCTTCGGCGCGACGCATCGCCTGCTCATATACAGCCGGCGCTACCACCCACCCAACCCGCCGCAGGACGACGGCCAAGTGTATTCCCCCGAGCTGCACGCGGAAGACCTCGCGCTTCTGCTCCAGGCGCTCGGTTTCGCGCCGGCGCACGTCGTCGGCGCGGGCTATGGGGCGTTCGTCGCGCTTGCGCTCGCGCGCGAGCACCCCGACCTGGTGCGGTCGCTCGTCCTGGGCGAGCCGCCCGTGATTCCGTTCCTGCTCAGGTCGCCGGGGGGCGACACGCTGCGCCGCGCCTTGCTCGCCGATGCGCTCGACCCGGCGCGGGCCGCGTTCGAGCGGCGCGACTCCGTCACGGGCACTCGGCTGTTCGTGGACGGCTGGAGCGGCGCGCCCGGCCGGTTCGCGACGTTGTCGGCGCCCGTGCGCGCACGTATCCTCGCCCACTCTTTCGAGCTGCGCCGCGAACTGCTCGCCGACCGGCAGCAGTACGTGCCGGCCTTGGATTGCACGCGGCTCGGGCGCGTCGCCACGCCGGTGCTGCTGCTCCAGGGTGAGCGCAGCGCCCGCATGTACCACGTGATCACGGGAGAGCTGGCGCAGTGCCTGCAGAGTGATACGGTGCTGACGATTCCGGGCGCGGGGCACGACATGCAGGCGGGCAATCCGGGCTATTACAACGGGATCGTGCTCCGCTTCCTCGCGGGGCACTAGCTACACTTCCTCGTCCTCCCATACCGCCGCGAAGAACGGCGGTAATTCGAGCGCGAACCCCGTCCCCGGTCCCTTGTCCTCGCCCCTCGCCTGCCACTCGAGCCGCTCCCGCAAGATCTCCGGCCGCGCGTCCCCCGGGCGCCACCGCTCTACAAGCCGCGCGTCGATGTCCACAATCCAGTACTCCGCGACACCCTCCCGCTGGTAGATCACCCGCTTCTTGCCGCGGTCGCGGGCGGCCGTGCCCGGTGAGAGGATCTCGATGGCCACCACCGGTACGCCCACGTCGGGCCACTTTTTCAGGCGGCCACCCGGAGGGCGTCTTGCGACGAACACGTCGGGTTGGACCAGAATCTTCGGTCCCAGAACCACGTCTGCAGGACTGGTGAACACCTCCAACTCGCGCTGGTCACGCAGGTAAACGTCGAGCGCGATGAGCAGCAGCTTTACGGTGCGCTGGTGCAAGAGCGCGGGCGCAGGGGTCACGACGTGCTCGCCGTCCAACAGCTCGTGCCGCAGGCCGTCCTCCGGCAGGGCGAGCAGCTCCTCCACCGTCGTGATCGGATCGCGCGCGATCGGCATGGCCATAAGGTGCTCGGGCCTCGGCTCGAAGGGCAAGGGGACACTCGCCAAGGGTAGACCGCGCAGCGGAACACACGGCATCACCCTCACGCCAAGCGGTACAAAACATCGCTAGACGATGCCCCCCATCCGCTCCTCCCACTCATCCAGCGAGCGCGGCCAGTCGTCCTTGAGGAGCCGCGACAGGGCGCGGTCCGCGAGCACCCGCCCGCCCGTCTGGCAGGTCGCGCAGTAGTTCATCTCGTTGTCCGCATAGCGCACGCGTTGCACCGGCGAGCCGCACACCGGGCAGGGTTCGCGGTACCGGCCGTGGACCGCCATCCCGTCGCGGAACGCCGTCACCTTGTCCGGGAAGCCGTCGCCCACTTCGGCCCGCAACCGCTCCACCCAGGCATTCAGCGTGGCCTGGGTCGCTCGGAGCAGCCGGTCGAGCTCGGCGTCGGACAGCGAGGCGGTGAGCGCGAACGGGGAGAGCTTGGCCGCGTGGAGGATCTCGTCCGAGTAGGCGTTGCCGATCCCGGAGAGGAGGCGCGGGTCGGTCAGGGCGCGCTTCAGGGTGTGGTTCTCCCGGCGTAACGCCCTCCGAAACGCCTCCGGCGCGGCGTCCAGGACCTCGAGGCCGCCCCGGCCCAGCTGCGCGAGCGCCGCCTCGCCCCGGACCAGGTGCATGGCGGCGCGTCGGCGCGTGCCTGCCTCGGTGAAAACAAGCGTGCCGACGGGGAAGTCGAGCGCCGCCAGGCCGAGGCGGCCGGGGATCGCCGCCCGGGCCCGCTTCCAGCGCAGCCGCCCAGCGATCATGAGATGGATGACGAGGTGCAGATCGGGCTCGAGCGCGATCACGATCCGCTTGCCGAGGCGGCTGAGCCCGACGACCCGGCGGCCCGCCGCGGCGCCGATCGGCGGATCGACCGTGCGAACAACGAACAGGGAGCCGATCCGCACCGCCTCGAGCGTCTGGCCCAGAATCCGCGGGCGCAGCGCGTCGAGGTAGACGACGATGTCGGGGAGCTCGGGCACGGGGCGGAAGCTACCCCTTCACACCCAGCTCAGAGAGGGCGAATTTCAAGGCGTGAGTCAACATGAGGTGGCGACGCTCGCCGGAGGGTGCTTCTGGTGCCTCGAGGCGGCGTTCTCGGATTTGAAGGGCGTGGAGCAGGTTCAGTCGGGGTATTCTGGCGGGCACGTCGTCAACCCGACCTACAAGCACGTGTGCAGCGGCGAGACGGGGCACGCCGAGGTCGTCCAGATCACGTTCGACCCTACGGTAGTGTCCTACGGCGACCTGCTCCACGTGTTCTTCACGATTCACGACCCGACCACGTTGAACCGCCAGGGCGGAGACGTCGGCACGCAGTATCGCTCCGCGATCTTCTACCACAGCCCCGCGCAGAAGGCCGAGGCCGAGCGCGTGATCGCGGAGCTCGAGGCGGCAAAAGTGTGGGATGATCCCATCGTCACAGTGGTGGCGCCCGTCGAGCAGTTCTATCCGGCCGAGGAATACCACCGCGACTACTTCCGGAGAAACCCCGACCAGGCCTACTGCCGCGCCATCATCGCGCCCAAAGTCGCGAAGGTCCGCAAGCGTTACTTCGACAGGTTGAAAGAGCCAGTCCCCCGCTAGCCGCTGAGGACGTCAGGCGCGCGATGACCCGGTCGGTCCCTGCGGCTTGCTCATTCGCCCTGCTGTTCGGGGCCGCCGCGCTCCGCTGCCAGGCCCGACCGGACGCCTCGACCGACTCCGTCAGCAGGGGTCCGGTGTACCTCGCCCAGGACGTGGACCAGCCGCCGCGGCGCCTGTCGGGGCCGCCGATCGTATATCCACCTCAGCTGCTCCGGCGCCATGCCCGAGGCAGCGTGGACGTGTCGGCCGTCGTGGACACGGCCGGGCGCGTCGAGCCCGGCTCCGTGACTGTGATCTTCACACCAGACTCGAGCCTCATCGACCCCGTGAAGGATATGATGCTGGCGTCGCGGTTTTCCGCCGGGCACCGGAAGGGTGCGCCGGTGCGCGTGGTGATTCTCTTGTCGGTGGGCGTGCAGCCCCCGCGGCTCAGCGCGACCCAGCTTACCACCACGGCGCGCGCGCAACTCAAGGCGCACCACACGGACAGCGCCCTGGCGACGCTCGAGACTGCGCTCGACACGGCGATCACTTATCCCACCGACGGAGAGCGAGCCTATGCGCTACTGGTCCGCGGCCTCGCTTGGTCGACCAGAGGACGCGACAGCGCCGGGACGGCGGACTGGAGTGACGGTCTCGCGCTCTACGACGGGCTGATCTCGCGGGGCGTCGATCTGGCCCCGTTCCTGCGCCGGCTCGCGGATTCGGTGCGCGAGAGTCGCAGCCGCGCGCTACGACACGAGAGCGATATGCCGGCACCGACCACGCTCGGCGCGGTCGACCAGCCACCCGTGCTGCTCTCGCATCCCGTCATCCACTACCCGCCCGAAATGCAAACGCTCGGCGCCGCGGGGACGGTGGTTATCGAGGCGGCCCTCGATACGGCGGGGCGCGTGGACACGGCGTCGATGAGAATCGTCGGCAGTGCGAACCACGCCTTCGACGGGGAGGCGCTGCGCCTTGTGCGCGGCTCCGTCTACCGTCCTGCCCGCGCCCACGGCCGCGCCGTCGGCGCCGTGATTCGACAGGCCGTGAGGTTCGTCAACTACTAGCGGGGGGGAGTCGAAGCGCGGGCGGGCGTCTTCCCGAGGTATGCGCGCACGAGCGGCGCGGCGCGCCCCCGCACGAGCGCTGTGCGCAACAGTTCCCGCTCCTCGGGCGATGAATCCGCGAGGAACCTCTCCCCCTTCCCCCGTCCCCCTTCTCCATCTCTCACAGCGACCGGAATCCCATCCCGGTACAGAATCCGGTTGCCTGCTAGCGCCGCTACCGTGTCGCCCGGGGTGATGATCCCGACGAGGTTGAGCGGATCGGCGCCGCTCACCGTCGCCAGCTCGCCCGCGGCCGCGTCGCGCCGCACCGCCCGGAGCGAGCCGACGGCCTCGGGCAGGGCGTACTGCTCCCCCGAGAACCCGGCCACGAACCGCCCGCCGCGCACCTCACCTCGCGCCTCGAGCCGGCGATACACGCGCAGGACGTCGCGCCACGGTGGCAGCAGCGTCTCGCGCGCGACCAGACGGCGGAACACGACGCCGTAGCGCCGCAGCAGCTGCCACGCGACGGCCTCGGCGATCTGCTCCGCGTCGAGGGTCGGGCCGGGCCGCACCAGCGACCAGCGCCCCGCCGTCTCGACCCCGAACGGCGCCATGCGACCGCGATGACGGAAGCTCCCCCCTCCCCCTCCGAGCGGCCGCCGCCGATCCGACGGCACGAGCAGCGCCCGTAGCCCAGCGAAGCTGTCGGAAGACACGAGACCGGAAGCGACCAGCTCACCAAGGCCCTTCTCCACCTCGGTGCGCAGCAACCCGGTCGCGTTCACGAGGTCGCCGAAGAACGACGCGCCGCGCTGCTCGAGCACGTCGAGCACCGCGCGACCCGAGTGGGACAACGGCAACGCCGCCGGCTCGGCCGCGAGGGCGAGCGACCTCCAGACCTCGCCCCGCTCCCGCCGGAACAGCGCCACCGGGGTCGTACGGATCGGCCCCGAGCGGTGTCCGTTCGACGTCGCCGCCGGTGACAGCCGGCCCCACGCGATCTCCCCCGAGAGACACAGGCCGTCGAGCCAGAGCGGATCATATTCGGCGACGCGCGCTGGCAGGAGGTCCGCCTCCCACGCGCCGGCCGGGGCCTCGTAGCCGTCGAGCAGCTCGAGCACCGCGGCGAGCCCGTCGGGCCCCTCGGCGCGCCCTTCCTGGCCGGCTCGCTGCCAGCGGAACAGGAAGCGCATGAAGTCCGCCGCCGTAACGGGCTCGATCTCCTGGCGCAGCCGGTCGAGGGTATAGCGATGGATGCGCGCCAGCAGCCGCCGCTCGCACCACTCGAGCTCGCGCTCGCCCGGCGTGAAACGGCCCCGCAGCACGAACCCCTCGTGCTCAAGGGCGGCGAGGGCGACATCCACATCCGGCGCGGCCACGCCGAGGCCCCGGGCGAGCTCGGCCACCGTGGTGGGGCCGACCGCTTCCAGCCGGCCCCGCACCAGCTCGCGCACGGCGTCCTCGCGGGTCCACGATTTCGCTCGGTCCCGCTCGGGCACTACGAGGGCGGGCTCGCACCGAATGCCGGCGAAGGCCGTTTCGAACAACGGCGCGCGCTCTGCTGCAATCCACAGCGGTGGCTCGCTCAGTAATGTGCCCGCACGGCCAGCTCGCACCAGCTCCTCGAAGTACGGCCGCCACGACGCGTCCCCCTTCCCCCTTCCCCCTTCCCCCGCCGTCACGGCGCCCATCACCAGCAGCGCGTCGTGCAGCTCGTCTGCGCTCTCGACGTCCGGCCACGCTTCGTCCTTGACGCGATCGATCGCCGCCTGGTCGAGCTTCCCGAATTCCTCCGCCGTCTTCACGTCGAGCCCGCGCCGCGTGATCACCGCCTGCGTGCGCCGCTCCTCGAGGGGCGCGTCGTCCAGGAAGGCGTACGGCTTCGCGTTCAGGACTTCGTGCGCCAGCGGCGACGGCTCGGGCGTGTCCCGCGCGACCAGCCGGACCTCTCCCGCTTCCATGGCTTCGAGCACACGCTTCAGGGACGGGAAGTCCATCGCTTCGAGCAGACAGTCGCTGATCGTCTGATTCACCAACGGGTGGTCGGGGATCTCGCGGTCCCCCACGAGATTCTCGGGGCAGGCGAGCTGGTCGGGGAACACCGCCGCGACCAGGTCTTCGGCCTGCATCCGCTGGAGCGGCGTCGGCACCTTCTTGCCGCCGCGCGCCCGCAGCACGGCGAGCGCGCGCGTCGCGTTCCAACGCCAGCGGGTGCCGAACATCGGCGCGTCGAGCATCGCCTGCACCAGCAATTGCTCGGCCGTGGCGGGCTTCAGGTACTGGAACACATCCTCGAGCGGGAAGGAGTGCTGGGGCCCGAGCGACAGCACGATCGCGTCCTCCGTGGCCGCGGCCTGAAGCTCGAAGTTGAAGCTGCGGCAGAACCGCTTGCGCAGCGCGAGCCCCCAGGCGCGGTTGACCCTGCTCCCGAACGGCGCGTGCAGCACGAGCTGCATCCCGCCCGCTTCGTCGAAGAAGCGCTCCAGGACGAGCGTCTGCTGCGTCGGGATGACGCCCAGGATCTTGTGTGTAGCGACCAGATACTCCACGATTTGCCGGGCCGCCGCCTCGGAAAGACCGACCTCCGACACGAGCCAGGCCATCGCCTCCGCGGGCGCGTCCAACCGATCGGCGATGTCCCCGCGCAGGCGCGAAACCTCCTGCGACAGCTCCGCCGTGCGGCTCGGCGCCTCGCCCAGCCAAAACGGAATCGAGGGCGGCTGGCCCTGAGCGTCGACTACGCGCACCTGGCCGGACTCGATCTTGCGGATCAGGTACGACGTGTTGCCGAGCTGGAAGATGTCGCCCGGCATGCTCTCGATCGCAAAGTCCTCGTTCAGCGTGCCGACGAACGTGTCGGTCGGCTCGAGCAGGACGCGGTAGTCGCCGATGTCAGGGATCGCGCCCCCCGACGTGATCGCCGCCAGCCGCGCCCCGCGCCGCCCACGCAGGCGGCGGTTGACCCCGTCGTAATGCACGTACGCCCCGCGCCGTCCCCGCCGCGTCGTGAACCCCTCGGCCAGCATCCGGACCACGTCGTCGAAGTCCTTGCGCGCGAGATCGCGGTACGGATAGGCACCCCGCACCAGGTCGTACAGTGCCGCTTCGTCCCACTCCTCGCACGCCACCGCTGCCACCAGCTGCTGGGCCAGGATGTCGAGCGGGTGCGCCGGGATGATCAGCCGGTCGAGCTGGCGCTCGCGCGTAGCCCGCAGCAACGCGGCGCACTCGATCAGCTCGTCGCGCGACAGCGGGAACAGCCGGCCCTTGGGCACGGCCGCCAGGTGGTGACCGGAGCGACCCACGCGCTGCAACAGCGTCGCGATCGAGCGGGTCGAGCCGATCTGGCACACCAGGTCCACGGTCCCGATGTCGATCCCGAGCTCGAGCGACGCCGTGGCCACGAGCGCCCGCAGCTTCCCCTCCTTGAGTCGCGTCTCCGCATCGAGCCGCTTCTCCTTCGAGAGGCTGCCGTGATGCGACGTCACGTGCTCCGCGCCCACTCGCTCGGACAGGTGCATGGTGACGCGCTCGGCGAGCCGCCGCGTGTTCACGAACACGAGCGTGGTGCGATGCTCCGCGATCAGCTGCGCCAGCCGGTCGTACATCTCGTCCCACACCTCGGCTGCCATCACTGCTTCGAGCGGCGAGGACGGGATCTCGATCGCGAGATCGAGCTCGCGAGCGTGGCCGGAATCGATGATCGTGGTGCCGGGTGTCGGGTGTCGGGTGCCAGTCAGAAACGCGGCGATCTGCTCGATCGGCTTCTGTGTGGCGGAGAGGCCGATCCGCTGCAGCCGCCGGCCGGCCAGGTGCTCCAGTCGCTCGAGTGACAGCGCCAGGTGGCTCCCGCGCTTGTCCCGCGCCACGGCGTGGATCTCGTCCACGATCACCGTGCGCACAGTGCGGAGCATGTCGCGCGCGCGCTCGGAGGTGAGGATCAGAAACAGCGACTCGGGAGTCGTGACGAGGATGTGCGGCGGCCGTTTCACCATCGCCTGGCGCTCGGACGCCGGCGTGTCGCCCGTGCGGACGAGCGTGCGAATCTCGACGTCGGGGAGGCACATCGCCTGGAGCGTGGAGCGGATCTCGGCCAGCGGCTCGGAGAGGTTCTTTTGGACGTCGTTCGACAGCGCTTTCAGGGGCGACACGTAGAGCACCTGGGTCTCGTCGCGCAGCGTGCCATCCAGGCCCTGGCGCAGCAGGGAGTCGATGGCGGCGAGGAACGCCGCGAAGGTCTTGCCCGATCCCGTCGGTGCCGCGATCAGCGCATCGCGGCCGCCTTGGATGACGGGCCACGCCCCGCGCTGCGGCTCGGTCGGCTCGCGGAAGCGCGACTCGAACCAGCGGGCGACGGTCGGGTGGAAGCCTGAGAGCGGCATGGCGGAAATATGCCTACTGGAGGACCGACGCGAGCGTCGCGCCGCGCAGCGCGGCGATGCGCTCGATGGTCTCCCCGATCTTGTTGTTGGGCGTCGAGGCGCCGGCGGTGATCCCCAGCGTCACGGGACCGGGCGGGAGCCACCCCTCGCGCTGCGTTTCCCCTTGCTTACCCACTGGCCGGAACCGGATCGCCCCCCCCCTCGCGGCGGGATCGATGCAGGCCGCGTCCTCGATGTGGTAGGTCGGCACGCGGGTCTCGCAGATCGCCGCAAGGTGGGTGGTGTTGCTCGAGTTGTACCCGCCGATCACCACCATCAGGTCGAGCCGCTCCGCGATCAGCTTCAGCACCGCGTCCTGGCGGTCCTGAGTCGCCGAGCAGATGGTGTCGAAGTTACGGAAGTGGTCGGCCAGCGCCGCCGTGCCGTAGCGCCGGGCCATGCTGTCCCGCACCGCGGCGGCGATGGCGAGTGAGTCGTTCGACAGCATTGTAGTCTGGTTCGCAACCCCGACGCGGAGCAGATCCCGCTCGGGGTCGAACCCGGGGGAGGCCTGCCCCGCGAACCGCGCGACCAGGTCGTCTGAGTGCCCCTGCCCTTCGATGTAGCGGCATACCACGTGCGTCTCGTCCATGTCCCGCACCACGAGGTACGTCCCGCCCGCGTACTTGGTCACCTGGCTGGCGGTGGCCTTCGTCTCCTCGTGGTAGTGCTTGCCGTGGATCAGCGCGGTGAAGCCGTCCCGCGCGTAGGAATCCACGCGCTTCCACACGTTCAGCACGGAGCCGCACGTCGTGTCCACCAGCACGCACCCGATCTCGCGCAGCCGTTCGAAGTCCCGGACGGTGACCCCGAACGCGGGAAGAATCACGACGTCGTCCGGCGTCACCGCGCCGAAGTCGAACTCGGCGCCGTCGGGGCGATGCAGGCATGCCACGCCCATATCGCGCAGCTTGGCGTTCACATGCGGGTTATGGATGATTTCGCCCACCAGGAACAGGCGGCGGTCAGGGAACTTGGTGCGCGTCTCGTAGGCGTACTCGACCGCCCGGTCCACGCCGTAGCAGAACCCGAATTCACCGGCCAGCCGGAAGGTCAGGTCCCCCACGGCGAGGGTGTACCCGCGGCTGCGGATCGCGTCGACGACGCGGCTGTGGTAATCGGCCGCGAGTGCGCCCTCGATCGCCCCTTTGAGCCCGAAGCCGCGCCGGAAGTAAGTCTCTGGCACGAGGCTCAATCTAGCGGCGTCACACCGCCGGCGCGCACCGCGTCGAGCACCTGCTGCACGCGGTAGCCGTCGGCGAACGTGGCGGGCGGCACGTCGGGCCGGCTGCCGCCGATCACGGCCACAAGGTCGCGCATCAGGCGCACGAACGAGCGGGCCCACATGTTGTCCGGAGCGACCCGGCCGCGTAAGTCGTCCGCGACGCTGATGTCCTCGAGCCCGCCTCCTGGTGTTCCAATCTCGAGCCGCCCCTCTCCCGTGAGGATGAGCGTGCCCTCGCTCCCGGTCACTTGGGCAAAGTGTCCGGGGCCGTGATGCGCGACGGTCGAGAGCAGGATCGTCGCCACGGCACCGCTCGCGAGGCGTAACGTAGCGCTCGCGTAATCGTCGGCGGTCACGCGCCGCATCGCCCCCGTCCCGTCGGCGCGCTCCGGGACAAACGTCGCCACCCCACCGGCCACCTCCACCACCTCGCTCGCGGTCCAATAGCGGCACAGATCCACGTAGTGCGAGCCCACGGCGCCGAGGATCCCGCCGCCGCGCGTCGCGTCGAACCACCAGCTCCAGGGGGCGGCCGCCGTCTGCGGCCGGCCGTCGCCCCGGACGTACGGCTTGAGGGTGAGCTCGAGGTGCTGCACGGCGCCGATGGCGCCGCGGCGGATGTGACCGCGCACCGCGCGGCGGTTCGGCTCGTGGCGCAGCTCGTGGTCGAGCCATGCGAGCCCGCCGGGGTGGCGCTCGGCGGCCGCGAGCATGCGCCGCGCCTCACCCGCGTCGAGCGCGGTGGGCTTTTCACACAGGACGTGCTTGCCCGCTTCCAGCGCCGCGATGCTGAACGCCGCGTGCGTGTCGGGAGTGGATGCGACGAGCACGAGATCGACCACATCGGCGCGCGCCAGCGTCGCCCCGTCGAGTGCGTGAGGGATTCCAAATTCGCGCGCCGTGGCAACGGCGTTGGCCGGGCTTCCACTCGCAATCGCGGTGACGCTCACGCCGGGGACGAGCCGGAGCGCGGGCAGCTGCACGCGCCGCGCGAACCCCGTCCCGATCACGCCGATGCGCAGCGTCACAGCCGCACGGTGCAGTTGACGGTGTCGGCGGGAGGCGGCACGGCGTCGACCGTGACAACCAGCGCCACGCGCTGCCCCGCGGTGGGCTCGAGCCCCGATCCGCGCGCGCTCGCGCCGAGCCCGTCGCTGGTCCGGGTCAGCGTCACGCGCCCGCTATCGAGCGTCACGCCACGGGCGTCCTCCCCACGGCTCATCCAGCGCACCGCGACCATCGCGCCCCGCGGCGTCGTGCTGTCACCTCGCGTCAGCGGTGGGTAGTCGCCGAGGCCGAGCGAGTCGCGCGCGCGCGCCCACAGCAGAACGCCGTTGGCACCGGCGATCGCTTCGATCACGATGCTTCTCCCGCGAGCGCAGCGGTGCGCCTGGGCCGGCGCACTGAAGCGGATGGTGTCGTGCGGTGGCCTGACGAGGAGCGCGTGCAGCGTACGCGTTCGCTCTCCCCCGCACGCCGTGGCGAGCACGAGCAACGGCAGCAGGCGCGTCAGGGCGCGGCCACTCGCAGCACGCCCCGCGCCGCCTCGACCGTCAACGTGTAGGGGGCGAGCGCCGCGACCACGGCGGGCGGCAGGGGCCGGGGCTTGAGGCCGGTCCGCTCGACGCAAACGAGCACCTGATAGCCCGCGGCGCCCACCCCGGGGGGATCGTCACGCAGCACGTCGAAGTTCAGGGTGAGCGACTTGGTGCCGACGCGTCCGACGTAGGCCGCGACGCGGAGGCGGTCGTCGAGCCGGGCCGGCCGGTAAAACTCGCTGTGAATGGCGGCGCGCGGGAACCACACGTCGTAACGATCGAACACGTCGCGATACGCGAGCCCGGCGGCGCGGAACAACTCCGTTTCCGCGATCTCGAAGAAGCGGAGGTACGCTCCGTAGCAGATGATCCCTGCGAAATCGACGTCCGACCAGCGGACGTATTCCTCGATGATATGCGGCTGGGCGGCCATGCGTTCCCCGCGCGGTGCGGCAGCGGGGAAGCTAGGCGGGGGCTTCGGGAGCCGCTAGGCGCGCGACGCGGACCCGATGCGCCCGTTGCCGGGGCGCAACCCGTACGCCTTCAGGCGCCGCCACAGCGTGGTCCGGCTGATGCCGAGCCGCCGGGCCGCTTCGGCGAGCCGGCCTCCGGTGCGCTGCAGTGTGTCGACGATCGCCTGGCGCTCCCGCTCCGCCAGCGTGCGCGGCGGCTCGGCATGCGACAGGAATACGACCTCGCCCAGGCTCGTTGCACCGGAGCGCAGCGGCGTGACACGTCCCCCCAACGCGACAAGCCGCAGCCGCAGCGCGTCGGCGCGCTGCGCCGCGGCGTCCAGCTCGATCTCCGCCAGCCGCCGCGCGGACTCGTTCGCGTACACGAGTCGCCCGTACGCGTCGAACAGCACGACGCCGTCGCTGAGTGATTCCATCACGGCCTTACCGAGGGGGGAGACCGAGTGGGGAGGCGGCAGCGTCGTGGTCTTGTCTCTCGGTGCCATATACCTCAGTGGTTACTCAACTTGGAGTTCAAGGTTTCATTCCGTAGCGGTCTCTCTTGGAGACCCGACGCGGCGGGCGGACGTCACAGGTCCGCGTGCCTTGTCAGCGGGGGCGCCGCCGCTTACCGCCGCGCACCAGCCGCTGGCGACCCGTGCGGGGCAAGCCCGACAGCTGCCGGTGCAGCTCCGCCAGCGTATCGGCGCGCACCGCTTCCCGTTTACCACGCTGCACGATGAACCGGATCGGCCGGTCCAGCTCGGGGAGGTCGCCCAGCCGCAGGCGTCGCGCCTGTCCCTCCTTCAATCGTACGCGCACCACCCCCTTGCCCGACTCCACCTCGTACTCGAGCGGGACCCGATCGCCGTGCAGGTGGACCGACGCGGGCAGCGCGTCGAAGCGCGCACGCTCGGGCGCGGCAATGGCGGCTTCCACGTCCAGCGAGAGGCGCGTGTCGAGGAACTCCTCCCACGAGCGGACCTGCTGCAGCCGCTCCGCGAGCCGCGCGGCAACCGCCGCCGGGGCGGCGTCCGCCAGCTGCCCCCCCGAGCGCCGCCAGTACAGGCCGAACCGGTCGAGCGTCTTGCGCAGCCGGCCGGCCTCCGGGTGCGGCGTGGCGCCGGCGAGCAGCGCGTTCACCAGGGCGGCGCGCGCCGCGCTCGCGAGCTCCGGGGGAAAAGGGGTGGGCAACGGCTCGACTTCCCGCTCCAGCACGAATCCGAAGTAGGTTACCGTGCGGACCAGGAGCAGGCCCGCGTGACGGCGCCGCGTCTCGAACACGACCTCGGGCGTGCCGCGGTGAGCGTAGCGGCGGACGGCGCGCTCGGGGAGCTGGGTCCCTTCGATGCTCGCGCGCGGAACGCCGAAACGGTCGGCGAAGTAGCGCAGCGTTCCCGCCACCGCTCCCCAGCTCCCGCACACCGACCCGCGGCTCACCCGCGCCTCACGGCCGTCCGCCGTCTCCTCGTCGATCACCAGGTCGAACGGCATCACCCGGGCGACGAGGTCCGCGAACGCCGCCAGGGCGCGGTCGTCGGCGTGGGGGAGCCGCTCGGGGAGGGGCAGCTCGAGCTGCCGGTACACCGAGGCCATGCCCAGCGCGACGTCTTCGATGACCTTGACCAGCACGCCCCGCCCCTCGGCCCACCGGTCGGCCGTCTCGCGGAACAGGTGGCGCGGCAGGCCGTACACCTCGCCCACGTAGCCGTGCTTGTTGACGGCCTCGGCGTAGACGTTGTACGCAGTGAGGTGATCGCTCCCCGAGACAACGAGCCCCTGGAGGTGACGCTCCTCGCGGGTCATCCGGTGCAGCGACTCGATGTTTGCCGCCACCGCGACGAGCGGGACCAGCGGCGGGTCGGCGTGGTACAGCAGCTCGCCCCAGGGACGCTCCACCGGCATTGCCTCGACGTCGCGGCCGTAGCGGGTGAGTCGCCCCCGCTCGATCAGGCCGCGCTCCGTGAGCAGGTCGACGGCACCGCGGTAGGCGCGCCGATCGAGGGGCACGGGCAGGTCCAGGTCCTGCGCGTCCACCCCGAGGGCGGCGCAGGTGATCGCCACCCGCTCGGCGTCGCCCGCGAGCTGGAACTCCGGGGGGGTGGGCCGAAGCTGGTCGAACGCAAGGTCGCGGTCGCTCAGGATGTAGACTTGTCCGCCCGCGACGCGGCCGTGCACGCGCCCCGCCATCTGCAGGATCTCGTTCGCTCCCAGGTACAGCCGGGTCAGGACGTTCCGCCCGCGCTCCACCACGTTGGCGTAGCGCGCATCATAGATGACTACGGTGTCGAGTCCGCGGATGTTCAGCGCCGACTGGCCCGCCGCGGTCATGGCGAGGAGAAACGGCCGGTGCACCGAGCCGTCCAGGAAGGGCCGGATCACGCGGATCGGCTCGCCACCATGATAGAAGGCGGTCGCGAGCGCCTGCCAGCGATCCCCGAGCTCCCCCGCGATCTGCTCCACCTCGGCGCGGGTCGGCACGAACACTGCGACCCCGCGCCGCTCCCGTACCACGCGCCGCACGAAGCGCTCGTCGAGGAACTCGAGGGGCCGCCGCGGCAGCAGATGCACCTCGGCGGCCTTGGCGGGGTCGAACGCGCGCGTCTCGAGCACCTCGGCCGAGTCGAGGTAGCGCGCGTAGAAGCTCGGGTCCACGGTGGCCGAGAGCCAGATGAACCGGCACGCCGCCCGCTTCCCCAGCGCGAGGCACAGCTCCAGCTCCGCCGACGTCTGGTGGATCTCGTCCACCACGAGCGTGTCGCGCGCCGTGATCAGCCCGTCCTCGAACCACCGCCTGGCGATCCCGGTCGTGATGATCACCACGTTCCAGGTCGGCGTCTCGGGCGTGGCCTCGCGCTCGCGGTTCACGACGCCGACCCTGAGCGGCGCCTGGAGGATCGTTTCGGCCATGGCGCGGACCGCGAGGGTCTTGCCCGTGCCGGTGCCCGCCACGATGCCGAACCCGCGGCCCGACGCGGCGAGCCGCCGGATGTCCTCTCCGTGCTCGCGCTCGAGCAGGGTCTCGATCGAGAGCCCCAGCGCCAGCTCGATCGTTTCGCACGCCGCCCGCGTGGGGGCGATGACGATCACCCGCCCGGTGGGAGGCTCGGCGGCGAGGAACGCCTGCGGGTCGGGAGGGAGAAAGTGGTCGCGCGAGGGGTGCACGACCGGAATACTAGCGGGGCCCCGGCGGTTGCTCGAGGAGCTTCAGCACCTCGCCGGGCTGGGCGTGCCGCCCGAGCGACTGCTTGGAGAAGATGCGCCGGCCGTCGACCTCAACCTCGAACACCCCGCCCGAGGACTCGATCAGCTTGACCTCGGCCTGGGGATACGTCTTGCGAATCTCAGCCGCCAGACCGGCGGCTCGAGGCTCGTAGTTTCAGACGACGCAGTATTCGATCGTCACGCGCATGCGCAGTAGGATAGTCGCGCTTGACACGTCGCGCCACACACCCGAGCTTGCCCGGCATCGACCTTCCTCGGAGCAGGCGCGCGACGCCGGGCACCGTCGTGCTGGCGCTGGTGGCGCTGGGCGCCGCCGCGAGCGTGCTCGGTGCGGCGCTCGCCGCCGCGTCGGGCCGGGTATCCCTGGGCGGTGCGGGGGAAGTGCTCGCGCTCGTCGCCGTGGGCGCGCTGACGCGCCGCTACGGGATCGGCCTTCCTGGCCACGGCTTCTCCTCCTACGCGCTGGGCGTGGTGGCGTACGCGGTGCTCGATCGCGGTTGGCCACTCGCCGTCACGGTGGCGCCGCTCGTCATGCTGGTGGGCGACCTGCTGTTGCGCCGCCTGCCGCTGCGGGCGGCACTCGGCAACGCGGCCCACCTCACCGCGGGCACGGCGATGGCGGGCCTGCTGTACCAGCGGTTGCACGGCGCGACCGGCGCTGACTCCCTCGCTCCTGCCAACCTCGGGCCGCTGGTGGCATTCCTCGTCGCGCTGCCCCTCATCGTGAACGGCACCTTCTATCTGGAGCTCGCCCTGCAGCGCGGGATCGCGTGGGTTGAGCCGCGGCTCACCGCCCGGTGGGAGGCGATCGTGTATGCCGCCGCCGCGATCCTGGCGGTCGGGTGGCTGCGTCTCGTGCACGGTGCGCTCGAGCCGGACGTGGCGACAGGCGCGGGCGGCCTGCTCGTCGTCGCGACGGCCACGTCGCTGCACGTCATCCGCCGCGCCGTGCGCGCCGACGAGCTCCAGCTGATCCACGGGCTGTCGCAGACGATCGCCGGCCACATCAGTCTCGCGCAGAGTTTCGCGCGCATTCAGCAGCTCACCCGCCGGCTCGTCCCGTGGGAGCAAATGGGGTTCGCGCGCTACGACGTACGCGCCAACCAGATGGAGGTCGTAGCCGACACGGCGCTGCCGCCCGAGCAGGCGGCGTTCCGCTTCGACGCCGACGCCGGGCTGACCGGCGACGCAGTCCGCTTGCGGCGCCCGGTCGTCGCCCACGGGCTGCGCCGCGAGCAGATCGTGCTGCCGAGCGAAGAGCGGCCCGGCTCCGAGGTGCTGGTGCCGCTGTATCACGGCGGGGAGCTGGTCGGGCTGTGGAGCGTGCGCCATTCGGATCCCGCGATGTACGGCGAGGCCGACGGCGCGCTGCTCTCACTGCTGGCGCCGCAGCTCGCGCTGATGCTCGCGGTCGAGGGCTCGGTCCAGCCGGTCGTCGGCGCCTCGGAGCGGACGGCGGGATACATCCGCACCCTCAACGCCGCGACGCAGCAGATCCATCGGGCGGGAGAAGAGAGCGCGGCAGCGGCGCGACGCGCCAGCCAGCACGCGGTGCAAGCGACGCGGCTCGTCGGCACCGCCGCGCGCGAGTCCGACACGCTGAAGCAGAACGCCGGGGAGGTGGCGACCGCGGGCGAGGAAACGCGCGACGCCGGGGCCCGGATGGAGCAGACCGCAGGGAAAATGCGGCTCGAGACGCAGGGCGCCGTCCGCCAGCTGACCGACCTGGCGATGACGGCGGAGGAGAGCGCCACCGAAGTACGGCGCCTGCGCGACGTGGCCGAGCAGGTCGAGAAATTCTCGGAGACGATCGGCTTCATTGCGAACCAGACCAACCTGCTGGCCTTGAACGCGACGATCGAAGCCGCGCGGGCCGGCGTCCACGGGCGAGGGTTCGCCGTCGTCGCCGACGAGGTGCACAAGCTCGCGGAGCAGAGCGGCCGCGAGGCGCGCAACGTGGGAAGGTCGGCACAGGAGACGCGCCGGGCGCTGGACCGCGCCGTGCAGCTGTTGGAGCACATCCGGACCGACCTCTCGGGGGTCGTCCGCGGATCCGCCGGCTGGGTCGAGGACCTCGATCGCATCGCGGAGGCGGCCTCCGGGACTGCCCGGGCCGGGAAGCGGGTGGCCGATGTCGCGCGCGGCATCGCCGACCTGTCGGGCCGGATCTCGCAGTCCCTCGGGCAGGGGGCCGAGGGCGCCGAAGCCGCGACCCGGGAGACGGAAGCGGTGGTCAACGCGGGCGCCCAGCAGCTCAAGGCGATCGACAGCTTGCGTCACGGCGCGGGGGAGCTCGCCACACTCGCCCAGCAGCTCGCCCAGGCCGTGCGCCTCGTCCGCGGCGAGAACGGGCACCGGTAGCACGGAAACCGCGGGGCGCCTGGCCCCCACGCCCGTGACGAGCGACACCGCACGTCGCCGCCCCGTGCCGGATCCTTTCCCGGCTCGCGCGGAATCATTACCGTAGACCGGACCCTAGACCGGGCTTCGCGAGGAGGATGGATGCGCGCACTCACGCTCGTCGGGATGGCATTGCTCACGGGGGCCACCGGCCTCGCCGCGCAGCACGGCCAGGAGTACGAGTTCGGAGCGTTCGGCTCCTACACCCGCTACGACCCATCCTTCAACCTCGCCAACAAGCTCGGCGGCGGCGTCCGTCTCGGATATCACTTCGGAGACCGGCTCGGGCTCGAGGCCGACGTGCTGTTCCAGCCCGAGTACGCCGTGGGGACCGCAAGCACCACGATCGAGCCCCTCATCGGCGGGGCCAGCCTGGTGTTCAACCTGCTGCACGGCGTGGGCAACAGTCTCTACATCCTGGGCGGCTACTCGCGGCTCGATTTCGGCGCGGTGGCACCGTACCGATTCACCGACGGCGGAATCCATGGTGCCGTCGGTGACCGCATCTCGCTCACGCACCGGCTCGCGCTCCGCCTGGAAGCGCGCGCCTGCTCCCAAGGCGCCTCCTCCCCCTGCCCCGGCGCCGCCCGCGGAGGCCGCGCCACCACCCACTCCGGCGCTCCCCACTCCACCGCTCGTCGTCCAGGACGCGGACCAGGACGGCGTGCCGGACA
>WNGP01001267.1_pt1 | contig 21891 bp, 22 predicted proteins | sample 5407671 | NCBI WGS metagenome assembly WNGP01 (sample SAMN13153381, study PRJNA577476) | soil metagenome | isolation source: 40 cm soil or saprolite under Garry oak tree replicate 2 | place: USA:California | collected 2016-06-15
TCGCCGACTTCGGCCGGCTCACCAACCCGGTGGTGGTGGAGACGTCATGAAAGCAGCTGTCATCTATGAGTTCGGCCCGGCCGATGTGCTGAAGATCGAGGACGCCGCCCCGCCCAAGCCGGCCGGAGGTGAGGTGCTTGTGCGCGTCCACGCGGTGCGCGTGGGCGGTCTGCTCGACATTGGCACGCGCGCGGGCCGCAACCCTTTCGCGCGGCTCGCATTTCCTCACATCCTCGGCGCCGACTTCGCCGGCGATGTGGTCGACGTGAGGGAGGGGGTGAGCGGTCTCAAGCCCGGCGATCGAGTCGCGGTCTCGCCATTCGTGGCTTGTGGCATGTGCCCGGCGTGCCAGGCTGGGCGCGACTACGGATGTCCGAGCGCCCAGCTCATCGGCGTCCACCGGCCTGGCTCGTACGCGGAGCTGGTCTCAGTGCCGGCGAAGGTGGTGCGGCGAATCCCGGACGCGGTCAGCTACGAACAGGCCGCCGCGATGGCGCTGAGCGGCCCAGTCGCGTTCACACAGTTCTCGGTCGTCGGGCTCGAGCCGGGCGACTGGGTGCTTGTCACGGCAGCCGCATCGGGGCTTGGCCTGGTCACCGCGCTGGTGGCGAAGGCGCTGGGAGCGCGCGTGATCACGACCTCACGCAAGGACTGGAAGCGGGAGATGCTGCAGAAGCGCGGCTTCGACGCGGTGCTCGACACCGACGACGATGAGTTCGCGAACCAGGTCGGCGAGCTCACCAGCGGGCAAGGAGTTGCGTTCGCGATCGACAACACGTCATCGGCGACGATGTTCCCCAAGGTGAGCGCCGCGCTCGGGCGGCTCGGTGTGATCGTCAGCTCCGGCGCGCAGGTCGCCGAGCCCGTGCCGCTCGACCTGCGCTCGCTGTACTTGAAGAGCCAGTCGATTGTCGGCATCAGGACCCATACGCAGAAAGCATTGGACGGATTCTGGGAGCTGGCCGGAAACGGCCTCGAGACGCTGGTCGACAGGACTTTCCCACTGGACGACGTCGGCGACGCCCACCGATACGTAGAGGCCGAGAAGAACTTCGGGCGAGTGTTGCTGAAGATCGACTAAGTAGCGGTCTGGATCTTTTCCGCGACCTGTTTCGTCAGCACGTTCTTCGCCACCTTGCCGAATTTCGACAGCGGCAGGTCATCCGTCAGCTCCAGCCGCTCGGGCAGCTTGAACTTCGCCAGGCCTCGCTCGGTGAGGAACGATGTCAGCTCCTGCAGCGTCAACGTTCGCCCCGGCTTGGGGATGACGAACGCGCACATCCGCTCGCCGAGTACGGGATCGGGCATCGGCACACAGGCCACGTTCAGCACGGCCGGATGCGAAAGGATGAGGTTCTCGATCTCCTCCGCGCTGATCTTCTCTCCGCCGCGGTTGATCAGGTCCTTCTTACGCCCCTCGACTATGTAATTGCCCGAGGGATGCCTGCGCATCAGGTCGCCGGAGCAGTAGAAGCCGTCCGGCGTGAAGGTGCGCGCGTTGTACTCGGGCACGTTGTAGTAGCCGCGCAGCGTGTACGGCCCGCGGACCAGCAGCTCGCCGACCTCACCGTCTGGCACCGGGTCCCGGTCCTCGTCGACGATCAGGATCTCGTCGTCCTCGCACACCGGCCGGCCGGCAGTCTCGAACCGGACCTCCTCGGAGTCGTCCAGGCGCACGAACATCAGGAGCCCCTCGGCCATGCCGAACACCTCCTGGACGCGCGCGTTCGGAAACACGGACTCGGCGCGGCGCTTCACCTCCGGCTGCAGCTTCTGGCCTCCGGTGTTGATGACGCGGACCGAGGACAGGTCGCGGTCGGCGACCCCCGGCGTGTTGATGTAGCGGATCAGCAGCGCCGGGACGAGCTCGAGGTGAGTGATTCGCTCGCGCTCGATCAGCGGAAGGACGTCATCGGCGCGCGGCGACTCCGTGAGCACCACGCGCGCACCCTTCCAGAAGAAGCCGCTGATGCCGGGGCACGCCAGGGGGAAGTTGTGCGCGATCGGCAGCGCAACCAGCAGGCAGTCGTCCGCGTGCACGTCATTCACGGCGACAGCGGCTTTCGTGTTGTACACGTAATCGTTGTTCGTGCGCGGGATCAGCTTCGGTACGCCAGTCGTGCCTCCCGACAGCTGGAGGATGCAAGGTTCGTCGGGGTCGACCTCGACTGTGTCGAGGAGTCGAGCATCCAGCGGCGTATTGCTGCGCAGCAAATCGCGAATGGTCTCGGCGCTCAGGATCGTGCGTACTCCGGAATGCGCCTCACGGATCTGTGCGATCAGGGCTCGCGAGTCGAAGTCACCAAGCATCTCGGTGACGGCATAGCCGTTGGCTCCGGAGAGCTCGAAGAAGGAGTTGATCTCGTTCCAGCGGTGTCCCGCAAGGGCCATGATCGGGATCGCGCCGAGTTGCTCCAGGGCGAAATACAGGTAGACGAACTCAGGGATGTTGGGAAGCTGGACGACCCAGCGGTCGAGCGGCACGACGCCAAGGTCCAGCAGGTGCAGCGCGAGGCGCGCGACCCGCTCTCGTAGCTCTGTGTACGTGACGCGCTCGCTGCCGTTGACCATCGCCACCCGGTCGCCGTGCGAGGCGAATACGCCGGCGTAGAAGCGCCCGAGCGGGACATCCTCCCAGTAGCCGCGCGCTCGATACCGGGCGGCGAACTCCGGCGGGAAGGGCGTGACGCCCGCCAGGCTGCTCATTCCGCGATGGTGGCGTCCTCAGACTGCGCCGCCAGATGCAGCTGCAGCCGGCCGAGCAGCGAGATCAACAGCTCCTTTTCGTTGGCGCCGAGCACGGAAGCCATCGCGCGCTCGGCCGCAAAGTGCTGGGGCAGCAGACCGTCGAGCAGCTTCTTGCCGGCGGCTGTGATCGCGATCAGCGACATCCGTCCGTCCGCGCCGCTGCGATCGCGGCGCACGAGGCCCTTCGCCTCGAGCGCATCGAGGATCGCCGTCACGGCTGCACGCGTCACCAGCAGGCGATCCGCGATCTCGTGCGGGTTGACGCCGTCGGGGGCTTGGCGAAGGATCACGAGCGCGTTGAAACCGGACAGCGAGAGCCCATGCAGGCGAAAGCGGCGGGTCAGGGCGGTGGTCACGAGGCTGTCAGTGCGGATGAGGTTGATCAGCACCTCGGTCGCGCGGCGATCCATCTGGGGAAACTCGCGCTGAAGCGCGGATGAGGCCCGGACGGGAGCGTGGAGATTGCGCCGCGCCATTGCCAAATATAGTACACTGTTTAACTACTTTGGATACGCGCTGGACGGGGCGAAAACTCGGCTTCACCTGCCACACCGGCGACCTCTCCTGGGAGGAGCTGATCGCCTGGGTGCAGGAGGCCGAGCGGCTCGGCTACTCCGCGTTCTGCACCACCGAGGAGTCAGGCAAGGACGCTTTCGCCGTGCTCGCCGTGCTGGCGCGGGAGACGAAGACAATCAGCCTCGGCACCGCGATCGTCAACTTCTACTCGCGCACGCCGACTCTGCTGGCCATGAGCGCGCGCAGCATTCACGATCTGTCCGGCGGCCGTTTCGGTCCATTCGGCCTGGGCGCGGGTGGCATCGGCTTCATGCAGCGGGGCCACGGCATCGTTGTCGAAAAGCCGCTGGCGCGGGCTAAGGAGACGGTCGCGATAGTCCGCGGCTTACTGACGCAGAAGAAGTTCTCCTACGACGGCCAGTGGTTCAAGCCGAACGATTTCCACCTGCGCGAGGGACCCATCGGTCCGGCTGCGCCGCCGATCTGGCTCGCGGGTCTGGGGCCGAAGATGGTCGGCACGGCCGCCGAGGTCGCAGACGGCGTGATCGCCAATTGGCTCACCGACGAATCGCTGGCCGAGTACCGCGGGCTCATCAAGCAGGGCGCCGAGTCAGCCGGCCGAGAGCCGAGCGAAGTCCAGATCGCAACGCTGCTCATGACGTGCGTCGACCCCAGAGACGACGCCGCAGTTTTCGCCGCGCGCCGCGGGATCGCTTTCTACTGCGCGTCGGAGCACTACCTGCACATCGCGGACATCTGCGGTCTGGGGACGGACGCCCGCACGGTAAAGGTTGCGTGGGAAGAGCGCGACTTCGATCGGGCCACGGAGCTGGTCTCGGACGCGCTGCTCGACAAGTTCAGCCTGGTCGGAACGCCTGAGAAGAACGCGGCCAGGATCGAGTGGCTCTTCGACAACTCGGTGTACCCGATCATGTATCCGCTTCCGCGGCGCGAGCGGATGGTGGATGACCACCACAGCGTTTTGCAGCAGGCATCACGCTGGGCACAGGTTTTGGACGGTGCGCCGGCCGACCGGTGACGTTGGACTGACCTCAATCCGGCCGCCGGATCACAGCCGGATCACGCATTCCCGGAAACGGGCGAATACAAGAGGTCACAGGAGGACACCACGGCGGCCGCAATCGAGTTCAGAGGGACACGCAAGGAGCCCACAGGACACTCGAGGACACGCTACCGTCGCGGTTCGGGACCGTGAGGCCCCGGGTTCAAATCCCGGGCCCCCGACCAGATTTTGAATTCAAAAGTCGCCGCCGATGACCCGTGACGGGCCCATTTTTGGAGCGGGGGTCACAGTGGGGGTCACAGAGATACGGCAACCTCACCGGTAGCCCACGGGCGCGGCTCTATCCATCGAACTGGAGCGTCTCGCCTTCGCCAGCCAAGCTACATCTGCCTAGTCACCGGTCATGCCTCGCCATCCGCGGCAAACCCGTAACGTGGACGTCGTAGGCAAGCGGCAGCTACGCGAACCTGACCGGACGGACTAACGCAGGAGGGCACCCGTGTCGCGTATTCGACGCTTCGACCACGTCGGCATAACGGTCGCGGACCTCGACGCGGTGACGGCGTTCTTCGTCGGGCTGGGTCTCGAGGTTGAGGGCAGGATGTTCATGGAAGGCGAGTTCGTTGACACCGTCATTGGCATACCGAACTCCCGTTCCGAGATCGTCACGCTGCGGCCGCCCGACGGAGGAACCGGGCTGGAGCTGTCGAGCTTCGTCCGGCCCAACCACGAACCGGGATGGCCCGACGCCATGCCAAACGAGCTGGGGCTGCGCAACGTTTGCTTCGTAGTGGACAACCTCCAGGCGGTTGTCGACCGGCTGGCTGCGGACGGCTACGGCCTGGTCGGCGGCATCGGTCAATACGAGGACATCTGGCGTATGGCCTACGTGCGCGGGCCAGAGGGAATCATCGTGGCCCTGGCCCAGCGAATCGACTGACCCCGCGCTCGGCCGGAGCCGCAGGCAGCCGCCGGCATCATTGCCGACGAGCCCGCCGATGAGGCGAGGGCTCGGCGCCGCGCCGACCCCGAGGCTGCCTTCGTGCGAATCGGAGCTAGGATGGGCGATCGATGAGTTCCAGGATGATCTCCAGCGGAGTGGTCCATACCGTCCCGATGGACTTGAGACGCGTCTTGATTGCCACCCCAAAGGCGCTGGCGGCGTGGGAAGACCTCAGCCCTCTTGCCCGCAATGAGTGGATCTGCTGGGTGCTCTGGCCGAAGAAAGCAGAAACGAGGAGCCAACACATCGAGCGATTGCGATCCGAACTGCTGGAGGGAAAGCGGCGGCCGTGTTGTTGGCTTGGCTGCACGCATCGAAAGGACAAGGAACTGAGCCCTTCGGTCCGCTGGGTGCTGAGCCGCCGCGGCAAAGCATCGGCGTGAACGACGCGTCCGCGTCCCAACAGATCGATGCCATCGTCCGGAAGACCACCGGCTGGAGGGGTGAGAGGCTGGGCCAACTGCGGGCTCTGGTCAGAGGCGCCGACCCCGGCGTGATCGAAGAGGTGAAGTGGAAGAAGCCCTCCCGCCCCGAGGGAGTCCCCGTCTGGTCCCACGACGGCATCGTCTGCATAGGCGAGGCCCTCAAGAACGCCGTGAGGCTGACGTTTCCAAAAGGGGCCCAGCTGAAGGATCCGAAAGGGCTCTTCAACACGCGCTTGGACAGCAAGACGGTACGTGCCATCGATTTCCACGAGGGTGACGCCATCAACGCGTCCGCCCTGAAGGCACTGATTGTCCAAGGCGCCCGTCTCAACCGAAGCTGAGATCGGCTCGGCAAGCCCGCTGAGATCGTTCCGGATATCTTGCTCGGTCGAGCTTCGCGCGTTCTGAGTAACCATGACCGCCAGTCGTCATTTCCAGAGGATTCCGCGGAGTCCCTTCGAGCAAGAGGCAACGAAGAGCCCGAGCGCCGGAGCGATGCGCCAGACGGACAACAAGCCAGGACGGCCAAGATTCGAGTCAAGGCGGGCAAGCGGGCGTAGTCCACGATCAGCCCCGCGATCACCATCAAGGGTGTCGCGTCGATGTAGCAGATCGCCTGGGAGGTCTACTTCGGGAGTACTTGGCTTCACCGCATTGGTGGTTGGGTGATCGCGGTCAGACCAAATGTGTCCCCTACAAGCCAGCCTCGTACGAGTAGGTGTGCCATACAGGTGGGTGATCACAGATGACCCGCTTTTGCCATGACCAGTCGCGCTTGTGCTTATGCGCGCGTTTACCGATGCTTCGAGTAATTTAGTAGTTGAGGCGCATCTTGTCTTTCGCGCCTTACCGATCTAGCATTTGCGCAACTCATCGGAACCTGACTAGGCTCAGATCTGACAGGGGGTTGACCGCAATGTCGCAACTTTGGGGGTCGCGGCGGCTCTGTTTGCAGATGGCGGCGCTCAACGTGGCTGTGCTGGCGCTTTTTCCGGCAGCCAGCGTCAATGCGAGCAACTCGAATAACCCGCCGACATCAGCTCAATGTCTCGCGCGCGTGAATGACACGCCGAGCAAGCTCGTAGAGTGCGTGCGGACCGGCGATCTCTGGAAGCACATGCAGAACTTCGAGGCGATCGCGCAGGCCAATCCAAGTTCTGCGGACGGACATCCATCGCGCAATTCAGGCGAATCCGGGTACAAGGCATCCGCCGACTACGTCGCTTCGGTGATGAGCGCGGCCGGTTACAACGTGACGATCCAGACCTACGCGTTCACTTATTATGCGTACACCGGTATTCCAAGCTGGAGCGAAACGTCACCAGTCGCCCGGACTTTTGCTCTGACCAGTGACTGGAACCCCGGACGGAGCATGGGCTCAGTCAGCGGTGCGACCCTTCAGCCGGCGGGCGGCATCATCATTCCGTCGCCCGGAGGTTCGACGAGCGGTTGCAGCGCAAGCGACTTCACGGGCTTCGTGGCCGGCAGAATTGCTCTTATCCAGCGCGGGACCTGCTTTTTCGGTGTAAAGGTGCTGAATGCACAGGCCGCGGGAGCTTCGGGCGTCGTCATCTTCAACGAGGGCAACACTCCGGAGCGCAGCGGCGTGCTGTCAGGGAGCCTCATCGACGCCAACGGCAACCCGATCATTCCGACGATTCCGGTCGCGTTCACTTCCTTCGCCATCGGCGACGACCTCTATAACGCGTACAACGGCTTCTCGCCGTACACGACGCCATCGCCACCGGCGATGAGCCTCAGCATCCCGGCGATCAAGCAAGATAACGCTCCCGACTACAACGTCATCGCCGAGTCTAAAGGCGGCGACCCAAACCACGTGGTTGTCGTCGATGCCCACCTCGATGCGATTTACGGCGAGGGAATGCTGGACAACGCGTCTGGTTCGGCGACCATCCTCGACATCGCCCAGGAGATGAAGAACGTAACTCCGACGAACAAGCTGCGCTTCATCTGGTTTGGTGGGGAGGAGCTGGGAGAGCTTGGCTCGCACTATTACATCACCCATCTGAGCTCGAACGACTTGAACCACATCGGGTATGACCTCGACGCTGACGTTACCGCTACGCCAAACTACGTCGTCGGAGTGCTCGATCCCGCGGGGCCTGACCTCTTCAGTCGCACCCCCTCGGAGCAATTTCCGAATCGCGTATACAAGGCTTCGACCGTCGCCGAGAGTCAAGCGATCGGCTATTTCGACTCCATCGGCCTGAACCATGAAGCGTTCTCACCGGTCGGAACAGATGCCGAACAATTCAATCTTGCTGGAATTCCGGCGAGCGGCGTGCTGACAGGTCAGGACTGCTGCAAGACGCAGGACGATGTGAACCTGTTCGGCGGCACGACCGGCCTTTTCGAGGGCTTCGGCACCCCCGACGGTTGCGTCGACAACCCCTTCTTGTGGTGCGACAACCTCAGCAACAACGATCCGACCGTACTGACGTTCATGTCGAGGGGATTCGCCGTAATGGTGGTTGACATGGCGTTCGACACCAAGGTGATGTCCTCCAGCAACAACGCCGTCTACAGCAAGAAGCTGCCGATCACGAGCGAGGTCGACAAACACTTCTTCGTCTCCTAAGGCTCACTTGCAGGAGGGGGCCGGGTGGAAGCCCGGCCCCTTTCTCGGAAACCGGTCAGGCGAAGATGTCGCCGACGTCCACGCGCTTCGCGTCGCCGGGCGGCGAGATTGCGGCACCTCGACCCCTTCACACGCGGCCAAGCAAGAACGCCATCAGTGCGCCCCCCACTGGAACCATCTGATGCCGAGGAACACGAACGCCGCCGTGTAGCCCACACACGCGAGCAGCGACCACCACGCGTCCGAGCCCCACGTCGCCGGCTCCATCGCCGCCGCCAGCAGGGTGGCCACGATCCCACCAGGCGACCAGCGCGCGATGTCCTCGACGGTCGAACCGAGAATGTCCGTGCGCCCGAGCAACCCGAGCCCGAAGAGCGGGATGTAGACCAGCCGGCTGACGGCGTTGAGCGTGTCCGCCGACCTGACCAGCCCGACGAGGGCCTGGCCGATACCGAGGAACACGGCCGAGCCTGCGATGACCACTGCAAGCGTCAATCCGTACGCAAGCGCATCCAGGGTCATGTTCTGGAAGATCCTTGCCACGACGAGAACCACGATCGCCATCAGCAGGATCACGGCCACCTGCACGACGAGCCGGCTCATCATGATCGCCCACGCCGGGGCCGGGGTCACGCGCAGGCGCTGAAATACGCCGGCCTCTCGGTCCCTCGCTACGCCCAGCGCGTAGCCAAAGATCGCGATCGTCGCCATGCCGAGCATCATTACCAGCGAGACGCGGACCCTGGGATCGGCAAGCGCCGCGGCGCGCTTGTTCGCGAACAGCGCGACGAGTACGGCTACAGGCAGGACCAGGCTGAGCATCAGCGAGCGGTAGTTGCGGAGCTGCACGGAAAAGTCGACCTCGAGCAGCGCAGCCAGCGTTGGTCCGAGAGCCGGTTGCGCACCCCTGGCCTCTGCCGGACGCGGGCCAGCGGCCTGGGCGGACGCCTCAGTCACGAACGTCCTCTCCCGTCAGGCCGATGAAGACGTCGTCCAGGGTCACCTGACCGTGCGCGATGCTGGTGACGCGCGGGTCGTTCTTGTGCTTCTCGATGAGGCCGGCCGGCGTGTCGACGGTGACGATCTTCCCGTGGTCGATGATGGCCACCCGGTCACACACTGCCTGCGCCTCCTCCATCGAGTGCGTGGTCAGGAGCACGCTGCGACCGCTCTCGCGCATCTTCTCGATCCGGTTCCACAGCTGGCGCCGAGCCTGCGGGTCGAGACCGGCGGTCGGCTCGTCGAGGAGCACGAGTGGAGGATCATGGATCGTCGCGATCACCAGCGACAGGCGCTTCTGCTGCCCGCCGGAAAGCTGGCCGAATCGCTTCGAGGCCTCATCTTCCAGGCCCATCGAACGCAGTACGTCGCGCGAGCCCTGCCTGGACATGGCGACCCCGTAAAGGGCCGCATATAGCCTCGTGATCTGAGCGATCGTGAGCACGGACTGAAAGCCGGTCGACTGCAGCTGCACGCCGATCCGGGCGTTCGCCGCGCGCGGGCTGGCATGGCGGTCGATGCCGCCGATCGTGACCGAGCCGGAATCCGGCTCGAGCAGGCCTTCGATGGCGCTCAGGGTGGTGGTCTTGCCGGCGCCGTTCGGACCCAGCAGGCCGAAGATCTCTCCGGCCCGGACCTCAAGCGATACTCCGTCGACCGCCCTGGTGGGACCATAGCTGACTTGAAGATCCCTGACCTCCAGCGGGGCGGTGTTCACCTGTTCCAGCACGTTCCACACCCCATCGAGTCAAATTACACGCGATCCGTCGCCCTGGCTGGGGCGAGCAATAAGTCTTCGACGTACGTCGAGGTCGTCTTGACACGGACGGTAATCTGCGGCATCGTTGCGGCTTCAAGCCTGAGGACGCATAGGGCAGGACCGTGAGGCGTTGTGCGATCTGGCACCAAGAGGAATGTTCTTCAATTGGCGTGCTGCTCCCGAACATCATCAGTACGCGAGCCAAACCACCACTGAATAAAGCGCAGAGAGACCGGGCAATGAGAATATTTCGCGTAATTCCTGGTCATTTGATCTCTAGTGCATAGATCGCAAGGGCCCGATCAACAAGGGCTTCCGACGCTCCGATGTCGGGGAGGTCGCGAGAAGCAGTCGAGAGGTTGCTTCTCATCCGGGCCGTGTCTACCTGGAGACCGGTCAAGGCGTGCGTAGTGCGGTCAACCGCGCCGGCTGTGAGCCGAAGCGCCTCGCTTACCGCAGGCCACTCTGCCTGCCACGATCCTGCCGCCCTCTCATGCTCCCCGGGCGAAAGTCCGATGAGCATGCCGGCTTGAGCGGCTACGCCGGCGAACGCCACCCGGGCCTCGACCGCCTGTACAAAGTTGCGCTTGTGCGGCATAGAGGATGACCGCCCGGGATTGGCCGCCGCGACCTCGGCCACTTCGTCCTGCGAGAGAAGGAGGAGGTCAAACGCAATTTTGGCGGCGGCACCTGCGGCGATGGCCAGTCCAGTCACCAATTCGGCAATCCGATTTCGAGTCGTCTGCCACGGAATCTCGGGTGCCGCCAACCCAAGACGCTGTGCAAGTAGAGACGTTGCTTCGAAGCCACGCTCGCCGAAGGCGTCGAGCGTGCCCACGGGACCGCCCAACTGCACTGCCATGCGGTCCTTTTGAAAGACAGCAAGAGACCTGCGCGCCTCGAGCACTCCGGTCATCCAGTTTGCGCACTTGAGCCCGAACGTAATTGGAAGCGCCCGATTGAGCAGAGTGCGCCCGGCCATAGGGTCGCTTCTATGACGCGTCGCAAGCTCGGCACACCTGGCGGCTAGCGCAGAGAGTCCGGCAAGTATGAGGTCGAGACCGTCGCGGGCCACCAGCATCATCGCGGTGTCGATCGCATCCTGGCTCGTTGCCCCGCGATGCACGTCAGGCGCCGCGTGCGGGCCGACCGCGCGCCTTAGTTGGTCGACCAGAGGCACCACGGGGTTAGCCGCGGCAACGGCTTCCGTGCCAAGCTCCCGGAGGTCGAAGAGGTCCGGATGGCATGCCGCGACGATCGCGGCCGCGTTCGTCTCGGAAACGAGGCCTAGGCTCGACTCGGCTTGAGCCAACGCGGCCTCGAACCTGAGCAATGCTTTCAGCCATGCCCGGTCAGAAACCGCTTCGGCCATTTCAGGCGTCGTGAGGCTGGGCTCGAATAGCAGGTCAGATGACAAACGAGACGGTCTCCACTTCGAACTGCCGCAAGTTTAGTCCGCCCACGGACGATTCCCGAATTAACATGAGGGCCCTTGAGATCGCCGGGCGCGCGCAGGGCGCACATCAACCGGATCGCGCACTCAACGACGGATCCGGACATTCTCCGCGACCTGAACCTGCGCAAGCTGCGGGCAGGGCTCGCCGAAGTGCTTACGGCCAACGCGTTCTGGCAGGACCGCCTCCACGATGTGCGCGGGTGGGACGATTTCGAGCGCCTGCCACTGACCACCAAGGCAGAGCTACTCGCTGACCAGGTGGCCAATCCGCCATTCGGAACGAACCTGACCTATCCGATAGAGCGATTCGTCCGCGTGCATCAGACCTCAGGATCGAGCGGCGACCACGCGCTGCGCTGGCTCGATACCGCGGAGTCGTGGGAGTGGTGGCTTCGGATCTGGGCGGACCAGGTCTATCGCGCTGCCGGAGTAAAGGCGGGGGACCGCGTGTTCTTTGCGTTCTCGTTCGGGCCGTTCATCGGCTTCTGGTCAGCATTTGGTGGAGCGCAGAGGTTGGGTGCGCTATGCATCTCCGGCGGCGGGATGACGAGCGAGCAGCGGTTGCGGAGCATGCTCGACATGGGCGCGACGGTGCTGCTCTCAACGCCCACATACGCCCTGCGATTGGCGGACGTGGCGAACGAGCTCGGCCTCGACCTGTCGGGGTCGGGCATGCGGATTACGATTCACGCCGGCGAGCCGGGGGCGAGCATCCCGGCCACGCGCGCCGCGATAGAAGATGCGTACGGAGCCACGTGCTTCGACCACACCGGCATGACGGAGCTGGGCCCGACGGGCTTCAGCTGCTCGCAGAGGGATGGGATCCATCTGATCGAGTCCGAGTTCATCTTCGAAGTGCTCAATGAGGACGGACACCCGTCTGTCGAAGGCGAGCTGGTGGCCACCAACCTGGGCCGGTGGGGCATGCCGCTGATCCGGTACCGAACCGGAGACAGGGTGAGGGTGTCGCGAGAGCGGTGTTCGTGCGGGAGCCCGTTCGTAAAGCTGACCGGCGGCATACAGGGACGCGTTGACGACATGTTCACCGTGCGTGGCGTGAATCTTTTTCCCTCGCAGGTGGAGGACATCGTGCGCCGTTATCCGGAGGTCGTCGAGTTCGTGATCGAACGGCGGCGCGAGCGGCAGATGGATGAGGTGACGCTGTTGATCGAGACCGCCGGTGATGAATTCTCGACGGAGCGGCTGGAGGCGGATCTGCGGCAGGCCCTGGGCGTTCGCCTCGGCTGTCGCGTTGTCGAGCGGGGAACGCTGCCTCGTTCAGAACTCAAAGCAAAGCGCATCCGGAGAATCGGGTGATGCTCAGATAAGCCTGGATGGCGTTCTAGCGCCGCTCGTTCGCGCCAACCACCTTTGTCAACAGGCACAGCAGCTCAGCGCGCTGCTTTTGATCCAGGGGTCCCACGAGCCGGCGCGTCATCGCGTGAGTTCGCGGGATGAGCTCCTGGAGGGCGTGAAAGCCTTTGGGCGTCAGGGCGATGGTCTTGCGGCGGCCGTCCCTCGTGTCGCGCTCGCTGCGAATGAGGCCACGTGAGCTCAGACGCGAGACCACCTCCGCCATCGTCGAGCGGTCAAGTGAGATGCGCTGACCGAGCGTGCGCTGGTCGAGGTTCGGCTCGCTGTAGAGGGCGTTCAACGCGGCGAACTGGGGCGAGGTGATCGTGTGCGAGACCTCTTCATTCCACAGCAGGTTCATCACCTGCACGGCGCGTCGCAGCAGATGGCCGGGATGCCGCATCAGGTCTTCGGGCGGCTGCTGGTCAGGCGGTTCTTTCTTCACCTTTCGTCTCTACAACTCGATAGCCGACCGGCAGCAGGCGCAGCCCGAGGCGCTCTTCGATGGTTCCCCATATGCCTCGCGGGAGGGCCAGGGCAAAAAGGGCCGCGGTCGCGCCGAGCCCGACGAGGTACCACGGGCCCCCTTGCGTGAACGTCGTCTGGATCCCGAACAGCAGGATGGCGCCGAGGATCGGCCCCTCGAATGTACCCAGGCCTCCGACCAGCACCATGAAGATCATGTAAGCCGACCACTGCACGCTGAAGATGGACCCGGGCTCGATGAACAGCGTGTTGGCGCCGATGAGCACGCCCGCCGCACCGCAACCGAACCCGGCGAGCACGAACAACAGCCGCTTGCGCGCGGCGATCCGCACGCCGAGAGAGCGAGCCGCGTCCTCGTCGTCGCGAATTGCCTGGAGTGACAGTCCCAGTGGGGACCGCAGCAGGAAAAAGAGCGCAGACAGAAACATGACTGTGAAGCCGAGCGCCAGCCAGAACGTGTAGGCCTGGCGGAAGTTGGGCGCGTACTGGTTCAGCTGGATGAGTGAAATCCCTGTGCCGGCGCCCAGGTTCTGGTCGAGCCGGACGAGGATCGAGATCGCTTCGGCGATCACCCACATGCCGATCGCGAACTGCGCGGCCCGCAGGCGCAGGGCAAGGAATGAGATGGGGACCGAGATGACTCCCGCCACCACCGTGGCCATCACCATCGCGGGATACGGGCTGACGCCGAACCCGGCGAAAAATATCGTGCCGTAGGCGCCCATGCCGATGAACGCTTGCTGGCCGACCGAAAGCAGTCCGCCGTAACCCGCGAGGGCGTTCCACATGGCGGCAAGGAGCACCAGGATCAGGAGGTTTGTGAGCTTCTGCACGACGTCGGACTCGAACACCAGAGGAACCGCAGCCAGCAGAACGGCGATCGCGACCGTGGCGCCCGCGAAGAGCCTCGAAGTGCGGGTCCAACGCAGAACCCTCATCGGGCCAACCGGAGGCTCACGCGGCCACCGCCGTACCGAAGGACCAGCACGGCGAGAAAGAGCAAATGACCCGCCAAAGCGGAGTATTCCGGATTGACCTGAGCACCGACCGTTTGAGCCACACCCAGCGCGAGGCCGCCCAAAAGCGTGCCCCAGAGGTTTCCCATCCCGCCGATGACCACCGCCTCGAAGGCGAAGATGAGCTGAGTCGGTCCGCTGAGCGGATCGAACACCGAGCGAATGGCCAGGAACAGGCCGCCCAATGCTGCGATTGCCACCGCTAGCGCGGTGGCGCGGGCGTACATCCCGCGGCTGTCGATGCCGGCGAGCTCGGCGGCGTCAGCATCCTCGGCCGTAGCCCGCATCATCCACCCGGTGCGCGTGCGCGACAGAAACAGCTGCAGCGCGCCGAACACCACCACCGCCACCACCAGGATCACGATGCCAAGCGCGGATACCGACAGGCCGCTCGTCACCTGCCAGCTCGACGTGGTGATGGCACCTGCCTCTCCGCCGAGTGAGCGAACGTCGGGAGAGAACCTGATGAGCAGCAGGTTCTGGATCACGATCGAAAGCCCGAAGGTGGCCAGAAGCGGGGTCAGGATGCCGGATTTCAGGCTTCGCTCGAGGATTGCAAGCTGGAGGACGTAGCCGAGCACGATCATCACCGGCAGCGCTGCGATGAAGGCCGCAAACGGTGACATGCCAGTGCTCTGAACGATGACGAAGACGACGTACGCACCAAGCACGGCGATGTCGCCGTGAGCCAGGTTGATGATCCTCATCACTCCGAACATGATCGAAAGGCCGCACGCGAGCACCGCGTAAAAGGCTCCGAGGAAGATTCCCTGCACGATGGCGTTGACGATGGTCATGCCGGTCGCTTCAACCCGAAGTACGCGTTGACGACCTGGTCGCGATCCAACGAGGCGGCCTCACCCTCGAGGACGATGCGCCCTTCGAGCACGCAGATCACGCGGCCGGCCACCTTCAGCGCGCGTGCCAGGTCCTGCTCGACGAGAAGCACCGTGGTTCCTTCACTGATGATGCCGGCCAGCGAGCGATAAACGGCGTCGACGACGATCGGCGCCAGCCCCAAGGAGACTTCATCCAGCAGAAGCACGCGGGGATTGCTCATCAGCGCCCGCCCGATCGCGACCGCCTGTTGCTCCCCGCCGGAAAGGTTGGCCGCCGCCATGTGTCGCCGCGGCTGGAGCAGGGGAAAGACTTCGAGCACCGACTGTACGTTCCACCGGCCGCGGCGGGCCTCGGCCACGCGGAGGTTCTCTTCTACGGTCAGGCTGGGAAACAGCCGGCGGCCTTCGGGCACCAGCGCGACCCCGACAGAAACGTGGCGGTGGGCCGGCATCGAGGTCACATCGGCGCCGTCGAAAACCACGCGTCCGCCGTGCGGCCTGTGCGCTCCGGCGATTGCCCTGAGCAATGTGGACTTGCCTGCGCCGTTGGCGCCGATGAGCGCCACCGTCTCACCCTGCGCCACCTCGAACGAGACTCCGCGCACGGCCTGCAGCAGGCCGTAACGGCAATCGAGATCTTCGACCCGCAGCAGGGTCATGTGCGGGCGCCCAGGTAGGCGTCGATCACGGCCGCCTGAGCGACGACGGCCTCCGGTGCGCCCTCCGCGATGATGCGGCCCGCGTCCATGCAAACGAGCCGGCTCACGACCTGCATGAGTAGGTGGACGATGTGCTCGATCCAGAGTACTGCGATGCCTCGGTCGCGCAGGCTCGCCACCAGTTCGACAAGCGCGGCGGTCTCCGCATCGGTGAGCCCGCCGCCGATCTCATCGAGCAAGAGCACGGAGGGCTCGACGGCAAGTGCGCGGGCCAGCTCGAGGCGCTTGCGCTGCAGCAGGCCCAGGCTTTCCGCGCGCCGGTTGGCGATCCGGGCCAGCGCGGTCTGATCCAGGACCTGCAGGCAGAGGTCGTAGGCTTCGGAACCACGCCGCTTTCCGCCGGCGGTCGCGCCGACAAGCACGTTCTCGAAGACGGTCATGCCTATGAAGGGGCGCGGCACCTGGTGGGTTCGGGCGATACCCAGCTTGCAGCGGTCCGCGGCTCCGCGCGACGTGACGTCTCGTCCGCGGAAATCGACCCTGCCTGAGTCAGGCGAAAGGGCGCCTGACAGGACGTTGAGCAGGGTGGTCTTGCCGGCGCCGTTCGGTCCGACGACGCCGACCGCCTCGCCTTCCATCAGGGAGAGGCTGACGCCGTGCAGCACGTCAAGCGCCCCGAATCGCTTGCGAATCTCAACGCCGGCGACAACCGCCGCGCCCATGCTCAGCCCTGGTATGGCTGCAGGGTCGACGCGACCGGCACGTTGCTGTCGGACGAGTTTTCGCAGATGACGAAGTCGATGGGCCACTTGGAGACGTTCTGCTTCCACTGCCCGCCGATGATTGGCGCAGCAACCACGTTGGGAACCGCGGCCCCGGCGAGCGTTGCCGGCTTCGACCAGTCGAGGTGGCCGACCGGGGTGTCGACGGCGAGCGTTGTCATCGCGCTCGCGACCTTCGCCTTGTCCTTTGGGTTGCCACTCGCCTTCAGCACGGCCTCGGCCACGTCGAACAGAGCCAGGCTCGGTCCCAGCTGCTGGTTCCACTGCTTGCTGCTGGACGTCTCATACCCGCTGGCAAGATCCTTCGACGAGATACCGGTCAGCGACGACTTGTAAGGCCACGTCGGCGCCCAGTACACACCCGAGGCCAGGCCGTTGCCGATTGATCCAAGCGACGAGACCTGCGAGGGGAACAAACCTGTCTTTGCGATCTGGCCGATCTTCACGTGCTTCGTGTATCCCTGCTGCGCGGCCTGGCGCCAGAAGGTGGCGAAGTCCGGCGGGATGGGGAAGGTGTTGAAGATCTGGCAGTCCTCGCTGATGAACTTCTGGATCTGCACCGTGTAATCGTTGGTGCCGTCTTCGTAAGCGCCAGGGTCCACGATCGTGTATCCGGCCGCCTTCAGCGCTGGAGCGAGCGCACCTCGAATCGCGTTGCCATCCGCATCGTTCGGATACATGACGCCAACCTTCTTGTTGGTCGGGACCTGCGGCCAGAGATGCGTGTAGGCGTTGAAGAACTGCGCCACGCCGAAGCAGAAGTGGAACGTGTACTTGAACGGCGACGGCTGGCCCGGCTTCGCGCCGCGGCCCAGGTACCACGCCTCCCAGGGCACCACTGTGGAGATGCACGGAACCCCGGCCGCCTCGCAAGCGTCCGAAACCGGGTTAGTCGTCTCGGGAGTGGAGGTCGTGAGCATGAGGTCGACCTTCTGGTTCTGGATCAGGTCCTGCGCGACCGATGCGCCGACCGACGGCGTCGACTGTCCGTCGCGAGAAACGATCTCCACGCCGTAATTGGTGCCGCCGACGGTGATGCCGTTCTTGAAGGCATTCTTGGCCAGTCCTATGACGTACGGGTCCGGTTCGCCGAAGCCGGAGGCCGGGCCCGTGAGTGGGCTGACGAAGCCGATCTTGATCGATCCGCTCTGAGTCGTCGACGACGAGGTCAGACACGCCTCGAGGAAAGCCGGGATCGCGAGGCCTCCCAGGACCAGTCCGGTGCCTTTCAGCATCTCGCGCCGCGTGATCACGCCGGACCGAACCTTCCTCTTGCTCACCTGACTCCTCCCGTTCAGATCAGGAATTGCTCCGTGTACCGACGATCAGAGTTTGCGCGGGTTCATAATTCCCGTCAAGGGCCGTGAGCGACCTGGACTACGAGCCGCCCTATCTCTATCCTGACTACCGCTCTACCGAGCTGCGCGCTCCCCGACACGAACCGGTGAGACTGCCTGACGAGTGGTTCCACAACGCACCCGGACCGGTATTCGGACGCATCCCGGTGCGGGCGGAGGATGCAGACCTCACTCGCCAGCATCGAGGTGAGCCCCTTGGCGAGCGGATCATCATCACCGGGCGCGTGGTCGACAGCGACGGGCAGTCCGTTCGCAACACCCTCGTCGAGGTCTGGCAGGCCAACGCGGCGGGCCGCTATCTGGATTCCGCCGACGACCATCCCGCACCGCTTGATCCGAACTTCACCGGCGCGGGTCGGTGCCTGACCGATGAGGCTGGTTTCTATCGGTTTGTCACTGTCAAGCCAGGCGCATATCCCTGGCGGAATCATCTGAACGCCTGGCGTCCCGCGCACGTGCACTTCTCGCTTTTCGGTCCTTTCCTCGCGAGCCGTCTCGTCACGCAGATGTATTTTCCAGGCGATCCGCTGATCCCGCTCGACCCGATACTGCGCTCCATCCCGGACTCGCGCGGACGCGAGCTGCTCATCGCGCGACTCGACCTCGACACGACAGTTCCAGAGTGGGCCCTCGGCTATCGCTGGGACATCGTGCTGCGCGGCCGGCGCTCGACACCGACCGAGGCATGACGGCACCGACGCCATCGCAGACTGTCGGACCCTTCTTCGGTTTCGCCCTGCGTTTCGAGAATGACGCCGATGCGACGGCGGGCGGACCACGCGGTGCGATCAGGGTCGAGGGCAAAGTGCTCGATGGCGCCGGCGAGCCAGTAGGTGATGCGCTGGTCGAGGCTTCCCAAAGTGACCAGTTCGCGCGCTGCCGTACCGACCGCGAGGGCGCGTTTCACTTCACATTTCGCAAGCCAGTCGTGAGCGACGGCGCGGCCTACTTCAACATCACGGTCTTCGCGCGCGGTCTGCTGCGGCATCTCCACACACGCATGTACTTTCCCGATGAGGATCCAGCGAATCGCGCAGATCGGGTGCTGCAGGTCGTCGACGAGTCACGACGGCACACGCTAATAGCTCGCCGGGACGGGGACATCCTGCACTTCGACATCCGCCTACAAGGGGACGGCGAGACCGTGTTCTTTGCCATCTGACTTCAATCGGGAGGAATTGACTTGACTGATCAAAAGCAGAAAGGCATGGAGGTGCGCCGCGCGGTACTGGGCGACGCGTATGTAGATCGCGTGGAGGCCTCTCGGACGCCCCTGAGCGATGAGTTCCAGGACCTCCTCACGCGCTATGCATGGGGTGAGATCTGGACGCGACCGGGCCTCGACCGGCGTACGCGCAGCTGCATCACGGTGGCGATGCTGGTTGCCCTCAATCGCAATGAGGAGCTGGCCGTGCACATGCGGGGGGCGCTGAGGAACGGGGTCACGGTTGACGAGCTGAAAGAGATCCTGCTGCAGACGACGATCTACTGCGGGGTGCCGGCCGCGAACAGCGCGTTCCGTGTGGCCGCAAGCGTCCTGGCCGAGGCGGGGTGAAGGAGTGGTGGGAGAGCTGAGAACGTGGCGAGCCGAGGTCGTCGGCAGTCTCCTGCGACCACCTGACCTGGTCGGTGCGCGAAAGCGGTTGGAGTCCGGCGAGATGACACAGGCAGAGTTCAAGGCGGTCGAGGATGCGGCGGTCCGCGTCGCCATCGAGCTTCAACAAGAGGCCGGCATCGATGTCGTAACTGATGGTGAGCTCCGTCGATACGCCTTCTACGGCCACCTCATCGATGCCTTCGAGGGGTTCGACCGCGAGGGCGGCTGGGCAATTCCCTTCAGGGACGAGCGCGGAGAGCAGCTGATCCTGAAGCGTCCCGTCGTGGTCGCTCCGCTGCGCTGGAAGCGAAGCATGTGCAGCGAGGAGTGGACGTTTCTACGGTCGGTGGCAGGACGTCCTGGCAAGGTGACGATGCTCAGCGCCCAGCAGGCTGCGGCCTACTACGATCCGGAAAAGTCGAAGGGCGCCTACCCGACCCGCGATGATTACCTGGCCGACATAGTCGACTTCTCCCGGCGGGAGGTAGACGAGCTGGTTCGCCTAGGGTGCACGTATATCCAGATCGACGCGCCACAGTACGGGGCACTCCTCGACCCAACCATTCGCGAGGGCTACCGGCAGCGGGGGAGTGACCCCGAGGAGTTGATCGACCGCTGCATCGAGCTCGACAACGCGATCATCCAGGGCCACCCTGGTGTGACCTTTGGACTCCACGTCTGCCGTGGCAACAACCAGAGCAAGTTCTACGCAGAAGGCGACTATGAGCCGATCTCGCGCATTTTCGAGAAGACGCTCTTCAACAGGTTCCTGCTCGAGTACGACGACGCCCGCTCGGGAGGTTTCGCGACCCTCGCGCACCTACCTGAAGACCGAGTTGCAGTCCTGGGTCTCGTGACGACCAAGAAACCGGAGCTCGAAAAGGAGACCGACCTGAAGATCAGAATCGAAGAGGCTGCCCGCTACGTCCCGATCGAGCGATTGGCGCTTAGCCCCCAGTGCGGATTCGCTTCGACTATGGAGGGCAATCGGATAAGTCACGAACAACAGAAACGCAAGCTGGAGCTAACCAACTCAAAGAGTCGAACCAGCCTGTGTGGACGAAACCGCCTAGATTTCGGGCCACGCCAAAGTGCAAAAGCGCTCGTGGCACTCAGAAAGCCAGCTGTCGGTGTAATCGAACCTGCTTATGAACTCCATGGCATCGATGAGCCGGAGCTCGGGGCTCATCCGCCGAGAGATGCTGCGTGCGGTGGCCCGCCGATCTGGCCCTCAATGAACGAGACTAGGTCGCACGTTCTGGTTATGGTTCTCTAGAATCCTCAATCGCACGCAGCAGCTGGTGGTCGCCTTCTTTGTGCTTGTTTGGATCGCGCTCGTTGCGATTTTGGTCCTCGCCCGGGGGTCTACACGCAGACGCTGCAGAAGGTCGATGGGAAAAGCCTCGCGCTTGAGGCGTCGTTGCTGATTGCGCTCTCGGCGCTTATCGCTGTCCTCGTGGTCGGGGTCTTTCGTCGCTGGCGATGGACTTTCTGGCTTGTCCTGATCGCTTTCCTCTTTGGCGTGTTGCGCCTTCCAGCCTCCGCATTGCAGATCGCCGGGATGATGCCGGCCAGCGGCCCTACCTGGTACGAGGCCCTGCAGGGTGTGATCGGTGTCGTCCAGTTTCTGATCGCCATTGCCATGGTCGCGGGCTATCGGAAAGCCGGCGTCTGGGGAGAGTTCTGATCCTGTGGAGACGCCGAGTCGCGTGGTCAAGCGCACATCGCGCGCCACTATCGTGGCTCGGCGTTGCTCGAAATCGGAGCCTCCGCCGGGTCACAGCCGGGTCACGGATTCCTGGAACCAGCCGGCTCTAGGAGGACACGGAAGGACACCAAGACAGAGGATCCGAGTTCAGGAGGGCCCCAGAGGAAATGTAGGAATGCCAGAGGGACCTCCGTGATCGATCTCGAATTCTTTTGGCACACTGGATGCCCGCGAGGCCCGGAATAGCCGGGTCCGCGGGTCGATCCAGATGCTTGGAGGAGTAGTCAGTTACCTGGGGGGGAACTGTGAGTTGGGGACGGGTGCGACGAGGTTTGCGGTCGGAGCCAAGTTGGTGAATCCGATGACCGCGCAGTTGATGTCGATGCCGACGCTCCCATAGGGGGCGCCGCCGGGGCCGGTGATGAGGTCGGGGCGAGTGGCGGCGAGGTTGAAAACGACGTTCTCATCGATCTGCCGCTTGTTGAAACCCTCGTCGATTGCCTTTTGCGTCCACTGGCCGAGCTGCGCGTCCCACAGCGGGCTGTACGCGTCGGCGTGTCGCG
>WNGP01001722.1_pt1 | contig 21870 bp, 24 predicted proteins | sample 5407671 | NCBI WGS metagenome assembly WNGP01 (sample SAMN13153381, study PRJNA577476) | soil metagenome | isolation source: 40 cm soil or saprolite under Garry oak tree replicate 2 | place: USA:California | collected 2016-06-15
CATGAGCAACCCGTTGATCCAAAAAATGCTTAACGCGAACCGGCTCAGGGGATCGTTTGGTCTTCCTGTTGACTCCATAGCAAGATCACCATATTGACAGCATGCTGTCAATATGGTGATCTTGGCTCTTTTCTTCACAGAGTCCATATGGTGCTGTGCTGAACCTGATGTGGTGTTAGATGGCCTGTTGTCGAGGCTCAATCAGGAGAAACGAGCGGAAGTTGAATCACATCAGGCTTCCTCTGCCGCTTTTTCCGCGCTGCATAGTCGGGCAATTTTAGGAAAAGCAGCCATTCATCGGGACCCAGAGTCCACAGCGTGAGCTGCGGAGAGCGATAGCCAGTCTCGATCACACGCTTTTTTGCCCAATGCGAGTGCGCACCCGAATCTGCGCATCATATGACGAGGCGTCTTGTGCAAGCTCATATTTTCTATCTACGTAGACTCAAGCGTTTTAATACGCATATAAAAGGATTTTGATGATTTCTCTTTTCCCACTTTTATTGTAGCACCATGTTCCGCTATGGATGAACATAACAGGTCTGACCCCCATTGCTTGTATCAGAGAGTCCTGAACCTCGCAAACGCAATCCTTTGGCGGTCGCATCATGGGTACTCCACACACTGGAAAAAGGCTGACGTGACACCAGAAAATGAGGCTATGCGAGGACATGAAGCCGCATGATGTTTGACGTCTGTAGACAGTCACCGTGACGGAAAAACTGATTGATGGCCTTGCCGTGGCAAACAATCTCCTCCTTGTTCTGTCTCAAAAAAACAGCTAAGATGAGATCTGAACAGAAAGATTACGGTGCGCTTCCGAAAAGTTCCACATACAGGGAGAGGACACAGTGCCCTTAGTCACAGAACTGATTCCAAATCATGAGACGGCTTTTTTGCTCCCGGTACTCACAGATGCTGAGGAGGGTGAGGAGCGTATTCGGGCTACACTCCTCGATCCGAACTGTACTGCTTATGCATCTTGGTTAGATGGTACGCTTGCTGGAGCTGCCGTGGTACGCTGGGAGGAAGATGAACCTAGCGAGATCGTGTATATCGCAGTAGTCCCTGATTTGCGTGGGCGCGGATATGGAAAGCAGATCATGCACTTTCTCCAGGAGGAATTGCGCAGGCGTGGAGGGCATTCACTCCTCGTTGGGACGGCGAATGCTGCCCTTGAGAACATCGCTTTCTACCAGAAATGTGGCTTCCGCATGTATGAAATCAGACGTGACTATTTTGCGTATATTCAGCCGCCGATAGCAGAGCACGGGATTGTACTCCGTGATATGTTAGTTTTGCGATATGACCTGGAATGAAACCCAGCCTGCTTAGAGTCAGCAGAAAGGGGCGAAGCAGATTTTTAAGGTTTTCCGCCAGCTGGACTGCCCACATACATCAAGTATCATACGGCAGCGTGTCTAGTGGAGTACTCATAATTCACAGTTCTGGGAACTGAGAATAACACAACGTTCTGAACTCTGGCTAATCTGGGCACCGCTATAATAGCGTTTGTACGACCTCATTAAACTGAATAATCTCAAGAGAAGCAAACGGTACTGTTCTCAGCGTGCTAATACATTTCAATATGGTCAATTTGCATGTATGGGATGTTACTACATTTGTAGTGTACCGTTGGGATACATAGCGAGGAAAGGAAGACAAACAATATGCGAATTGATTAAGAGACATTTGCGCAGCGTCAAGCCAGGATTAAAGCCCAAGTCAAAACTCTGGAAGAGGCCGAGGCAAATGTCTTATGGTAAGTTCGGGATTAGGCAAATGCTGTGTGAGCGCCAAGCCAGTGCAAGTGCCAATTTCGATGCATTAGAGGAGGAGACAGAGAAAGCATCAACTCGCGAAGAACTCGTTGAACTAGGACGAAAACGTGCAACCCTGGCACCGTATATTGGTGTTTCTTACATGTCTACTAGCCAATGCTGGAATTGCGAAGGACCTATCTCATCAGACATCAAGCCCAGTGTCCAGATTGTATATTCTACAACTGTAGCTCTTGTGGTTCCTGATTTTCCTAATCCCCGATCGAACAGTACCCAATTCTTCATGAATGCTTGCACTGACTAAATTACCTTATATCAATATAGGAGCAACACATATGGACGCCACAACAATTCTCAATACAGTAGTTACCGGCGTGGTTGGTCTTTTTGGCGCAGTAGCTGGTTACTTAGGCGCGACAAAAGCAGCACAACGACAAATAAATGCAAACAAAACTCAGCTAGCCTATGAATACGCGAAAGAGAAAGAACTCCGAAAAGCACAGGAAAAGGAAATAGCGGCAGTTAAAGCGCTTATAGCGGAGCTAAAGGAAAATCAATATCTCTGTAGCATCACAGAATTTTACCCGCCCATGAGCACAGATATATGGAGTAATCTCAAAGGCAATATTCTTATCTTTTCTGCCTCCACACAGTTAGCAGTCTTAAAAGCATATCATACAATAAAAACTTATAATGGAGTAAGAGAAGAGAGTATTTACACTGCTCAGAGCCCCATGATTAAGGCTACCGAAGTCCTTTCAATTCATCCTGATCACGATGCTTCACAAAAAAATTTAAAAATGCTTAGGACGCTTGTATATCAATCATGCATTGAAGCAGACCAAGAACTTACAAAGTACCTAGCTTCTTTCACATCATAACCTCGCTACCCTACACGCCTGATTGTCAGATTGTCCCGATCAAAGTTTGCGCTTACACTAAGTTCTAGAGGAGTACGACTAAGGTTACTGCCGATAATCCAGACAGCCTGTTGAAAAAGTCTCTAGTAGAGCTTTACGAGGAAGAAAAACATCGGAAATCGCTCTCCTATGAGGCCGATTCGCCGCATTTTTGTCTCAAAAGACGCTATTTCGCATTTCTTAAAGCTCGTCGATTTAGTTTTTCAACAAGCTGCTATTGTTATAGGCAATGGGGCTAAACCAAGCATTTCAGGATTTGGGGTATATTGGAGAGTTAAGGCAGAGATGGGATGAGATTAAAAAGCTACAATCCCCGAATAATTTTGCTCTCAAATAGTTGCTCCCACTAGTAGACATGTTCAGGAACAAGCAACTTCAGTTAAACGTTAATTTAGAGAACATTCAAACGATCTATTTTATCTTCAATTTATCATTACAACATTAGTTTTAGGGAAGGAGGATATTAATAATTGGTATATCTTATTTCACCTCACTGGCGAGAACGTAATCTTCATCTTCACTAGGAGGTTGCCAATATTTCAGATAATTGTCCAACATCTCTCTGCTAATCTTAAAAGATTCTTTCGTAAGATTAACGTTTCTTCCAACGATCCTTTCCCGTATCGTTTCTATCGGAGTATCAAGATAATACAATACCTCTTTTGCACCTAGTGCCTCTATTCTTTTCCTCATTTTAACTCTTTGTTTCTTTTCCCAAAAACCCTTCGTCAATAATGACATCAATACCTTTCTCAACAAGTTGGAATGCAACATCTCTTGATAACTCGATGATTTTAGTATCCCATTCCTCATATCCATCGATTGTGGGATCGTTTCCAATTAAACAGATTGACCACTCATCTTTTGTGATTCTCACTGCACCTGTTTTTTTCTCTAGCTTCTTTGCAAAAGTAGTTTTACCTGCACCGATAAATCCACAAATTATATAAACGATAGGTTGTGTTTTCATTAACGTATTATACAAGGTTCTAATCAAATTTAGAATCCACGCACACCCTTTGAGGCTATTTGAAGCTAAAAATATATGCTCCCTGAGCCTTGGGCTAATATAACTTTCGATTTTGAGGCTATAATCCGTGCTTTTCAAGCTGTTCGCTATATTGGTGAACTTAGACAAAGATGGAATGAAATAAAGAAGCTAAAAGATAATACAGTGGAAATCCCTATTTTAAAACTTTGTATCTAATGTGTGTCACCATACTGGTCCCACTCACTTCAATCGGTTCGAGATTGAGATTAGGCACTTCCTCAAAAAGTCGAGTGCCTGCGCCAATGGTTACGGGAACTATATGTAACCATAGCTCATCGATAAAGCCAGCTTTTAAATATTGATTGACGGTATTTGCTCCTCCCATAATCTTTACATTCCGGTTTCCTGCTGCTTCTTTCGCTTTTGAAAGCGCTGATTCAATGCCGTCAGTCACAAAGATGAATGTCGTTCCGCCTTCCATTTCTATCGGTTCTCGCTCCTTGTGGGAGAGAACGAAAACCGGAGCGTGATACGGGGGATTGTCACCCCACCACCCTTTCCATTCCGGTTTATCTCTTCTGTCTTTAGGGCCAAACATATTATTACCCATTATGAACGCACCTGCATCTAAAATAGCGTCTATTTCTTTTTTATGTTTATGCTTTTCCGGCTCAGCAAACATCCAACGATCCAGTAAGTCTGAATCAAAATTGTCACCAAATGGTTTTTCGAAACTTTGATTTAGGCCAGCAGTGAACCCATCAAGGGACATTGCCATCCCAGAGGTAACTTTTATTTTGTTCATATTGTTATTTTACCACATTTTCATCCGTGAAAATGTGGTAAAAAATAAAGTCCGAAGAAAACCGTAGAAAACCGTAGGTACTCCGTGAGCAGAATTCGATTCTGGAAATATCTAGTGGTAATGCCGATAATGGATACAGCCTGTTGAAGCACGATGACACTTTGCGTCAGAGAGCAAAATGGAACTGTGATATTTTTCTACAGAGCGGTTAAAGTATGCGACGTGCCACAGGAAAAAGACATTCTTCAATAGCGGTAGGCTGCTTTGTGACTGATCCGATGCTTGGATATTGCTGCTGAAGTTCAGTTTGTTTTGCTCACCTGTTTGAGGAAATCAGGATAGTGGCTCGGCCAAAAATGCTGGCGAAACGAGAACAATTCATCACGCACCATCGATTTCCTCCTGTCACAGATCAGTGTATCAAGCCTGGAAATGAGCGAGTCTCGCCGATCTCTCGGCTCCTGCTCATGACACGTTCCAGCCTTCCTCCTCTCTGTCTGAACACGAGTGTACCTACAACATCTCACAAGGGCATCACACGGGAAGAGCACGACATCACAAGTACATTAAAAAAAGCGCCTCTCTGGCAAAGACAGAACAGGTCTCTCATCTGGTCTGTGGACCTGGGTGTTCTTCCTGCTTGCACACATCTCGCGTTTCTTGCTCCATCCAATGGAGGAGGTTTTGGGGAGATAAACCGTGTTGTATTGGAGCACGCTTTGCTTGAGCATGCTCTTATGCTTCTGGTTGCATTGTACATATCTTTTTAGGTATCCTCTCTATTGAGAGAGCCAACTCCCAACGCCTGATCATGGAACGTTCCCTCACCTGGAAGACAACTATATACGGAGCAACAGGAAGGAGACACGACACGATGGAAAAAGTAGCTTCAAAAGATGGAACACAGATCGCCTATGACAAGCAGGGGACAGGCCCAGCAGTTATCCTCATCGATGGCGCGCTGTGCTATCGGTCATTCGGCCCTATGCCGGGATTGGCTCAACTCCTGGCGCCACACTTTACCGTGTATACTTACGACCGGCGTGGCCGTGGCGATAGCGGAGATACCAAGCCTTATGCAGTTGAACGCGAGGTTGAAGACCTCGAGGCGCTCATTGACAACGCCGGAGGATCTGCAAACCTCTGTGGTCTCTCCTCTGGCGCGGCCCTTGCTCTGGAGGCAGCCATCAAGCTCGGCGACACAGTCCAGAAGCTGGCCATGTATGAAGCGCCTTATGCTGCTGATGCGGCGGCCCAGCAAGCAGCGAAAGAGTACTACAGCAAGCTGACAGAGCTCCTGGCAGCAGATCGCCGGGGTGATGCGGCGGCGCTGTTCATGGAGATGGTCGGAACACCAGCTGACCAGATTGAAGGGATGCGTCATGCGCCAGTATGGACCATGTTTGAAGCAGTAGCGCCTACCCTGGCGTATGACAGCGCCGTTCTAGGCACAGGCCATGCAGCACCATTTGAGCGGGCAGGCACAGCTCGCGTCCCTGCACTCATTATGAACGGCGGCGCGAGCTTCCTGTTCATGTATGACATCGCGCAAGCGCTCAGCAACGTGATGCCCAACGCGCAGCTTCGTACGTTAGAAGGTCAAAGGCACGATGTCAACCCGGAAGTGCTCGCTCCTGTGTTGGTGGAATTCTTCACAGCCTGAGGCTTCCCATCACAACAACGACGCCAAGGTGATTTCCTACACGCGGAAATGAAGCGGGACACCCGATAGGCGAAATGCGGCTTTGAAGCGGGACAGTGATTGATCGTAGCATAACTGCTCTCTGTTATCATTGACGCATGGCAACTCATGGAGAGCTCATCCTTGTTACCGGCTTTTATGGAGCTGGTAAGTCAACGCTTGCCCGCGCAGCTCTTGATGCTCTTGATAGTCTGGAGTACTTGCAGACCGTCACTACGAGGCCACCACGGCCAGAAGAGGGGTCACTCAACCAAAACGGAACAGTTCCGTAGAATGAGGTCTGTAACAACTCACTCATACAAAAGGAGACTGTCCCGATGACTAGTCTAGCAAATGTGCATGCCTTATTTATGAGCACACGCTGGTACACGAACAGCAAACCTTGCTTGCCTTAGGAGACAATACAATCATGGGAAAATTAATATATTTGGTAACGACGTCCTTAGACGGATATGTTGCTGATAAAGAAGGTAATTTTGAATGGACAAGTCCGAGCGAAGAAGTGCTTGCTTTCATAAATGACATTCTTAGTAATGTCAGTATGTTTCTCCTTGGACGAAAAATGTACGAGACGCTAGCTGTGTGGGATACAATTCCAACAGGCGGGCCAAGAGATGGTATGAATGACTTTGCTAAAATTTGGCTAGCCGCCAAAAAAGAGTGTATTCCACTTCGCTTTCTCATGTAACAACAGCTAACACGACAATTGAGCGAGCATTTCATTCAGAAACCATACAAAAACTGGTAACTGAGTCGGATAACGATTTTAGCATTGGCGGCCCGCATGTAGCAGCCGAAGCAATACAAGCTGGTATTGTCGATGACTATCATCAATTCATTGTTCCCTTACTACTAGGCAGCGGCAATTACTGGTTACCGAAAGATGTGAAAAGCAAGCTTGAGCTGGTGGATGTGCGAAAGTTTGAAAATGGCGTAGTACATCTTCAGTATAGGAAGGTTTGAATCACTTTGGCAGTCGAGCCAGAAGAGATTGAGCACGGATCTATCGAGTATGAATGTGTAACCCCAGAGGAGTACACAGCAAGGCGAGCTAGCAAACAAGCGACTACTTGCATCCGGTAATGAACGCCGCATGGGGCGTGTACATCACAAGCTCCAGAGTGAGACCAACGCCGCAAAGATCAAGCAACTCGCGTCCGTTGTATTTGAGCAGCAGTAGCATGTAGGCCAAGTGTCGGGCTCATTCCCTCAGGCCTCTGGCTTCATACCTCAGGAGTGGCTCGCATCCAGGGAGTGTGATAGCATAGGATAGAGCGAGTGCAAAAGCAGGAGGTCTCATGCGACACTATCAGATCGCCGTCATCCCAGGTGATGGCATTGGGCCAGAGGTCATTACGGAAAGCGTTTACACCCTGGAAGTTCTCGCCCAACTCCATGGAGGGTTTCACTTCGATGTGCAACAGTTTGACTGGGGCACCGAGCGTTACCTCAAAGAAGGTGCCATGATGCCCAAGGATGGGCTGACCGTGCTGGAGCAGGGAGGCTTCGATGGCATCCTGCTCGGTCCCGTCGGCGACCCACGCGTACCAGACCATCTGACGTTGTGGGGCTTGTTGCTCCCGCTGCGCCAGGGATTCGACCAATACGTCAATCTGCGGCCCATGCGCCTGCTGCCGGGTGTGCGCAGCCCCCTGGCCGGCAAAGGTCCCGCCGAGATCAACATGGTCTGCATCCGGGAGAATACCGAAGGGGAGTATGCCGGGGTGGGTGGACGCGTGCACCAGGGAACTGAGCTCGAGGTCGCCATCCAGTCGATGATCTTCACGCGGGCAGGTACCGAGCGCATCATCCGCTACGCCTTTGAGTACGCACGTCAGCACGGGTATTCCAAGGTCACCAGTGCCACCAAATCGAACAGTCTGCAGTACAGCATGGTCTTCTGGGATGAGGTGTTTTCCCAGGTGGCGGCTGACTACCCCGATATCGAGCACGAGCAACAACTCATTGATTCACTGGCGGCCCGTTTCGTCTCGCGGCCGGAGAGCCTGCAGGTCATTGTGGCCTCCAATCTCTTCGGGGACATCTTAACCGACCTCGGCGCGGCCATCTCAGGCAGTCTGGGACTGGCCCCAAGTGCGAACATCAATCCGCAGCGGAGGTATCCGAGCCTCTTTCAGGCGATCCATGGGTCCGCACCCGATATCGCGGGCTCGGGCATTGCCAATCCCATCGCGGCCATCTGGTCAGGACTACTCCTGCTCGACCATCTCGGTGAGCAGGAGGCAGCCGCGGCGCTGCTGCGAGCCATCGAGGAGGTGTTAACAGAGGGGCAGGTACGCACACCCGACCTGGGTGGAACAGCCACCACTCGAGAACTGGGGGAAGCGGTTCGCACGCGCCTGCGAATGAACATTGCGGCATAAGTGCACGCTCTTCCTCACCTAGTTGTCGTGTGGTACACTCGATGTGTGTGCCAGCACCCTCTTGCTCGTACAAGATGTGAAGGTGCAAGCTTGCAGTCGAATACCTCACCCTCGTAGAAGGAGCAGAGAGATGCCCAAGATCCATCTCGATACCGATATCGGCGGCGATATGGACGATGTCTGCGCGCTCGCGATGCTTTTGCCACATGACGTAGCTCTTTGAACATGTCTTGTCCTCTCTTGAGAGAGACCACCCGAAACCGGGTACTGACCCGTTAACAGCGAGACAGAAGATGATACAACTTGGCTACCCCGGTTTCCATGGTCTTCTAGAGGATATATGCTCGTACATCCCCGGCTTTCACGATTATCTCTCGGCTACGTCCTCTTCGGGAACAACTTGCTTCTTGTGAACCCACAAGTACTGTTGCTCTCCTCCTGCCAGGGCGAAGAGCTTGGTGATCGGCGGATAGGCTGCCCAGGCTTCTGACATGGGAATCAGTTCAGGCCTTTCCAACTCATACTCCTGCCCTTTCAAGGTGAGTGTGCACTTCCCAGTCTCCATGATGTTGCTACACCAGTCAGTATGGGGGTAGGCCACCGTCAAAACGAACCCATCGCCCAGAGGATAGGCAGACAGATACGTCACATATTCTCGACCACTCTTGCGTCCCATGTGCTTGAGAACGGAAAGGTTAAAGTACAAGCTGCCGAAGCTGGTTCCGGCAATCTTGGGGATAAGACCCCCTTTGCCTATACGGCTGCTCAAACGGCGCGTCTTCTCGCTCACCGCTTTATTATTACGGATGAGGATGCCCCAGGCAAGCAAGCCAAAGAAGAGCAATCCGAAGACGGCAGCGAGAGTAAGAAGGAACCTGATGAACCCACGAACCAGAGCGATTCCTGGCCTTCTTGATCTGTTTTTCTGCATCCTTTTACCTACTTTCTGTTGCACGCCTTTCACATGCGTGTTGAGGGACGCGTACGTCCGGTGTTTCTCCTGATGGCGAGGATTTCTCCTGAATGCTGAGATGTAACTCTCCCTTCTAGTTTCAAAGCTCAAGACTTCCTCTCAGGAGGATCGACCATGATCCCATGGACGAGCAAATCGATGAGTTGCCCCCTTGTTCGTGTTCATGCTGGAGCATGCACGTTTTATGCCTCCCTGAAAAATGTTGCGACATATGCCGCCACCCCTTGAGGATCTTTCTGGTCGATGCCGAAGTGGTCGAGTTCCGGGAACTGGTGCGTCTGCATGTGCGGGATCACCTCCCCCAGATACTTGGCCTGGATCGCAACCCAGCGGGAGCCGGTCTTGCCACCTGTCATGTGCAGGACAGAGGCGGTGATTTCGCCATAGTTTCGGTAGCTGTTGTCATAGCGACCAACTTCTCGATGTTCGCGCCCATTCTCTGGCAAGAGGGTCAGCATCTTCTGGAGTTTCGCTTTTTTGACGAAGAGCGGCAGCATGAGCCTGGTGAGCCAGTGGGAGGCATTGCGCATGGCATCGGGACCAGCTCCGAGGGCAAAGCAAGTGAAGGCGTCAAGTTGCTTTCCTTGGGCCAAGTACCGTTCATACGCCGGAATCCAGCTCAAGTTGATAGAGCCATCAATAGAGACGCCGGGCTCATACACCGCAACTTTGCGCAGATGACGGTTGTGGCGGGCGGTTTCGAGGGCGACGAGGCCACCGTAGCTGTGGCCGACGAGCATGGTAGCTCCGGTCATGGCTTGTAAGGCATTGACGTCAGCGATCTCTGTGGCCAGGTTGTAGACTGGCCCCTGCGGAGCACTGAAGCCCCGGCCCCGGCGCTCGATGGTATGCACGGTGAAGTGCTTGCCAAGGGTGAGGGCAAAGGCAGCATAGTCATCGGCAGTTGAAAGCGCGCCGGGGATCAGGATCACAGCGGGGCCGAGACCCTCAGTCAGGTAGGCGATGCTGCTCCCATCCGTGGAGCGGAATGTGTGGTTGGTCTGGGTGGTGGTGATGCTCATGATGTTTCCTTCTGTGTTTTTGCGGCAAGTGCTGCCAATAAGCGGCGGGTCATGTGTTGCAATTGCTCGTTATCCACCTGGGCTCGCTGCACGAGTTCATCGAAGTGGGTATCAAGGAGGAGGCGAGCTTTGCGTGCAAGCTCAAGCCCGTGCAGGGTGATACGCACCAGGTGCTTGCGCCCGTGGGCAGGATCAGGGGCTGTGGTGACGTATCCATCTTTGACCAGCTCGCGCAGCATGCTACTGATTGCGGGATCGCTATACCCCAGGAACTGCGCCAGCCGATGCTGGGTGATGCATTCCTGATGCTGGAGCACAAAGAGAAACAGCATGCGCCGGTACGAGATGTCGAGATGGGCGCGCAAGAGATGCTCGGCTTCGCTCTCTAAGAGCGTGACAAATTTTCCCAAGAGATAGGAGGTTGATTCTGTCATATATATGTTAACTCCTTAATATTAAGATGTTAACATAAAGACGAGCAGTCGTCAAGTGTTTGTTGTACCTGAACGCGAGCTCTGGAGAAGAGAGAAGGCTCCAAAACTCACGTAAGTTCGTGATTGTTGACTCATGATGGCAACACGTATGTGTCAAAAGGGTCGGCTCTTCCGAACTTTTGATGAGAAAATACCGCCTGATTGCTTCATAGCTGAAATTTACTGCCTCTTTTATAGCCATCGAAGAAGCTCTGGGATATACTCAACTCCGTTGAGGATGACGAAGAACTGAGAGAAGGAATGCATTGATGGCCGAGCTAACATTACTGCCCGATCCGACCTATTTGCACTTGCTTCAGCTCGAAGCAGAGGGAAAGGTGATCACCGTTACTATGAAAACAACGGCAGAAGCAGTCCGATGTCCGCTGTGTGAGAGTCATTGTGAACAGGTTCATTCGAAGTATGTACGACGGCTGGCTGATCTGCCCTGGATGGGCTGTGCAGTGCGGCTGGTGCTCCATGTCCGGCGTTTTTTCTGTCCGAATCCAGATTGTCAGCGCAAGATTTTCACCGAGCGTTTACCCAGCGTGGTAGCACCTTACGCTCGACGCACGATCCGATTACAGGAACTGTTCACGCTCATCGGCTTTGCACTGGGCGGGGAGGCAGGAGAACCCTTGATCCGGGGTATGGGATTGCAAGGGGGACCAGATACCTTACTCCGGCTGATCCATGCGTCCGAGGTGCCCTCTCATCCCACCCCTCGTGTGCTGGGAGTGGATGATTTCTCGTTTCGCCGACGGCACACATTCGGCACAATCCTCATCGATCTCGAAAAGCGGGTGCCGGTTGACCTTCTACCTGACCGGGAAGCCGAAACTTTTGCCAAGTGGTTGATGGCCCATCCAGGAGTTGAGATCATCAGCAGGGATCGGGGAGGTGATTATGCGAAAGGAGCCAAGCAGGGCGCTCCCAAGGCGAAACAGACGGCCGATCGTTGGCACTTGCTGAAGAACCTTTCAGAGACGATGCAGAGTTTCTTTCTCACCAAGCAACCGCTGCTCAAGGCTCTGACGCAGACTCCGACGCAGGGTACGACGGTGGAAGCTCTCCCCCCTGTCCCCTGGCATACGGGGATGACGGAACGTCAAGAGGAGAAGAGCGAGACTTTGCATCAGGAACGAGTGGAACTCTACCACGCAATCCATGATCTGCACGCCAAAAAAGTTGATCCGGCTAACATTGCGCGCCAGGTGGGTGTCAGGAGGCCGTGTGTGTACACCTATCTGCATATGCAGCAGCCGCCAGAACGGACGCGGATTCATCGGGGGCGCAAGCCACTCATCGATCCGTACAAAGAGTACCTCATCCAAAGATGGAACGAAGGATGCCGTAGTGCCCAACAGATGTATCGTGAGATCAAAGCACAAGGATATACCGGTTCATCCACCGCTGTTGGCCGCTTTATTGCTCCCTTGCGAGCACGCAAAGGCAAGGCGCGCAGCTTCAAGTCGGTCGAACCCGAAGCTGAAACGATGATCAATCCGGAGGAAGTGAAGAAAAAACGTCCTCCAACAGCCTTGCAAGTCGCCCATTGGATGACCTTTAAGGAAGAGCAGCGCCTGGACTGGCAACAGACGTACCTCACCCAGCTCTGTCAGGCGGATCTGCAGATTGCCCAGACCTATGAGCTGATCCAAGCATTCACCACCATGCTTCGTGAGCGACAAGGCGAACGATTGGACTCCTGGCTCGAACAGGTCCAAGGACAAGGTGTCACTGAACTCCAAAGCTTTGCTCAGGGGTTGAAAAAAGACTATGATGCCGTCAAAGCAGGGCTCACCCTAGAGTGGAGCAACGATCATATTGCATAATGCACCTCTTCTCTTCAATCACAATCAATGTATGGGTAGCGACGGTTGCTGGTTCTCCTGCGGAGGAGCAAAGAGACACGATCCCCGCTCATTGTACCGCGCCCCGACAATACGTCCCTGATGGTATCTTCGCCAAATGACCTGAGTGGAGACGCCATAATGGCTCGCCAGTTCTTCCGCGGTCAGCATCCCTTGTGTGCGTAATCGGGTATACCGATCGGGAATGCCATGATGGCGGCGTAGTTGATAGACATGGATGGTCTGAAAGAGGAGTCCATCAAAAGTCCGATAGCCTCGCTGATTTAACAGTTCGGCGACCTCTGCATCCGTATACTGCTCAAGCAGGCGATCCATCTCGGCCAGTGTTTCAGGAGCCGTCAAGCGAGATTGAGCAAATGGGGGAGGCAGAGGGACCATGAGCGTTTGAGTGGCTCCCCCTTTGAAACGAATGTGTGCGACAATCTGATCGGCTTTGTGGACGGTCACATCTTCAATCACCAGGCGCGCCGCACGTTTGCGTTGGCGTACGGTCGACTTGGGATCATTCCAGAACCGGCGAAAGCCTTCTGGCACTTCCTCTATCTCGGTGCGTTCTTCTGTACTCACCTGATGCTGATCGTTTTGGTTGTATTGCGCTTCGATGGCTCGGGCTTCTTCCAGTTCGCGCAATTTGGTATTCCATTCCGCTTCTAATACCGTCGCCACCAGGCGGTTGTCAGGATCAACTTTGAGATAGCGGCGTTGGGCCAGATCTGCCTCATATTGTGCTCGTTCGACTTGCAGATGGCGCAAGCGCTGCGCTTCTGTTGCTCGGCTCACCAGCTCCTCTTGCACCGCTATCGTCAGCGCGAGGGCCTCTGGAGTCACGCGCTCTGCCAGAAGCTCTCCAATCGCCCGATCCAAGCCAGAACCAGGAAGGCGTTGACACGGGCGCTCTCCCTGTTCAATACTTTTGCTCTGGCAGAGATAATCGGGAACAATACGCTGACCTCCCCGTTGATGATAACGCACGGTCATGCGTTCTCCGCACCGTCCACAAATGATGATCCCTTGTAACAACGCCGGTCCTTCTCGTGGCGGAGAGAAGCGTTGGGGAGCGTACGCTTGACTATTCAATACAAGTTGGGCCTCATTTCTCTCATACTCCTCCCAGGTAATGTACCCCACGTGGGCATCCTTCACAAGCGTAAACCATTCTGAGCGAGGTACATCGGCAATATGAACCTTGCCATCAGCAGTCTTCGTCGAGCGTGTACGCCCGAAGGCATAGGCTCCTGCGTAGGCTGGGTGATGGAGCACTCGCAACACATCATGGTGCTCGATCTCTCCCCAGACAATCTCTCCTTGATGCGGCCCACGACGAACGCGCCGCGGAAAGAGCAGATGCTCTTGGCGAAAGTGGCGAACGGTCGCAAAAGCCGATCCGGTTGTAAACGCTATCATAAAAGAGGATCTCCCTCACATTTGGGGAACACTGCCTGCTTGATCGGAGCGAGAGCGATCAAAGCGACTCATTGTTCACCAGCAACCCTGTAATTTGACGGAGAACAAGGATATGCGTCACTATCTTGCTCTTCGTCCAAGAATACGATACGCTTGGGGTGGTTCCCTTTTTGTGAGTGCATCTATCAACCTGGAGGATCCTATGTTCCAGTGGGCCAACTTTGAGGCAGCGGCACCGATGCTCGCCGCACAGGGACGCGAGCTGATCGAACGCTTTCGCTTCGTCCTGGTGGGAACGATTCGCAGTGACGGGACCCCGCGGATCAGCCCGGTGGAGGCTCACATTGTCGATGGTCATTTGATGCTGGTCATGATTCCCAACACCCTGAAAGCCCGCGACCTCTTGCGCGACCCGCGCATTCTCGTGAACTCGCCCATCACTCACCCGGATGACCCCAATACGGAGTTCAAACTGCGGGGGCGGGTGGTTGAGATCCGAGATCAGGCATTGCGAGAGGCGACCGCTGATGCGATTGAGGCCGCGAGCGGATGGCGACCACCGGCAGGCTGGCACTTCTTCTCCCTCGACATCGAGGATGCCGCCTTCCTCGCCTGGCAGAGTGGCGTATTAGACATGACTCGCTGGAACTGCGAGCGAGGCCTCGACTCCATCAGGCGACCGACAGCTGTGCTGAATGAACCGGGTGCATAAGTCGGCTCAGCTGTTCGGAGGCTGGGTACGATTGTGTGAGACAGGTGTTCTCTGCTACACGGCATGGAGGACTTTCACGCGCAGCAGGTCAAGGTGGGCACGACCAAACATTTGGCGCTTCAGAAATTTGAGGCGGTTGACATGCCCCTCGGTGATGCCATTACTCCACTCGGAAGAGAAAGCGGCCCGAACAGCGGCATAGTCTCGACGAATCCCGTTGACAAAACTGCTGAGTTCGGTCACATGACAGGCTTTGGCTCGCTTGAGCCAGCAGTCCAATGCCTCCGCCTGGCGTTCTTTGAGCATGGTCACAAACTCTTGGCTCAAGTGGTAGACGGCGCGGAGTTCCTCGTTGCGGTTCATCTGCTCAACCTGTTGCTGTTGAGTCGTAGTCAGCTTGGAGGGTGGTAAGATCATGAGGAAGGATGCGCCGCGCGAGGAAAGACGCCGTTTCCTGGGCTTGGGAGTGAGACGCTGTTTGCGTGGGGGACCTTGCCTGGGCTTTGGCGGCAGTTCTGTTCGCCATTCACCAAGCACATGCCTGAGCAAGGATTCTGAGCCGGTGTAGCCACGTTCCTTGATCTCACAAAACAGACGCGAGCCTACATGCTCTCCAGCACGCCAGCGTTCACGCAGATAGGCAAGATACGGGGCTAACTTGCTCTTGCCTCTGGAGCGCACCCCAGAGCCAGGGGCGCGTTCTGGGAAGGCTTCTGCGAAAAGATATCGATGCACGATGCGCCGACTCATGTGCATCTCTCGAGCGATGGCCCGTTGTCCCATTCCCGCTTGGTGCAATGCCAGAATGTGCTCGTAGCGCGCATACCGCTTGTCTCGACTGATCTTCTTCTTGCGTTCCGCGTAGGTCAAGGAAGCAAGCTCTGTATCCTGCTCCATCGTTGTCTTTGGCGCTTCTGCCCCAACCTGCTCCTGTGGCTGGCTCGTTCTCTCAGTCTGCGAACTGGGTGCTTCGGCACGGCTCTCCACGGTGCTTGTCTGATCAGCAAGAGAATCTCTGAGGCCCTGGTTGTTGGTGAACCCTTCTGTGAGTGGGATATCCTCAACCTCTGGTAAACAGGTGCGCTTGCGATCCAGGAACTGTTGGAGATGGTCGCGTAGATTTTGCACGAGATGGTAGCGATCCGCCACCTGAGTCGCATGAGGCAAGACCCGGCTCACTGCATCCGCAAAAGCACTGGCCCGATCCCGGCTGACCACCTGGATTTCTGGATGCGTGGAGAGCCAAGGCATGACCGCTTCAGCAGTACGATCTGGCAAGAGCTCAAGGGGCTTGCTCGTCTCGATGTTAATGAGAATCGTTCCGTACGTGTTTCCACGCCTCAGAGCAAAATCATCTATGCCCAACACAGTGACGTTGCTCTTGGGAGCAGGGGGGATAGTGCGCAGGTAGCGTAGGAGGGTGGGAGCTTTCACGTTCATCCCGAGTCGGGGAGTCAGCCGCTCACTGACCTCAGCAGAGGCTGCGAGCCCAATGGCTTTGAGTTCCTCCACAAGGCGATTACTTACTCTGGCCCAAGGCTGGACTAGGTCGGGAAGCCGCTCGGCAAACACCTTCCTCTGGCAGGACAGTCGCAAGCAGAAAAACTTGCGCACACAGAGTCGTAGCACGACATTGCGGCCTCCACAGGGAACGTCGCTGACCGTCCTCTGGTACTGGCTGTGGACATGGTCTGAGGGGCATCCACATCCAGGACAGGCGGCTTCAGCTCTCGTTGAGACCACGGTCACGGTGAGTTGGTAGTCGGTCTGCTCAACACGATCAATGAGCATCCCTTCGGGTAAGGGGAGAAAAGGTGACCCTTCCATCTGTCATCCTCCTGAAAGGCGAAACACAACGTTGCACTTCTTTCAGGAGTATATCATTCACTATCAATCAAGCAGTGTTCCCCAAATGTGAGGGAGATCCACTTTCCTCTTGACGTTTACAGCAGTTTCGCTCTCCCATACATACTCCTTTTAATGAGCTTTAGTCGGTTCACATGGCCTTCGAGAGGCCCATTGCTCCACGGAAGGTTAATCCTGCAAGGACAGCCGCTTTGTCTTGTTGGATCCCTTTGGCAAACGACTGGAACTCAGGCAAACGGCTCGCCTCTGCCGAGCTGAGCCAGGCATCCAGTTGGTGCCCGGTCCGCTCTCGGATCATCTGCATGAACGCTTGTGCCAGACGGTAAGCGGCCTCTGCACTGGGGCTGGCTTGTCTGATCAACGCCAGTTCATTATGCTGTGTCTCATCCAGCTTCTCTGGTTGACACACAAACAGCCAGGTGGCACGCTGTGCAGAGAAGTTTTCCAGTGGTGCGGGCGAAGCCAGGACCCTCTTCCGCCTTTGTCGTTTCGACGAGGACGACGACCCTAATGCGTGCCATTGAGGTGTTCGTAGCCTCTCCAGATACCGATACATGGCTTTGGATGAACCTTTGTATCCCTGGGCGGTCAGTTCTCGATAGAGCTGTAAGCCAGTGCGGTTTCCCTGTTGCCACCACTGGAGGACGTACCGCTCATACGGATCGATGAGGCTGGGTCGTCTGCGCCGCCGTCTGGCTTCTGGAAAGGAGCCATGGGCCAACCATCGCTGCACCGTTCGTCCTGATATGCCAATGCGGGAGCCAATGTCGGCTGCCGTCAACCCCTGGTCACGAAGTTCAAGCACTTGCTCATAGCGATCCAGTTTTTGAGCACGTCGAGCAAGACGAGCCTGTTCCTCACGACGCGAGCGAGCAGGGCGCTTTTCTTCCTCCAGCCGTGGTTCCGTCTCTGCTCGCTTTTGCTCTGACATGGTCTCTCCTTGCAAGGCATGTCGAATTTCGGCCCGGCAGCGGGCTAAGAGTGTCTCGATACTCTCTGCTAAATTCTTCCCCAAATGCCATCGGTCTGCCACCTCAATGGCCTGTGGGGCCCCTTTCTTGATGGCAGCCGCGTATTCGGAAGAGCGATCTCGACTCACGATTTCTACACTGGGATGCTTCTCAAACAGATCGCCGATCAGCGTTCCATAGCGCAGGCGGCGTTTCCACGACCAATCATCCAGCCCCACCACGCGTGGGGCTGAGGCAGGAGGCAGTTCGGCTCGTTTGACCAGGCGTAAAATGGTATCGGGGCTCCCTGAATAGCTCAGTTTCTTGCCCAAGCGTGCGCCCGCCTGCCCGCCGAGTTCAAAGCCCATCTCTCGCAGCGCCTCTTGTAAGCGTAGGGTGAATTTGACACGCGGCAACGTGAGGGAAGGAAAGCGTTCGGCAAAGATTTTGCGAATACATGTGCACTCTTGACAGAAGAAGCGGCGCACGTGAATCACCAGATGAACAGGACGTCCACTGGCTGGCAGATCGCGTACGGTGCGTCTGTAACGGCTTTGTATCCGTTTGGAGATGGTTCCACAACACGGGCATGGGGCTGCTGGAGAAGCTGCACGCACCGCTATGGTCACCTCAGTGGTCATACGCACTTGCTCAATCACAAGGTCGGAAAGGTCGGGAAGAATGGTCATCGGCTCGAATCGCATCAGGAAAATGTCTTGCTGGAAGAATGTGTTCGGTTCTGTAGTATACCACATTTCGCATCAACGAGCCTGCGGAAGAACCATAAACTGTCCGACCCGGCATTGACCGATAAAGATGGGGTCATGTGCTTTCCTTCTATCCCTCCATCCCTCCAGGGGAAAATTAATACGCAATGCAAACGTATTGGCGAGAGTCCTGCGGATCAGCGAGGTGTCCCACAATGTAATGAGCAACATCGGCTCTATTGATCGAAAAGCCATACCGCACTGCAGCATTATGCGCGGTCCGATAGACACCCTTTCCAGGCTTATTGTTGAGGTAAGACAGCCGCAGAATCGTCCAGTCTAGGTTTGAAGTTTCCAAGACCCTCTCCATCCGCAGCATATCCTCATAGAGGTAGTGAAAAACTCGTTGAAGGAGTGGCTTAAAAATGAGCCTGAAGAGCAGCGGATCGTTCTTCTCAATCGTCGCCCCTCCCGCCGAGAGCACGATTAAGCGCTGATGTGGGGCGCCCTTCATAGCGCCTACGAGCGCTTGAGCAGCTAGTGAATAGAGGCTGACGGGGTGTTTGGAATCGGAGGCTCCGATCGTAGAGATAACGACGTCAGCACCTTTCACGATGTCGGCAACGAAGACAGCGTCGGTGATACTGCCCTCAACCATGTGCAACCCTTGGCGCTCCGAACTTGCCACGACTGGCCCGCGTACCACCCCAACTACTTCGTGGCCTGCCTGCAGCGCCAGTGTCACTACTTCTTTGCCTACTCCGCCGTTTGCGCCGAATACGATCAGTTTCATCTCGCCCTCCTCAATGCGTTACTATTGTTGCTCATTCCTTCAACTCTCCTCCTTCGCAGTTGAAGTATAACACTATCCCTTTTTCTTAGGAGGTTCTGTTACTGTCCAGTTTGTTTTTCCTGATTCACCTCTTTGAGGGGTCACCATAGAAACCTTCGGGTTAACCCCTCACTTGCTCAAACACAACTGGACTGAGATAGCCGAGTGACGAATGGCGTCGAACCTTCACGCTCTTGCCCACTTAGCCGATGGTTCCGCCGCTCAGGAGGAGCAGGACGAGTGCTGCGCCCACCCCGAGGGCGCTGAAAGCGAGGCCCGCGCGCCCCTTCGACGATCTGCGCAGGACGATCCAGGCCACCAGGAGGAACAGGATGCCCCCCGCCAGCCACCACGGCCCCCACAGGAACGTGTACCAGCGCAGCACCAACAGAGGAGTCCCGACGCGGATCGTCCCACTCAACGCCAGCACACCCACGACGAAGAAGAGGCCCCCATGCACGAACAAGAGCGTCCCCGCTCCCCAGGCGAGCATGAGGAGGAGCCAGCGGGGAATCACCCTACCCCAGGGCTGGATCAGCGCCAGCACGACCACCCCACTGATGACTTTGACGAGGGCGCCCAGCCACAGCGCTGCATACACCAGGGGATCGTGGGCACGAGCGAGCGCGACGATGGCCGGTGAGATGGTCTGCGTGCCTACCGTCCCTCCCAGCGCCCAGTAGCAGCTCAGCGCGGCAAACGCGAACGCCCAGCCGCACACGGCGTAGGCCACCCCGCTCGCCCAACGCGGGAGCCTGTTCGGGGCGGCAGTGGCTATGCCGTCAGGTCTCTGTGTCATTTCGCACCACACTCCTTTCTGTTCGACGACGGATTTGAAGCGACAGCGCCGCCGATGGAACCGGCTCCGTACACGACTGCGGTTTTCTTGTTGAGGATATTCTCCACCTCGATTCTTCCTTTCACTATCGTTGGGCGAGGGTCCTTCTCATTGTCGCTCAACAGGCCTCGTTTGGGTGCGTGCCGACTTGATGAGGCACAAGCCAGGGCCCTGCCTCATCATCCTCACAGCGGTACAGCACAACGACCTGCTCCGCCTCCAAGGTGACGGGCAGGATGCGCATGCCAGATCGATGTCATTCTACCAGTTCCGTGTCTCTGGGCCTGTCACGCACCTCGTAGCCGAGCGCGATTGTGCAGTTAGTTGGTGGGAGCCACTCCTGGTCTTCAGCTTGCCTGTCGGGAGAGCGCGATCACCGGGATCTGGCGGGCCGTCTTCGCCTGAGCCTCGGCCAACTGGGATACACCGCCACTCCCTGGGTCCACAGCCGATCCCGCTCCGCACCTGCTGTCACAACAGCGATGGCGTCGAAGGTCTCGGTCCCGACCTCGACGGTGACGTGCGGGTGCGCCACCAGATTGTGATACCAGCCCGGGTGCGTCGGCGAGCCACCATTGGACGCCCAGACGATCAGGCGGTCGCCATCGGGCAGATATCCCATCGGAGTCGTGCGCCGCTCTCCACTCCTGGCCCCGGTGGTTGTGAGCAGGAGCAAGGGCGTGCCTTCCCACATCCCGCCAACTTTGCCCCCATGTGCACGGAACTCCTCAATCAGGCGGCGATTGTAGTCATTCATCTCTCCAGGTCCTTCCTGTTCCTGAAAACTTATGTCATCCATCACCAGATTACATGCCTGCTCCGTTCAATGGGAGCGCCGCAGGCACGACGATCACGAGCGTGCCGTAGAAGATCAAGGCCAGACCTGCTCCCCAGGCAATGCGCTCGGCTTGGGGAAAAAACTTTTCCGCAAAGATCAGCACGGTCAGCACGACCATCGCGGCAATATTCATGAGACCCACAGCAAAGAGCAGCACACAGAGCAACCAGTTCGCTCCCAGGCAAGAGAGGCCGTGAGAGAGTCCCATGCGCAAGGCGCCGGCGCGACCGTCACGCCATTCATCACGAATGAACTGCTGGGGCCTGCCACATTTCGCCAGGCAGACGCGTTTGATCGGCATGAACTGGTAGAGTCCAGCCAGGACGAGGAGGCCACCACCGATGCGGGTCGCGTTCCTCATAAGCCAGGGAACGGTACAAGCCAGCTCCGAGGCTGCGTTGGCGCCGAGATACGAAAGCCCGCCGAAGAGCGTCCAGACCAGCAGGTACGCGCCCACGAAGATCCAGGGAGAGACAAAGACGCGCCCGAAACTTCCCCTCTCACGCTGGACTCGCGCGAAAGCCAGGTTCATCGGGGCTGTTGCCGGAAACATCATCGCCACCATCATGACCACCCAGACCGCCAGGAACACCCCGATTCCCAGGCCCATCGTGAGGCCCATGCCAGCCATCATCCCGGCTTGCCAGATCAGCACCGCCCACGCCGCCGCCGCCAGCGGAAGCCTCGGCGCGAGCACAAGAACATTCTCTCGTCGCACTTGCATCTGCAGAGTCCACCTCGCGCGTCACGCTTCACTGGATGTCGTACTCGTCGTGGCGGCGCCACCAGGCGCCGGTC
>WNGP01001725.1_pt1 | contig 21870 bp, 18 predicted proteins | sample 5407671 | NCBI WGS metagenome assembly WNGP01 (sample SAMN13153381, study PRJNA577476) | soil metagenome | isolation source: 40 cm soil or saprolite under Garry oak tree replicate 2 | place: USA:California | collected 2016-06-15
TGCGCTGCTGTGGAGCACTCGGGCCGGTCAAGAATGATAAGTGGCTTAGCCAGTTCCAGGTGACATTACTGATGATGCCCAGCAGAAGCAAGCCTAGAACGAGTAAGGCTGCCAGCCAGGGCCAGAAGGGTCTTGGGGCTGTGCTTTCGGGTCTATTGGCGATTTTCTGGCCAGATGTTTTTTGTTTGGTTTCTACTGCTGTTGAAATATTCACTGGTTTTTTTGTCATAGGGTAAGTTTCCTCTTACCTATAGTTGCCAAAAATCTAGGCAATTATGACATCGCCTACATCCCTGACCTTAACCTACGCCTGTTGACGAACGAACTAGGCGGGCGGTTGGACTACGGCCAACCGTTTTGTATTTTCCATTCCTCATGTCGCTGCATGAGTAAGGCTTTGACTGCTTTCCGGTCCTTGCAGGCACTTAATTCCGTGTCTCCCCATCGATGCTCGATATTGATGGCCGCATTGAGGTCAGCATGCGCTTGATAGCCGCAAACCTGACAGCAAAACGTTTGCTGGTCTGGTCGGTTGGCTCTATCTACATAATAGCACACACTGCACTCTTGCGAGGAATAGGCACTCTTCACTCTCGTTGCTTGTATGCCCCGTTTGGCCGCATTCCAGGCGATTTGTTCAGGGATGTGTGCGAGATTGGAAGCACGCATATAGGCATTCATGGCTCTGGCCTTAAACTTCATGGTGGCAACCGACAGGTGCTCGTAGGCGAACTGCGCGTCGGGATGCTTAGCAAAGCACTGGTTGACCGCGCGGTTGATCTCCTGGCGCACATGGCGGCTAAGGCGCTGTCCGCTCTTACTGCTGGTGGAAGGAAGTTTCTTGACGCCTTTCTTTTCCAGGCATTTGCGTAGTTTGGCCTTACGCCGCCGCTTCTCTCGGTCGCGCTTCTGTCGGTCTCGTAGCTTGCCATGAAACGTGCCGTAATGTTCGCCGTCGCTGGTGGTAAGAAAGTTGGCAATGCCGACATCCACGCCGATCACCGGGGCTGAGGGTTCGGTCTGTACTGGCACGATCTCATCGTAACTGAGGGTGAGCCACCATGCATTCTCACGCTTGTTGAGGGTCACGCTGGTGTTGATGGTCTTGCCCACCAGCGCCTCACCATGATAGGCCGCCAGCTTCACTGGAACCAGTAATGGTTTGCGAAATTCGAGGGTGCTGATCTTGAGCCAGTAGTCAAAGGTGGAGTCATGTGCAGGCTCGAGGACCGCCACGTTGATGTTGGCCTGGATACAGGTCTGCGCAAGCATCGGGATGTTCCACTCGCGCCACGTCGGTTCTTTGGCGTCTGGATCCAGGGTTCCCTCGACCTCTTGCTCGTGATAGTCCCGGAGGTCGTCGAGATAGTCCTGATAGGCATTGGCGCGGTTAGAACGCCAGGATTGGGCAATGCCCGCCGCCTGTTGAATGGCGACCCGGTGCCAGCGTTCAGAGAGCGGGGTTGCAAAGCAAGTTGCATGAAACTTATCGGGGTGCTCATCGGTGCAAAAGAGGGTGACGTACTGTTGACAAAGCGGCAGGTAGACCTGAGCGAGATCATCCAGAGCGGCAAGCTTGCCTGCATTCGTCGCTTCCAGCCGGATATGGGTCACGGCTTTGGTGATCGTTTGCGGTTCGTCCTGCCTAGTATGGCGCTGCTGACGCTGCTTCATGGCTCTTGCTCCTACTTCGCTCTGTCTCTTTATACCTCTTCTTCGCGAGAGGGGGAGATCTGGTAGTCTCCCCCTCTCGCCGTTCCTACATTTACGAGACTGGCTGCATGGAATGCACCAAAGTGGGTGTCCGTTGCTGTTCCCGCCCGTTCAAACACACAAACTCCCATTCAGGCAGGTACCGCTCGACGCTGTCATACCAATCCGCAAGCTAAACCTGCACATTGAGGATGTGAGGGAAACCTGTTAAAGAGCGCAAAGCTGCTGGATCATCAGCGAGTGCATTCAGCCCCTGGCACAGCACCTCGATTAACTCGTCGAGCGAGGAGAAGGCGTGGACAAGTATTTTTCGCGCAGTTCGTCCCACAGATGTTCCGCCGGGTTGACTTCGGGACTGTAGGGCGGCTGCTCGATTAAACGAATAGTGGAGGGAATGACCAATTCGCTAGAGCTATGCCAGGCCGCTTGATCGACTTGCATCACGATGAAGTACTTCGAGAGGGTCTGGCTCACATGCTCCAAGAACAGATTCATCATGGCCGTGTTGGACTCGGGCAAGATGAGCGAGATCAGCTCTCCAGTCGCAGGAGCCACAGCGGCAAAGACGTAGACCAACTCACGGATCAGTTGAGCGGGCGCATGCGGTCGGATGCCAGCAGGAGCCCAACAGCGATGTGGTCTGCCGATGCGGCAAAGCGCGTGCCTCATCTTGTGCCAGGATCAGCACGGGGCGCTGATCCTCAGCTGGCCGGGTCGCCACTGCCGCTTGAACCTGCGTTGCAAAGTTTTTTTAAACTGCTCTTGCGCTTGGAGGTTCGCCTTGGGATGTCTCGGGCGCGGCATCAGCTTGCGCCAGCCCTGCCGGTTGAGCAGGCGATAGATGGTGCTCTCGTCCACCTGCTGTCCCACACGCGCTTCAAAGGCGCGCCAGATTTCTTCTGTCGTCGCGAGTTCTCCTATCTCTGCACGCTCAAAGAACGGTGCGAGAAACGCTCGCTCTTCTTCCAGACGGAGACTACCCACTGCGTCGGCCTCCCCTGCCTGCTGTCTCCACCGCCACTACCCCCTGCCGGTTGTAGCTGGCAATGACCGCGTGCACGGTCGCTTTCGAGACCCCACAGTGCCGGGCGATGTCCTCTGCCTTACGTGGTTCCACCAGCGCGTTAGAGATGATCAGCCATCGTTGTCGATACAAGGGACGTGGATCGCTGCTCATTCGCTTCTTCACTTCTTCCATCGTCAGATGCGCTGCTGCTCGCGTGATCCTTGCCATGTCATCTCCTTCTCTCTTTGAAACCTTCCCTCCTTTATTCTATCACGGGACGCGGATTGGTATCAGAGGAGGTGTAGCCCTCTCTGCGAAACTGCTTAATGAGGGTCTTGGCCTCCTCGACACCCGGGAAGCACACGAACTTGCCCCGCAGTTTGATGCACCCCTGCTTCCCATGAATACAACATCTCCCTTGCTCGGTACTATAGATGGTATAGCCCCGGTAGAACTCATAGAACAGCGTGTAGATGGTGTCCTGGTTGCCGGTGATCGGGTCGGCCTCGTGCAGGGTCAGTCGCGCGCGCTCGATCTGTTCGTCGGCGTTGCGTGATGGTTCCCGATTGCCAGCGTTAGCATGTGGCATGGCTCTTGCTCCTTTCGGCATGGAGAAACTCCAGCGCGGTGGTCTCACTGGTACGAGCCAGTCGCGCCAACTGCTTGCCAGAGGTGATGCGCTCCCCCTGGGCGACATGCTCGGCGAACACGGCGGCGACGTGGGCAAGGCGTTGCTGGTGCAGAGCGGCCGCAGTCTGCATGAGCGTGCTTTCCTGCTCAGGGGTGAGCGTGGGCGGCTTGTACCGGGAGATGTTCGTCACGCGCGGCTTGCCGCGCTTCTGGGTGATGGTCGCACTCCCCTGGGCCAGCGCCTTGAGGCGCGTGAGGGCAGTTCGCAGCCGCTTCTGCATCGTTCCCGGCTTGACCCCTTGCAGGCGGGCGATCTCGGTGGCGCTGTAGGCGCGTTCATCCTCCTCCGAGAGACCGTAGTGCAGGCGCACGATGGTTTGTTCCTGCGCAGAGAGGTACGAGAGCCACGTCTCCACCTGAGTGCGCAGGGCCGGGTCGCACTCTGGCGCGGCGGCTGTCGGGGTGATGGGCCGAATGGGGAGCTCTTCGGCCTCTTCCATCTCATACCACGCCATCCAGACGTCCAGGCTCTCCGGTTGGAGGTTGTAGAGGGCTTTTTCCGTGCCGTTGGCCCGCGCGCGGGAGAGCGCGTTGTGCGGCACCCGAACAAACTTTTCCTTGTTAAGGGCGCGTTTGAAGGTTGGTGGGCACTCTCGGATGGCGATATGGGTGGCAAGGCCCAGATGTCCCTCAACGAGGCGATTGCGTGCTGCCCGGTCGAGATGAGCGGCGGTCGGAGGCGTCGAGGCAAGCAGGGCGCGTTGTTCTTCCTGCGAGAGGCGCGGCAGGCGGTGCAGGTCGGCATAGAAGTACGCCTGATCTTGAGTTGTGTAGTGAGTCATGACTGCCATTGGTGCCAAATCCCTTTCGTTGTAGATGGGTAAATGGGTTCACCGCTGGCCTGTCTCGCGTGGTATAATACACATAGGACCACGGCCATACGGCTCCGGTTCGACAGGGTCGGGGGTGACTTGCTTGTCGGCGTGGACACCCCTGACATGCACTAAATATACAGTACAGTTATTATCTTCGATCGATGTAATCCTGCAAGTCTTCCCGCTTTATCCTCCACTGCCCACGTATTTTGATTGCTTTCAACTCGCCTTCATCGATCATCCTCCGGACGGTCTGCATTGACACTTTGAGTATCCTTGCCACCTCCTCTATGGTTAGCAGTTCTTCCATACAAGACGCCCTCCTGAGACATGTATTTTCGTAGAGTATACATGCGTACTCAGGGTTAGTCAACGCTATACGATAACGATGCAGAAACCAGCTAATACTTCCATTTGATATGATTATACATGGTTATCCAAAGATATACAATAGTATACAATAGCAATTTTTGGCTATTTGCAATGGTTACGTTCCAAGCATATTAGGCGAATATGGGTATCCGGATTTTATTGTGTTCGCTACTCACCGAAGGTAACATCTGCTACTCAAAAACGCTTCGAGACTTATCAAAGACACCGTGCTAATGAGCCGCTATCCGCAACGATGGCAGAAAAGGTCATAGATATTCTTTCGGGATCTTATGCTATCTGTTATACTTGACACATCGCAAATGTTTGAAGGAGTTAACAGCATGCCATATCTTCCCTTAGGCGACCATGACCAGGCCGAAAATGTACTGGTCGAAGCGAGTCTCGCTGAATACAAGCAGGGTATGTATTTTTTCACGCGGTATCTCACCGAGTTGAACGTCAATCTCTTCATCGTGGAAAGCATCTTCCAGTTTCCTCTGGAGCTACTTTTTGGTGGCGGTCCCGACAATGCCATCTTCTTCGGTCAGGTTGTGCGCAATGCGCTTCAGATGAGTGTGCTCTGCATCACGAAAATGGTGAGTGATGCAGGCGATGGTCTCTACACGTTGAGGCAGTTCAAAAACAAGGTCTTCCTCATGGTCAAGCCCGAATATCAGCAGGCTTTTCGCGAACGATTGAAAGTCGCATGGGATGAATCCTCTGTCCAGGACTTGCTTAAGCGCGCCAGAAACTTGCGCAATACTCGCATTGCCCATTTTCATCAGTCATTCGTTCAGGAGAGTTTCGATCCGATCATGAAACAGGAAGATTTGCTCTTCTCTGAGGTCAAAGCTCTCTGCGATAAGCTCAATGTGATGGTCCAGACCCTTGCTTTTGGCATTCACCATAGTATGCTTCCCCCCAGTTATTGGGCTGGTCATGCCGATATTGACTATATGCTTGATCGGCTCGCACAAACCAGCGATTGGGTGAACATGGCTGAACGGAACCCCGCCTTTTGGCAGCAGGGCCAGCAAATCCTCACCGAGGAACAGTCCAGAGTGATTCACTTCTATCGAAGGAAATTTGGCCTTGAAAAGTCTGATCTTGATTGATGGCCGAGAAAGGATCAGTTTGTTCTTCTCCATTAAATATTGGAGATGTCATCTTCCAAAAAAGTCGTTTTCCTGTAGCGATACACCATTGCTCACATCTCTTGGTCAGTGACGTTTGTCACAATTAGCAAGCAGCAAACACAATAAATTCCGAATACCTAATTTTTTCTCTCCCACCCCCCGCCCTGCTTGATGAGTGCTATTCTTGACACACGAATATGCGCGTGTTAGCATGACGTTGGGTCAACAGATGGTTTTTACCGCCTGGAGAGGCGTTTTTTATTTCTTCTATACGTAAAACGAAGTATAAGGAGCAAACGTTCTGTGAAAATCCACGAATATCAGGCCAAAGATATTCTGGCGCGCTATGGCATTCCGATTCAGGCGGGGAGAGTAGCGTATACGCCAGATGAGGCCGAGGCAATTGCCCGCGAACTGGGAGGGCCGGTCGTTATCAAAGCGCAGGTGTATGTTGGTGGACGCGGCAAGGCAGGCGGCATCCAGTTTGGTGATACCCCTGAGCAGGCCCGCGCAGCCGCAGCTAAAGTGCTGGGCATGGATATCAAGGGGCTGACGGTCGAAAAAGTGCTGGTCGTCTCCAAGCTGGAGATTAAAGAGGAATATTATCTTGGTATCATCCTTGACCGCAAATCGCAGTCCCCGGTAGTGATGGTTTCAAAGGCCGGGGGTATCGACATTGAAGAAGTGGCCGCAACTACCCCCGAAAAGATCATCCGACAGCCAATCGATATGCGCTGGGGTTTGCGTCCTTTTGAGGCACGCGATATCCTGGCAAGCGCCGGGCTGCCGCACAACGTCATTGCCAAAGGTGGAGCTATTTTGACCGCGCTCGCGAAAGCTTTCATTGAGAGCGATGCCAGCCTGGCGGAGATCAACCCGCTCGCGCTGACGGCAGATGGGCAGGTACAGGCCGCCGACGCCAAGATTTTGATCGATGATAATGGGCTATTCCGGCAGAAGGAATACGCGAAGTGGGCGGAATCGGAGGAGTCCAACCCGTTGGAGTTTGAGGCGAAGCAGGCGGGGCTGACGTATGTCAAGCTGGATGGCGACGTTGGGATAATCGGCAACGGCGCGGGGCTGGTGATGACTACGCTCGATATGGTGGCGCGCGTGGGCGGCAAACCTGCCAACTTCCTCGATATTGGCGGAGGCGCGAAGGCCGAAACCATGTACAAGGCTCTCACTTTTGTGGCGCGCGATCCGCAGGTCAAAGGCATCCTGGTGAATATCTTCGGCGGTATCACACGCGGCGAAGAGGTGGCAAAGGGCGTGATTATGGCCCAGGCCGAGCTGCCCAAGGGCATGCCCATCGTGGTGCGCCTCTCTGGAACAGGCTCAGAAGAGGGGAAGGCCATGCTGAAAGATGCCGGACTGGACTGGGGCCGGGATATGCGCGAGGCGGCTCAGAAGATTGTTGCTGCGATAGATGCCAGAGAATAGAGGAATAAGTTATGAGTATTTTGCTGGATAATACCACGCAGGTGATCGTGCAGGGTATCACCGGGCGCGAGGGACAATTTCACACTCGCAATATGAAGGCGGCTGGCACGAACCTGGTGGGCGGCGTCACCCCAGGCAAAGGCGGAGAGAATGTCGAAGGGCTGCCCGTCTTTGATACGGTCAATGAAGCAAGGGCCGCTACCGGCGCGACGGCCTCGTGCATTTTCGTTCCACCTGCGGGCGCGGCTGATGCGATCATGGAAGCTGCAAGCGCTGGCATCGAATTGATTGTGTGTATTACAGAGGGTATTCCGGTGATTGATATGACGCGCGCCATGCTGGTTGTGCGCGAACACGGGGCGCGCCTGATCGGTCCCAACTGTCCCGGCATGTGTACCCCCGGCCATGGCAAGATCGGCATCATCCCTTATTCGATCTTCACGCCTGGCCCGGTTGGCTTCATCTCACGCTCCGGGACACTTACCTACGAAGTGGTGGCTCTGCTGACCGAGGCGGGGATTGGGCAATCTACCTGCATCGGCATCGGCGGCGACCCGATTATCGGCTCGACCTTCGCGGATTATCTGAAGTTGTTCGAGGCCGATCCGCAGACAAAGGCCGTCGTGATGTGCGGAGAAATCGGTGGAAGCGACGAAGAGGATGCCGCAGAGTTCATCAAGACGATGAGCAAGCCGGTGGTGGCATTTGTCTCAGGGCGTACAGCTCCTCCGGGAAAACGTATGGGGCACGCGGGGGCCATCATCTCCGGCAACACCGGTACGGCGCAGGGAAAGGTAGCGGCGCTGCAGGCAGCGAAGGTGCCGGTGGCCGATACCATTTTCGACATTCCAGGTCTGGTAAAAGAGGCATTGGCGCGCGTATCATAAGTATATACGAGGAATTTTGTCTTGGAGGGGCGCAAAGGGTTGCGCCCCTCTATATTGGATGGTCTAGCCTGAAGGCATTATTATGACAACTGCCCTGATCTATGATCCTATCTTTTTGGAACACATTACGCCTGCCAACCATCCCGAACAGCCGCAGCGTTTGCAGGTGGCGATGGATGTGCTGCAAGCCTTGAACTGGCTGGAGCGTGACGGTTTGGTGCAACTTGCGCCGCGGGCTGCTAGCGAGGATGAGCTGGCGGCGGTGCATGAGCGAGAATATATTCGCAAGGTAGAGGCTGCAGCGCGTAAAGTCGCTGAAGACTCGGCCAAAGGCGGGCGCAAAACACGCTTTTTCGCGACCGACACCTACGTTTCTGCGAAGTCTTACGAGGCGGCTATTCGGGCGGCGGGGGCGCCTCTGACGGCCATCGATGCGATCATGAAAGGCGAGATCGACAATGCCTATTGCCTGGTTCGCCCGCCGGGTCATCACGCGGTCGCGGAATCGGCGATGGGCTTCTGCCTCTTCAATAACGTAGCAGTCGCGGCGCGCTACGCTCTTGATCGCTATGGACTCGAACGAGTGATGATCATCGACTTTGATGTGCATCATGGCAATGGCACGCAGGAAATGTTCTATAGTGACCCACGCGTCCTCTATTTCTCCACGCACCAGGCTCCATTTTATCCAGGCACGGGGCTGGCAGAAGAACGTGGGGAAGGACCGGGAGAAGGAACTACTATCAATGTTCCACTGCCCGCCACTACGGGATATGAGACGTTAGAGCCGGTCTTTCGACAGGTCATGGCACCTGCGGCGGATCGCTTTGACCCGCAACTTATGCTGGTCTCCGCGGGCTTTGACGCTCACTGGGATGACCCGTTGGGTGGATTTAATCTCTCAACGGCGGGATTTTGTAAGCTGATGGGTATTATTATTGAAGAGGCCCAGTTTCTGTGCAATGGGCGGCTGGTGCTTGTCCAGGAGGGTGGCTATAGCCTGGATGCGATGGCGTCTTGCGTGGCAACGTGCATCAATCTGCTGCTCGGCGATGATGCCGCCGTGGATAGCCTGGGGCAGGCTCCGCATATGCCTTATCGCCTGAACAGCGATGTGTTGATCGCGGAACTGCGCCGCATTCACCATTTGACGGGGTATCGCATGCGCAATGCGCCGAAACCTGATATTGAACGGCTGCGGCGTGAGATTAAGGGGCCAGATGCCTGACACTCTCCCGCCTCCGGCGGGAGGTCCTTGTCCCTACTCCAACGCTTCCAGCCTGCCTCGTCGGTAGACCAGCTCTAGTCGGTTCGGAGCAAGACTTTCGGGCAGACGCGCTCGGGCGCGGGGGATGCCCACGCTTCGGGGCAAGACCTGCCCCTCATTCGCACGTTGTTGTAACACCTCTACCGCTGCCGACAGGCGCAGGTCCGCACCCTCCCATTCTTCATGGGCAATAGAGGGAATCGTGTTTGCCGGTTCAAGATAAGCCGCTAGCCATGCCGAGTACAGGTCACGCTGCACCGGGCCGACCCCGCAGGCGCAGTGATGCCAGCGTTGCCAGAGCGGCTTTTTGACATATGTATTACAACCGTGACAGTACTGCGACAGCTTGGTGGCGTGCGTGGAAAACTCGATCAGGGTGCCGCCGGTACTTGCAACCGTGCGTTTCAGATGGTCTATGAGCATCCCTGGGGCGCGCAGTCCTACGCTTTTCCCAAACTGTTTCTGCCAGGTTTTGTACGAAATCTTCTCAAGATGAATAGTATTACCCACACGGACGATCTCATGGGCAAGTCGTCCATGCAGGCTCTTGCGATGGGCCGCAAGTTTGCGCTGCTGATACGCTAGTCGCCGCCTCGTGGCAAGATAACCCTTGCTATTCTTCCAGACAAGGCGCTTCCTACCGCGCTTCTTAGGACGGCCTTTTGCGTCGTAGTTCCCTGGATTGTTGGCACGACGCTGGCGGTCTAACTTGCGTTCTAACCGCCGCCTCTTGCGCGCGTCGGGCTTGAGTTCCTCACACAAGGGAACGAGCCTTGTCTCACCCTCACGTGGCACAATGGCAATAGTCGAGGGACCAAGATCGAGTCCGATCACACCTTTACCTACTATATGCTTCCGCTTCAGGTAGGATTTGCCCTCTAATACGAGTTGGGCAAAATAACGATAGCCCTCTACGTCTGCCCCTTGCGCCCGTGGACTCGATGCTTTGCGGCGAATAAGCCGCACGTACTTGATACGATGGGTAAGCCCATGTTTCACGACGGGGTCATTCCAATCAATCAATGCCGGAATGCGGTCCTTCTTGCCCCACAGCAGCCATCCCCTGCTACCCTCTTCTGGCGCTTGCAGTATGAAACGTAAACCCGACTCATTATATTTGTTCTCGACACTATCCAGACCACGCCCTTTGCTCCTGAAACGAACCTTTCTCGCGAGGCCAAGACACACCCGATTGGCGGCATGATAGGCACGGGTTGCCAGCGTTTGTGCCATCGCTGCATCGATATGGTCAGCAATCCAGGCACAGTTGGCCTCTTTGGCAAAGGCGTGCAGAGCATACTCGGAGAAGCCGTACGTCTGTCGCAACCGTGAGAACGCCTCTTTGCGCTCTTGCTTGTGCGCCTGTGGAATAGCGCGTGCCTCCTGCCATGCTGCGTCAGCCCACATCTGCCGCAGCCGCTTCATCGCTTCACCCAGCAAAGCATTGTAGAGACAGCGCGCCGCTTCAAAGTGCGTGCGGAGACGCTTGGCCTGCCCCGAGTCGACACAGAGGGGCAATTCCAACAAAAAGGTCGGGGTCTTGCTTTTCTTCACCAAACGTCTCCTTGTTTTGTCTCTAATACTTCTTCCTCGCGAAAAGGGAAAATGTGGTAGTTTCCCCTCCCACTCCGTCTCTCAGGATACTGGCTGCATGGGCCGCGACGACAGAGCAGTTCCTTGCTGCTTACTGCTGTTCAAACACACAAACTCCCATTCTGGCAGGTACCGCTCCACGCTGTCATAAGAGGTGTAGCCGTTTGCGCGGAAACGCTTGATGAGCGTCTTCGCGTCTTCAATATCGAGGAAGCAGATGAACTGGCCTCGCAGTCGTAGACACCCCTGCTTAGCATGTATGCAGCATCGCCCCTCGGGGGTGCTATAGATCGTGTAGCCCCGGTAGAACTCGTAGAACAGCGTATACAGAGTGTTCTCGTTGCCGGTGATCGGGTCGGTGTCGTGCAGCGTCAGCCGCGCTTGCACGCTCGATTCGACAGGTTGCATAGTGGGGGAAGATGCGTGCCCGCGCTTGCGCTTCTTTGGTTGGTAGTAGGAACTGCCGCGCTTAGCGTGTGCTGCATGGCTGGCCTCATTTCGCGCCTTGAGGAAGTCGATTGCGGTCTTCTTCATCACCCCTGCCTCTTTTGCGAGGAGCGGACTCATTACTCGCAATCCCCGCGCTTCCAGTCGCGTGCAGGCTTGCTCAAGCTTCTGCTGGCGGTGTCGTGCCCTGGCTTCTTTGGGGGTCTCGCTGCGGTGCAGGCGCAGGAACATGAGTGCGTGTCCGACGCTGATGCCTGTCATCTGAGCAAGCAGGCGTCCTGTCGCCATCACCCCTTGCGCTTCGAGATCGTGGCAGACACGCAGCATGGCGGCTTCCTGCTCCGGCGTGATGGTGTACCGGTTATGGGCGTCGGGGTAGAGAATACACGGCTTGCCGTTCTGCTTGCCGATGGTAGCCTTGCCAGCGACCAATGCCTTGAGGCGTGTGATGGCGTCTCGTTCCGTCGTTAGAACAAGTCTGCGGTCAAGGCCCAATGCACAGGCAATCTCGGCTGTGGTGTGCCGGTGTTCGTTGTCGTCGGAGAGGCCGTAGCGTAAGCGAAAGATGGCCTGGGCGCGCGGGGAGAGATACGAGAGCAGCGCTTCTACCTGGGCGCGTTGCTGTGGATCGCGTGGGGGTGCAGCCTCTGTGGGCGTGATGGGCGCGGCGCTCGGTTCTTGCAGGTCGTCGGAGTCGAACCATTCCATCTGCCCATCCAGACTGAGCAGATGGTCGAGGGCGTAGACCTGGTCGGTCTCCCCCCGCTCTCGCGCCCGGACACGCGCCTGGTGGTCGATCTTGACCAGGCCGTCATGAGCGATAGCTCCTTTGATCCTGCCGCGCGCCCAGGCGGCAAGGTAGCTGGTCGGGTCGTCAATCTGGGCGAGATCGGTGCGGGTGATGACCTCGACTACGGTCAGGTTGGCCACGCCGATGAGGTCGGGAAGATCGCGCTGGTAGCGTGACTTGGGACAGAGATCAATCGCGAAGTACTTGGCGAGGGGGAGATAGCTCTCGATCAGTTGGTGCTTGATCCGAGTGGTCAGCTGTGGGTCGTTGGCTAGGGGAAGACTGGCGGTGAGGCGTCGGCGTTCCTCCTCCGAGAGGCGAGGAAGGCGTTTCAGATCGGCGTAGTAGTACGCCTGATCATAGCTCGTGTAGTTGGTGATAACTGCCATTGGCGCGGAACCTCTTTCGTTGTAGATGGGTTCACCGCTGGCCTGTCTCGTGCTATAATACACACAGAGCCAAAGCCATACGGCTACGGTTCGACACGGTCGGGGGTGACTTGCTTGGCTGCGTGGACACCCCTGACACGCACTCAAAATGCGTTCTACATGCTGCTGCTGCGAAATCCTCTACACAATACTTAATCCAAGTTGATCGAGGCTTAAGGGTCTTTTCCCTCTCGCCTGCCGTTGTGAGTTGAGCGCATTCAGTATGGCTGTTGCTGTCGTATAAGTGCAGTTTTTCCCGGTCTCTGCATTCCGATACGTCTGCAATGTCACCCTTGCCTCTCGCGCTAAGTCCTCTTGAGATACCTTTGGATCGGTAAGCTCCTCTCTAAACTGTCGTAACGGTGTACTACTGCTACTCATAACTACCATAAAACTCCTAACTCAAATATTAAAAAGCAACCTGTTAGGGTTGTGCTGTGTACATTTTATCATACACAACTGTATTATGGTAGCCAGGTTAGTAAAGTTACCCTGTATGAAAACTATTGTACACAATTGCTTTATGGTCGTCAAGTACCGACATTAAGATTTGCATATCATACTGTGCATATCCATTTTATGGTAGTCAAATTAGTAAAAATTTCCCAACATCCATTGGCCGCGCTGATTGCTTCAGCGTTCAATTCTCTAATCACGCTGATTTATTTAAATGGGCACTGGATAACTGAACAAGAACCAGGGTATCAGTTTTGCTAATGTTCTGTTTTAAGACAGATGTGTAGCTATCTCGTCAAATCTCATTGTGTATTTTCTATTTTAGACAGGTCATCCTTTATTCGTAGCATAAGCATCGTCGCGAATGTGTTATCCTCTTGCGGTGTATTCGAGCTCTGAAACGTAAGTACAGAGCCTAGAATATGTTGGGCTTCGCGTAAAAGAGTAACTTGCATATTTTTATCTTCAATAAATAAGGTTGTCACGTGGTAAGCAAAAGCAATACCCATGTTTGCTACCATCCACTCTTTTGGTTTATTTTGAAGGGTATACACTTCTACTACTGACTGATAAGCATTTATGGCGCTGACTACTAAATCTCTTGTGATGTTTTCTTGTAACAGTTCGAATAGTGATGTTATAGCGTTTCCTAGCTCGAATTGCGTTCGGGCCCAATCATTCAGGCTATTTTCTTTGGTGAAGATTTCTAATGCAGAACGAAAAGCATCAATGGCCGCTTTATTTCTTTCAATAAGGGATGCCTGATCTGAAGGAAATTCTTTATTAAACAGAAAAGTACCTAATAATTGTTTCGCTTTAGCATAGTTATGTGGTTTGTTTTCATGTGAGTAAATTTCAAGCGCAGCTTGTGAAGCGATAAGACCTTCATCCAATAATGGTTGTCTCTCCTGTATATCTGTGACCAGTGCTAGAGATCTTAGTGCAATACCTAAATTGATTTGTAATAAAGCCCAAGTATTAGGATGATCTATCTTATTCAAACTTTTTAGCGCGGTGCGATATGTCTGAATCGCTTGCTCAAGGATCTGAACCCCTTCTTTTCCATTCACAATATCAGCAAGTCTATGGATTGAAATCCCTAAATTCAACTGGGCCGAGTACCAAGCGGCTTGAGTATCCTCTTGAGCATAAACTTCTAGGGCCTTATGAAAAGCCTGAATAGACTCTTCTAAGAGACTGTGTTCCTCTTGCTCGTCTAATAACCTGGCCTTGGAATAGAGCGCTTGCCCCAGATTGTCTTGTGTCTTAGCCCATTCTGAAGGAAAGTTAGCTTTTTTATAGACTTCTAACGCTGCATTATAAGCCTGAAGTGCCTGATTAAGATGTTCGAGCCGTTCCTCTCCATTAATCAATTGAGCTTGATGTTGCAGAATGTTACCTAATTGATACTGAGTTGAGCTCCAATTTATGGGAGTGTATTCTTTAGAAAAAACTGCTAGTGCAGCTCGATAAGCCTCATTTGCTTCTTTTAGGAACTTGTACCGTTCCTCACCTTCTACTAGTGCTGCATTATCCCTTAGCGTTGCACCAAGATTAAACTGTGCTCTGGCCCAATCTTGAGGTGTTCCCTGTTTCGTAAATACAGTTAAAGCAGCACGATGGGCTTGGGCGACTTGCTTCAGTAAATCGCGCCGTTCCTCTTGATTATTTGCCAAATTCGCCTTTCTACTCAATGCAGCTCCTAAGTTAGTTTGAGCGCTTGCCCACGCAAAAGGAAGATGGCCTTGGGCATGTAACGCTACAACTCCACGAAGAAGTTCAAAAGCCATATCAAATAATTGGTTTTGTTTATCTTTTTCTACCAATGATGCTTTGTCGCACAAAGCAAATGCCAGGCTGCTGAGTATTTCTGCGGCCACAATCCCTTCTTGAGGTTCTATTTTTAAAATATCTGCGAAGTTTTGTAGGACATTATCAAGTAGTTTAAGCTTTTCCTCGTCATTTACCAGGCTAGACTTCTGGCGCAGCAAATTACCCAAATTGAATTGTACCATGATCCAACCAGCTGGGGTTTCTTCTTTAGAGAAAACTGTTAGAGCAGCATTGAAAGCATCGATGCCTTTATTTAATAACTTGATTGCTTGTTCTTTTGGTGCTTGTTCGGCCTGGTCTGCGAACATTGTCCCCAAGTTGTTCTGGGTTCCAGCCCAATTAAGGTGCTCATGCTCATCGAAGTAGATTTTCAAAGCTAAAATATAGCACTCTTCGGAAAATTGGTACATTGCCTGTAGAGTATTGAGAGGTTGCCGCCTAGTAGCTAGACCTAAGTAGTTTAGCCCATCTGCATCTTGGTAATGTTGGAAGCACTCTTTAAGATTTATCCAATCGTCTGTTAGCATAGCATGAGGCGTTGGATAATCTATTACTACTTTTTCCAAATAAATCTCAGCAATAGGTTCAAGAATCCGTTCATTGTTGGAGATGGAAATTCTGATAAAATCACTTCTATCAAGGCTTTCATAAGATTTTCTCCAATCCTTAATCTCAAGTCCAAAAACATAGTGAGAAACATTTTTAACTCTTTTTTCCGTATAGGTATGAATTTGAGCGGATTGAAGTAATTTCATTGCTTTTAGAACATTTTGCGCTGAGTTGGCAAGATTTAAATAGCGACTTGTCATTCTCTGCAAGCCAAATATTAGTGAACCTGGTGTTCCGTCAAATTCATCGCTAGAGACCTCTAGACCATCCTGGGTCAATATCTTCGCCAGATTGAGTGCCTCATTAATACTTATGCCTTCGAGATTAACAGGTATAAGTTGCTCTAAAAGAATCCCTAGATATTTTGTGGCTTGAAGCTGATCTTCCCCATCACGGCAAGTTGCGATGACAATTATACTGGCTCCCTCTTCCATAAAATGTCGTGGAAGATCATTGATGGTCAGTGACTCATTAGGATTTGCATATTCATGTAGATCGTCAAGCCAGACAATAATCTGCTTTCCTCGTTGAGCAGAAAAGTCAAATGGAGCTTGAGCTTTATGTGGCCAGCGAACTAGTATCCAATTAGCTAGCTCTGCTTGCATCGCTTCCCATGCTAGTCGAGTCTTGCCTTGACCAGGTTTACCAAAGATACAAATTCCAAGAGCATTATTTTGATAGTTTTGAGTGCACATAGCTTTTAGAATATTGAGCACAAATGTATCTGCATTACGTGAAATATAAGCTTTCTGGATATAGCGAAAAAGCTTAAAGTCTCTGGGATTGAGTTGATTAACTTGCTTGAGGTTGTATTCTTTTTGGGAATGAACTGATCGAAAACTTTGACGATACATATGCGCCAAGAATGAACCAACAATAATAATGATTAATGCTATTATTAGGAAGACGGTAAAAATTGAATAAGTCTTGATAAGTTGGACAATAGGAAGACTATTTATATTAGCGAACTCAAAATGTCCTTTTGTGAGATATTCATAAGCGGCATTCCCTATTATACCGGCGACTACTCCTCCTATGATAAGGATACGCCAAATTGATTCAATGCCATGCCAGATAAAGTCAAGACATCCTATAAGTTGCCATTTGATAGTTTCCATAGTGGCTTTGAAAGGCTTCTTGCGCATTTTGCCAGGAGGCGTGTGCAGGTATTGCATAACAGTTATTTGTACCTTTATGAAAAAGGAAAAGTGGAGAGTATGATTTATTGACATCATACGTAACATGTCAATAGTCCATAAATCGGATGCACGTCATTCCTCTACGGAGAATTTTGATGATGTTCGAGAAACTTCCACGGAAAGTGATCACTGTTAAATGTATTAGCTTCGCTCGGTGATCGCAAGCAACAAAATACCCTGGTTCATTCACTGGCTAAAATGTGAACCAGGGTATTAGCTTAGGTATCATTCTGTTTGATTAGTAGGGTTCGATGGAGAAATTCGGCATCACTTGTCTCCTCGTATTCGCAACTGTTCGCTCCACGCTCACATCGTGTAACCGATTCTTGCTGAAAGTCGTGGATTAAGTTAGTCTATATAAGCTTAAATGGCTTCCTTTCACGCCATCTGGGGGAATCACTCCATTCCTCTCGCTGTAAAGCACGTGCGATTTCCTGATATAATGGGAATAGCCCATCGAGGGGAAAAGGAGATCAATGCGTAGATTTTTCTTTGGAGAGCGAATGCCTTCTTCCGAACAGGTGCGCCTGTTGACCATTGACGATATTGCCTTTGTAAAGCGCTTGCTGAGCGCCTCTGAATATATCTATCAACGGTTCACTTTTGACGAACTGCCGATGCTGCTGAAACACTATCCGGCGGTAGGGATGTTTCGTGGCAACTCTCTCCAAAGTTTTTTGCTGGCGCAAACGGTGAACGCACCCTCGGCCTGGATAGGTGGCTTTGGGGTGAATTGGTCGGAGAGCCGTTCCTATATACCCATGCTGGATACGCTGCTTGAACACCTGGTTCCCCACCTGGTGAAAAGAGGCGTGCGGCATCTTTATTACTCCGGCAACGATCTACAGAATGACTGGCTGCGTGAGGTTCTCTTATTGCGAGACTTCAAGCCACATCGCTTGCTCTACGCTTATGATAAATTCGATTTTCGTATCCCCTCGACCGGCAATCAGAACGTTAAGATTCGCCCCGTTGAAAGACGTGATATGCCCGCGCTGCTCGCTATTGAGGAAGCCTGTTTCGAGGATTTCTGGCGCTATGACGCGGTCTCTTTCGAGGATATTGCCGCGACCCATCCTTACTTTGTGGTGGCAGAACAAGCGGGAAAGGTGGTTGGCTATCAATTCAATGCGCTGGATAGCGAATTTGGTTACCTGGTGCGCATCGCGGTGCATCCTTCGGCAAGCGGCCAGGGGATTGGTGTGCGTTTGATGAGCGAGGCTATCGAGTTTTTCAAACAGGCCAAAGTGCTGCGAATTATGCTCAACACGCAGGACGATAATGCGCATGCCCACCGGCTTTATGAATGGTTCGGGTTTGTGCGTATTGAGCAGATCGGGTTTGTTTTGAGAAAACAGCTATAGTTAAATCCAGCCTACCAGGCACCAGACATCGAGGGGCTCGGTCTTATTCTTCACCGTGAGTGGGGGAAGCTTCGTCACACGAACGTGTTGACGCACGCGCGTGAAGGTCGAGTGGTTTAGCAGGATATTATTATCAGAGGCGTTTGATTCCAAACGCGCTGAGACGTTGACGACATCTCCGATAGCTGTATAATTCTGCATTCTCTCCCTGGAGCCGATATTCCCGACCATGGCCTCGCCAGTATTGACGCCAAAGCCAAAGGCGACGGGGATATCCTGGGGCTGTGTACGCTGGTGTTCCAGGACGGCAAGGCGTATCTTCCAGGCGGCACGTACCGCCCGCAAGGCGTGGTCTTCCTGTGACAAAGGCGCGTTGAAAATGGCCATGAGCGCATCACCCCAGAATCCAGTCACCGTGCCTTCTTCGTCCCAGATGGCCTTGACCATGATCTCCAGATAGGTATTGAGCAGGTTCATCACTTCCTTGGAAGGCATATTTTCACTCAGCCGGGTAAAGCCACGCACATCGGCGGAAATGACCGAAATTTCCCTTGTTTCGCCACCCAGGTTCAGGGCATTGGGATTTTCTATGAGCTGCTGCACAACGTTGGGATGGACGTAGCGGCCAAAGATGCGGCGAATATCCTTGACTTTGGCCTCGGCGCGCTTGAGTTCGGTGCGGTCATCTATGACGAGGGCCATGCCTATCGGGGTATTCTGGGCATCTCGCAGGGAAGAGACATAGAGTGACAGGTTCACTGGTCCACGCCCAGGTATCTCGCAATCGACCGAGCCGGGTACAATTGTGCCGTGATCGTGTTGCATATGGGCATTTTGCAGGAGTTCAACCAGGCCAACCTGGGATAAGCCGCGAAAGACATCGCGATAGTGCCTGCCGATGGCCGAGATCGGATTGACGCGCAGGATATTGCCAGCCGCGTCGTTAAATTTGGTTATAATGCCCGATGGATCGGTGGTGACCACGCCGTTAGCAATAGAGGTGAAGATGTTATCCATGTATTGCTTGTCTTCTTCGACTGTGCGCAGGGCCTTGCTGAGATCTGCGAACAGGCGAGCGTTATCGATAGCAATAGCCGCTTGATGGCAGAAAGCCACGAGCAGGTCGCGGTGTTTGGGGCCAAACAGATTGGCGTTGATACGGCTATCTACATAGACCGCTCCGATACAGTTCTCGCGTACTATCAGAGGTGCGCAAATGATGGAGCGAATGCCATAGGCGACAATGCTCTCCTGCGCCTTCATCTCAACCTGTGCATCATCGGTCAAGAGCGGCTCACGTGTGCTTACTACGCGCTTGACGGTACCGATGCTGAATTTGAACTCATCGCGGTCAATGGTGCGGGCAAGTTTATCGCGCGCGATTTCAAAAGTCAGCTCTTTCGTCACTGGATGAACCAGTACCAGAAAGCCGCGTTCCGCATTGACGACGCGAATGACCTCATCCATCACCAGGCGCAGCACTTTATCAAATTCCAGGGTCGAGTTGAGGATACGGGCGATTTCGTACAGGGTTTCCAGTTCGCTGCGCTGCCGTTTCAAATTGTCAATGCTTGTGTTGAGGGCTTCCCGTTCGCGCTCGAAACTGCTAACAGCAGAAGCTGACGGGGGAGAGAATTGTGATGTTGGAGGGCGCGGGAAAGCTTGCGAAGGCTGCTCAAGCTGTTCTTGCAAGGTGAGTAACACACGCTGCGCGCCCTGGTTCAGCCTGCCCAATTCAAGGTCGGCAGTGCGTGATATGCGCAATGAATCGCTTAATAAACGGACGCGGGGATCGCCCGATTCTCCTGCATAGGTTCCTTCGACGGCCACCTCTAGCTTGCGTGTATGCTCGTGCAACAGACGCGAAATGCGCATCAGCGCCTCGCCGAGCGAGCGTAAGTCACTGTTGGCTTTCCATGCCGGATCAGGGGTATTGGCAGATACGGTCACACTATCCCTCCATACATACATAATTGGACGCTTCCGACAACCAATTTAGACGAATAATTTCCACACGGCAATGTGTTCAACAAGTGTGTCAGAGTTGTTTGCATTCTTTTCAAGATAAATAGCATAGAGAAACTAAGTTGCTGATCTATTATAACACACCTGGAATGGTTAATATCCCAGCAATGCCTGCAACTCCTTCTCACTTTGCTTGCTGAGCGGGATCATGGTTTCCTGCTGGTCATTGAGTTGCAGCGTATAGCTGTTGCGTGTGTATTGTATTACGGCTTTACAGGTATGAACACAATGACAAACACCTCTTGACATGGCGTCCATCGGCTCACAGAGCCAGTTGAGTGAATATAAGCTCATCAGTTCTATGTAATAGTTAGACCACAAGGAATTGATGAGCTATTTTCATGCCTTGCGATTTGAGTATCAGTATTATACCCTATCACAGAAAAAGAGGAAATAGAGTATCTTTTTCTGCTGTTTTACGCCTTGTTATCCTTGACTATGTCGTAACCTGTATGGTATTGTTGTATAAAACGTAGGGAGTATATTCGTATGTCGCAAGAGCCACAGTATTATACTGTTGAGGAAGCAGCACGTATTTTAGGGGTCGATGAAGAAACGGTTCGACGCTGGTGCAGGCAAAACAAAATCCCAGGAGTCAGACGTTTTGGTCGCGAGTATCGAATACCACGAGCTTCAATTGACCCTCAAAATCCGCCTCAAGAAGAAGAGAAAAGATAGCTCTTGCATAGCACAAGAAAGGAGTAGTGCCTATGCGCCAAGAAACGCTTGAGTGAAACCCAAGCGTTCCCCGTAAACCTTTTTTTCCGCATGTTGCGAACTGCCAGCCTCGCAAGCAACAGCAGTTCAAAACATAAAATTGACCGTCCCTTGTAGTGCTGTTTGTTAGACAGAGGCAGCAGAGCGGCTTATTATGCCGTTTTTGCTGCCAGGACAGGCTAAAGGTCTAGTTTCAGTATACGCTGTACTGGCTGTGCCTGTCAATTGAAAAGGAGAGACATGCAAGGCAGCACACCGTTTCACTTCCCACTGACGGAGTACCCGCTCCTATCACCATTGGTGACAGATACCGCAAGACCTGTACAGACCATACCCGTTTACTATTTCCATTCCTTAGAACAGCCTTTTTGCCATGACACGGCCTGTCAATGCCACTCAAGACAGCAGGAAGTAAAGCGGCTGTTAGGAAATATCCTTGAGGGAAATTTAACGCTGAGAGAAGCGGCCAACCTCATTGATATTGATGAAGAGGGAAGAGAGGTATAGTCATGCCACAATATGAACCGCCTTTTCCACCTACAACACGGCGACGAACCGCAACCGCAGAAGATATTCAAGCCCGACAGACGCAGGATAACCCCTACCCACAAGCCAGCCCACACAGAGTGGGACATACCCCAGGCTTACACGGCGAAGACGCGCCGTATCTGTCCCAACAGATCATCCGGCCAGGAAAACGCCGAACGGTTGAGGAAGTTGAACTAGACTATCCAGACGACCCGCCCAGGCGCAGAACAACGGTTGTTGTTCGTACGCCAGCAAAGCCAACTAGACGACTAGAACGAACTCGCTTTCACTGGTTCGTGTTTGTGGGACTCGGCTTGTTTATCATGATACTTGGCTGGTTGTCTTTTTCCGCGCTTTCAGGCTGGTGGAGTGTTCAGGTAGACGACTGGCATTATGGACGACCACGCACCTACCAGACCGACGCGGTAGTTGGTCACAATGGAGACTCTACAGAGCATCCAAGCCACTTTGTAGCCATTATGTGGGATTTCCGCCCGTCTCTCTTAGAAACCTCAAAGGAATCGAGCAGAAAACCGCACATAATGCAAGTTA
>WNGP01001793.1_pt1 | contig 21853 bp, 14 predicted proteins | sample 5407671 | NCBI WGS metagenome assembly WNGP01 (sample SAMN13153381, study PRJNA577476) | soil metagenome | isolation source: 40 cm soil or saprolite under Garry oak tree replicate 2 | place: USA:California | collected 2016-06-15
CGCTGAACTTCTACGCCGGGGCACGGAAGAAGACTATCCGGTAATCGCGGTATTCGCCCACGCCTCAGTGGGCCCGAGGTGCTTCGGCTCGCTGCCGCATCCGCTCGTGAATTTCAAGGGGAGGTCAAGGGCTTCCGCGCATAGTCACGTGGCATAGATTGCTCCGGATGCGCCTTTCCACATGCCGGTCATCGAGCCCATCACGTGCCCCTACGCTGTGCGCGCCGGCAACGAAATCGAGCTGAGCAGGATAAACTAAGCTCTTTCATCGGACTCTTCAAGACTCCTCGCCTGTCAATAATGGTGGTTCAATCCCACGATAGTTTCTGGCGCCGATCCGCAGATAAGGCAATGCTCTTAGAGCAGATCTCCGTGCACCTCTCTGCCGGAAGAAATATAGAGCGGGAAAATACGGCTGCAGTTGCAACTCCCGAGAAGTCGCCTTCTCGGATGTATGGTCCGCCGCAGAGTTGCGGAGTTGACCTATTGGCTGCCACTTGCCCGGGCGGCGCTGACAGAAACATTCACTTTCGCGTTTGACCAGCAGCACTGAAACCCACCACCGCCTTGTCCCGTGGAATCAAAAGCCTGGATGCTGAGAACATACTGACCAGGCTCGCGGAATGTCGCTGTCGTCGTGGCTTTGCCGTAAAAAACCGTCCCCGGCGGCGGAGATTTTAGCTCGCCTAGTTTCTCCACTTTAGGCATCTCCTCTTCAAACTGCACGGCGCCTCCGTTTGGTCCGCGGAATAGCGTCCAATGGACGGTCACAGGTTGGCGTTCACGCGGCTCAGGTCGGCCGACTCCACCGGCTGGCGGAGTTGACGGTAATGCAGGAGATTTGGCGTCGTCCGCCACCCAAACCGTGAGTGGGAATGGCGTACCGGCTGTCGCCGTAATCGATTCCGACTGACCAGTGGGGCCATTCACGAAAGGACCATCCTCACTGAATCCGATGTACGCTGGAGCATCGCCGGTCGCATCGATGAACGGCGCAATTCGCCACAGAGGTGCGATGCTCACGGGGATCAAGGTCGTCACGCTGTTCACCGCCAGTGTCCAGGTGAACGATTTATCTCCGAAGTCCTTGGGCACATTTATCGTGAATAGTCCCCACCCTCGGCCAGGAAGAAAATGCGTGGGCTGACCGTGGTCCGGACCGCCAGGCTCAATATGGTTGTTGGGACCGATCGGAATATCCAGCGACTCCTTGAGATTCCGATTGAAATAGCCGACCAGAATGCTATAGGTGCCATCCGGATTCGGAAACCATCCCTCGAACACGCCCGTAAGGCTGGCGCCGGCATTATGCGTTGGCTCCAAAGGCAACTGCTGGCCCCCGGCCGATTCGCACGTTGCGAGCAGCAGCGCAAACACCGCGCCTGCCCATACCCACCTTCGTATTTGCATTAAAAAATCCTCTCACAAAAAAATAAGGGAGGGATTGCTCTGTGCGGGCAACCTCTCCCTCGCTTACGCGATTACTGTTGTATGGCGTCGAGGACCCCGCTATCGAAGAGGTTCGCCTCCCTCACCATGCCCTTGCTTGTGCTCCGCAGCCCATTCGTTGTAGTCATGGTCGCTCATATAGGTCACGTTCACCCAAGCATGCGCCATCTCGTCAACGGTCCGGTCTCCGTAGCCAACCCACTCGTTCGGATTCGGATTGTTCCGATTTTCGTTCGTGTTGTCGTGCCATGCCTTGATGTGAATCACCGTGCCCTTGGGCAGAACGGGAGCTGCATCATCAGCGTAAATATAATTCGTCATCCAGTTGAAGGTGAAATTGCCCACATAGCTGAGCGTCTGTGTGGTGCCGTCAGGCAAAATCGCGTCCATAGACATCGCCTTGCCGCGGAGATGCATGTGAGGCTGGAAGTTCTCAAGCCGTGCAGGAGCCTTCAACACATGGAAGCCTTCGCTTTCTTCAATTGAATTGGGCGGAATGTCGAGAACCGGCAAACCGTCCGGCCCCCTCCGGCCCGTCCCAAGTAAAGCGAGATACGTCCGGTACTTGGGAGTCTCTCCCTTGGGATAGAGGTAGACAGCCAGCTGTGCGTGACCGCTTACGTCGTGGTCAGTCGAATGCGTGTGGTATTCCCACCGAATCTTAGCGCCCGGCATGAGCAGCTTTCCCGCATCTTGGCGGTAGATGTCATAGTTCTTGCCAACCGCCCATTCCATCAAAAGGCCGCCCGTCCCAGGGAAAACAGCTTCTTTGGCAACCGGTACCTGCGCCGACGGTGCATTCGTTTCGTCTTGATAGAGGCTGGCGAGAATGTGGTGGAACACCTTGCGCGCTTCCGGATTTGATGGCCGCATCTCGACAGCCCGCACCCAGCGGGGCTCGGTCACACTAACGTCAGAGATCGGCCGATCCCACTGGTCCTGATAATTCGCCTTCATCGTGTAGTCCGGCCCATTCAGCACCAAGTCCGGCTGCCGTCCGAAAACCTTCGCGAGTTTCCACCCGTCATCGGCCGGCCAAACTTTCGCCGGAGGCATGTCCAATGGGTCGCCTTGCGGAGCGCCAGCGTCGACCCACTTGACGATCGTGGCGATCTGCTCGTCGCTCAGCGACAGGTCGTTCGCGAAATGCTGGATGCCTACCGTCTTATCGAGGAACCAGGGCGGCATCGAGCGCTGCAACACGCGCATCTTGATGTCTCTCGCCCAGGGACGCGCATCCTGGTAGGTCAGCAATGACATGGGCGCGATCTGCCCGGGCCGGTGGCAGTCCTGGCATTTTTCCTGCAAAATCGGTGCGATATCTTTCGAAAACGTCACAGGGTTGCTCTTCTCCTGTGCGTCTGCGCGCAGTACGCTTGAAATGATCAGACAAGCACTCAGAACCACTGCGCTGACTCCAATATTCCACCACGTGCCGAGCCGAGAATTCATATTGGCCATGACCTGCTCCCTTTTGCTGGCAAAGGAATTCTTCTCAGTCACGAGACATTCGAATCCTACACCGCCTCCTCCAAGGATTCAATAGTCGCAAACAAATGTAAGTATATCTTTCCATACCGTGGCTCCCATCGTCACGGTTGGACGGCGCGCAAGAAAAACTCCACAGCGCTGCGCACGCGCTCGCTCAAACTGTGGGGACGTAGGAGATCGACGGCCCAACGGCGGACGACATCGTTGCAAAGCGCTTGCAGAAATTCCGCGAGATGATCGGCGGGAAAGGCCCGAATAATCTCTCCGCGTTTCTGCCCTTCAAGAAGAAGCTCTTGCAACAACTTGTTTGCGATTTCTCCGGCCTGCCGCACCTCGGGCGAACGCACCGGATCCATCACCCCCGACAGCACCACGGCCCGCCAAAGTGGCTGATCCGACTCCACTTCTTTAGCCAGCACCCGATACCTCTCGTGCAACCGCTCGGCGGTCGAAGCGTTTCTTGAGAGTTCCTCCTCAAGGCGCTCCTTGGCGCAGGCAAACCCGCGCAGGCCAACGTCGTGGAGGACAGCGTCCTTCGTCGGAAAATACCGGAAGAAAGTCGGTTGACTGATCTCCAGAATCTCAACGATATCGTCGATTCGAGTGTTTTCGTATCCCCGCTCGCGGAATAGACGAATCGAAGTATCGATGATCTGCTGTCGCAGACGCGCCTTCTTGCGCTCGCGAAGACCTGTGACCTCCCCGTTCCGCACCCCCGGGGGGGTCCGGACAAGCTGACCAGCTTTTGCCGACGGTTCGTGCCCTCGTCGAGCATTGCGAACAGCTCTGGGGGATGAATTATTGCGAGCCATTACTCATCGTCCTCCTAGGTAGGTCGAGTGCACCCTGCTTTCGGCTTGTACTCACGCGATACCCTACTGTACCACGATAGTCACTCACGCGCGGGAGCCGGAGGGGACCCTGTTATTCGCTTGTGATAGGGCCAACCGCACGACTTTGATTTTGAACCTGAAACCAAGTTCTCCATGGTCATCCTATGGGTATCGTGGGAATCCCGTATTGACGTTGGTAGCTATCATGTGTTAGAGGCTATTCTAATTTTTAGGCCCGACCAGGAAATTCGGAACAACACGAATGTCGCCTTCAAGTGTTAGACGGATTGGGCGAAATGTGTGACAGCCATACGACTGGAAAAAGCCACCGCGCCCGACACCGTCAGTGGCAAGGACTTCCAAGCCAACAGGTGAACGTTTGTCGAGAGTTGAACGGATCGCAGAAGTGACGAAACGAATGAAGCAAAGGGGGGATCATGAGAATGTGGCGCACGTTGAAAGTGCTGGTTCCTTTTTTGATTCTGTTGTTGACGGCTTTGCCCAGCATTGGGCAGGTCAGTTACGACACAGCTACTCTCCAGGGCAGTGTGCTTGATGCGCAGGGCCGCGCCGTTCCTGGGGCCCGGGTGACGATCCGCAATGCTGCCACGGGGCTCACCAAGAGCCAGCAATCGGGCGCGGACGGTACCTATAACTTTCCGCTGCTGCCGGTTGGCACGTATCAGGTGGAGGTCACGGCGGCAGGTTTCAGCAGGGCTGTCGCGAGCAATGTCGTTCTGTCGGTCAGCCAGGCGATTGTGGAGGACATGCACCTCAGGGTAGGTGAGACCACGGCCACGGTGGTGGTTACGAGCGAGTCCCCACTTCTTTCTGTCGAACAGGTGCAGCAGGCTAACGAAATCACCCAGAACCAAGTGGAAGCGCTCCCCAACGTGAACCACACGTTCGATACCTATGTCCTCACCTTGCCCGGCATCACCAACATACAGGCGATACGCAATGCCGGTTCTCAGCGTGCTGGCGCAGCTACTGTCAACGCATTCACGACTTCCGCCGGGAACGGTCGCGGTGGCCAGGTAACCATCGATGGTGGCGAGAACGACTCCGGGCAGGGTATCAGTCGCGCCTATCATCTCCCTGTGGACGCCATTCAGGAATTCCTAGTGAACCGCAACGGCTACAACGCCGAATACGGCTTCAGCTACGACGAAGTGGTCACCATCGTCACGAAGACCGGAACCAACAATTACCATGGCGCGGCCTTCGGCACTTTCCGCGACCAGGCTACGGACGCGCATCAATATTTCCAACCGCTTACTTCCTCCGGCAAAAAGTTTTTTGATCAGGAATTTCACGCGGGTGCCAGCGTCGGCGGGCCTTTGGTGAAGAATAAGCTCTTCTTCTTCCTGGCTTACGAGGGCTATCAGAACGCCTTCGAGACCTCTCGAAATTTCATCAACGCGACCTATTCGCCGACTTTCACACAACTTCCAATAGGTCAACAGAATTACATAAACGCGGTCGCCGCGGATGTTAACCCAGCTGATTGCAGTCCCGCGCCATCATGCGCGGCCCTCGCTGCAGATCTGACGGCAGCGCTGAATCCCTCGAACAGCGCGGTTGTAAGGGCGCTGGTCGGTGCACCCGGGAATTTTCTCGGCCAACCAAGTCAGACCGGTAATTTTACGAATAAGGACACTTGGCACGACGCCGTGGTTCGCTTCGATTGGCAGCCCAACTCGAACGACAGCTTTGTCCTCAGGGGGCTGCTTGAACGCCGAGACAATCCGGGGAACTATGGCAATCTGGAATATTTCCAAAATGCCACCCTTCCTCCAGACGCGTCAAATGTTCTCACGAACCGTGACTACGAATGGGTCGCGACGTGGAATCACATCTTCACCCCCACGCTCTTCAACGCGCTGCGATTCCAAATGATTCCCGAATACGTGGTGAAGACGCAGCCGAATCCCGCCCAGAATGGACCCAGGATTCCGTTCAACGTACTCCCCAGCTACGGGAACTTTGGAGTTAACCTCGGTCCGGGGATAGGAAACCTCCTATCGGAGAGACGCTATCAGATCGAAGACAGCACTTCATGGACGCGCGGCAAGCACAGCTTCAAATTCGGGCTGTCGTTTCGGCCCGCCAAGTACCATCAGAATAACCCTCTTTACTCGACGTCGCAGATCGTATACTTCTCAAACCTTTTCAATCTTTATGGCTTAGGCGGTCCTGACTGCGCCACTGCAGGCCTGAACAATCCGTCTGGCCTTTTGCCGCTCAACACAGCATGCGTCGGTGCCGCTCTTGGGTCTTATACTCCGCCCCTGACCGCCAATGATCTCAGTGCAATTTCCTCGTTCAACAAATCTACGGGCAACGGAACGCTCTTTAACACGGCGAAGTTAAATGCCCTTCAGGCGTTTAGCGGCGTGGTGCCGGATCAGTTCCGTACATCCTTCGGCAGCGGGGACTGGAGCGGTTGGGGCTATTACGGCGGCATATACGCGCAGGATACCTGGAAGGTCACTCCCAGGCTTACCGTCAGTCCTGGCGTGCGCTTTGACGTGAACGCGGAACCCTTTCCAACCGGGGGCATGGACGATAACGTATGCGAAGCAACCTCTCCCACGAGGGCTGCGGTTACGCTTTTACAGACCAACCTCAAGAACGGCCTCACGTGCGTGCAGGGAGGGGGAACCCTACGCTCATTCCAGATCAATCCCACCAGCGGCCATACAAACTATGTCTCTCCGCGGCTCGGTTTGGCCTTTGACCTAACCGGCGACGCGAAGACCGTGCTCCGCGCCAGTGGCGGTGCATATGTGGGCGCTTCGGAATTGCAAGCGATCTTCTATTCCAACATTTACGATCCCAACGGGCAATTCCTAATTCAGGAAGAAGTGACGGCGGGCGATCCCGGGTACTCCAGTTTGATACACGATTCCACTGTGAATGGGCATCTGCCGGTGCTTGCGCCGACTCTGGCGGACTTCAACGCCGCGAACTTGCAGCCCGTGCCGGACGGCCCACACGGCGTCTTCATTACGGCCGCCGATCGCCCCTGCGGCGGAGACAATATCTTCGGCTGCGGCGCCTACCGAAGCACCTACTCCACTCAAGCCAGCATCAGCGTCCAGCGGCAGCTGTGGACCAATATGTCGCTGGAGGTGGGATACGTCTTCCAGCGCACCTTCCACGTCCAGGATCCGCTGGAGAACAACTACCAGCAGGCCGTGTCCGCTCCCGGAGACCCGCCGTTGATCGATCCGTTCAACGGTCCTATGCTTGTCCCCAAAGACGTCAACGTGGAAACAGGCACGCTCTACTGCTCGTGCGGCGATGCCATTTATCATGGGGTGACCACGAGCTTAAAACGGCAGTTCGCCAATCACTTCCAGTTCCAGGCGAACTATACTTGGTCCAGAGCTCTCGACAATGTGCTCGATTTCTCCTCTTTCAATAGCTCCTACTACCCGACGATTTATCCCGCTGGCATCAACGGCCAGGGCCGCGATTGGGGCGTATCGGCGTACAATGTCACCCACAACCTCGTAGCCAACGCTGTGTATATGACTCCATTCAAGGGCGGGTCCGGCGCGAACTGGGCTAACAAGCTCCTGGCAGACTGGACCCTCTCACCAATCGTAACGATGCATTCCGGCATTCCGTTCGAGGTCTTGATTAACCCTCAGCAGGGGCTGGCCTCAGAATGCACCACGGTGGCCGCGTGCGCTGCCGGCACTGCGAACGGCAACGGGCTTGTTCAGGAGGCTCAAAACCAGGCGCGGCCGTTTGCTGCGGGCCGCAATACCGGCTTCGGACCCTGGAACTACCGGTGGGATATGTCCTTCCGGAAGGCCATTCCTCTGGGCGAGCGTTTCAGGCTGGAATTCCTCGCTAACTTTGCGAACCTCCTGAATCGCGTGAACTTCCTGGGCGTGAACGGCGTTTTTCCGGCAGTTACCAACGCAAGCGCGGCCCAGAACGTAAAACTCCTGAACGGCAGCACCGTTAACTTGCTGTCAGGTCCATACAACTTTCGCGGCTACCAGTCCTTCAATCAGGCGGAGCTGTCAGGGACGAAAATCGGAGGTGGTACGCCGTTAGCGAATGGTGCGGATCCGCTTGCGTTTGCTTCGGCGGACGTTCCGCGGCAGGCGCAATTCGAACTGAGACTGAGCTTTTAGCCCCGACGCTCGAACGAAACTTGTTCCTCGCGGGACCCGATCGATTGTGATCGGCGATGGGAGGAGAAGGCATGCATCACAGGAATCGTAACGGAATGAATTACCTGTTCCTGTCGGTGGTTTGGTTCGGGCTGTTGTGCATGACTCTGCGAGTATCCGGCCAGTCCAGCGCCAAAGACGGCGAATGGCCCACCTACGGCGCGGACCTCGCAAGCACTAGGTATCGGCCCCTCGACCAGATCGACGCATCGAACTTCAACAAATTGGAGCTGGCCTGGAGCTTCAAGACCGACAGCCTGGGAACGCGTCCCGAATACAAGCTGGAGGGCACGCCGCTGATGATCAACGGCGTGCTGTACACGACTGCGGGGACGCGGCGTTCGGTGGTGGCGCTGGACGCCGCCACTGGCGAATTGCTCTGGGTACACGGCGAGCACGAGGGTGCCCGCGGCGCCGCTGCGCCCCGTCAGTTGTCGGGCCGCGGCTTGGCCTATTGGTCAGATGGCAAAGAACAGCGCATTCTCTACGTGACTCCGGGTTATCGTCTCGTCGCCCTGGACGCCAAGACCGGCGTGCCCGTGCCCACTTTTGGGAAAAACGGATTGGTGGATCTCAAACAGGGCGTGGTGTATGGAACGGGTCAGCAGATTGATTTGGTGACCGGTGAAATCGGGCTCCATTCCACGCCGATCGTGGTCAAAGACGTGGTGATCGTCGGATCGGCAATGAGAGAAGGCGGAACGCCCAAGACGCACAATAACACCAAGGGACTGGTTCGCGCCTTCAGGGTACGCACCGGCCAGCTTCTTTGGACCTTCAACACCATCCCGAGACCCGGCGAGTTTGGCAACGACACTTGGCTGAACAATTCTTGGGCCATCAACGGCAACACCGGGGTCTGGACGCAGATCTCCGTGGATGAGGATCTGGGCTTGGTTTATTTGCCGGTGGAGGAGCCCACGGGGGATTACTACGGCGGTCACCGCCCCGGAAACAACCTGTTTGGTGAAACTCTGGTCGCCGTTGATCTGAAAACGGGGCAGCGCAAGTGGCATTATCAGTTGGTTCATCACGCGCTGTGGGACTTCGACATCTCCTCGGCACCGATCCTGGCCGATATTAACGTCAACGGCCGTTCCGTCAAGGCTGTGGCGCAACCCACCAAGCAGGGCCTCCTCTATATTTTCGATCGAGTGACCGGCCAGCCCGTCTGGCCGTTCGAGGAGCGCCCGGTGCCGAAAGGCGACGTGCCTGGCGAATGGTATTCGCCCACCCAGCCGTTTCCCACCAAGCCGCCGGCCTACAGCCGCAACGGCATTTCCAGCAGCGATTTGATTGACTTCACGCCCGATCTTCGCGCGCAAGCGGAGCAGGTCGTCTCCAAGTTCAAGATCGGCCCGATTTTCACTCCGCCGGCCCTGAGCAAGCTCCCGGCGCCGCTCGCGACGCTCACCGTGGGAACGGCAGCGGGCGGGACGAACTGGCCGGGCGGCTCGTACGATCCCGAAACGCACATTGTCTATGTGCAGGCTTGCAATGCCTGCCTCTTCCCTTTGGGGCTCGTTCCTCCGCCAAGCAAGGACTTCTCGGACATGGACTACGTCCAAGGCATCGCAGGGCAAGAAGTTCGCATGACCCGCGGACCGGGTGAGAATGCGGGCGCGGATGCGACGCCTCTCCCTGCGGCGCCGGCGGGCGGGGGTCCAGTCCTGGCAGTTCAGGGACTTCCCCTGCTGAAACCGCCATACGGCACCATCTCCGCGATCAATTTGGATAAGGGCGAGATCGTCTGGCAGATCCCGCACGGTGAAACGCCGGACGTGATCCGCAACAGCCCCGTCCTCAAAGGACGCGAAATCCCGCGCACCGGCCAAGTCGGTATTGTCGGCACCCTGGTCACCAAGACGCTAGTCATCTCCGGCGATCCTCAAGTGACCACCACGCCATCCCATCCGCGAGGCGCGATGCTGCGCGCCTACGACAAGACCAGCGGCAAGGAGGTCGGTGCCCTCTATATGCCCGCGCCTCAGAGCGGATCGCCGATGACTTATATGTTGAACGGCAAACAGTACATCGTCGTCGCCGTCAGTGGCGGTCCATCCTCCGGGGAATATCTCGCGTTTCGGCTGCCCGCCAAGGAAGGCCTCGAAAGCAACGCGGCGAGGCCCTGAGTCTCGCCGCCTTAAACAGGATCATCACGTACTCAACGATATCGATCCGAATTTAAAAGAGTTCTTCGGTCGCGGCGGAAAATTGCTGATGTATCACGGTTGGAGCGATCAGCTTATTGCGCCGCTCAACACCGTCAATTACTACGAGAGCGTACGGAAGTCGGTTGGTGCAGCAAAAAGCGCAAATTCGGTGCGCCTTTTTATGTTTCCAGGCATGGCGCCCTGCGGGGGCGGAGAAGGGCCCAATAGGTTCGATTCAACCGGCGCGCTGGCTCAATGGGTGGAGCGCGGCGAAGTACCCGATAGAATGATGGCATCGCACTTCACGAATGGCGTGGTGGACCGGACCCGACCGCTTTGTCCCTACCCCCAGGTGGCCGCCTACAAGGGAGGCGGCAGCACGGATGATGCGGCGACCTTCGTTTGCAAAGCGCCGTAAGGCGTGTAACACAACTGCGGCGTTAGCGCGTTTCGGCGATATAATCGCCCCGATATCAGGGGGACGCAATGCGGACCGCATGCGTTATCGGCTTAATTCCCATTTCCCTTGTTCTTGCTCCCCTGAGTTATACCCAACACGGCGGCGGGCACATGGGCGGCGGGTTCCCTGGCCGAGGTACTTTTTCTTCCGGACATTCTTCAGTTCGGGTTCGTACGGGCGTCGTTCGCCAAAAGTATGCTGGTCGCGCCTATTACCTGCAGGGCGTTGCTAACAGTTGCGTCTTAGGTCCTTACTCATGAACACCGGCTGGTCTGGAAAGTGGAGCGGTGAGGTTAGAAGGATTCTCTTTCTCATACTTATGGTTCCAGCCGCGTATGGGCAGACGCGCGTCCCGGAGCAACCCGCAAACCCTTCCGGGCCGCCCGCCGCAACGGCACGCGCAATCATTGATCAATATTGCGTACCCTGCCACAACCAGAGGCTGAAAACAGCGGGCTTGATGCTGGACAAACTGGATTCCACCGAGGTTCGCAAGGACGCCGAGGTTTGGGAAAAAGTGGTGCGCAAGCTTCGGGCCGGGATGATGCCTCCGTCGGGTTTGCCGCGTCCCACTCCGGCCATCTACGAGGCGCTGATCACATCGATCGAAAACGAACTCGACCGCGACACCGTAACCCGCCTGCCTCCGCCGGGTCTGCACCGCCTCAATCGCACCGAATACGGGAATGCGATTCGTGATCTGCTAGCTCTGGAAATCGATCCAGCGAAGTTTCTGCCGTCGGACGATTCGACGCGCGGGTTTGACAATATCGCAGGTGCCTTATCGTTGTCGCCGGCGCTGCTGGAAGGATTCACGTCGACTGCGGCGAAAATCAGCCGTTGGGCCATTGGCGATGTTACAGAACCGTCATTGTTCACCTACCGCGTGCCGTCGGACACCTCTCAGGACTACCATCTCGAGGGCCTGCCTTTCGGAACGCGCGGCGGATTGATTGTGCAGCATGAGTTCCCAGCTGACGGTGACTACGTCTTCAAGCTATTCCCCATCAACCAGGGCCTCATGGACAACAATCGCGCATTTGGAGAAATAACGGGGGAAAAACTGGAACTCTTGGTGGATGGCGAGAGGGTACACCTCTACGATTGGGATAAGGATCTGGCGCGCGGCTCCGCGGTGCACGCCGGCACAGCCGACGTTCATTTTCATGTCAGCGCAGGCGTGCACGGGGTAGGCGTCACTTTCCTTGCCACTCAGTTAGCGCCGGGTAGCGACCTGAATCAGCACTTTCTCCGGAGCACGATTGAAACAGGTGGTCTGCCTGGATTTAAGTTCTATCCTCATGTAGGCAAGCTTGAGATCCTCGGCCCCTTCAATCCGGCCGGCGCCACGGATTCGCCCAGCCGGCGGAAGATTTTCGTGTGCCATCCCGCCAGTACGACGGAAGAGACCGAGTGCGCGGAGGAGATCGTAAATACGCTGGCCCGCCGCGCCTTCCGCCGGCCAGTGACCGACCAAGATACAGAGTTGCTTATGGGGTTCTACCAGCAGGGTCGCAAGGAGGGGAATTTCGATACCGGGATCGAAAGGGCGCTGCAGCGCATCCTCGCCGACCCAGAATTTGTGTTCCGCAAGGAAGCCGAGCCTCCTGGCGTTCCCGTAGGCGGTACGTGGAGGATCAGTGACCTGGAGCTGGCGTCGCGTCTGTCTTTCTTTCTTTGGAGCAGCATCCCTGATGACGAGCTGATCACGCTGGCAAGCCAAAATAAACTACATGATTCTTTAGTGCTCGATCAACAGGTGCGGCGGATGCTTGCTGATCCGCGTTCGGACCAACTCGTGGTCAACTTCGCCGGGCAGTGGCTGAACTTGCGCGCGTTGCAGTCCTGGGCTCCGACGGCGGCGTTATATCCGGATTTCGACGACAATCTGCGACTGGCGATGCGAAGGGAGACCGAACTGTTCATAGGCAGTATCGTGCATGAGGACCGCAGTGTAATCGATCTGCTCGACGCGAATTATACGTTCGTGAACGAGCGGTTGGCGAAACACTATGGAATGCCAAATATCTACGGGAGCAACTTCCGGCGAGTGGAGCTTTCGCCGCAATTTGATATGCGCCGAGGACTCCTCGGTCAAGCGAGCCTTCAGACCATATCGTCGCAACCCCAGAGGACCTCTCCGGTGGGGCGCGGCAAGACCATCCTGCAGGTTTTCCTCGGTGTAAGCCCTCCCGATCCGCCTCCCAACGTGCCGGCGTTAAAGGAGCAAGCCAGCGCGGTCCACGCCGGCGGCAAGCCGACCATGCGCCAGCAGATGGAGATGCACCGCAAGGTGGAGCCTTGCGCCAGTTGTCACAAGATCATGGACCCAATCGGCTTTTCCATGGAGAACTTTGACGCCATCGGAAAGTGGCGCGTCACGGATGATGGAAGCCCTATCGATGCCTCCGGCGTACTCGTAGACGGCTCCAAACTGAACGGGGTAAAGGGACTGCGGGAAGCGCTTCTGCGCTACTCGCCCCAGTTTGTCCGCGTCATCGTCGAGAAGCTGCTGATTTACGGTTTGGGCCGCGGAACGGATTATTACGATATGCCTTTGATTCGCTCCATCGTGCACGAGGCGGAACCGAGCAACTACCGCTTCTCATCCCTGATCCTCGGCGTGGTAAAAAGCGACGCGTTCCAAATGGATCAAAAGCTTCCGGCCAGTTCCCAGACCCAGGCTGTCTTGAGATCTTCGGGCGGTCCATAATATGGAAAGGAGGAGAAAATGTTTATAACCAAGAAACACCTATCCCGGCGCACCGTCCTCCGCGGAGCCGGAGCCGCGCTGGCGCTGCCACTGCTGGACTCGATGGTGCCGGCGCAGACGCCTCTAGTCAGGACGGCGGCCAATCCAAAGACGCGCTTCACCGGTATCTTTGTTCCGCATGGTGCGGCGCCAGGATGGTGGGTGCCGGAGGCGGGAGGTCCGGGCGAACCGAAGTCGCAGCCGGGCAGCAAGAATTTCAAGTATCCGATGATCTTGGAGCCGCTGGAACCGTTCCGGGATCGCACGTTGATTCTGAGCGGGCTGTGGTCGAAGTCGGCCGAGCCTCCTCCAGGACAGACTGGCGCCGACCATTGGGTCGCGGCGGCCTTTCTGTGCGCCAATAAACCGAAAAAAACCACCGGCGCCGACATCTACGATGGCACAACCATCGATCAGATCATCGCCCAGAAGATCGGCCAGGAGACGCTGTTGCCGTCTCTTCAGCTGGCGCTGGAGGACCCCGGAGCCAACTCGAGCAATTGCGGAGAGGGTTATAGCTGTACTTACTCGAACACCATCTCGTGGGCCGCGCCCACGCAGCCGCTGCCCATGGAGCTGGATCCGCAAGTGGCCTTCGAGCGCTTATTTGGCGCCGGCGGCACGGCGACGGAGCGAGCGGCTCGCAGAGAGCAAGATCGCAGCATCCTGGATTCGGTCACCGAAAGCTTGGCTCGATTCAAGAAGGACCTTGGTCCAAGCGATCGCTCCCGGCTCGATGAGTACGAGACGGACATTCGGGAGCTGGAACGGCGGCTGGAGATCGCCAAAAAGGCCGGTGGCGCCGTATCGACCGAAGGAGTAGTGGTCCCGGCCGGCGTGCCGGAGTCGTTCGACGACCATGTGAAGCTGCATTTTGATCTACAAACGCTGGCCTTCCAGGCCGATATTACACGGGTTTCCACAGTTCTGTATGCTCGCGACTTAACTGCCCGGTCTTATCCGGAGAGCGGCGTCAACGGCGGCTTTCATGGGATGTCGCATCACGCGGAGAATCCCGATACTATCGCGCAGTACGCGAAGATTAATCGGTACCACGTGAAGTGCCTGGCGTATTTCGTCGACAAGCTGAAGAGGGCGCAAGACGGAGACGGCAGCTTGCTGGACCATTCGCTGATTCTATATGGCAGCAACATGGGCGACTCCAATCAACACTTGCATTACGATGTGCCTCACGTGCTGATTGGCGGAGCGTCTGGGCAACTCAAAGGGAATCGTCATTTGGCTTATCCGAGCAAGACCGTTACGACAGGGAATCTTCTGTTGAGCATTCTGGACCTGTACGGGGTTCACCAGGACGGCATCGGCGACAGCACCGGAGCGTTGCCGAATCTTGTGTAACGGCTGACGGAGGAAGATTAAAGAAACATGCGTGTTCGCCTGCCAATCATGGCTTGTTGTGCAGCGCTGTTGATTTATCCGTTGGCATCTGGAGCTGCAAATAGCCCCGTGGCTGACGCCGCCATGAGGGGCGATAAGGCCGCGGTGCGATCTCTGCTCGCTCAACGGTCGGACGTAAACGCTCCCCAGGCCGACGGAGCCACCGCGATCCAGTGGGCTGCGTACAAAGACGACCTGGAGATGGCGGACCTGTTGATCACCGCGGGCGCAAATGTGAACACGCCGAATCACGAAGGCGCCACTCCCCTTTACTTGGCCTGCATCAACGGTAGCGCAACCATGATCGGCAGACTCTTGAAGGCTGGCGCCGATCCGAACGAGCGCGGGCCGCAGGGAGAAACTCCCCTTATGCTCGCTGCCCGAAACGGGAACGTGGACGGGATCCAGGTATTGCTAGATCAGAAAGCGGACGTCAACGCAAAGGATAAGCTCCGCGGAACCACAGCGCTGATGTGGGCGGTCGAGCAGGCGCATCCTGCCGCCGTTCAGCTACTGATCGAGCATGGAGCGGACGTTCTGGCTGCGTCGAACCCAGATACCAGGAACGCCAGGAATAATCTTGCCGACACGGTGACCAAACGATTGAATTCCAGACTAGGCGTTCTAGGCCAAGCCCGAGCGCGCGCAAACAACAAGAGTGCACCGGGAACTTCTCCAGTTCCGGCCGTCGCGGATGCACAAAATCCGCCGGAGCCGCTTGGAGAGGATGCTGAGGCTTTCCTTGCTCCCTCGAAGAAAACGGATGGCGGTGGTTTAACTCCTCTGGTGTACGCAGCCCGCGAAGATTGCCTGGAGTGCGCCAAGATTCTGGTACAGGCGCGCGCCGATGTGAATCAGCGAACCCATTATGGGTGGACTCCCCTGCTCGTGGCGACGCAAAACCGGCACTACAAACTGGCGGCGTATTTGTTGGATAACGGCGCGAATCCGAACATCGCGAATAGCGGCGGCTGGACGCCCCTGTATCTTGCGACTGATAACCGCAATATTGAAAGCGGTGACTATCCGGTGCGCACGCCGGATATGGACCATTTGGACTACATCAAGTTGCTCTTGGCCAAGGGTGCGCAAGTGAACACCCGAATCTGCCGAATGGAATCGACGCCGGCGAAATGCATTGGCGACAGCACCGAGACGCGAAATAATTTCACCATGCAATGGCTGTTCGAAGACGGCGCGACGCCCTTCCTGCGCGCGGCGCAATCCGGCGATGTCACCTTGATGAAGCTGTTGCTGGAACACGGTGCGAATCCAAAAATCTTTACCGCGCATAACGTAACGCCGTTAGCCGTAGCTTCGGGCATCGGATGGGTGGAGGGTGTTACCTTCGAATGGTCGGAGGCCGAGAGCCTGGATGCTGTGAAGATGTGTCTAACTCTGGGTATCGATCCGAACGTGGCCGACGACGAAGGACGCACCGCGTTGCACGGCGCGGCCCACAAAGGAAGGACCGAAGTGATTCAACTCCTAGTGGATCATGGCGCTAAGTTAGACGCGCACGACGGAGGGAGCCGGGACAGCATAAATGGTGCGTTGCTCGGAAAAACATGGATTCCACTGGATTGGGCGCGCGGCCTGGTTCGAGTCGGCGTGCAATCTGCCATCCCACACCCTGAGGCCGAAAGGCTTCTCATCAAATTGATGAACGAGCGGGGTCTTGCCATCCCACCTCCGCCCGCTTCCTCCATTTGCCTAACCAAAGGTTTCAACGGCTGCCAGTAATCCTTCACCTGCTATTTTTGTCGCCTGCGGGTTGGCTGCGCTAAACACAACCGGAACAGTCAACGGCGCGATCAGGAATGCTGCAACGGTTCCGCCGGGCTGGCCAGACGGTACTACAGAATCGTTGGTGCGGAACCGATCCCGGTGTCCCTCAAAACCTAGTGCACTCGGAAAATGAATGAGTTGCAAACGGCTTGTTGCCGGATTTCCGATAAGATTTTGCACGATGATCTCCTGGCTCCGGCACCTCATCGGCTGGTTTATCAGTGTTTTCCGTTCGCGTGAGGATCTCATCCTCGAAAACTTGGCCCTCCGCCAGCAGCTGCTGCCTTTTGCTGTCCTGCGGAATTCGGAAGTCCCGTGAGCTGAAGGAGAAAGCTGGTAGGGGCGGTGGGGGTCGAACCCACGACCAACGGCTTAAAAGGCCGCTGCTCTGCCACTGAGCTACGCCCCTGCGGTTCACACCATATTATACGAAAGAACTTACTGGGCATGGTCGCTTGCACCCGGTTCAGGCCCAGCTTCAATTTCGAAATGATGCGCTACATGCCGACTGGACAAAATCGATGTTGTAGGCGTCAGGACGGTGCTCCAGCTTGTGCAAGAATTGCTCCTAAAGCACTTCTCTTAAACGCGCATCAATGCGACGTTCTGTTGCATTCCACCACTTCCGCCGAGGCTCCCTAGTAGCTTGCCTTGAGATTGAACGCGATCTTTGCACTACGCGTTCATTGCGGAGCTCGGCGCTATTCGATTTTGCCGATGCGGGATTTCCAGAGTTCCCAGGCGCGCGGCACCTGCGCATCGAGCGTCGCGGCAGACTTGGCGGCTTCTTCCGGAGAGAGGAAAGTGACCGTGCCGAGGCGAGCGGCCTCGGACTGCAGGCGCGCGTTTATTTCCGTATAGATGACGCGATAGACGGTTTGGGGGAATGGAACTGCCCACGACGACGCAGCCGTGACCGCGCATCAGGGCCACAGGCTTATCCGCAAGCACCTTCGGTGCCGCTGGCGATGACAACTCCGGGAGTGTCGCAATGTTGTGCAAACTGACTAAACGCGGGAGGCGAGCTCGGACTTCACGATTCCGCCGTCAACCACCGACTTTTCGGGGTTAATCAGAAATATCCACATCAGCGCACCCAGGAGCATCACTCCCGCGCTCACCAGGAATGGCGCGACCCACAAACCGCGGTTGAACAGACTTCCATACACGACGGCGGTGGAGGCTCCGCCAAGTGCGCCGACCATGTTCATCACGCCCGTAACCGGAATTACGAACGCACCTGCAAGAATAAAGCCGGGAGCGGCAACGACGCGGCGCGCCAACTTGGCCTTGCCCGTGGTCTTGAAGATCAGATCGGAGAGCGAGCCGCCGACTAAGTCTCCGGCCATCCCGGCAAACAGAGGAACGGATCCCCAAATGCCCAGCGAGCGAATGGACATGTGGAGATGCTCGCGCAGATAGGTGGGATACCAGGTGAGGTAGAAGTTCGTTCCAAAGAAGAAGCAGAAATAGCCGAGGGAGATGAACCACATATTGGGCGAGAGGAGGATTCGTTTCCAGGGAGTCGCGAGCTGGGCGGTGGCAGGCGGCTTTATGCTTCCGTCCGGCTTGAGGCCGCGGATGCGGGCCAATTCCGCGCGATTGACGCCTTTGTGATCCTCGGGAAGGTTGCGATAAAACAGGCTGAAGGCCATGGCCCACACAATGCCCAGCGAGCCGAAGATGTAAAAAATCGCGCGCCAACCGAAGGCGAGCAGAATGCTGCCGGCAATAAATGGGGTGATGGCAACGGCGAAGCGGCTGAAGAAATGCGTCGTGCCCTGGATGCGGCCGCGTTCGACGCGCGGAAACCAGAGTTGCATGCCGCGGCTGGCAACCGGAAATGCCCCGGCTTCGCTCAGTCCTAGAAGGAAGCGCGCGCCGAAGAGAGAACCGAAGCCGAGGGCCGCGCCGGTCATCACGGCGGTAGCGGACCACAGTGTCATGATGACCGTGAGCACGCGCTTGGGGCCAAAGCGGTCACCAAACCACCCGGCGGGAACCTGTCCTAGCGCATAGGCCCACGTGAAGGCGGCGAGGACGAGGCCCATAGCGCTTTTGCTGAGACCAAACTGTTTGGCGATTTCCGGCTGCGCGACCGAGATATTGCTGCGGTCCATGTAACAGATCAAGTACATCAGGCTGATCAGAAACAGAACCACCCAGCGTGTTTTTGTGGGTTGGGCAGCCGCGGCGGCTACACCGGCATACTCAAGAGCGGGCGTGCTATCGGCACCCAAATTGACTCCGCACTAGGACGGACGAAAATTGGTGGGCGGCTCAGCGCGCGAGGGCTGCCGGAACTGCTTCGACCGCGATGTCCACGGGCCGACCCTCTTCCGCAGACTGATCTGCCGCTTGATACACCTGCATCACCATCCTCGCGTGCTCCGGAGTTACCAGCGGCTGCCGCCCGGTGGCTACACATTCCAGAAAATGAATTGTCTCCGCTTCCATCGGGCCGGCATACACGTGCCCCACTTTTTCCCCGGGCATCGTGGAGATCGGAAATTCAATGCTTCGCTTCATGGTATTGAGAGTGACGTCACGATGCGTGTCGTCCACCAGGATCGCGCCTTCGGTGCCGACCATCTCGATCCAGGTGGACGCGAAATTGGGATAAGCCGGCGGAAGCACCCATCCGGCCCCAATGGTGAATACGCATCCGTCCTCCAGCGTCACCATGATCCAGGCGCAATCCGGAACATGGTGCGTCGGCTGCATGATTTTGCTTACCTCCTGCGCGTAAACGCGAATCGGTTTGCGAGGCGCAAAGCACCACAGCACGAAATCGATGTCGTGGGTCGCTTCCATGGCCGCGGGCGAGAGCTTGATGCGGCCGCCAATTTTCTTTCCAAGGTTCCGCGTGATGTGTCTGCTCACCAGCGCGCTTACGGGCTGGCCGATCGTGCCGTCATCAATGGATCGTTTGACGTAAGCAAACTTCGGATTGAATCGTTGCGAATACCCAATCGTAAACAGCAAGTGCTTGGAGCGCGCCAAGGCGATCAAGTCGTCCGCCTCGGAAAGCTCCAATGCCATCGGTTTCTCGAGAAGCACGTGCTTGCCGGCCTGCAGGCTTTCCTTGGCCATCGGATAATGGGTGGTCTCCGGCGTGGCGGAAATCATGATCGCGTCAATGGATGGATTTTCCAGCAGACGGTGATAATCCGTCGTGGCAGTCACCGGTTTGGTCTTCGCCGCCACTTCTTTCAGCCGTTCTTCGCGGATCTCTGCGATGTGCAGTTCGCGCACGAAAGGGCTCACGGCACAGGTCTCCGCACGTATGCCGCCGCACCAGCCCGTCCCAATAATCCCGACGCTGACTTCTTTCATGGGGCCTCCCATGGGCCAGACCGAACGATTCTCGGCATTGTCGCTATCTTAGCATAGGGAAAATCACCAAATCCGGCTGCTGGTGACCCACGATGGGCGCGGCTCAATCGGGCGATCCGGCCCGGCCCGCAACGGCAGATATTCCGGCAAGCGGTCATAGCGTGTATATTGGCCGTGTATATTGACGTAGCCATGGCAGGGTGTTCCGTTCGCGGATCGCCATCGCGATGACTCTTCGCGATCTCGGGGATTAGGAATAAATAAGGAGACTGAGACAATGCGCCTGTCAATGTATTGGGGTTCCCGACGACTGCGCGTAATCAGGTTGGCTTTGCTTTTAATTGCGGCTGCTCCCACCGCGTTCGCGCAGGGCAAATGGATGCAGATCGCGCCATTTCCTGAACCTAATGAGGAAATACTTGGCGTCGCCGCCGGCGGCAAACTTTACGTGATTGCGGGGCTGGTGTCAGCGCCCATCTGGACACCCATTGGCCTGGTCTACGAATACGATCCCGCCAGCGACCATTGGACCAAGAAGAAGCCCATGGCCTTGCCGGCTCATCACGTCGCTCTGACCGAATATCACGGGAAGATTTACGCGTTTGGCGGATTCGTCGCTCCACAAAGCGGGCCAGCCGCATGGGTACCCATCAATAATTCCTGGGAATATGATCCGGCGACCGACACCTGGAAGGCGTTGGCGCCGCTTCCAACCAAGCGTGGCTCTCCGCTCGCCGCGGTAGTGAACGACAAAATCTATGTGATCGGCGGCGCCAGCACACCTCCTGGTTCAAATCAAACTTCCATTGATCAGACGCATGCGCAAGTCTGCCTGGGGACTGTCGAAGAATACGACCCCGCCACGAACGCCTGGCGTCAACGTGCCTCGATGCCGACTCCCCGCAACCACGCTGCAATTGGCGTGGTTAACGGGAAAATCTACGTGATTGGCGGACGCGTGGGAGCGGCGTTTATCGGGCTATCGACCGATGTTTCTGTCGTCGAGGAATACGATCCGGCATCGGACACTTGGGGACCGCCGCGTGCCCGCATGCCTACCGCGCGCAGCGCCCTGGCCGCAGGCGTATACAACGGTCGAATTTTTATCGCCGGGGGCGAATTTCAAGACCCGCAGATGATGGCCACCTTCCGCGCCGTCGAGGCCTACGACCCAGCACGCAACGCTTGGACGACAATACCGTCACTGCCCGTCTCGCGACACGGGTTAGCCGGGGGTGTGATCGGCAATCGTTTCTACGTGGTCGGCGGGGACGTGCAATCGTCGGGTACCGGCGTGCACGTCTCCACCGCGGAAAGCGACGCTTTCGACCTCTCCACGCTTGAAAAATAGCGTGGCGCGTTAAGGCCAGGGAATAGGTTACGGCAACGGTTCGGGGTGGGGGCCGCGCCGGCGGAGAGTTTTTTAACCCCTCATCCGGCCTCTTCTTGCATGCAATCCGGACTGTGCAGAACAGCTTCTTAGGCGAGCGCTCGCTCGGCTTTCCCGCGCTTGCGCTTCCATTCGTAATCCTTACGCAGGCGAGACTGATGCTTTTTGATCTGCGCCTCGAGCTCAACAAAAGCTTTTCGCGCGCTGCTTGCGGCGTCGGGACCCGCCCCCGTGGCATGTAAGGTGCCGGTGGGCAATGAGAGGTTCGCGGAAAAAATAAATTCAACCCGATGGGGATGCTTCTCAAATCCCCCATGGAATTGCACAAGGTCCGGCTGATAGGACTTCAGCAGTTTGGCCATTTTCGAGACGTGACGATCCAACGCTGATTCAACTGCTTGCGGAGATTCGACATGCCGATAGCTGATGTTGATCTTCATTGGGGTACCCGCCTAGACGGAATCGAAGGGGATGCAATCGCAGATCAGGTCTGAAACGCAAGGCCGAAACCCAGAATAGCACTCCGGCGTGTCATTTCAACTCCCAATTCAAGGCAGCCCCCAGACTAAAATCTAAGACTAAGCCGCACCGCGGGCTCAGTGCGTGCTTA
>WNGP01001106.1_pt1 | contig 21848 bp, 19 predicted proteins | sample 5407671 | NCBI WGS metagenome assembly WNGP01 (sample SAMN13153381, study PRJNA577476) | soil metagenome | isolation source: 40 cm soil or saprolite under Garry oak tree replicate 2 | place: USA:California | collected 2016-06-15
AGGCGCGTTTTTCGTTTTTGCTAATACCCAGTTTCGTTCTCATCGTTGCAAGGTAGACATGGAGGGGACTTCCAGGCTTAAACTCTTCTATCTCCTCTGGTTTTACGTCTTTCATGAACTCCTCATTTGCTAATATTTTTCTTATCTTTTCCGGTTTCATCGGTATGATAGCCGTATAGCCTACTGTTTCATTGTCTTTCCTGACAACGTAGTATATGTCAGGATTTTTCTTAAGCCAGGATAGACGTGTTTCTAGTGATGCCATTCCCTGTTGGATGCCTGGATAGGTAGTTGTACCAATTTCTATGAGTATAGGTATATCTTCTCTGCTAGCTTTACTGAAGGTTGTGGTTTCTTCGTTTCTTGTACTAAGGAAGACTTTCAGGTCACGTGCTAACTGTTCTACTTGGGATCGTCGGTAAACACCCTGTTTTCTTCCAGGTGGTATGACTCGCTCTAAGGCTTTATTTTCTACAAAGTTGTAAAGCATTCCATCAGTAATACCTAGCAACTTTTTAACCTCTCCTGCCGTCAGGTAATCCTTTGGAGGTTTAGCTTGTGGCATAAGCTTTCCTCTCATCGTTTTTTGATAGTAGTTATTATACAGCGAAGTTGTCTCTTCTAGCAAATCTTTCATTTCCCTTGACATACAGTCTATATTAATGTACAATCCTTCTTAGAAGTTATCTGAGTTTTCTGATCTTGGATAAATATCTGAAATAGCTCTTCTTATCTTGTTAAAGTTAATCAAGAAAGCGCAAAGGAGGCGCATAGCATGTTAGACCAGATGCAAGTAACAACTCCTGCCCATGCTCTTTCTTCCCTCACATCCTCGTATAGCATTGGCCCTATTGACCCCATGCAAATCACTCCTGTGCGTGTCCATCTTGTTACTGGTGAGGAGTGCTCGCTGCTCGTTCCCGTTCAGCTGCCACCCTCTTTTCTTACTGATCCTGCTTGCAAGCAGGGCTACGAGTGGGGCTACCTTGATGGTGAGCTTGAAGCGGAGTGGAGCGTTGCCCGCGTGGTAAACTGGACATATTACACTCTCGATGACGAACTGTCAGATGCGCAAGCGTGGGAGACGCTTGGCCTGCATCTTCCCGCCTGGATTGTTGGATGGGTGCTCGGCGACTTGGCACGGCTGGCGGGAACGGAGCGGACGCTGGCTCTCGTCGGGCTAGCGCATCTGTGCTTTTTGCTACCGTTCCTGTCGTTCTCGTTAGACGCCCCGTTGTGGTCCCCTTGCGGTTTATCCCGTGCGCGCTTCCCACATCGTGAGATGGTGCGTGCTTACCGCCAGCGCGTACGTACCTACCGCGAACAAGGCAAGAGCTTTGCCCAGGCGCAACGGCTGGCACTAGCAGCAAGCGCGTAAGTTCGGCCCGTTAAGGCAAGCAGGAGGTGAACAACATGCAGCTAGTTGAGCAGCATTGCATTGGGAAAAACGACCCGCGCTACCGCGTGCTTGACGAAGCAGCGTTCAAGTCCAAGAACCTCTACAATGCAGCATTGTACCAGACGCGGCAAGCATTCTTTGCTGATGGTGTCTACCTCAACTACAACGAGATACAGCGGCGCATGCAGTCGCATGAAGCGTACAAGGCGCTACCGGCAAAGGTGAGTCAACAAATTTTGATGCTGCTTGCCAACAGTTGGGAGTCATTCAAAAAGGCGAAGAAAGCCTACGAGCAAGACCCCTCCAAGTTCACCGGACGGCCACGCCTCCCCAAGTACAAGCACAAGACGGAGGGCCGGAACATCCTCATCTACACCATCCAGGCTCTCAGTAAACGAGGCTTGAAGTGTGGTCTGATCCAACCCTCCATGCTCCCAATCAGCATCAAGACCCAACACACGGACATCGATCAAGTCCGTATCGTCCCGAAAAAGGGCTACTACGTCGTTGAAGTCGTCTACGAACAAGAGCCTGTGCAGACACCTGTCAACCCTGCGTACTACGCTGGTATTGACATTGGCGTGAACAATCTGGTAGCGCTAGCCTCAAACAAACCTGGGTTCTCCCCAGTAGTCGTTAACGGGCGTCCAGTGAAGTCCACCAACCAATTCTATAATAAGCGCAAAGCAGCGTTACAGAGGAAACTTGGCAAGACAGGTACAACCAAGCGCATGGAGCGCATCACCACCAAACGGAACCGGCGCATCGATCACTATCTGCACACGGTCAGCCGATGGGTGATTGACCGGCTGGTGCAGGAAGAGATCGGCGTGCTCGTCATTGGCAAGAACGACGCCTGGAAACAGGAAGTCACTATGGGCAAGCGCAACAATCAACAATTTGTCCAGATACCGCATGTCCGTTTGATCCAGATGTTAACCTACAAAGCAGAGTTAGTCGGCATCACCGTGCTCATCACGGAAGAGTCCTATACCTCAAAGGCCAGTTTCCTTGATCGTGATCCATTGCCAGTACGTGACAGATTAGATGACACTGAACACACCTTTAGTGGGAAACGGGTCAAACGCGGGCTATACCGCGCATCGGGTAAACGATACATCAATGCTGACCTGAACGGCGCATACAACATTGTGCGGAAAGTAGCACCTGATGCTTTCACAGCGGAGGGTGTAGAGGATGGTAGGGCAATCCCCTATGTAGTCCATCCTGCGAGGATTACCCTTGCGAAGCCAAGAAAAGCAAGCGGTCACTAGCACGCTACCTTTTTTGGAACTATTATAGCACGATACCTGCTCTTGCAATAGCCAACAGCAGGAACAGTTGCTATAGCTCTAGCAGAGTAGCATCGTCTCCGTGAAGATGTAGAAAAAGAACTTGTGACAACCTGCCCTCCTATATCTGTTGCAAATTGCAGATCAGTTCCATCATAGTCAGGCGTACACGAGAGATTTCGCGTACATCACCGAACTCCTGGGGATAAGTATCTACAATATCCTTTGGTTTGAGACCGCTAGAAAAGAGCAAGTTTGCCAGTCGTCGTTCGCGTTCATTCGAGAGGGATGCTTGAAGATTGCTCCATATCTGTTGAGTTTCAGCCGAATTGCACAATGCTCCGGTCGAATGCGATGCCCCTGGTATCTTTGCCGAAACCGGCTCGCGGAGTGCATCAAGAATAAGCCCATGAAGATTGGCACGGAGACAACGGAGCACTGTAGCCAGTGTATTAAATTCAAATGGCGGAGAATCGAGAGGAATTTGCCACGCATAGCGAAATGCCCTGTCGATATAATACTCTTCGCTATACAAACGACAGGCGGCTTCACTGCCTGGATGCCGCATCAACCAGTCGAGCAAGACACCACGAAAATGGCGTTGAAACCACCGTTGAGCATATACATCTCCATGCCACGCACGCATGAACATTTTTAAGCAATCTTGCTCGCAGTAAGCAACTTCACCTCCGCCATTAGCTACCTCTACTCCATCATCGTTCGGAACTCTAAAATGCTTTCCCATATTTGACGCACATTCACCCGCTTGCCCCGCCGAAGTTCTATCTTCCATGGTACTTCTTCTCCTGCAAAAACCTTCGTAAAAAAGGCCTCATAACGACGTGTGCTTTCACTTTCTACTTCATTGACGAAACGTATCCACCAAAACCCTACAAACTCCTCGTCTATAAAGAAACTCGATGATTAGATGCACTCCATGCAAATGCTTTCAGTTGAAGTAAAAAATAGGTCGTTGACTCATCCTGAGCAATGTAGGTTTTCGGTTTAATTTGTCGTCCTCAGAGTAGGATTACCATAACTGGTACCGAGGAAAGGAACCGTGGTATGTATCCAGGTGCACGCGATCCTACCACTCCCCTACAAGCTACTGATGCACCGTGGTTTGTAGAGATTGTAGAACTGGCGCGGAAAGGAGATAAATCGGCTTTCGATACCTTGTACCAACACTTCTACACGCCAATCTGCCTGTACCTGGCACACATGGTGGGAGATAATGAAGAGGGGCATGACCTTGCCCAGGAAACATTCCTGAAAGTCTGGCGGAGTTTACCTGCTATACATAACGAGTACCGCTTCGATACCTGGCTGTATCGCATCGCTACCAATACGGCAATTGACCATTTGCGCCGCCGTAAATTTCGCTGGCAGAGCGGGAAAGATCGCAGGAATGAAGATATCTCTGAATCTATGAGCGTGTCGGGTCCAGAGGAACGGGTGGCAGAAGTGGAACATATTCAACAAGCTTTGGCGCAGGTATCGCTGAAATATCGTAGTTGCCTGTTATTGCAACTCGTTGCAAATTTACCCCAGCGTGAGATTGCTGCCTCGCTGCACATCAGCCCAAAAAGTGTGAGCATCTACGTAAGCCGGGGAAGCGAGCAATTTCGCCTGGCATATCAACGTCTCTTACAAACAAGTAGCAAGTCACTTCAAAAAGAGGAGGCACAGACCAATGATAGACTCGACAGCTATACCATGTACAGATTGGGTACAGAAACTTTCGGCTAGACACCAGGAAGATCTCTCACCGGCTGAGCGCGAGGCGCTCAACGAACACCTGGCTTCATGTCGAGCATGTAATGAAGTGTACGCTGCATACAAATCTCTGGAAACAGGTATTCGGAGTTTGACCATTGCCACATCTATACCTGAGTTTTCATATTCGTCTATACAATCTAAGCATAAAACACCTGAATTTGCACCCGTTCTATCGCTCCAATCGCTCTTCTTGATGATTCTTGCAACACTATCATCTTTCTATTCGAGTATAAGCAGGACTCCGGTGTATCAGCACGTCCATACCTGGATGCTTATCACGCTGGCCAGTTTCCCTCGCAGGATAGTGTATGTAAACTCAGGCAATCGTTTTGTTTACGCCATGCGGACTGACAGTGGCTATCTCTTGTGGCGGCAAAAGAGATATAAAAAGCATGAACTGATCTCCAATTCGTCAATTCGATGCAGCGGTGTGTCATACATTGGAATTGGTATTGCTCAAGCCGCATTCGCAGATTTTTGCAGGTATGCTGTGCAACCTTAATTCACCGGACAAATACACGATAATATGCCATCTGTGTCGGGGCTTCCTCGACTCCCACCGTGATGCTCTGCACATTAGAGATATCATACGCCGAAAGCGCAGTACGTAGTTCGCCACAGATGTATTCCGCCAGGCGTTCAGCCGTTGAGTTATCGATGGGCAGTTCGACGACATCGGCGCGTGGGAACACATAGCGTTTTTCACCAAAAAGAATCTCCCATTCATTGGCAAGCTCGCCGAATTCGAGATGTGGATTGCGCATCGGCAATAAAAACCGGTGATTGAGACGCTGGCAGATCTCCCTGGTCAGTTTTTTGATGATGGTGAAATCAAAGACCAGTTTATCCTCGTTCAGTGTGCCTTCCATCTCGACCAGCACACCATAGTTATGCCCATGCAAGCGTTCGCATTTGCCGCCATAGGTGATAAAGTGGGCGGCACTAAATTTGAGGTTGCCCCCTTCTACTTTTACTTTGCGTAAGGTTGTTTCTTGTGCCATGGTTGGCCTCCTTCCAACAAATGCCGTATCTGCCATTCTATGCTATTATACATCTCCCTGAACGTCCCTCTCGTGCGGGTTTACCTATCACGCGAATTTCCATCAGACCCATTACACTCACATTGACAAAAGCCCGACGAAATGAATCAATATACATACTACTGTCTGAAAGGACGATATCTATGCCACAACTGCGTGTTGGCCCACTGGTGAGGGCAATGAGCTCCGAGAGCGTCGTTATTTGGACGGAATGGACACATCCCTGCGAAGCGATTCTGCAGGCCACTCCGAGCGACCAATCCAACAAGCAGGTTACCAGTCCACAAACAGTCTGCTCCCGCACCATAACTATCGGGAATCGTCACTACACCCTTTTACGGCTGGATGGGCTGCAACCGTCAAGCTGGTACGATTATGACGTCGCCTGCAAGACAGATGGTGAAGAACAGGCGATACCTGCGGCAACTGGCGCATTGAAACACTGTTTTCGCACGCTCGATCCGCCCGAAGCTGGTAACGCGCTGCGGCTCGCCTACGGATCATGTCGCAAACCCTCCACTCTCGAACCAGACGCCCTGAACGCCTTCGGCTCCTGGCTCATGGATCGCTTTGACGAGCGAGAGACCGCCTGGCCCCACCTGTTGCTGCTCATTGGAGATCAAATTTACAGCGATGATTTCACAGGAAGGCGTGGCAGGCGTAAAGGTACATCTCCTCTGACCATCAATGCACAATCAGAACCGCCTGGGCGCACCGGAGCACAAACCTTCGCCGAATTTGCGTCCTTATACGAGCAAGCCTGGGCGGGCGATGACGGCATACGCCAGGTCTTAGCGGTGCTTCCGACCTGTATGATTTTCGATGACCACGAGATCACCAATAGCTGGAACACCTCGCCGGACTGGAGAGCGAGCGCATTGAGACATGGCCTTGAACCGATGCTGGTCGATGGCCTGGTGGCCTACTGGGTCTACCAGGGCTGGGGCAACCCCGGCGCACAGAGCGAAGCCAACAATGCCTTAGCCGCCTTGATGCAAGAGGCGACACAGCGCGGTGAGGATGCGCTGGAGCGTTTGAGGGCCACTGTGCGAAAAGCGGTCTACGAAGAGATTGCTCCGCGCTGGCACTATGACATCCCAACCATGCCACCCATTTTCGTGATGGATGTACGCGCCGACCGACCAGCCATCCTTCGCGACACGGATGACGCCGACGCGCCAACACGCATTATGACCCGCCGCCAGATGAGCGAACTTGAGGAATGGATCAAGAACCATGACACATCGACGGTGCTGCTCGTTTCCTCAGTTCCCGTGCTCTTGCCACCTTTGATCGGTCTGGCGGAATATGCCATGGGCATTCGTCCTTTTCACGGCACCTTCTTTCGACCAGTGGGACACCTGCTCACACGCATCCAGCAGAGAGTGACTCGGCACATGAGCTTCGATCACTGGCCGGTTTTTGTGGCGACCTGGCGTGAACTGGTGAAGCTCCTCTCTCATCGCAGGCATGATATCGTCGTTCTCTCGGGCGATGTTCACTTTTCCTATGCCGCAGAAGCTCATCGTGGTCTCTTCCACTCGAAGAAGCTTGCATCCTTATTCCAACTGGTAGCCAGCCCATTCGCTAACGCGCTGGACAGCCGGGATGCAGGCCTGGTCCGTAACCAGGCGCGTGTAAAACGAGCCATCTATGGAGGATTACACATCCGCATGCTCCATCTTACCGGCACAAAAGCAACAGTCGCCCGCGACCTGCTCATGCAAAATACAGTGGCCCTGGTTACCTTCGAACCTCAATCGGGCAGCAGCAACAAGGGGAGGTATTCCATGCGACAAGTCTACCTGGGAATCATCGATGGCAAACTAGAAGAAGTAGCCCTCTCAACGTTCCAATAAATGCCGTATCTTTAGGGCGATTTGCAACGACAATCTCAGTTCCGGGTCTTCCAGCGACCTGCCCAGTAGCTCCTCGATGCGTCCCAGCCTGTAGAGGAGCGAATTTCTATGCAGGTGCATGGCGCGCGCCGTCTCGCTCAGGTTTCCGTTGTAGCGAAAAAAGCCCTCCAGGGTCTCCATTAAGGCGCTATTGCTTCTTGAGTCGGAATCGAGCAATGGGCCGAGGGTCTCTTCATAAAAGTGCGTGAGTTCCTGCTGGCCGTAGAGATGGAAGAGCAGCCGGTAAATCCCCAGTTGGGCGAAGGAGTGGAGTTTTCCATCGCCGAACAAGCGCCGTCCGATTTCCATGGCCTGTTGTGCTTCCTGGTAGGAGTGCGGTATCTGCGTAATATCCCTGGCGAGGCGTCCAATGCCAACAGAATAACGCGGTACCTCGCCATGGCTATGCTTCACATTACCAGACTGGAAGCGAGCCTTTACCCGTTCCAGGCGCACCAGGATGGTCTGCTCATACTCGCGTTCCTGCTGGTTATCGCTTTCCGCGACCGGAAGCAGGGCAATCACGCGGCGAGACTCGCTCGATACCCAGCCAGCAGGCCAGGTGCGCAATAACTCATCGCGTAGCCTCCGTGGCCATTGCATGGCAAAGCTGCCAGCCGGATAATCAGGCTCGTCAGGAGAGAGTTCGAAGAGCGCGACGACTAGCGCGGCCGTCAGATCGAACCCAAGCAGGCGCGCACGCGCGATCATCTCATCGGCCTGCTGGTAATTCCCCTGTAAAACATCCATCAGGGCCTCGGACTGATAGCGGCTCTCGACCTCGCTGCGTTCGCGCTCGCGTGCAAATTCTAAGGCCAGGATGGGAGCAACCTGCCCTAAGATGAGACGCTCCAGGTAGTCAAATTCTCCCTCGTGTCCGATCATGGATAAGTAGCCCACCACTTCGTGGCGTATCTGGATGGGAAGCATGATGCGCGCCAAATCCATCCCACGCAGCGCTTCATCGGTCAAGGGCTCCGGGAGATCTATGGGATCGCTGCCCGGTGGCGCTGCTTGCAAGCGTATCTGCTGCCCGGCATCCTGCAAGACGATCCACTCCTCGCAACTGCGCGCCAGCTGATCGCATATGCTCTGAAGGCCCATGCTCTGCGCGCTTAATTGCATCAGTTGGTGCGAAACCTCCGTCGCTTTGCGCTCGCTTTCACCGCGAAAGCTCACCACGAAGGTAATCACCTCGCGCTCGATCTCTTCGAGCAGGGCAGATGGTGGGAGTAAGAGCAGTGGAAGATGCAGCTGATCGGCGGTGGTAAGCGCTTCGTGGCCGAGCGCTCCAAGTGATGGCGCGCCTACTGCTACTGCCGCAACGCCTTCTTTGTGCAGACTTGTCAGCAGGTGGGGAAGTGTTTCGTCGAGTCGGCGCAGTTGCGCGAGGGTGAGGAGAGCGAGTTCCCCTCCACGCACGCTTTCAAAGGCGGGAAGGCGCGCGCGCATGCGACAGGCCCATGTTACCCGGCGATGAAGTCCCTCCCCTCCTGCAACAAGCGTTGCATCGCGTGAGACGAGGAGGGTGAGAATATTGCGGACCGATGCCGACGATATGGGAGAAGGAGAACTACTCATATGTACACATCGAAAAAATGGGAAGCGCGGCGTTTATCGCCGCGCTGTCGATGTGGCTACACTGCCACTGGCTTTTTGCGCCTTACGCTTCAACTCGTACTTTTTCGCTTTAATACGATGCTTGCGCCACGCAACCCGCTTGGTTTTGTTCATGCCATACTTCCTTTCCTTCAAGTAGTGTGGAGTTATTCCTCGCCCTCGATGCCGCCCTCAAAGTCGATCTCGGTCATCTCCTCGGGTTCGTCTCCACCGTCGTAGTATTCGTCTTCGTTGTTCGGGTCTTCGTCATCCTCGCGATCATAGCGCAGCATGCTGTCCTTGATGTAGGCGCGGATGGTGTCTCCGCCGCCCTGGGACGGGAAGCTGACCTTGCCGAACATGTTGGGATGCTGGTACTCTTCGCGAATAATCAGGCGCACGTGCCCATTTTCCAACCCCAGGATAGCCGCCGCGTAACGGTTACCACCCTCCATAAAGTTAATCAGGCGGTTAGCCAGGCGCGGCTCTACCTGTCCGATATCCTCGCCCGCCGTATTGCGCGCCAGCAGGGTGTGGCCAATGACATGCAGCTGTACCCTGTCACCAACGCCCACCTTTGCTATCACGGAGGGCGAACCAATGTTGAGTAACTCGGTCATGCCAGTTTTACCGGTCTCTTCAATGAACAGGCGGGGATCGATGCGCTCCGTTCCCGTGTGCAGCTGGACAGGCTCTTCCTGAAGCTGTGCGAGCCGCTCCAGGTTCTTTTTGGCGATGGTATTGTTCGGGCTATACTTGAGCGTCTGGGAATAGGCCTGCCGCGCCTCGACGTACTGGCCCAGCTCGCTGTATGCCTTTCCCAGGCGGTTGTACGCATCAGGTTCGAAGGGGAACAGCTGCAGGATATTCTTGTTGGTGATAACCGCTTCTTCCCACTGGCCAGTCTGCGCCTGTTGAATGGCCAGGTCCGTCCACTGTTTTTTCAGTCGCGCTTTTTCTTCAGCCGATTGTGTTTGTGTCAAATTACGCCTCCTCTATCCCCACTGGGATATATCTTCGATGTCAGCATATTATAGCGCAACCGCGCAACCCTGTAACGACCAGGCGGTTGTACGCTCGATACGCACCTTCACCAGGTCTCCAGGCTGAATACTACGAGATGCCTGCGGAAAATCACTCGATGGAGAACCATCTCCATCCTCGCCAGGTTGCGGGAAAAAGACCCATTTATTGGTACGATTGCGGCCCTTCCACTGCAGGCGGCCATGCGAATAATTCGTATCCTCGACCAGCACTTCTTCAACCTTGCCAATCGATGGCTCGTTCAGTTCAAGCGCGATGCGCGCCTGCACCTCTTCCACCGCGTGCAGGCGGCGCTTCTTCTCCGCCAGGGGAATGTCATCTTCCCAACGCGCTGCCACTGTGCCGGGGCGAACCGAGTAGGCGGCGACATGTACAACATCGAAACGCACTTCTTCGAGCAGGTCCAGGGTATGCTGGAACTCTTCCTCGGTTTCGCCACAGAAGCCGACAATAATGTCGGTAGAGAGCGAGACGCCGGGCCACAATGCGCGCAGGCGATTGATGCGGTCTCGATATTCGTCAAGCGTATAGCCGCGTTTCATGCGCTTGAGCATGTCATCATCGCCCGCCTGCACCGGTATATTGACATGCTCGCAGACCTTGGGCAGCGCGGCCATGCGTTCAATCATGCTATCGTTCATATGGCGCGGGTACGAGGTCATGAAGCGAATGCGCTCCAGCCCGTCGATCTCGCTGAGGTGGCGCATCAGCTCGGCCAGGTCTGGCTTTCCCGGCAGGTCCAGCCCGTAGGCTTCAACGGTCTGGCCCAGCAGCGTCAGTTCTTTCGCGCCCTTGGTGACCAGCGAAGCGGCCTCTGTGACCAGTTCATCCACCGGGCGGCTGCGTTCGCGTCCTCGGCGATACGGCACGATACAATAGGTGCACACCTTGTTACAGCCCAGGATGACAGGCAGCCAGGCGGTAGGACCGGTCTTCGCCGGTTCGATCTTCGTGGGGTAGTGGGCCATACGCTCGCCGGGCTTCGGCGTGATGGCCATCGGCAGCACGCTGCGTTTGCCAATGGTGCTGGTGGAGGTGGCAAAAGTCGGCAGGATGTGCTCGATTGGCTCTACAGGAATGGGTTCGTCGGGCGGCATAAACTCGATATCGAGACAGCCCGCGCCGGAGATGGGCGTCCAGCGCTCTTCGAGGAAACGCGGCAGGATGTCGGCCTGCTCGACTTTCATGAACAGATCGATATGTGGATAGCGCTTGCTGAGATCATCGATGGTCTTCTGGTTGCCGATCATGCAGCCCATAAGCGCGACCAGCAGGTCACTGCGCTTAGACTTGGCATGCTTGAGCTGGGCAAGCTGGTTATGCGCCTTCTCTTCCGGCGCCTTACGCACGCTACATGTATTGAGGACGACGAGATTAGCCTGCTCCATACTCGTCTCTTCCCAGCCTAATTCGTCGAGGAGCGTCTGTATGCGTTGGGAGTCAGCCTGGTTCATCTGGCATCCCACCGTCCAGATGTGATATTTTCCTCGCGCAATACTGGTAGTCGTCGTGGTCATCGCGTCGCCTCTCTGAGCATCAATGGTCATGATGTATCCCGGTTACTTTGGAAAAAGGTGTTCCTTTATAGCTGCCTCTTCTAGAGACGACATTATACACTATACCAGGCTGTGTGTCACCTTTTTTGAGAAGACTTGTAGGCATATTATCGCAATGTGTGTTGATGGATAATTAGAAAGGCTCTCCGTCAAATTAAGTGTGCCTGCTTGCTCTGTGTGTTGCCCTCTCCCTGTCACCTCTTCTCTGCGATATGCATTTCTACTGATGCCTTTGTTGCGTTTTTCAGCTATACTCTCTTTTAGATACGTCTAGTTCTCTCCAGGTCTATTGTTGTTTTGAGGTCGCGCCATGTCGAACACCCAGAACCCACTTTCGGCAATTGAAGAGGTCTTTCACAACTATGGGCAACGCCGCGCCGCGCTCGACTACGCCTTCTTCAAGCTCAATCTGCCCGAACACGATGTCGCCCTGCTGGTCGATTTCATCGTACGGCGCCGCATCGGGATCGCCCAGGTGCGCGTGAGCGTCCATGCCCCCCTCGGCGGTGGCGTGTCCTGGGCAGAGATTCCGCTGGATCGCTTCGTGATCGGCTCGATGACTACGCCATCTGAGGGTGCGCATATCGGCGACAACTGGCTGGGCACCGGGGGATCGCGCGGTACAGTGGGCACCACTGCTTGGGACCTGGCCTTCCAGCCAGCCAGCTCGGTGCTGTATCCGCAGATAAAACTGATCGAGCCGCTGCATGCGTTCGATCTCACGTTACAGAGTGTGCCCGATGTGCGCTTTCGTGGCATCCTGCGCCTTGCCGGGCAACGCTACGAAGTAAGCGAGGCACGGGGCATGGTCAGTTCCTATTTCGGGCGCGCCTTGCCAGAGCGCTGGTTCTGGATCTCCTGCAACACCTTCGATCGCCAAGATATCGCCCTGGAATGCGTGGTCTCACGTATGGCCTTATTTGGAGGACCAGTGCATCTCAAGACAGGGTACTTTTCTGTGTGCACCGCCGGGAGCAGCGAGACCATCATCGCCCCAGTCAACGGATCCATCCGGCTCGAAGGCACACGCGAGGCGCTCACGATCACCGCTCACCCACGCAGCGGCAAAGCGGCATATATGCTGCAGTGCTCTGCCTCCACGCGCGACTATCACGATCTGGGTGATCGGATTCAGACTACCTTGCTTGCATCCTGCACTCTCACAGGCATCGCCTCAGCCAATAGAACCGTCGGTCTGGAAGAGCGGATGCCGGTACGGACCTGAACAGTCCTCCCTTTTTCTCATTTTGATGTATGTTAACAGCATGAGTAGTTACATGCCGATACGCGATTTCATACTTGCCTACAGTAACAAAGTACGGCAGAGTAGATTTCCTATGAGGGATGAAGCAAGCAGGCACACTTAAATTGGGGGAGAGCCATTATTATTGACCGCTAACAAATGTGGTGATTACTGGCGTTGCGATGGAGTAATATCGATTTTGAAAAGGGTATACTGCACGTACGGCGTACTATGAACCCTGTGAGGGAGCCTGGTTATAATGAGGGAGAACCGAAAATAAGAGCAGGACTGCGGGATATCATGCTGCCAGGTGTGGCAATAGAGTCACCTTTTTTGAAACAAACGCTGGTTTACCTCGTGTTGAGTTTCATAATCTGCGGTACAGTTTTGTCGCCATTTGATTGATCGTTTAATACATAAATAAACCTGACTCTTTTAGTGATCGATAAGCCCATCACCAAAAGAGTCAGTGCCACTCTTTCTGAGAAGTTACAGTCAGAGATAGCAGATGCAGTTTTTAACTCCCAGGCCTCTTAGCTCGTTTAATCGGATTTAGTCACAGTCCTAGTACCCTCTTGAGTTCTGGTAGCATCCTGCGACACTCCTTGATCGGGTCGACCAAGAAAACCCCGCGATACTCCTTGATCGGGCCGACCAAGAAAACCCCGAGTTGAAGCACTGGATCCAGTACTCTTATCTGGTTTCTGTTGGGCTTTGATGCTTTTTCTCTCGCGTTCTGGCTGTTCTGTCTTCGTTTTGACGATCTTGACCTTGCCGCTTTTCACCAGCGATGTCAGCGTCGACATGTTTTTACTCCTTGCTTTCGGTCAAACTGGCACCTGGAAGTCTCCAGATGTATCTTCGACACATAAACACTACGCTTCGCTTTTTTGTGAGAGGATTTCATACACCTACGTATTTAAGCTTAAGAGACGACTCACAGGACAGTGGAGATAATCCATTTATATCGTGTTACGATATGTTTATAGCATAGGATTATTATCTTGTCAAGCCAAAAAGACTATGCGAACAGGGCTGTTGCAGAGTCAGGAATCAAAGCATTTGATGCATTCGAGTATGGCGACCGCAAGGGTCGCCACTACTATATGACGGCTCCATAAGCCACTTCACTCGTCTGTATAGTAGTGGTGACCCTTGCGGTCGCCATGCTTTAGACAATCTTGCAACAGCCCTGATTATGCGAAGCCTGTTCACGCTTGAAAATCAGAGCGTTTGTGCTATCATGGGAGGCGGATGAGACCTGGAACACAGCATGGGCGGCGCGTTTGCCGAACCGCTGCCCGTCAACGAAAGCGGGGTGTGAAATGATTCTCTTTGACGAGGACAGACCATCCGACTCGCCTTTTGTCGAAAGGGTCTGGCGCTGCCATAGCGAGGGCGCGACCCCTTTTCTCTCCATTGCCGCGAGCCGCTGCGAGCTGGTGGTGAGCAGACTTGGGGGCAAGGTCACCATGACGGTGCGCGGACCGGAGACCAGAGCCACACCGCTTGGAGACTGTCCTGGGGACGGGGAGTGGCTTGGCATCCTCTTGAAGTTGGGCACGTTTCTGCCGCATCTCCCCACCAGAACACTGGTGGATGCAGAGGTGAACCTGCCCGCAGTTTCGAGGAACTCCTTCTGGCTCTTTGGCTCCGCCTGGCAACTTCCTGACTATGACAATGCCGACACGTTTGTTGACCGGCTGGTGCGTAAGGGCCTGCTGGCGCGTGAGCCGATTGTAGATGCCGCCTTACAGGGTGGCCTGCAAGACCGCTCGCTGAGTACTATCCAGCGTCGTTTCTTGCAGGCAACCGGGCTGACGCAGAGCGCGGCTCGTCAAATCGAACGCGCCCGCTACGCCACGCACCTCTTACAGCAAGGTGTCTCGATCCTGGACGCTGTTGAGCAGGCTGGCTATTTCGATCAGCCGCACCTGACCCGATCGCTGAAGTACCTCATCGGACAAACACCTGCCCAGATCCTGGAGAAAAGCCGACCCGAGCAGATGCCGTTTTTATACAAGACAACGCCTTTTGAATGAGTCATACTACCTCCGTCTGATCAACAACAAAAGGAGAAGGAGTATATTATGAGAAAAATTATTACTACCACCTGGATCACCCTTGACGGCTTCATTGCAGGCCCAAACGAAGAAATGGATTGGGTGATCGTCGATGAAGAAATGGGCCAATATGAGGATGATGTGATGAGCGCGGCGGACACACTGTTACTGGGACGCGTGACGTATCAAAGTTTTGCCGGTTCGTGGCCCTACGTGCCTGACAATCCCGCAGCCCAACCCGGCGAGAAAGAATATGCACGCAAGTTGAATGCGATGCGCAAAATTGTCTTTTCCAGGACGCTGCCTACCGTTGAGTGGAACAATTCAAGCCTGGTGAAAGAGGTGCTTCCCGAAGCCATCACGAAACTGAAACACGAGCCAGGGCGCGACATGCTGATCTACGGGAGCGCCAGCATTGTGCGAACCCTCACCAATCATGGCTTGATTGATGAATATCAGCTCTTAGTCCATCCGGTTGTTTTAGGGAGTGGAAAACCGTTCTTTCAAGACATCAGGGACAGACGGAAACTGCAATTGGTCAAAACGAAGACCTTTTCTTCCGGGGTGGTTGGACTGTACTACCAGCCTGACAACACATAACCTCTCACCTCCAGGGTGTAAATCACAACATTCTGCGGTGGGTGATTTCGATCTTCACAGCGATATTGAGGCCTATTAAGCCTGGCCGTCGCCTGCCTGATCCCGGAGCCAGCGCCGGTGACCAGGCAGACTTTTTCTTCGCGTCGCACCTTATGAGCGATCGGTGCCGATCAAACGGGTCAGCGCCAGGGCGAGCAGGATGATGAGCCCGGTGGCGGCGTCGATCCAGAATGTCTGGAACTGCGACAGACTGGGCGGCAAAAGGTTCAGGATGTTTGTGACCAGCGCCAGCAAGATGACGCCGGTGAGGGCGCCAACCATGCGCCCGCGACCGCCTTCGAGTGAAATCCCTCCAATGACGGCAGCCGCAAAGACTGTGAAGATGAGGCCGTTGCCCTGGCTGGCGGTGACCGCCACATCCTGCCCCGCCGTCATCAGGCCGGCAATCGCAGCCAGGAGACTGGCGACGATGAAAACGCCGATGCGGATGCGGTCCACGTGGATGCCCGCTGCCCGCGCCGCTTCCGTGTTGCCGCCGATGGCGTAGATGGCGCGTCCGACCCGGTGATACCTCAGGAAGAGCGCCGAGAGCAAGAAGATCACTGCGGTGACCCAGACGGAGACGGGTACCCCAAAGAGGCTCGCAGAGCCTAAATAGATGAACTCGTTGGGCAGGTGGTAGATGGTGCGCCCACTCACGATTCCCACCTGAATACCCATCAGGAGGATCAGCATGGCCAGTGTGAAGATGAAGGCGTTGAAGCCCAGCTTGATCACCAGGAAGCCATTAAAGGCTCCGACGACTAGCCCGACCAGCAGCACGATGGCGATGCCGAGAAACGGGTTCCAATTGGTGCCCAGGCCCTGGCCGTCCGGCGAGACGATCAGCCAGGCCCCCACCATCGGCGCCAGGCCGTACGTCGATTGAAGAGATAGATCGAACTTGCCGGTCAGCAGGATCAGGGTTTCGGCCACCACCACGACGCCTAACGGAGCGGCTAGTTGCGCGACGTTGATGAAGTTATCCGAGGTCAGGAAGGCCGGATTCTCAAAGGTGCCGACGACCAGGAGAAGAACGATCACCGGAAGCAGGGCGAGTTCCCGAATCCAATTGGTTACAACGTGTCGGCCATGGCGCCGCAGTGTCCCTGCGATCGTCTGCTCCGGCTGGTCGACCGGACGCTCTACTGCCGATTTACTCATTCCAATTCCTCCTTACTCATTCCGATACTTCTTTCGCGGAGGCCGGCTCGAGGCCCTCGACCGCGGCGATCAGCTCGTGCCGGTCCCAGGGCGGCTGACGGTACTCCTTGACCAATCTACCCTTGACCATGACCAGCAGCCGCGTGCAGATGCGCAGATCCTCCAGGTCATCGGAGACCAGCAGCACCGCCGTGCCGCCATCGCGCGCAGCGTCGATCACGTTGAGAAGCGACTCCTTGGCGGCTACGTCAACCCCGACCGTCGGCGTAATCGCTACCAGCACCGCCGGATGCCGGGCCAGCGCTCGTCCGACAACGACCTTTTGCTGATTCCCCCCACTCAGGTGCCCAACCTGCTGGTCGAGGCCGCTGGTGACGATACCTAGCTGTTCCACCAGGCCGACCGCGACCCGGTTGCGGCCGGAGCGCGAAAGGATCCCCCAACTTGATAGACGGTCGAGGATGCCTAAAGTCAGGTTCTCGCCCACTCCAAGGTAAGGAACGAAGCCGCGCGCATGACGGTCCTCAGGCACATACGTAACGCCCTCTCGCAGGGTTGCGTCCACCTTGCCCGCGTGAATCGCTTTGCCATCCAGCCGGATCTCGCCCGATACCGGCTTCACCAGGCCAACCACGGCATCCGCAACGGTCGCGGTGCCGGAGCCTTGCAACCCGACCAGGCCGACGCACTCGCCCGGACTCACCGAAAAGCTCACATCCTCTACCGGGCCTAACGTGGCCGGGATACGCAGGTGTGAAATTTCGAGCCGCGGCCGAGCCGACTCGATGACTCGCAGCGGGGCGGCGATCTCCGTCGCACGCTGCGGGGCGACCCCGACCATAGCCTCGATCAGGCGCTCCTGTTTGATCTCGCCGACCGGCGCGCCCAGCACGCGCTCGCCATCGCGCAGCACGGTGACCCGGTCGCACACCTCATAGATCTCCTCCAGGTGATGGGAGATGTAGAGGATACCGACCCCGCTCCCCTTGAGCCTGCGGATCCTTTCAAACAGGCGTTCGATTGCAGCCTTCTCTAGCGATGCTGTAGGCTCGTCGAGGATCAGGAAGCGCGCGCCAACCGAAAGGGCGCGGGCAATCTCGACCACCTGGCGCTGCTCAACGGTGAGATCCCGCGCGAGGCGGTTGACGTCCAGGTCGAAGCCCCAATCGAGCATGACCTGGCGCGCGCGGGACCGCATGGCGCGCCAGTTGACGATACCGTGGCCGCCCCCTGTCGCGCGATTGAGGAATACGTTCTCGGCGACCGTAAGGCTGGGTACCACCATCGACTTCTGGTAGACGCACGCGACCAGGCGCTGCCAGCTGGCGCGATCCGCCAGGGACGGTGCAGCCTCAGCCCCAAGCCTGACGAGGCCGCGATCAGGCCGGATCAAGCCGGTGAAGATCGCCACCAGGGTGGATTTTCCGGCGCCGTTGCGCCCAACCAGCCCATGGCACTCACCGGCCCCGACGTCCATTGACACGTCGCGAAGCGCCTGGGTTTCGCCAAAGGCTTTCCAGACGCCCTGCGCCACTCCAACGGTAGGGGCCCGATTTATCGCGCCCGCGGGCGACCCTCCGTTCACAGGTTCCATCACGATCCCTCCATTCACAGGTTCGGTCACGCTTCGTAGGGACGCGATTTATCGCGTCCTTTTGTAGGGACGCGATAAATCGCGTCCTCTACTTTAGGAGCCGGACTTCGCGTTGCCCCAAAGGTTCGGGTCGTTGACGTTGGTCTTGTCCACGACGGGCGCCGGCAGCGCGTCCTCAAGGTTGCCTTGCAGGCTGACGTACATGCTGTTGTGGTCAGTGGTCTGGTTGGCTGTGTAGGTCTTCCCCTCGAGCGCCGCCCGCGCGTAGAAGACTGCATACTGCGCATAGGAGTTGGCCGGCTGCGAAATGGTCGCGTCAAGCTGGCTGGCGCGGATCAGCGCGTGCTCATGCGGCACACCGTCGTTGCCGACCAGGACGATGTGCGATGAGCTGCCCACCGGGGTGAGCTTGCCGAGGGCTTGCTCGGCCGCGAGAATGCCATCCTCGGGTGCGCCCCACTCGACGTAGATGCCTCTCAGGTCAGAGTATGTGCTCAGCGCAGTCTTGGCGTCGTTGACGGCGGTCGGCGTGTCCCATTTCGTTGCGTACTCGACGGTCTTGAAGTTCGGATACTTCGACTGGATCATCTGGTTGCAGCCATCCGTCCGATCTTTACCGTTCAGTGAGGCAAGATCACCTTCCAGGATCGCGATGTGGCCGCTGCTGGAAGTTGCATGCGTGGCGATGAACTTGCAGGAGTTCATACCATACAGCACGTTATCTGCACGCACGATCATGAAAACCTTGCCGCTGCTTGGCGCGACGTCCACGCTGACCACGGGGATATTCTTGCTGGCAGCGAAATCGAGCGCGGGCGCGATCGCCGCGCTATCCACAGGATTGACGATCAGCGCCTGAGCGCCCTCCTGGATCAGTGTGTGGATGTCCGAGATCTGCTTGGCGGAGTCGTTGTTGGCGACCAGCGGGCCGATCAGCGTGGCGTTGTACTGGGTCGCGAACTGTGTCTCATACTTGATGTAGTTAGTCCAGAAGTCGGTGTTGTTGAAGGTCAGCGAAACACCAAGCTTGAAGCTCGCGCCCGGTGCGAGTGTACTTCCACTTCCTGACGTTGGTGTGCTGCCTGACGTGTTGCCTGACGTGCTGCCGCACGCCGCCAGGACTGTCGCGACGATGACGAGCGCACCCAGCGCTCGTAGAAGACTTGCGATCTTCGATTTCATGGTTTTCTCCTCCTGAGTGTCGGATTCCGGTTTTCCCGGCTAAATAGTCCTCTCAACAGGCACAGGGGCATAATTATCGCCGCGTGTGATCGCTTATAGCAGACGCTGAAGGTCACCCAAGCGGCACATCGTTGCTGAAAAGCCCCGAAATCGGGGGTTACGAAACGCCCTCCTTTCCTTCTAAAAAGATATCTGCCAATACGCCTTCCTTTGCATTCCGGATATGCCTGGCCAGGCAATCCGCAGCCTCGTCAACGTTTCCCGCGAGCAAAGCCAGCAGGATCTGCTCGTGGTCATTCAGAGCGATCTCCATGCGTTTGGGATAGAAGGTGTCTTGCATCTGAAACATAGAGAGTTGGCTGCGCAGCATAGCAAGGCTGTGGATCAGGCGCCCATTGCCCGAAGCGCGTGTGATGAGCGTGTGGAAACGGATGTCTACCTGGAGGAAACGTAGCACGGGGTGCGCATCCAGTTCCGCGCGAACAGCATACAATGCATCGAGATGCGCCTTGAGGTCTTCCTGGCTGAGGCGAGGAGCCGCCAGGCGTACGGCCAGCACCTCCAGTGCGCCGCGCAGATCATAGATTTCGTGAATATCCTGGGCAGTGAATGTGCGCGTCCAGAAACCGCGCCGGGGATCAGAACGTAACAGTCCTTCTTGAACGAGGCGATCAAGGGCCTGGCGCACCGGCGTGCGACTCATTCCCCCCAGTTGCTCAGCCAGCGTGACATCAGAAAGCCGCTGCTCCTCGCTTCCACCGATCATGATGACGCGCTTCCAGATCTCTTCGTAAGCGTAATCCACAACTGTGGGCATAGCGGTGCGCTCCTGTCCCCAGATCAGATTAAATAATTCTGCGCTCAGGCTCTCGTCAAATATATCCGCCACCGTGCCCATCTTCCGGTCATTTGTTTCTGGCGAGATAGAAGTCATATCTAGTTACTCCCATCAGTATTCAATGCCATGTAACCGATATACGCTTAAAGCTACTTGTAGCTGACCTTCTTGCCCTTGTGTGCTATGGCATCGATCCTGAAGCAAAGCTCTTGATTTTCCAGCTCGTATACTGTATTCTGTATACAGAATACAGTATACTCACTCGATCCTGATTAGTCAAGAGGTTTTCTCTGACATTCGCTCTTAAATGGGGGTGCAGGGGGCTTCGCCACGGCGGGGGCTTAAGGCGTCCCCCTTTTCCTCCTTTTTCGGGTGGGTGAAGCTGAAGTATAATAGGGGCAAGGGTGGCTGGTCAGACAGTCCTCAAGCAGAAGGAGAAGTGTTGTGACGCTCACTATTGTTGGTGTCCAGGCATACGATATTCGTTTCCCGACGTCGCGGACCCTGGCCGGTTCTGATGCCATGAATAACGACCCGGATTATTCGGCGGCCTACGTGGTTCTGCAAACAGACCATCCCGCGGGCCTGGAAGGGCATGGTATGACCTTTACCATCGGACGTGGAAACGAGGTTTGCGTCACCGCCATCCAGGCGCTGGCCCCGCTCGTCAACGGACGCACCCTGGAGTCGTTCACCGCTGATATGCGCTCTTTCTGGCGGTATATCACCGGCGACAGTCAGCTGCGCTGGATTGGGCCGGAGAAGGGAGCCATGCACCTGGCCACCGCCGCTGTGGTCAATGCGGTCTGGGACCTGTGGGCCAAGGTTGAGGGCAAGCCGCTCTGGAAGCTGCTCACCGATATGACGCCGGAGCAGCTTGTCTCCTGCATCGATTTCCGCTATATCAGCGATGCTCTGACTCCCGATGAAGCGCTGGACTTGCTACGCCGCCAGGCTCCAACCAGAGCGCAGCGCGAGACGGAAATGCTACAGCACGGCTTTCCGTCTTATACGACCGGCGCCGGCTGTCTGGGCTATAGCGATGAGCAGGTGCGCGTGCTCTGCCGCGAAGCGCTGGCTAGTGGTTGGCGGCACTTCAAACTGAAGGTTGGCCTGAGCCAGGAGGACGATCTACGCCGTGCGCGCATCATGCGCGAAGAGATCGGGACAGAGAGCACCTTAATGTTCGACGCAAACCAGGTGTGGGAGGTGCACGAGGCCATCGCCGCAATGCAGCCCCTGGCGGCATTTGACCCTTTTTGGATTGAAGAACCCACCAGCCCGGATGATATTCTTGGACACGCCTCGATTGCGCGTGCAGTCGCGCCCATCCGCGTTGCCACCGGCGAGCATGTGCAGAATCGCATCATCTTCAAGCAGCTCTTTCAGGCCAACGCCATTGCCATCTGCCAGATCGATGCCTGCCGCGTCGGCGGGGTAAACGAAGTCCTGGCGATTCTCCTTATGGCCGCCAAGTTCGGCATCCCGGTCTGCCCGCACGCGGGAGGCGTTGGCCTG
>WNGP01001107.1_pt1 | contig 21847 bp, 18 predicted proteins | sample 5407671 | NCBI WGS metagenome assembly WNGP01 (sample SAMN13153381, study PRJNA577476) | soil metagenome | isolation source: 40 cm soil or saprolite under Garry oak tree replicate 2 | place: USA:California | collected 2016-06-15
CCCAATTCAGGCCGTCATCGTAGGAACGGGAGACGGTGACCTGCTCGCCGCCGAACTCCGGGAAAGGATCGGCCAGACTGCCGTAGTAAATAGTGACGCCGCAGGAGAAGCTAAACGTGCCGTTGACACAGAGCCGGGGGCCGTAGTCCAGGCTGGGATCGCCGCCAGAGGCTCGACCAATGGTGCTAAAACCAGGCAGGAAGTCGCCGCTCCACGTCTTGCCGTTATCGGTCGAGCGGTAATAGGCTGAGATCGGGACGCCAGGTCCGAAAGGGCAGGGGCTGGCGAGCGGGGTAGTTGTGCCAGGGCAGAGCGGCTGCCCAAGCTCGTCATTGGCCCCGGCAATCAAGACACCCGTCTGCGGGTCGCGGGTGATGGCCGGCTCGTTCTGCTTGTTCTGTGAGAACGGCAGGTTGTGATCCTGATCCACCAGGAAATTGCTTACAACGGTAGGTGGTCCTGACGGAGCGGCGCCCGCCGGGTTGATGAGTGCTGCATGGGCCGACGAGCTAGCACCGGCAAGGAAGGTGGTGACAACTAGCGCGAGAATGGCAAGGCTACATAGCCAAATAGTCAGGCGTTGGTTTGTTCGTGGCTGATGCATGAGAATCTTCTCCTCTCGAAGGAACGGCAGCACCTGCTGGAGGGGATCCGAGTGAGCTAGTGCTGCGAGTCCGGTCAAACCTTCCCTGGTTGGGAAGGTGGCTATAAATACTATTTTGGATCATTATAGCAGCATTTTATACATCGCGACATCAAGCCAGGAAATTACGATTCCTTCGCGATCCCAGGCCTAAAGGCTACCTGCTCTCTCCGGAGACTGTCTCATATCATGCTTCGCGTGGATGGGCGCTGATCCGTGGCTGGGGGCGCTGGTGCAGCGTTGAGAGCGTGAGAATTGAACGGATGGGTGCAGGACGCCAGCTCATCTCATGGGCATAAACGCAAACTTTAAACAAGTCTCTCACACTTTCTGTGAAAGCTCTAGTATACCCAAGGAGCGAACAGTTTGTATCTACACCTGTCTGATTTATGCGATATTAGCGTTTGGGACGTTTGAAAATGTATTCTAGACCTTGCGTCCATTCGCCACTGCCAAACCCAGAATAATAGGTGGAAAGATTTAGTATGGTAACAAGTTTCCCCCCTTGAGCACCAAGTTTTAGAAGCTCCACTTCGCTCATATTCTGCTTGCATTTCCTCGAAAAACTTGCTAAACACAAGTTTAGCAGGAAGCCAGCAGCGTGCGGCTCTCTAAGACTTGCTAGAAGTGGTGTCTATCCCTGAAATCAGAGACTTACTCAGCGCCATTAAAGTGTAACGCAACTTGCCGGCCCGCGTGGCCATTTTGAGAGGAGAGTTAAAAATGCAGGTGAGTAGACCGTGTTCTCATCCCTCAGACCCCAGCTTCGACTCGCAGGTCACGCACAAGCTGGCCCAGGGAATAGCCTCCAGCCGTTTTTCGGGGATTGGCTGCCCGCAATTGCTACAGATACCATACGTCCCATTATCGATGCGTGCCAGCGCCTGTTGTACTTCGACGAGCAACGTTTTCTCATTGTCCAGAATAGCTTGATCCACGTCTGTTTCCTGCAGATCCACCGCCTCTTCTTCCGGCTCTTCAACGCCATCGCTGGCTTGGATTGCATCTTCGGGGGGCGCGGGGCTTCCAGTCAATGTCGCGATATGCTGCTGAATTTCAGCCTGCTTCTCTTCAAGTCGCTGTCTCATGACAGCCAGGTCAATTGCCATCTATTTGTATCCTTTCGTCGCACAGTTCTTATGAGAGAGTATTATACCTCTTTTTTCTCTTCTGGCATACTCTTTTTATATACGCGCTCCGTAGGTGGATAGATACGGATGTGACGCTGGTCGGTTCCATCAGGGGGACAGGGGATCGGGCAGGAAATGCAGCCCCATCTCTCCCGAGCCCGCGGCATGGAATTCCAAAATGTACACCCATGACGCAGCTCATGACGCTTTCATGACACTTCCTCCATAGAGTAGGACTAGCAAGGAGATCTTCTGAAGACGTGAGGAGGTTTTATGAAGACGTTGTTCAGTTTCGCCGAGCGCCTCGCGGGGCCGCTCTTGCGCATTAGTTTAGGCCTGGTTCTGCTCTGGATTGGAGCCATCCATCTTGCCATTCCCCAACCGGTGGTGAAATTGCTCTCGCTGTCACTTCCTTTCCTGGCCTTCAGCGCGTTCGTCTATGTGCTCGGCGCGCTTGAAGTCATTGCTGGCATCCTGCTCATCGCTGGCCTGTGGGTGCGCTATGCCGCTCTGCTCTCCCTGGTGCTGTTTGCCGGGACGTTGACCATTTTCGTGATTGCTCCAGAGGTGACAGGCTTCCCCTTGCTCACCCTGATGGGACAGTTCTTGCTGAAGGACGTGGTTCTGGCTTCCGCTGCAATCACGGTGATGGCAAGGGATGCGGCCAGCCATGAGGCGAAACGGGCTCAGCATACCCAGCTTTCTAGCCGTTCAGGAGATCACACGCTCTCCCCTGTGAACAGCGAGAGCAAAGCAGGTGAATGATTCTGTAATGAGGGAGCAAACTCATTATATCGTAATGATTTTCACCGAATTTTGGGGCAAAATCCTGTGGTTTCGCCTCCCCTCAACCCTTTGGTAGCTGCCGCTACATGCATTCATCCCGTAACACCGGTAACACATATATCTGCCTGGTCTATGAATGCTGTTACATCAAGCAGTTTTGCTCCTGGCCTGGATGGTATCAGACTCCCCCTAGTACTTTTTGCTGGTATAAGACTAAAACCTGAAAAAATTGAATTTTTGTTCTATTATCTTTTCCTGGATACCGGTATCAGTAAAGACATTGTGCACGATGCATAAAGTTGTATGAGTTGATTTGTATTTTCGGGAGCGGGAGCCGGGCGGGCGACCAGCGCCGGGGAAGGCCGTTCGTGCACTAGGCGCGTTGCGGACGCCCAATGCTCTCTGCGGACCCAACAAAGTGTAAAGGAAGGATGGCTCATGTCTAAGCGATATATCCGGTGGATACTGCCGTTCGTGGTTCTGGTACTGATTGGAACGTACTTTTTAGTGTCGCCTATGCTGGCTACTCATGCAGCGGGGCCAAGTGTACCGGGGACACAGAATCAAATCACAGTGCCTCAACACGGCCAAACGCCAGACTGGTCCTGGTATCACTAATAAATAAAGCCCTTCATAAGGGGTTCGAGCGAGAATAATTTGATTCTCCTTGAACCCCTCGCCATGTTCAACCTATGAGCAAATTCAACCAGTCTCTAACCTCTTTTGTATTGCGATGCCCCAGCGCTTCCAGAGCTGTTACACTCGCTTTCCCGAGCCTCCGAGCCTCATCGAAGTAGCCGCGCGCAGCAGCAACGCGAGCCAGGCCATATTGTGCCAGTGCGAGCAAATCGTGATCTTCTTCAGAAATGATGGTAAGCATTTCACGAAAGCTTGTTTCGCCAGCCTCTATCTGCTGCTGATTGAGATGGAGAATGCCATATTCATATAGAACAATAGCGGTCATCTGAGGCCTGCCGACTTGCCAAGCTAAGGTCAAGCTTTCCTGGAAGCACCTTTCTGCCTGGGTGAAGTTCTCCTGCCTTCTTGTCATCAATCCCAGATTAATGAGCAAAGCACAGATCCATTCACGGTGTTCGATCTGGCGTGCCAGTACCAGCCCTTCCTCATAGTAAGTCTCTGCCTGAGCAAAGCTTCCCAACTCACCTACCGCGTCTCCCAAATTGAGGAGCAGAAGACAGACCTGTTCACGATCCCCGATCCGGCGTGCCAGTACCAGCCCTTCCTCATAGTAGACTTTTGCCTGGGCGAAGTTTCCTCTCTCGGCTGCCGTTGCTCCTAAATTGATAAGCATAGTACATATGAGTTCACGGTCTCCGATTTGCCGAGCAAGCGCCAACCCTTCCTGCAGATAGGCTTCTGCTTTGGTATAATCTCCTCGACTGCCAACTACAGAGCCGAGTACCTCGAGGAGGCCACTGATGCGTTCCCGGTCTCCGATATTGCGCGCAAGTGTCAGACCTTCTTGCAAGTACACTTCAGCACGGGCATACTCTCCGCGTCTCCAGGCCACCCACCCAAGATCGTTGAGCAGCGCACTGATGCGTTCACTATCTCCGGTCCTGCGTGCCAGTGCCAGCCCTTCCTGTAAATGAGTTTCCGCCTGTGCATAGTTTCCCTGCTTCTGTGCGATCTCTCCCATGTATAACAGCGTAGTTGTGATACCATAGCTATCGCCCAGCACCATTGCTGCATCATAGGCCCGCTGCAGGTGATCTTCTGCTGTAGCGTAGATGCCACGCACCAGTAGAAATGGCGCGAAAGCACAGGCACAGCGCACCAGGTCCGGCCATTGCCCTAATTCGTAGGCTGTTTCCAGGGCTGCGAGGATGATATTGCTTTCTGTTTCGAGCAATTCGTAGTCTTTTTTGTGGGATTCGACGTAGCCGGTGAAGTAAGTGACCAGGCGTGCGTAGGGCCTGTTATTCTCATCCAAGTGTAAGCGGGCATAATCGGCGATGGTCTGGTGCAGGGCGTAACGGCCTGCGACGCTACTGTCCAGGAGACCGGTGTCTAAAAGAGTGTCGAGAGTGTTGACTGTGCAAGCGCCGACGTACAGCGCGGCTTCTTCGGAGAAGCTGTTGGGTTTGGAGGGGAAAACGGAGAGGGCGTAGAGAGCGGCACGCGCTTGCTCGTCTAATTGCTGGTCGGTGACGGCAAAGACCGATTGCAGTGAGAGTGATTGCTCCCTGGGCAAGCTGGGGTGGCGATCGAGGGGCCCAAGTGCTTCGTGCAGTTGCAGGCGTTCTTCGGCCCTGCTCAGGCGCTCGAGGGCTGCTGCGATGCGGCGAGGTTGCCCGCTATAGGCCTGCACACGCAGATATTTGCCCATGAGGGTGAGCGCGAGGGGCAGCCCACCGACGGCGTTTACGAGGTCGTGCGCCTTCTGTTTTTCGTGATCAACCACCCTGGGGGCCAGCATGCGCAGCAGGGTCATGCCTTCGTGCTCGTCGAGTTCGCGTATGACGATTGCATCTTCACTGGCAATGGCTGTGGCGATGGTGGGAAAGCGCGTTGTTACGAGGTGGGCGCAGTTAGGGCCGCCGATTTTGAGCGCCAGGGCGTCTTCAACACGCCAGGCATCGTCGATGACTAGCAGCATGTGACGCGAACCGATGGCGCGGCTCACCGCTATGGCCCTGGCATCATTGTCACTCAGGCCTGAAATTTCTGTGGATGAGAGGCCCAGCAGCGTTCCCCAGCGGGTCAGGAGACCAGGGATGTTGGGTTCGGGCCCCAGAGCGGCCCAGAGGATGCCGTCACGGAAATGGGCACGGGTGTCGAGGTCGTGGGCGAGTTCGATAGACAGGGCGGTTTTGCCTACACCGGGTAGGCCGTTGAGAGCGGTGAGGGCGACACTGCCGCCGTTAAAGAGGCGCTGCTTGAGTTGTACCAGTTCGTTGTCACGGCCTACCAGGCGCGTGGCCGGTTGCAGCGGGATGGCGGTGTCGTATACGGGTTCGGCGATGGTGGGAAACGGGGCAGCAGGTTCGGCGAGGTCGAGCTCCTGTGGGCTTTTGCCGAAGAGCGTGCAGAGTTTGCTGCGAAAGTAGGGGCCGGGCCTGGTGATGCCACGCTCCCAGCGGCTGACGTTGAGATGCGTGGTACCAATGAGTTCTGCGACTTCTTGCTGCGACCATTTGCGGCCTGTGCGTGCTTTGGTGAGGTTCACCCGGGGTTGAGGGTCGGACCTGGGTGTTTGCATTGTCGTTCCCCTCCTGGTAGCATCGACGATACGATAGTGGATGATTGTCACCCTGCACAATTGCAAGGGTTGTACCTGACTAAACGAGAAAAAATGATTAATTTGATTAAGGAAATGATATCACAAGTCATTCCATAATTGTCGTTTTGTATCCATACTATAGGTAGGCGAGCAGGACGAGGGGTGCGAGAGGGTAGGCAGGACGACCACAAGGGGTCCCGCTCCGCATCAGTCCCGTCCCTACGAGGAATGCGAGGAGTGCCACTATGCAGACAGTTTGCCTTCCTAAAGGAAAACCTGCTGATTACTTTCTACAGCAGCAGAAGCGAGAGCAAGATGAAGAGAAGATGCTGTACTTTCCTTTAGATGGGATGCTACCGGCAGGCGATACGCTGGTGTTGAATACTGCCCTTAGCACTCTATCCTATCTCTCCAGGGGCATCGATTGTCCACGGCTGGAGAAACAACAACAGTTTACGAGCAGCGAGTTGAGCTTGCTGCGCCCCTTGCTGGAGCTTTTCCCCCATTATTGCCCCTACGAAGTGATGTTTGCCAGCTTTTACAATGGTACGATCAACGAGGTGACGGTTGAGCATTGCCGGCAGCTCCTGTACGAGGCGCTGGAAGATGGTGCCTGGGATCAGCAGTTGCGGCCGATACGCAATGTGCTTTCGCGCACACGGTTGAAGCTGCGCCCCTTTGGGATCGATATCTCTTCGATTTTGGAGACGGGGTATATTCTGATGGTGACGCCAAGAGAAAAGTAAGAATCTGCTGCATTGGCGGATACTGCGCTACCTGTCACAAAACCAGGGTTTTGCGTTTTTTCTCCTCCAAAGTCTTGCATTTTGCGAACTTGTTGTGTACTCTGTGTACCATATACATGTTTTTAACAAAAATATGTGCACCGAAGATATTTTCACATATTACCGTTTTGAGAGGAGTCACGCCATGCAAAGAATATCTTTCCGTAAAGTGAAAACCTCCGTCTATCATGTACAGCCAACCGAAGATGATATCTTACACTTTTCCCTGGATGGTCTCTTGCCAGAAAGCCACACGCTGGCTTTGAATCTCTACCTGGGCACACTCTCGCTGCTTGCCAGTAGCCCTACCAGTTCCTACCCGTACTTGCTGGCGGAACAGCAATTCACAAGCAGTGAGCTTTCCGTGATTGTACCGCTGCTGAAATATTACCCGCATTATTGTCCCTACGAGGTGCTACTGGCGAGTTTTAACTACGGGAATACCAGCGAGACGATGATTGAGCGCAGCCGGAAACGTTTGCACGAGGCACAGCTTGAGGGTATCTGGGACCAGGAAATGAGGCCGGTGCGCAATGTGCTCTCGCGCGCACGACTCAAGATGAGGGCCTTCAGGATTGAAATCTCTTCCATCCTGGAAACCGGCTACATTTTGATGGTGCTATCTGAACGCAAGCGCCTGGAGGCGTAGCCGTTTATACGCCGGAAGTGCGCAGTTTGTGTACCTTGATGGCAACCTGCAGCGGCAGCCAGTTACTGGGCTGTTCGACGTTGATGGTGCACAGCGATTGTATGCGCTCTATACGTTGGGTCAGCGTGTTGCGGTGTACACCCAGCAGCTCGGATGTGTCTTTGATATTGCCTCCATGCTCAAGATAAAGCTCCAATGTATCCAGCAATCCAGACCTTTTATGCCCCTGGTCATAACGAGAGATCAGAGCGACCTGATCCAAATACAGGTCGCGCTGGCTGTTTTCACGCGCAAAGGTATAGAGGTAGCGATAAACGCCAAGGTCGTTGAAATGCAAGCTCCTTGCTTGCTGGCTAAGGCACTGCCCAATCCGCAAAGCTTCCTCTGCTTCAGCGAATCCTCGCCGGTAATGTGCGATATCATGACAAATACTGCTAATACCCGCGAATATGCGAACACGCTGCTTGCGTTCCACCTGTAGTACGAGCTCATCCAGCCATGTTTTCAGACCTCCACCGGTCATGTCTTTGTCGAGGGGCAGGATGCAGTAAAGAATGTTCTCACGCTCATACAGCAGCGAGCCGGGATAGTTATCCTGTAGACGATAGCTGGTAAGCTTGATGGTATGGTTGAAGGCGGAGAGTTGGTTTTCGTGCGTTGGGGGTTCGTTGCTCTCGAGCATTTGTATGGCTGCAAGCATGACCATGGCATGCGGGATAGTAAGATCACAGCCCAGCGAGGCAGCCCGGCCTCGCAATGATTCCTCGCCGTTGATTTTTTCCGAGAGCAGGTCATCGAAGAACTGGACAATGGAACTGTTGCGCGCTGGAGCATCTGCGAACAGGCGACCTTGTATGGCCAGGGACGCCTGCATGGCAATAGTGCTGAGCAACAACTGGCCTTCAGCCGAAATGTCGAGATATTTGCTTGAATAGCAATTGATTAAACCAAAGCAGCCGTTGTGTGCAATCAGGGGGACAATCAACAATGTCTCGTACTGCACATTCTTGAGCGGATTGAGCTGTTCTTTCTCATGCACGGTCAGATCGGGCAATTGACCAGGTTCGCTCACATGGCTGAGTTTCGTCCAAAGATGCTGGTCAATTTGGGGGGAGACAACGATTACGCCACGCTCGTACAGGTCAGGTGATGAAGTCTGCATAGTCATTTGACCATTGAGGGATTCCAGGAGCATCACTACGCAGAGATCCTGCGAAGTAGCCTGCCGGGTCAATGTTGCCAGGGAACGCAACATTTCATCGAGCGGGTGCGTCGGAGAGAAGATTGTTAGTAACCCCCGCAGAATATCGTAGAGCTTATGCGCGGGAGCGGAACTGGTGGTTCCCGTAGCCTCAGTAGGGGATGTGTGCTGCTGTGGTTGTGTAGTGGACATTTCTACAGTGCTATCCAGGCCAAGTTCTGCCAGCGAGATCCCCTTTGCGGATGTAGTCATGCTAATCCCCCCAGAGATGAGTATAGTGGAAAAAAGTTGGCTGCTGTTCTCTCAAGAATACGGACATAGTTCACATAAAATCAAGGCCAGGCACAAGTGTAACATATATTTCGGGCAGTGTCCAGTGCAATTAGCACAAATTTATATAACAAATGTTTTTCGGTATGTAGAGACATAGGACAACTTTGTCTGTTGAGAAGACCGGTATAAGATTGATAAGTAGAGGTAATGATTTTCATCGATGGCCTGGATGGTATCAGACTCCCCCTAGTACTTTTTGCTGGTATGAGACTAAAACCTGAAAAAATTGAACTTTTGTTCTATTATCTTTTCCTGGATGCCGGTATTAGTGATTCGTCTGTCGTAAGTATGGGAGGTAGTCATGCATTCACTATGGCGTACAGTTGCCAAGATGGTAGCCTGGATAGGGGCGGCAATGGTGGTGATTGTCGTTCTGCACCTTGGAGGTATAGTTGCGCTGCGCGTGGGGGAGTTCTCTCCACTGACCGGCGCGTTCATCGGCGGCACAATGGTACTCTCAAGTACGCTTTTGCGGAGGCGTACAAGAGAAAATACTGAACCCTGGATTGGTTACGAGCAGGTGGGATGGGCGCTGATTGGCCTGGGCGTGGTGATGTGGGGCTCTGGGGAGACATTCTGGCGCTACTATATGGCTACCGGGCAAGCTCCATTCCCATCGACAGCAGATATCGGCTATGCCAGCTTTCCGGTGCTGGTGTTCACCGGGCTCCTCTTGCAGCCGTCATCCGAAACCGGTGGCAAGCGCTTTTTGCTGTTGATGGATAGCTTGATTTCAATGGGCTCGATCCTGGCAATCGCCTGGTATTTGTTGTTAGGCTCCCTGGCGCAAGCGCCCGGCGAGGCTAATCTCGCAAAATTCCTGGGATTGTATTACCCTATAGCCGATACAGCACTGCTCAGTTGCGTGGTGTTCATGCTGCTGCGGAACCAGGGACGGCGGTACCAGGCTAACGCGCGTCGCATCAGCCTGCTGGTAGTCGGCCTGGGGCTGTGCTTTTTCGTGACTTCGGACTTCATTTTTAATGTGCAGAACAATGCAGGAACCTACGTGGAGGCTACCTGGACTGACCTGGGCTGGCCACTGGGCTTGATGACGATAGGGATCGCAGCCTACCTGCGCCGTTTCCTGCCCGCGACTCCTGCCGAGGTGATTGAGCAACGTATGGAGGACTACGAGGAGCGGCATACCTTCGGTGTGACACGCTTCATTCCCTATATCCTCTTAGCACTGCTCTTCCTGGCGCTGACCCTCAACGTACTTTCCAGTGATCCTGGGCAACTGGCCATCCGGCCATTGCTGCTGTTCGCAACAATGGGAGTAGTGGCGCTGGTAGTCGTGCGCCAGCTCTTTACGCTGTGGGAGAACGCGCGGCTGGCGCACGAGCAGGCAGAGGCGCTTACGGACCTGGAGCGAGCCAATACACGCATAGAAGACCAGGCACGCCAGATCGCGGATCACAATGTCGAGCTGGAACGTGGTATTGTGCACCTCAAGGATGTTCAGGCACAGTTGGCAAACGGCAATTTGCGGGCGCGGGCCAATCTCACCAGCGGCGCACTGCTGCCACTGGCAGGCAGCCTGAACCTGATGGCTGAGCGCCTGATGCGCCTGGGACAGACGAGTGTGTATATGCAACGCCTGATGCGCGCCCTGGGCGAACTGAGTATCGCCTTTGAACGCAGGGCGGCAGGTGCTCCTTTTATTGTTCCCGAGTCCTGTAATGAGTTTATAGAGATTAACCGCCTCTTAACCTCGATGCACTTGAAGAGCAACGCAACAACGTTGCCCAACACTCACCCATTGACGAACGGGCATGCCACGCAGCGGCCAGCAGCCATGCAAAGTCCGGTAACGCAATCTTTTACGAATGATGCTCCTAACATGCCGCGACAAACGCCAGTGCCCCGGCAGACTGATACGCCGGTGCCGCAAAACCCCTTGATGCCGAGGCTGGGCATCAGGGCCGTATCGGCCTCACGACGATTGCCATCGTCAGGGTCACTGGAGAACGGGGTGAGCGACGGAGATGATCACTTAACCAGCTAGCTAATCCTCTCTCATACATACGGCGATCACGCTGATATTGTCTTTGCCGCCGGCATCCAGCGCGGCCTGGACGAGCATAGAGCACAACTGTGACGAAGAGGAAGCAGACGTACTGAGAATCTCCTCGATCCCGGTGTCGCGCACCATCTCCCATAAACCGTCGGAGCAGAGCAGCAGGATATCGCCTACTTGCATTGGCACGGTGAAGGTATCGACTTCCACAGTTGGATAGTTGCCCAGAGAGCGGTAAATCTCGTTGCGCTGGGGATGCGTGTACACGTCATCGGCTTTGATCGCTCCGCGCTTTACCAGGCGGGCAACGGTTGAATGGTCCTGTGTTACCTGAATAAGCCCCTCTAATTCTCGATAGAGGTAGGTACGGCTATCACCTACGTTCGCTACATGGGCGGTTGCGCCCCAGAGCAGCGAGGCCGTGATGGTCGTACCCATGTCCGCGTGCTGCTGCTGGTTGCATCTATACACACTGTGGTTGGCGCTTTGCACCGCTTCGACCAGCAATTCCGGAAGGGTGTCATCTTCCACGCTTAGTTGTAGGGCAATCAAGATGCGCTCTCTCATAGCGCGAAGCGCCAGTTGGCTGGCTTCGCGTCCATTGCCATGACCTCCCATGCCGTCTGCTATGAGAAATAGGCCAACCGGGCGGGGAGCTGTTATAGAGCTGGTTATGTTCTCAACTGCGAGCAAGCTGTCCTCGTTCGGTCTGCCCCTGCGTTTGATGCCGGCATCCAGGCCTGTACCTATATCCAGGTATAGCGGGTTCCTGCTCCTGGTTTTAGCTCTACTCCGCCCTATAGCAGGTCGCCAGCACTCAGTTATATCGGGCTCACTCTGCGGGCTGAGATTCCCATGCATTTGTACACGATCTCTTTGCATAACGGGTGCGCAGGCCAGGGAGATATCTCTCTGACCGAAAGGGCTTGATCGTGGGTAGATTGTTGGTGCGTTGGCGATGCCTGCATGCGGGGATGACGCAGTCGCAGCCAGTTCGGACGCTGTTGAGTAGTGGCGCCCGTCCAGGTCTTCCTGCGTTACCTGCATGGCTTCCGACTGGTACTGCGCTTCCAATAACTCCGCGTTGAAACGTTTGAGTTCACGCCGTTCCCGCCACCAGCCACGGACCAGGCGTATGCCGATCAGCACAAGCGCTCCCCAGGCGAAGAGTAGCGTAGCCGATAGCAGCGCTAAACCGAGGAGGGGAATGAGCGTGAGCGGGCCGTGTGCTGCCCATAAGCTGGGCAAGCGTGGCAGCGCCTGGAATAAGAAACGCCAGGCCCATGGAGGAAAGCCGCCGCCGATCGATAAGAGGAGGATAGCCCCCAGGGGCAATGCGATGCAGGCGGCGATTCTCAGCCACTTGTGGGCGGCATATAGGGTTTGCATGTGTTCCAGGATGTTGTTAATCATGTTGTCCCTTTCTCTTCTCGCGCCAGATCAGACTATGTTATTCACTGTTGTCTCGTGAAACATGGTTACTTTGATTACTGTGTTGTTCTGCATGAGGAAACGCAGGCCGCCAAAGCCCGCTGAGAACGCTGTGTCCATGACGGTGAGCATCCAGGCATTTGGTTCGGGCTGGCTGCTGGGCCAGGCCTTGACGGAGAAGGCTGCGCCAAAGGCACGGAAACGCAACGTGTAGGATGTTCCACTTTGAGCCTTGTATGCTACAGAGCCGAGTGAGGTGGTTTTTCCGTTGACGCGCTTCAAGATTTGCAGTTTGGTGCCATCGATGAGCGCTTTGTACCAGTTGTTGCCACCGGTCCAACGGAGGACTGCGCCCATGTTGACACCACCATTCTGGGTGAATTGATTCACGACTCCGCTGAAAACTACTTCTACGTTGGTATTGGATGGCCCAAGGATGGCGTTAAACGCGCCCTGCGCGTGGTCTACCTGGCCGATACCGCCGGTGATAGAAAAGACTTCGATGCTGTTAGCATCGCCGACCCACTGCCGACCGTCCGAGGCTGTTCCCCAGAAGACCTGGTTGGCACGGTGAAAGGTATCTTGCGCCAGGATGGTCCCTCCGTTTGCTGTGGAGGGTGTTGGCGCGGAGGGTTTAGCCGTTCCTATGGGCATGGTAGAGCCTATATTTGTCGATGGGTTCGTTTTGACGCTTAACGGCAGTGTTAAAGCGGCTTCTATGGAGCGAGAGAAGAGTCCGGCGGTTAATCCACCGATTATACATAAACCTATAAGGGTGATGCTAATCGAGCGAATTTTCATTTATTATTACCTCGCATGTGGTTAGAAGCGCTACAGTACTATTGGCATTCGGCATGATTTCAGGTGGCGAAATGCTGGTGATATAGCGGGTTACGGTAAGCGCTGCCAGGGCTTGCAGGCTTTCGTGAATCCAGGTGACGCTCGCACGCATTTGGCCGGTTACAGGATCCACATTGCCTACATAGGCATTGTTGGCTTGCGCTACCATGTCATTGAGCAGATCGAGGGCTGAGGGCTGGACCAACTGAGCGCCGGTCATGTTGACGATCTGCCTGGCATCGGCGCGCAGCTTTGACAGCCCGAGCTGGACATTGTTCATTGCGGCGATGATAGCAGCAGCGTTCTTGCGTATATCCGGGGTTGAACCGGGAGCCTGGATCAGTCCACTGAGATGATAGACGATGTGTCCAAGGTAACTGGGCGGAACCTGACTTGCGCCATTGACATCCACCAAGCCGACGCTGGCGAGACGCGCAATGTCGCCTGGGGGATCGGTGTCAGGAGGCATATCCAGGTGAACGAAGGCCATTCCATCCAGGTAGGTCAGTGTGCGCATCGTCTGACGGCGCACGAAGCCCAGGTCTTTGGATTGATCCCAGATGTCCCTGGCGCTGACAGTCCATTCCAGTAACTTGCCGGTGTTGCGATAGAGCCAGTTACTGAGTCCACCTGGTAGTTCCATCTCATCGAGCAGGGGGTCCGACGCCAGCAGGTGGCGCAGGTGGTCAATGAAGCTAAAGTGGTGGCTGTCCAGTGGATCCGGCGTCTGTGGGAATGCGCCGTAGTAACGCCAGGTGCTGTAGTCAGGGGAAGGTGTGATAGGTGTCACGGCTGCATCTTCCTCTGTAACCAGGAAACGGCTGGTAAATGCCAGCAGGTTCGCGTGCTGCTGATCACCGGGATAGAGCATACTGGCGCTGCCTTGCACTACAGGGAGCCTGCCAAGCAAGATTGCTCTCGCTTCACCCTGGTTTTTATCGGCCAGCAGCCAGGCATAATAGCTTTTACCTGGAGCAGGATTAGAGAGTCCATGCAGGTCGATCGACACTTCGTCATCGATGCCCTGGTCGCTATTTTCGCTGACATGTTCGCTGCTCAAGAAGCTAATATGACCTACAGCTTTAGGTTGGGGCACAGGTGCGGCAGGTGATAATGCGCGAAAGTACCACAGGTAAGTAACCACACCGGCAGTACTTAGCAGCAGTAGTGACACGAGCAGCAGCACGAGGAGCAGACGCCCGCGCCGCTTGCCTGCCACGGGTGGGAGCTGCGGTGATGAGACGGATTTGGGAACACTCTGAGCTGAGGGCTCGGTTTTGGGGATGCTCTGCTGAAAAGAGGGAGGGGTGGGCGCTAGAGGAATGGCTTTCAGGTCGGAGATAAATTGCTCAGGCGCGGGTGAGCTGAGCGGTATAGTTTTCCTGGAAAGGGTACGCTGGTGTGAGAGTGAGAGGTGTCCCTGCGACAGGGAATCGACGAGCGCATCAATTGAGACGTAGGCTGGAAAGCCGTTGCGCGATGCGATTTGCCGCAGGCGCTCATTTCCTGCTATCACAAAAACGATGGGCAGGTCAAGCTTGCGTTTTACATGTTTGAGATCGCCAAAATCATCTGGACGCAGAAATACCTTTGACCTTGAATGAGCCGGCAGCATGATTACTACGGGCTTTTTCTGCTCGCTGATGAATTCGTGCAGGGCAGCTTTTTCGTCTGCTGGTTCAACGTAAAGCATGCAAAAGTCGCCAGCATCTTTAGTCTTCATCGTGACCTCACTCCACAAGTTCTATGACGCCGAGGCGCTGCAGGCGGTCTTTGCGACGGCGCTGCACGAGCGTTTTTTCTCCTTTACGCGAGATTGAGTATGGGACCGTTCCCACCTGCCGGTGAGATTGGACGTTCCACGCCGGTACAAAGCCGACCAGCACCTGCGATGCCCAGGATGGGTTGGATGGCTGCTGGATGGTCTCGTCAGCTGGTTCCTGGGTTGATCGGCGGGCGTTGCCCCAGGTATGGATGATTGCGCCTACGACCACGAGGGCACCCCCGAAATAAGCCTGTATAGGCAGCATCTCGTGCAGGTAGATGTTTGCTATGAAAGCGCCCAGAATTGGCTCAAGGATATAAATAAATGAGACGGTGACGGGAGATATATGCTTTTGTACGAGCACGGTAATCAGTGTCGGCAGGAAGGTGCACGCGCCCGCGACATAGAGCACGATCCAGATATCATGAGGAAACGATGGATGCAGCGCGTGCCAATCACCGAAGAGCAAGACGACGAGATTGGCCCATAACGCCATCGTGAGCAACTCGATGCCGAAGAGCGGCCAGGGTGCAATTTCAGCCTTTTGCTCATGATCTGCAAGGAACACATAACAGGTGTAAAGGACGCCGCCGAGAAAGGCGATCAGGGAGCCACGCCAGTTACCCATCGAAGAGTTCATGATCAGCAGGATCGCGCCAGCCACCGACAATAGGCCCGCGAACCAGGTGAGCTTTTTTACAGGCTGCCGCAGGAAGATCCACGCGATCAGCGCAGCAAGAAATCCGTTGAGAGAGGGGAAGAAAGCGGTGCCGGTGGCGCTGCTGTACTTGAGGGCGATGGCGATGGTGAAGAGCGCCAGGCATAGCCAACTGCCCAGCAGGAAACCGCGCTTGATGACGGCCCTACTCATGTCCTTCCATGAGAAAATGATGATGATAAGAGCAGCCGGCACGAGTAAGATCATTTCGAAGAATGAGAAGACGATCGGGTCGATACGGACAAGCGCCTCTTTGGCCACGGAGTAGTAGGTGGCAAAGAGGATGGTGTTAAGTAAAAATGCGAGTCCGGCTACCAGTTTCATGTGCTTCACTCCAAAGTGGGATAATCCTTACTCTCCATTTATGTTAAAGTGGGTGTAGAGGGACACTCAATGGACTAGTGGAGGGCTGTAGTTCTCTGCACTCCTGCTGCATGAGCTGACGTGTCGAGATGCGGGGGGAGCGGACTGCGCGTTCTACCACGTGCACCTCTATGTCGTTGGTTTGAAAGGCGCGGCAGGCGAAAGCGACTACGTCTGCTACTGAGAAATCTTCGCAGGAAAAAATATCGAGATTGACCATGCCATATGGCGCCCAGGCATGCAGGCTGACGTGGCTGGTGGCGATTATGACAAAACCTGAATAGCCATTATCTAAAGGATTGCTCGTCTCTATATAGCGCAGTTCAACGGGGCCTACCTTTTGCATCTCGATGCGTGTGGGATACTGATCGAGCACTTGTCGCAGATAAGCTTCGTTCTCCAGTAGACCAGGATTGCACCCGTAGAGGTCGAGCATGACATGTAGCATAGGAACATACCTCGCTTTGACACTATATAAATATGATTTGTGCTACCTGGCGAGGCTTGCCCCCGCCAGGCCTCCATCGCTAGATTCTCCCAGCGCTTACCAGGAAGTATACTTAACGTATTGAGAGGTTGGTTGGTTTTCTTCTTCTTCTTCTTTGTGTGGAAAACCAGGGTGTTTTCAGGTGGACGTCGCAAATTTGAGGTATGTGGATAGAAGAAATGTGAGTTTATATGCTAGTTTTTCGGCTCCGTACTGCAAGGTGGAATGCAGGATGCCGATGTATGTTTGCAGGTCTTCGCCGCCGCTTACACGTATACGGGGTAATAGGTAGGGGGTCCGCGCATCCTGTATGGCGGAATCAAAAGCAAATGGGTCCAATGTAGCCCCAATGTAACCATCTGCGAGGAGATCGGTCAGCACTATCATCTGTTCATATATGGAATCGTGATGAAATGGTTCGCCAGAGGGGTAACAGAAGAATTGGATGGGTCGTCCAAGCAGTGTTTGCAGCATTGATTTAGAAACAACCAGTTCTTCCTGCGTAGTCGTTCCTGCCGGAGGTTCTCCAATATTGACATGATGGACGGTATGCGAGGCAACCTGCATGCCATCTTGCGCAAGTGTGCGTACCTGGTTCCAGGTCAGGTAATTTCCACCAATCATGCCTGTGATGATAAAAAATACGCCGCGATAGTGGTGAGCCATTAATGCCGGTAAGGCATCCGTATACATGTCTTCGTAACCATCATCAAAGGAAAGGATCATGGGATGCGCGGGTAGTGCTTTACCATAGTAAAGCGCATCAAAAAGCTCGATCAGGTTGATACCGTGATAGTCTTGCTGCTGGAGCCAGGTAAGCTGCGCATTAAAATCGGTTGTTCTCACCGTCAGGCTGTAGTCCAGCAGGTTCTTTGTTGGCTGATTGGAGACATGATGATACATGAAAATAGGAACGAGGAGTTCGGTCGCGGGAGGGGATGCTGGCACGAGAACAGGCGCATCAAGGTCCGCCGGACCGGCAAGCAGCACGCGCCAACTGCCATGATAGGGTAGCAGGGAAAACTGGATATTGTTGAAAAGGCCATTATCCAATGCAGCGCTTGAAGGGGCAGTAAGCAGACCACGCGGTGCGGCAGCTGCGAGGGAGATACGTAATGTTGCCACGCCTGTATAAACCTGGGTCGTATCGGGATCGAGCCAGGAGGACTGAATTTGTGCGGGGGTATCTTTATATGTGATAAACTTCAAAGAACCAAATTTTGCCCGTTCAAAGTGTATGAAATCTTTTTTCCCCTGCCACAACTGTTGAGCAGCGGGGGTAAGCATAGACCACATGTCAGCCCAGTCTTTTCTCGTCATGGCATTCATGAAGCTTTTTGCGGCATTGGCTATCAAAGTTGCTTGAGACGAGGATGGAGGAGCGACGTGTACAACGGACTAGACGATGCTGTGTGTGTAAAAGTATGAGACAGCCAATTCCCAATTGCCGCGCGTTGCGTGAAAGCGTCTCCCAATAATAACCCGACTAGCAGTATTACACTGAGCAATACAGTCAACCGCAGCCGTAAGCGCTTGTCTGGTTTAACAGGCATTGGCGACGCTGCCCGATCTGGACGCTCCACGACCATTGGCTGCGTCGGCTGCTGCGCTATGTCTTTTGGTGATTTCCCTTGCATGACCCTACCCCCTATAATGCATATTAACTAATGAAGCGGGATAGCGGAACAGCCACCGAGGGCCGATAAAGAAATTTAATGACCAAGATCGGTAATAATCGCGGGTCGCTTGTCATCCTGAGCGCAGCGAAGGATCTCTCGATGGGCAGCCAGATGCTTCGCGGAGTTTACCCTGAGCGAAGTGAATGGGCTCAGCATGACACTACCGGCTTTGGTCGTTACTCTTCATAATCGGCCCCTACAGATGGCCGGATTATTTAGTTAAGAGACATCATATACCTAAATCTGAAAATACAGAGAACCATGTGAGCGTCACAATCTACTAGTAAACAACGCCTTTGGCCACAAAATGTTGCATTTGGCAACAGAAATAGCCAACTCATCCTTTTAAGCAAGAGTGCTGGTGAAAATCGGCTTGAGGGCCGGATAGAGCGCCCGGTATTGCTCATAGGACCGGGCATAGATGCTCTCAAACTCGGGGCGCGGCCGAGTATGTTCCACAATATGCACAACTGCTTCGCAAGCTTGTTGCACAGAAGCATACACTCCGGTGGCCACACCCGCCAGGAGCGCTGCACCAAAAGCTGGCCCTTCTTGCGCGTTTGTTGTGACCAGTTCGACACCAAGCACATCGGCAATGATCTGCCGCCAAATTGGGCTCTTCGCGCCGCCACCGGTGGCACGCATCTGTTCAATTTCTAAGCCCTGCTCGCGGATAATTGCATAGCAATCTTTGAGGCTAAAAGCGACTCCTTCCAATACGGCTCGAATGAGATGGCGTCGATCATGGCTGGCTGTCAAGCCGATCCAGCCTCCGCGCGCATATGCATCAAGGTGGGGTGTGCGCTCACCCTGGAGATAGGGCAAAAATGTGAGACCTTCGCTGCCTGCTGGAGCGCCCCCGGCTTCTTTTACCAGGAATTCGTAGGCGTCGATTCCTGTCCAGCGTTCGAGGGCGTGTTCTGGTAGCCCAATGTTATCGCGCACCCAATGCAGCGAGAGACCCGCGCTTTGTGTCACGCCCATCAGATACCAGGCATCCGGCACCGCGTGATTGAAGGTATGCACCTTTGGAATGGGGCCGGAAACATCCACTCGAGGGGCAGCAGAATGGGCAAGTAAAACTCCACTGGTGCCAATTGAGACGAGAGCTAAGCCGGGGCGAACCACGCCATTGCCCACAGCCCCGCAGGCGTTATCTGCTCCTCCTCCAGCGACGGGTGTCCCCGGCGAGAGGCCGGTCGCTGCTGCTACTTCGGTGGTAATGGCGCCACACACGGCAGCAGAGGCGACAACATGCGGCAACAGTGATGGATCAAAACCTATCGCATCGAGGACTTCGTGTGACCATGTACCGTGTTTCACATCCAGCAGGCAGGTTCCGGCTGCATCCGATATTTCCATCGCCAGGACACCCGTCAGATGGAAGCGGATGTAGTCTTTAGGCAGGATGATGGTGCGCGTGCGGGCGAAAATCTCAGGCTCGTTGTCGCGTACCCACAGTGCTTTAGGAGCAGAAAATCCAGGCAGAGCGGGATTACTGACAAGTTCAATCAGGCGAGCCGCGCCTACCTTTTCGGTCATCCAACGACACTGGGGATCGCTGCGTTGATCGGCCCAGATAATGCATGGTCGTAATACCTTGTACATTCCATCCAGCAATACTACACCATGCATTTGACCTGAAAGCCCGAGGCCGCGCACGTCGGCCGGTTTGATACCCTGCTGCATGCCACCTGCCAGGCAGGCCCGAATGGCGACAAGCGTCGCTTGCCACCAATCTTCAGGATTCTGTTCGGCCCAACCCGGATGAGGATGAAATAAGGGGTAATCGACAAAGGCGGATGAGAGTACATGCCCATCACCGGCGGCGAAGAGCGCGGCTTTGACGCCGGTTGTGCCGAGATCGATGCCCAGAAGCGCTTGCATAATCCTGCTCCTCTTATCTAGTTTTAGGCTCTCATGCTCGCAGCCTGCGGCTGCGAGCGAAATAAAAAGGAATTTCTGGGGACACCCCAGACCCCGGCAGAGGGCTTCGCCTCTGCACTCCTGATGAATCTCCAAAGGGTACAGTTATAACATTGCCTGGAGGACCGGTAGAAGACGAAGCCCTCTGCACTCCTGATGAATCGGATTTCAGGAATATCAGCGACCCAGGCAGGGCGGCGGTGCCCCTGTACAGTATCGTCTGCATTTAAGAAACTTGCTAGCCTCGTTTATGTCTTGAAATAATACGTTCGGTGTACGCTTTGTCCAATCCCATGGTTTCGTAGACGATTCTGTAGCCTTCGACGGCGTCGGCGCGAGAACGAGCTTCGGCGAGGGCCTTGCGGTCGATTTTGCGGGCAAGGTCGTCAATAAATGCCCACTGGAGTACGGAGCGGCGCACTGCGGCCACCTGATCCTCGGTGTATGGGTAGAGGTCATATCCGATACGCTGGCCTTGAGCGCCGTAGTCTACGTCTTGCAAGGTCATGGCCAGTTCGAGGGTTTGCATGAAGAAGGAGGCGCCGACCATGTTATCGTCATCGAATGTGCCCCAGCCCGAGTTGGCGTGCTGGTGGCCCAGTTTGCCCTCGCTGTACAGTAGGGCCGCGTACTCGGCCAGGTTCTCGCCGTTCATGATCAGGTGCTGCCAGTCCATGTTGACGAGGAGACGCGAGGTATCAACGCCCAGGCGGCGCACGCGATCGATGGTATAGAGGGTGGCGGAGATGTTGCGCATGAGGATGTTCATGGCAGGCTCGCTATTTTTGTGCTCCATGAAGACGGTTACGCCTTTGGAGGCCGCGTGTGCGACAACCTCACCTACTCCGGCTACGAACCAATCCCAGGTCTGGGCATACTCGCGCTGGAAGTTATAGTTGTAGCCTTCGGCACCGGGCCAAATAATGAAGTGGGCTCCAAGTACTGCTGCAAGATCTACGCCGCGTTTGAGCGTTTCTATGCCCTTGCGGCGCAGCGTGGGGTCAGGATTGATGAACGCGCCCAGTTTGTAGGTGGAATCGGTGTGCAGGCCAGCGGCGAGACAGTAAATATCCATTGGCCCTAACGCTGCTTTGATTGCATCGACGGTGTCTTCGTTGATTTCGCCGGGATAGTGATACTCCAGTCCGTCCACCAGGTCGGCTAAGCCAGCGACGACGCGCTTTGTGCGTGTCACCATGTCTTCGTGAATCACCTCCGGGTGGTAGCCGCCCGGTACGAAACGGGTGGCATTGGGTCCGAATGCCCAGATGCCGACGCTGTTTTTTACTTGAGTGCTGTCCAAGTTTTTTCTCCCCTCTGGGTTTTGACCGTTCAAATATCCTGTGATTTAGTATAGCACAGTGTAGGACACGGCTAATGAAAGCCTAAGATTCGTGTGCTCTTAGCACGGCAAGGACGATCTTCGGCAATGCCAGGGTGGTGCTGGCTATGATATAGCGGCTCTGATTGGAGGAGAGAGCAATAGCTTCTGCTTCCTATCTCTTTTTTGTTGAACCTTGTTCGAGCAATGCATGTAAGGTCCGTGGATTATCCTCAAGAGAAACTAAGGAACCTTTGCGGCGTACGAGTTTGACGATGAAGAGGCTCAGAAAGAGACTCAGAAGGAGAAGCAGGACAACAGCAATGATATAAACAAATATCCCCCCATGTGAGGTCCAGAGTGTTACATCAACGACCAGGACTGCCAAAATCGCGAAGGGCAAGACAAGCATGCTCATGCCTTTCCTTCGCGGACGGCTTCCTTTGAGCCTATTCATCAATTTCTCCTTTCCAAAAGAGGCATGATCCAGGCAGAGATCTTTGCCGTATATCTCGTAACCTTCTTT
>WNGP01001111.1_pt1 | contig 21819 bp, 22 predicted proteins | sample 5407671 | NCBI WGS metagenome assembly WNGP01 (sample SAMN13153381, study PRJNA577476) | soil metagenome | isolation source: 40 cm soil or saprolite under Garry oak tree replicate 2 | place: USA:California | collected 2016-06-15
CCCCAGACCCCATCGGCCGGCGGCCCTGGTTGGATGGAGGCATGCCGGCACACGATGCCTTCCTGCTTGTCTCGTTCGGCGGCCCGGAAGGCCCCGACGAGGTCATGCCGTTCCTGGAGAACGTCACCCGCGGCCGCGGCATCCCGCCGGAGCGGCTGGCCAGCGTGGCTGAGCACTACTACGCGGTCGGCGGGGTCAGCCCGATCAACCAGCAGTGCCGGGACCTGCTGGCCGCGATCCGCGCCGACTTCCCGGCCAGCGGCCTGTCGCTGCCGGTCTACTGGGGGAACAGGAACTGGACGCCGTACCTGACCGACACGGTGCGGGCCATGGCCGACGACGGCGTGCGGTGCGCCGTCGCCCTGGTGACCTCTGCCTACAGCTCCTACTCGAGCTGTCGGCAGTACCTGGACGACATCGAACGGGCCCGCGCCGCGGTCGGCCCGGACGCGCCCAGGATCGACAAGATCAGGCGCTTCTTCAGCCACCCCGGCTTCATCGAGCCGTTCGCCGCCAGCACGCGCGCCGCGCTGGCCACGCTCCCCGCCGACCTGCGAGAGGAAGCTCACCTAGTGTTCACCGCGCACAGCGTCCCGGTCGCGATGGCCGAGGCCAGCGGGCCAGAGAAGGGGGCAGGGGTGGGGGGCGGGAGGTACGTAGCCGAGCTGACCGAGGCTGCCGGTCTTATTGCCGAACGGGCCGGAGGTGGCACGCACCCGTGGACGCTGGCCTACCAGAGCCGGAGCGGTCCGCCCTCCCAGCCGTGGCTGGAACCCGACGTCTGCGACCACCTGGGTGAGCTGGCTAAGTCCGGGACCAGAGCCGTAGTGGTGGTCCCCGTCGGGTTCGTCTCCGACCACATGGAGGTCCGGCACGATCTGGACGTCGAGACCGCCGACATCGCCGACTCGCTGGGTCTGGCCTTCGCCCGGGCAGCCACCCCGGGCAGCCACCCGGCGTTCGTCTCCATGATCACCGAGCTGGTCAGGGAACGCATGGCGCAGCCAGATGAACGCGCGCAGCCAGATGAACAGGCCTGCCCGCCGGACTGCTGCCGGTACACGGCGTCCGCCGGGCGGCCCAGGGGAGCATCGCCGACATGACCAGCCCGCAGGCTAGCGAGGACGCCGAGGAACTGCTGCGGATCGCGGTGGCGGCGGCCACCGAAGCGGCCCGGCTGCTGGCCTCCTGGCGAGGTGACGAGCGCCCCGAGGTCGTAGAAACGAAATCCAGCCCGACCGACATCGTGACGGAGATGGACCGCCGGTCCGAGGCCCTGATCACCAGCCGGATCCGTGCGCACCGACCCGGCGACGCCGTCCTGGGCGAAGAAGGCGGCCAGACCGCGGGCGGCCCGGTCGCCAGCGACGGCGGCCGGCCCGGGAGGGTGCGCTGGATCGTCGATCCTTTGGACGGGACCGTCAACTACCTGTACGGCCTGCATGACTGGGCGGTGTCCATCGCGGCGGAGGTGGACGGCACCGTGGTCGCCGGGGTGGTCGAGGTGCCCCGGCACGGCGAGACGTTCACCGCGGTGGCGGGCCAGGGCGCCTGGCTGCACCGGGGTGCGGCCAAGGTGGCGCTGCACTGCTCCTCGGGAGTGCCGCTCGGCCAGGCGCTGGTGGGGACCGGGTTCGGGTATGACGAGGGGCGCCGCCGGGTGCAGGGCGAGGTGATCGCGGCACTGCTACCCTACGTGCGGGATATCCGGCGCGGCGGCTCCGCCTCGGTGGACCTGTGCTCGGTGGCCGCCGGGCGGCTTGACGGGTTCTACGAGCGCGGCCTGAACTACTGGGACTTCGCGGCCGGCGGCCTGATCGCACGTGAGGCGGGCGCGATGGTCGGCGGGCTGGCCGGCAAGACGGAGAGCACCTCGATGGCGGTGGCCGCTGGCCCGGGCCTCTACCAGAAGCTGGATACTTTCCTGACCCGGCTGAACCCGGAGCGGGACGCGCAACGTAGTCAGGAACGGGACGCGTAAGCGGACCGGGAAGGCGCTCGTCAGCGGGCCGGCAACGGGGTGCGTCAGGAGTTATCGGCGTGCCGCGTGTGCGCTGGGCGCGAACGTGGCAGAATTCCCCGCCGGAATCGGGCACAACTACGGCCTTGAAAGCGTTACAACCGCGCAGCGAAAGCGCACTACGGATGAAGGGGGATGGAGTACTCAGATGGCTACCGACTACGACAGCCCGCGGAAGACGGACGACGACCTGACTGAGGACAGTCTTCAGGAACTTCAGGCGCGCCGGATGGACAAGTCATCGAGCACCATCGATCTTGACCCCGATGATGTTGCCGAGTCCCTGGAGTTGCCGGGGGCTGACTTGTCCAACGAGGAACTCTCGTTCCGGGTGATTCCGCGACAGGCGGATGAGTTCACGTGTTCCCGGTGCTTCCTTGTGCACCACCGGAGCCAGCTTGCAGAAGACCGCAATGGTCAGCTTGTCTGCCGGGAATGCGCGGCTTAGCCCTTTGCGGCGTTGGCGGGCTCGCGGTCCGGGCCGCTGTACGTTCTACGTGCCGCAGCCCGGGTGGCGAGCAGCCTCGCCGCCTCCACACTGATGCCGGTCAGCACGGACCAGCCGAGCGCCTCGGTGAGGGCGACCTGCGGGTCCTCCGGATGCGCAGGGGGTTCCTTGCCCAGCGCCTTGGTCCAGGCGAACGTGATCACCTTGCGTGCGACAAAGGCGGCCGCCATGGCCGCCACGGCGCTCACGATCTTGGTACCGAGGTCCACTTTCCTATCTGCCATCCGACTGCCTCCTTGTCGCCCCGTCCGCTACCCTCGTCCGCGCAATCATGCCACTGGCTCGTGACCAGCTTGCACCCGGCACCTTTCGATGGCGGCGGCCAACTCCGCCGGATGCCTGGTGCCGATCAGCCAGTACGGGACCGCCGAGCCCGAAGGGGCAATGGCCAGGTAGACCGATTCCTTCAGGTAGGGTCGCGAGTACAGGCGGGCCGCCGGGTCTGCCCGCGGGCCGCGCAAGCGGCTGGTCTGGTTCTCGTCGAGGCAGACGACCTCGCTAACGGCCGTCAGGGGCAGTACGGCATTTCCCGCCCGCAGAGCTCCGTCGCGGAGTTCCACCGTCGCCAGGCCCATAGTGATCAGCAAGGCGGCGCAGCCCGCGGCGAGCCCGATCATGATGATGACCGGCCAGGGCTCGGCGAGGCCGGCATAGAGTGTGGCGCCGAGGATGAGGACAGTTGGCACGGCGAGCAACCACCAGGCGAGCGGTACGCGGAGCCGTTCGCGGTAATCACGCATGCAGTCGAGGGTAGTTGGTCAGATGGAGTCGTGGCGGGGGGCAGGGACGACGCGCCCGGGCGGTGCCCGAGTTGCGGCGTCGAGATCCCGGTCCCGGCGGCCCATAGGATGCGACAGTGCCCGGATGTCGCGCTATCCTCACCGTGCGTGCGAGCAGTAGGGAGTTCTTCGTTGCCGCATTCCCGACCCGATGTGCTGATCAAGCGGCTCGACCCTGGCGTGCCGCTGCCGTCGTACGCCCATCCGGGCGACGCCGGCGCGGACCTGACGACGGCCGAGGACATCGAGCTGCAACCGGGCGAGCGGGCGCTGGTCCGGACCGGGATCGCGATCGCGCTGCCTGACGGGTACGCGGCGTTCGTGCATCCCCGCTCCGGCCTGGCGACCAAGCACGGGGTGACGCTGGTGAACGCGCCGGGGACCGTCGACGCGGGCTACCGGGGCGAGATCAAGGTCACCCTGCTGAACACGGACCGGGACCACCCGGTCAGCTTCAGGCGCGGAGACCGGATCGCGCAACTGGTCATCAAGCGCGTGGAACGGGCGCTGTTCCACGAGGTAACGGTGCTTCCCGGGTCGAGCAGGGGGGATGGCGGCTTCGGCTCGTCGGGGGGGTACGGGGGGGCGGAGAGCCCCCCCGTGACCGGGGGGTCCAGGGGGGTCGTCCCCCCGGACTAGCATTGAGTGTAGAAGGAGCGTGCGGAGTGTTTCGTCGGCGTCGTTCAGCAGACGCGGGCCAGGCTTGGTCAGAAGAGTCCGATCAGGGACTGTCTGATAGCGAGCTCGATTACGACGAGCCAGAGCAGCCCGCGGGAATCCCGCGTGCCGAGGGCGGCCCGTGGGACGCGGAGGAGCCCTTCCCCGCGCACGAGCGGGTGGACCTCGGCAGCCTGCAGGTGCCGGTCGGGCCGGAGCATGAGATCCAGCTCGTCATGGCCGAGCAGCACGGCGCCTGGGTGACCGTCAGGTACCGGGAGAGCGAAGTCCAGATCCAGGCGTTCGCCGCCGCGCGCCGGGGCGCGCTGTGGGACGACGTGCGGGCCGAGATCGCCGCCGAGGTGCAAACGGCGGGCGGGCGGAGCCAGGAGTCGGAGGGATCGTTCGGGACCGAGCTGATCGCGCAGGTGGCGGCCGAGCCCGGACAGCCGGCCTTGGGCGTGCGGCGGGTCAGGTTCATCGGTGTCGACGGCCCCCGCTGGTTCGTGCGCGGGCTGTTCACCGGCCCGGCCGCGGACAGCCCCGCAGCAGTTAGCCCCGCAGCAGCTAGCCCCGCAGCAGCTAGCAGGGAGCAGGCCGAACTGCTCGAGGAGGTGCTGAGGGACATCGTGGTGGTCCGCGGCGAGCACCCGGTGCCGCCCCGGGAGATACTCGAACTGCGGCTGCCGCCCGAGGCGCGGCAGGCGCTCGAGGAGCAGGCCGCCGGGGAAGAGGAGAGCCGGTTCCGCGGTGACCTGAACCCTTTTGAGCGCGGCCCGGAGTTCACCGAGACGCGCTAGCCAGTACGGCTACTCGCTGGACCGCAGCAGGCGGGCGAGTTCTTCCTCGACGTCCTCGCTGGTCACGAAGAACAGCTCGTCGCCGGCCTGCATCGGATCGTCCGGGTGCGGCACCAGTACGCGGCCCTCGCGCAAGATGGCCACCAGCGACGTGTCGGCGGGCCAGTCGATCCCGCCGATACGCTGGCCGACCAGCGGCGCGTCATCCGGCATGGTCAGCTCGACCAGGCTCGCCTCGCTCTGCCCGAACGTCATCAGCCGCACCAGGTCGCCGACGCTGACCGCCTCCTCGACCAGGGCGGAAAGCAGCCGTGGGGTGGAGACGGCGACGTCGACGCCCCAGGACTCGTTGTACAGCCACTCGTTGTCCGGTTGATTCACCCGCGCCACGACGCGCGGCACCCCGTACTCGGTCTTGGCCAGCAGCGACACGACCAGGTTCACCTTGTCGTCGCCGGTCGCGGCGATTACCACCTGGCACCGTTGCAGCGCCGCGTCGTCCAGGGAGCTGATCTCGCAGGCGTCGGCGAGCAGCCACTCGGCCCTGGGTACGCTCTCGACCTTGATGGCCTTGGGCGAGTTGTCGATGAGCAGCACCTCGTGGCCGTTCTCGAGCAGTTCGCCGGCGATGGAGCGGCCCACCGCCCCGGCTCCTGCGATCGCGATCCGCATCAGTGCTCTCCTCCCCGTGTCGCGAAGGCCGCGGCGACCCGGTCCAGGTCGCTTTCCCTGGCCACGATGTGCAGCACGTCCCCTTCCTGCAGGACCGTGCCCGGTTCGGGCACGAACGCCTGCCCCAGCCGGTCGACGAATGCGACCCTGGTCATCGTGCTGGCCTCCAGTGACTTCACCTGCTCGCCGATCCAGGCAGGCGAGAAGGCCACCTCGGCCAGCACGATCTTGCCGGTGGGGTCCCGCCAGAGCGTCTCGCCGCCCTCAGGGAGCAGCTTGCGCAGCATCTGGTCGGCGGTCCAGCGCACCGTGGCCACGGTAGGGATGCCGAGCCGCTCGTAGACCTCGGCCCGGCGCGGGTCGTAGATCCGTGCCGCCACCCGCTGCACGCTGAACGTCTCGCGCGCTACCCGAGCGGAGATGATGTTCGAGTTGTCGCCGCTGCTGACCGCCGCGAAGGCGTCCGCGCGCTCGATGCCCGCCTGGGTGAGCACGGCCCGGTCGAAGCCGATCCCGGTGATGCGATCGCCCTTGAATGCCGAACCGAGCCTGCGGAACGCTTCCGGGTCCATGTCGATGACCGCGACGGTGTTGTCGCGGTCCTCCAGGATGTGGGCGAGCGTCGACCCGACCCGCCCGCAGCCCATGATTACGATGTGCACGACCGTCCTCCCACGATGAGCAGGTCCCTGAGCAAGGAGCGCCTCGCCACCACACCAGCACCACAAAGGTATGCCCTCACTTGGCATCCTCCCCCGCCAGGAGGTGGGGGATTTTCCCGCACCGGAAGGAGCACGACTTGAGGTTCGATGACTTATCAGGCGGGCCAGGTCGTCGAGGTTACGACAGTGGACGTGGCGCACGGCGGTTGGTGCGTGGCCCGGCCAGACGACGGACCGGTGGTTTTCGTCCGGCATGCGCTGCCGGGCGAGACGGTTCTCGCCCGGATCACCGAGGTCACGTCCCGGCTGGCCCGCGCCGAGGCGGTGGAGATCCTGGCGCCGTCACCAGACCGCGTCAAACCCCCGTGCCCGCATGCCGGTCCGGGCGGTTGCGGCGGCTGCGACTGGCAGCACGCGACGCTGCCTGCCCAGCGGTCGCTCAAGGCTGCCGTGATCCGCCAGCAACTCAGGCGGCTGGCGGGCCTCGACCGCGAGATCACCGTCGAGCCCCTACCCGGCGACGAGGGGCCCGGTGATAAGAAGCCCGGTGATGAGGAGCCCGGTGATATGGAGCAGGGCGCGGGCCTGGGCTGGCGGACGCGTGTGCAGTTCGCGGTGCGGCCGGACGGGGTGGCCGGGCTGCGCGCGCACCGCTCGCACGAGGTGATCGACATCGGCGAATGCCTGATCGCCCATCCCGGCATCACCGATCTCGGCCTCCCGGCCCGGCGCTGGCCGGCCACATCCTCGGTGGAAGCCCTGGTGGCGACCGGATCGGACGAGCGAGCCGTGATCATCTCGAGCGCCAGGCCCAGCGCTGCGCGCGGGAGTGACAGAAGCGGAATCGCGGCAGAGGGCGCGGCTGGCGGACGTTCGGCACCAATCGACGGGATTACGGCCGATGCCGTGCTGCGCCGGACGGGACCCTCCAACCGCCTGACCCCCATGCGCGGCCGTACCTACCTGAGCCAGCGGGCCGCGGGCCGGGACTGGCGGGTCAGCGCGGGCGCATTCTGGCAGGTTCATCCAGGTGCGGCCGACATGCTGACCGAGGCCGTGATGAACGCGCTCGAGCCACGGCCGGGCGACGTGGCGCTCGACCTGTACTGCGGCGCCGGGCTGTTCGCCGGGGTGCTGGCCCCGGCGGTCGGGCCGGGCGGGACCGTGGCCGCCGTCGAGGCGGACGCTGCCGCGGTCCGGGACGCCCGGCACAACCTCCGGCATTGGCCCTGGGCGCGGGTGCACAAGGGTGACGTCGCGGCGGTCCTGCGCCGCAGCGGCCGGCCCGGAGCCGAGGGAGCGGCGCTGCCGCCGGCCAGGCTGGTGGTAGCCGACCCGCCGCGCTCCGGGCTGGCCCGCGAGGTCATCGACTACCTCAGCGCCGCGGAGCACGGCGTGGCCAGGTTCGCCTACGTGTCGTGCGACCCGGCCACGCTGGCTCGCGACATCGGGCTGCTCGTGGCGCGCGGCTGGGTGCTCGCCGGCCTGCGGGCCTTCGACGCGTTCCCGATGACCCATCACGTCGAGTGCGTCGCGACCTTGGTCATGGATTCGCCGCTGGCGGCGTCACCTGCGTGAATCCTGCGGGGCGTGCGCGGAAGCGGCGTCCGGTGAGGCGTCAGGTGCCTGGCTGCGCCGGAGATCCGGCGTCGGTGGTCCTGGTCACGTAGTAACCGAGGCCGGGGATTCGGGTCAGCAGGCCCTCGTCCTCCAGGGTGCGCAGCGCCTTTGCGCACGTCTGCCGGGCATGCCCGTACTGCTGGCTCAAAGTGGTAATGGACGGCGTTGGCATACCGGGGGCAAGGGTCCCCTCGGCTATCTCCCGACGCAGCCGTGCGGCCAGTCGCACGTAGGCTCTTGGGTCCGATTCGTCGCTTATCGACACTCTCGTACCGTACTCGATTGGCAATATTGCCAATCGCAACGCTTCGACACTAGTCGAGATTAGACGAGGAGCCCAATAGTGCGTTAACGTCTGAAACCGTCGGGGCCACCACGGCCGCGCGGAGCCAGATCCCTGGGCAGGTCATGATCTTTTACTCGTGGACCGCACTGAGCGACAGCGATCCGGCGGTACTGAGCGACAGCGATCCGGCGGTCGCCATGGGCATCACCGACGATCGAGGCCGGGCCATGCAAGCGGGCGAGGATACCCTCGGCTCCGGCCTGGCGGCCACGGTCATCATCGAGGCGGTGCGCCCGGCCATGGCCGCGCGTACGCTGGCCCCCTGTTACGTCCGGACCGGGGTGGGATGGCTGGGCCGGTGCACCGATGCCGGAGAGGTGGCCTGGAGCAGGTTCTTCCTGCGGGCCGATCCGGATGATCAGCAGGCCGCTGGCAGGATGAGACCATGAAACTCCGCATCTTCACTGAGCCGCAGCAAGGCGCCGACTACCAGACGCTGCGCGCGGTAGCGCTGGCCACCGAGGAACTCGGATTCGACGCGTTCATCAGATCCGATCACTACCTGACGATGGGCGGATCCGGGCGGCCCGGACCGACGGACGCGTGGGCCACGCTGGCCGCCCTGGCCGTCGAGACCAGCCGCATCCGGCTCGGCACGCTGATGAGCTCGGCGACATTCCGGCTGCCGGGCCCACTCGCCGTCACGGTGGCGCAGATCGACCACATGAGCGGCGGCCGGATCGAGTTCGGCCTCGGCGCCGGCTGGTTCGAGGCCGAGCACACCGCCTACGGCATACCGTTCCCGTCGCTGCGTGAGCGTTTTGACCGGCTCGAGGAGCAGCTCGCGATCATCACCGGGCTGTGGGAGGCGCCGGAAGGCGAGACGTTCTCCTTCGAGGGAACGCACTACCAGCTAACGGACTCGCCCGCGCTGCCGAAGCCGGCCCAGCGGCCGCGCCCGCCGGTTCTCGTCGGTGGCGCGGGCACGCGCCGCACCCCGCGGCTGGCGGCCCGGTTCGCCGACGAGTTCAACATGCCGTTCCATACTGTGGAGGACTCGGCGGCCGGGTTCGCCCGCGTCCGCGAGGCCTGCGCGGCTGCCGGGCGTTCTCCCTCGTCCATGACCTACTCGGTGGCTCATACGGTGTGCTGCGGGAAGGACGATGCCGAGTTCCGTCGCCGGGCGGCCGCCATCGGCAGGGAACCGGAGAACATGCGGGCCACGGGCATCTCCGGAACGCCGGGGGAGGTGGCGGCCAAGATAGCCGAGTTCGCCGAGATCGGAGCGGACCGCGTGTATTTGCAGGTGCTCGACCTGCACGATCTTGACCATCTGGCGCTGATCGCCTCGGACGTGATGCCGCAGGTGTAGCGCGGACCCCGGGAGGCACGCGCCGGCGGGGCCGCACGCACCAGGTCCGTTCGGGATGAATTCAGCCGGACGCACGGCGGGCAGCGGCGGCACCGGCCGCACTGCCCGCCCGGAAGCCGTACGTTCCCTGCTCGCGTAGTTCGGTGGCGGCGCTGACGACCGCCCCGATGGCGGCAAACGCGAACGAGCCGCCCACCGAGACCCGGCTCACGCCGGCCTCGGCCAGTTCGGCCACGGGCGGGACCCCATCCAGGGCCAGCACGTTGACCGGCCGGTCCACCTCACGGATCACCTGCCGGATGTCCTCGATACGGCGCAGGCCCGGCGCGTAGAGAACATCGGCGCCGGCTTCCTGGTAGGCCTGCAGCCTGGCGATCGTGTCGGCGAGGTCGGGGCGCCCGTGAAGGTAGTTCTCCGCCCGGGCGGTGAGCACCAGGCGGCCGGGGCCCGCGTGGGCGGCCTCCGCCGCCGCCGCGATCCGTGCCGCCGCCGGCCGGGTGTCGTAGATAGGGTCGTCGGCCCGGCCGGTGAAGTCCTCGACCGAGGCGCCCGCGAGGCCGACCTCGATCGCCAGCCCGATGGTCTCCGCCACCCCGCCCGGCTCGTCCGCGAAGGCGTTCTCCAGGTCGGCCGAGACCGGCAGGTCCGTCGCCGCGACGATCACCGCGGCGTGCACAATGGCTTCGTCCCTGGTCACGGAGCCGTCGTTACGGCCCAGGGTGGCCGCGAAGCCCGAACTCGTGGTGGCCAGAGCCTCGAACCCGAGCGACGCGAGTAGCCTGGCCGAGCCGAGGTCCCAGGGGTTCGGCATCAGCAGCGGCTCTCCCGCCCGGTGCAAGGCCAGGAACCGCTGTGCTTTGTCTGCCTGACTGATCATGCACATAACGTATCGCCAGTCACAGTAGGCGGCTGAACCGAGCGCCGCTCATTAAGGAAAAATGCCAGGTCAGCGACCTTAGCGGCGGTGTGTCCCTCATTCGCTCCTTCGGCTGGGCGGTGACCCTCTGAAATGACGGTCGTAATGGTTACAGCTGGCCATATGGCTTGCGAGCCGGTAACCGCGATGCGATCGTTGACCAGTGCGCTCGAAGACCGCCACCACCAGGAGGGTGCGACTAGTCATCGTCCTGTCGGTGGCGGCTGCCGTGACGGTAATGATCGGCGCCCTCCTGGTGGTCACGAGCGTGGTCATGCGGCTTCTGACCAGACATGAGCCTGCGCATATGACCCGGCTGGGGCTGGCCGTGGTCGCGGCGGGAATCGCGTTCGGCCTCATGGTCCTGGTGGTGTTCGCCATCGCGCGGTTCGGGGGAGCCGGAAGGTCCCGGCCGCGGGCAGGCACGGCGGATCACCGGAGAGGAGCGGGCCGTCCGGAGCCCGCGGCAGAATCCCGCGGGCATGCTCGGCCACCGGGGCACGGCAAGGACCGGCTCCGCGCTGGCGCTCCGCCGGCCGGCAGCGGTCACGCCCGGCGCGACGGCGGAGCGCGTCCCTCCCGGCGGTCGGTGCTGAACCCTACGAACGTGTACTCACCGGGCGGCCTCATCGACGTGCCCAGGGATGGCCGCGCATCCGGGACGCCAGAAGGCCAGAGCATCCCGGAAATCCTGCGCACCGCCGGTCCCGGGCCGGCCCCGGGAGCGCCGGCCGCCGGGCGGACCCAGGACCGGTCGTCCTCCGGCCGGCCCGGACCTCAGCCACCGCGCCCTGGTTACCAGCCGGGGATGGGGCCGGGGGGTCCCGGCCGCGCCCCGCATGCTCCCGGCGGCCAGCCGGTGCCTCCCATGCCACCCCGTGATCACGTGCGCCCCCGGGAGGCGTCACGATCCGGCCAGGCGCCGCCGGGCCGCGAGGGTATGCCGGGCCGCGAGGGTATGCCGGGCCGCGAGGGTATGCCGCCGCGCGGAGGCGCCCCGCCGCAGAAACCGCAGGCATCGCGGGAAGCCCAGCGGCCGGGCCGCGCTGGGCCGCCCCGCGACTCCGGGCTGCTCCGCGACGTCGGCCCGCCCCGGGAGGGCATGCCGCGTGAGGGCATGGGACCTGGCGGACCGGTCCGCCCGGGCGGACCCCTGCCGCCGCGTGACCCCGCTTACCAGCCTCCGCCAGGCCAGGGCCAGGGGCACGGCCCGGATCGCGGAGCCGGACGGCATTCGGGCGGTCCGGGCTACGCCGCCCCGGGCAGCCGTCGGTCAGGCGCCCCGGGTCCCGCGGGCTCCCCAGGGCACCCGGGAGCCCCGGGCCCCGCCGAGGGCGCCGGCCAGTTCGACGGCGGGTACGCGTACGTCATCCGCGCGTCGGATAACCCGGTCCGCCCGGCCACTCCCGTGCGGCCGCCGAGCTTCGCCCGGCCCGCAGACCCGGCTCGGCCCGCAGACCCGGCTCGGCCCGCAGACCCGGCTCGGCCCGCAGACCCGGCTCGGCCCGCAGACCCGGCCCGGCCCTCATACCCGGCCCGGCCCTCATACCCGGCCCGGCCCTCATACCCGGCCCGGCCCTCATACCCGGCCCGGCCGCAGGGCTCCGGCCGCCCGGCCGACGAGGCGCCCGCCAACGTGTACGTCTACCGGGACACCGGCGGCCAGCCCGATGATCCCGTCGCCGCCCGGGGACCCGGCGAGAACGACACCGCCTACTGGTACGACCTGCCCGGGACCGGCTCCGGGGCAGACGGCCCGCCGCACGTGGTCGAGGAGACGCGCGGCCCGTTCGAGCCGCTCCTGTCGTCCGCCGACCCGCCCGCTACGACACCCCATTTCTCCGCTGGCCCCGACTCCGACACCTCCAGCCTCGACCCCGCCGGCCCTGACACCGCCGAACCCCTCGCCCACCCGGACGAGGGACCGCGGGACGACGGGCAGGAGGACACGGCGCACGCCCACGCGCGCAAGCTCGAGCAGATCAAGGACCTGTACCTGACCGCGGAGGCGATCGGCGAGGCGAACGTCGACAAGCACTTCGACCAGTTGCTGGCTCAGCAGCGCGAGCTCATCAGCGAGTACTTCAAGCAACCGAGCGCGGCCATGCCAGCGGCCGAGGGCAGCCAGGCGGCCGCGGCGGCCGACTCCGCGGAGCAGGAGGAAACCGACCCAGGCGCCCTCCGGGATCCCGGTCCGCCCATCGGCGGTCCGGCGGGCGCGCCCGAGAACGCTCGCGTCGCCGCCGACCACCCCCGCATATGGTGACCAGCGACAGACAGACGCTGGTTATCGCCGTGCTCGGCCTGGGGGAGGCCGGTTCCGTCATCGCGCGTGACCTGGCCGCCGCGAGGACGCAGGTCCGCGGCTACGATCCGGCGGTAACCGCGGCCGAACCCATCCTCGACACCGCCAGCGAAGCCGAAGCCGCGCGAGAAGCGCACGTGGTGCTGAGCGTCAACAGCGCGAAGGCAGCGGTGGACGCGTTCAGGGCCGGACTACGTGGCCTGCGCACGGACGAGAGCCCGGGCGCCTTGTGGGCCGACCTGAACACGGCCTCCCCGGGCATCAAGCGTCAGCTGGCCGGCATCGCTGCAGACGCGGGCGTCCCGTTCGCCGACGTCGCGATGATGGCCCCGGTCCTGGGGCGCGGCCTGCGCGTCCCGATGCTGGCCAGCGGGACCGGCGCTGCCCGCTACGCCGCCCTGCTCAGGCCCCTCGGCGCCGACATCGAGGTGCTCGACGGTCCGGCCGGGCTCGCGGCCAGCAAGAAACTCCTGCGCAGCGTGTTCTACAAGGGCATGGCGGCCTCGATCGTCGAGGCCCTGGAGGCGGCCCGGGCCGCGGGTGACGAGCAGTGGCTGCGCGCACACATCGCCGCCGAACTAGCCGGGGCCGACGCCGACACCCTGGACCGGATCACCGACGGCACCCGCAGGCACGCGGTTCGCCGGACCGCCGAGATGGAGGCGGCCGCGGACATGCTCACCGAACTCGGCGTGCCGCCCCTGATGGCCGACGCCAGCCGCGCCCTGCACGAGCGCCTGGCGGGAAACGAAGGCGGATTACGCCAGCGGCGCGAGCGCCTCGGCTAGCGGCGGGAGGGATTCGGGCTTGGCGTGGTGCGGCAGGTTCACGATAATCAGGTCCACGCCCGCTTCGCGATAGGCGGCCGCCGCCGCGACCACGGGCTCCAGGCCGGTGTCCGGGTCGATGCGCACGTTGACCGAACAGGTGATCTCGTTCACATCCCGCCCGATGGCGGCGCAATGCCCGGCCAGTACCTCCTTGAGCTCGAGCCACTGCTCCGGGCTCTCCGCAAGGACGTTCCACTGCTGGGCCCAGCGCGCCACCGTCCGCAGCGTGCGCTTCTTGCCGCGGCCGCCGATGGTGACCGGCGGGTGCGGCCGCTGCACCGGTTTCGGCTCGCACCGCGCTTCGGTGAGCTTGACGTAGTGCCCGGCGAACGTGGTGGTCGCCTGGCTCAGCAGGCTGACGATGGCCTCGACGCCCTCGTCGAACCGGTCGAACCGCTCGCGCAGCGGCGGCAGGTCGATGCCGTAGGCGTCGCACTCCATCTGGTTCCACGCGGCGCCCAGACCGAGCTCCAGCCGCCCGCCGGAGATGATGTCCACCGTCGCGGCCATGTTGGCCAGCACCGCCGGGTGCCGATAGACCATGCCGGTTACCTGGCAGCCGAGCCGGATCCGCCCAGTGGCCTGGGCCATCGCGGCCAGCATCGTCCAGGCCTCGAAGTTGGGCCCGGTCAGGTCGCCGGTCAGCGGGTAGAAGTGGTCCCAGTTCCACGCCGACTCGAACAGCGGGATCTCGTCCGCCGCGATCCACGCGTCACGGATCTCTTCCCACGTCTGGTGCTCGGGCCGGGTCTTGATCGCGAAGCGCATTCCGGGACGTCCTCTCCTGACCGGATACCGACAATTACAGCGTTATCCTAATGAGCCAGGGATCGCTTCAATTAGGGGATCAGGAGTGGTGGGGCGCGACCGCCACCGCGCCGCAACGGCGCGTCGCGCCGACGCTAGCCGCCGGGCGCCTCGCCCCCTGCCCTCCGCTTTCACCCTGTTCTCTCCCGTCACTTACCTCACCTTCCGGTAACCACGACGATGTCACATCGTGGTGGCCCTGACCACGGCAATGTCACATCGTCGTGGTTGGGCTAGGCCCTAAGGGCCTGCTGAAAAGGCAAAGTAGCTTGATATCAAGATTTCTCGCTAGACCCCCTCGCTAAGTAGCTTGATGTCGAGATACTGTAGGTTGGACGCAAGCGCGGGGACGCACGGTACGAGCGAGGAGGCTCAGCAACGATGACAGCGAACAGCTTCGGCAGCCGGGCGGCCCTTAAGGTCGCGGGCGAGCAATACGAGATCTACCGGCTGGATGTTGTGGACGGTTCGGCCCGCCTCCCGTTCAGCCTGAAGATCCTGCTGGAGAACCTGCTCCGCAACGAGGACGGCGCCAACATCACGGCCGAACAGGTCACCGCGCTGGCAAGCTGGGTTCCAGAACGCGAACCCGACACCGAGATCCAGTTCACCCCGGCCCGGGTCATCCTGCAGGACCTGACCGGCGTGCCGGCCGTGGTGGACCTGGCCGCGATGCGCGAGGCCATGCAGGCCCTGGGCGGCGACCCGACGAAGATCAACCCGCTCATCCCGGCCGAACTGGTCATCGACCACTCGGTGGTGGCCGACGTGTTCGGCAGCCCGGACGCGTTCACCAGGAACGTGGAGATCGAGTTCCAGCGCAACCACGAGCGGTTCGGCTTCCTGCGCTGGGGCCAGGATGCGTTCAGCCAGTTCAAGGTGGTCCCGCCGGGCACCGGCATCGTGCACCAGGTGAACATCGAGTACCTGGCCCGGGTCGTGATGACCCACGACGGCACCGCGTACCCCGACACCTGCGTGGGCACCGACTCGCACACCACCATGCAGAACGGCCTGGGCGTGCTCGGCTGGGGCGTCGGCGGCATCGAGGCCGAGGCCGCCATGCTCGGCCAGCCCATCTCCATGCTCATCCCGAAGGTGGTCGGCTTCCGGCTGACCGGCGAACTGCCCAGCGGCGCCACCGCCACCGACCTAGTGCTCACCATTACCGAACTGCTCCGCAAGCACGGCGTGGTGGGCAAGTTCGTCGAGTTCCACGGCGAGGGCGTGGCCGCGGTCCCGGTGGCCAACCGGGCGACGATCGGTAACATGTCGCCGGAGTTCGGCTCCACCTGCGCGATCTTCCCGATCGACCAGAACACCCTGGACTACCTGAAGCTCACCGGCCGCCCGCGCGAGCAGGTCGCCCTGGTCGAGGCGTACGCCAGGGAGCAGGGCCTCTGGCACGACCCGGACCGCGAGGTGCGGTACTCCGAGGAACTCAGCCTCGACCTGTCCACCGTGGTCCCATCCATCGCCGGCCCGAAGCGGCCGCAGGACAGGATCGCCCTGGCCGACGCCAAGACGGCGTTCCGCGACGCGCTGCCGAACTACGTGGATGAGGCCACCCTGGACAACGGCCTGGCCGGCACCTTCCCGGCCTCGGACCCGGTATCCGCGGGCAACGGGACCAGGGCGTCCAACCCCATCCGCGTCACCCTCGAGGACGGCACGGAAACGGAGGTCGATCACGGGTCCGTGGTCATCGCCGCGATCACCTCCTGCACGAACACCTCCAACCCCTCGGTCATGGTCGGCGCCGCGCTGCTCGCCAAGAAGGCGGTCGAGCTGGGCCTGGCCCGCAAGCCCTGGGTCAAGACCACGCTGGCACCCGGCTCCAAGGTGGTCATGGACTACTACGAGCGCGCCGGGTTGCTGCCCTACCTGGACAAGCTCGGCTTCAACCTGGTCGGCTACGGCTGCACCACCTGCATCGGCAACTCCGGGCCGCTGCCGCCCGCGATCAGCGAGGCGGTGAACTCCAGCGACCTGGCCGTGACGGCGGTGCTGTCGGGGAACCGGAACTTCGAGGGCCGGATCAACCCGGACGTGAAGATGAACTACCTAGCCTCACCGCCGCTGGTGGTCGCCTACGCGCTCGCCGGGACGATGGACATCGACCTGCAGCATGACCCGCTCGGCTCCGACTCCGAAGGCAAGCCGGTCTACCTGGCCGACATCTGGCCGTCCCCGGAGGAGGTCGCCGACGTGGTGCAGACCGCGGTGGCCGAGGAGATGTTCACCCGCGACTACGCCGACGTGTTCAAGGGCGACGACAACTGGCGCGGACTTGACATCCCGGCGGGCGACACCTTCGCCTGGGAGGAGGGGTCGACTTACGTCCGCCGCCCGCCGTATTTCGACGGCATGCCGGCTGAGCCTGAGCCGGTCACCGACATCGCCGGCGCGAAGGTGCTGGCCAAGCTGGGCGACTCGGTAACCACGGACCACATCTCGCCGGCCGGCGCTATCAAGACGGACAGCCCGGCCGGTAAGTACCTGACCGAGCACGGTGTCGAGCGCAGGGACTTCAACTCCTACGGCTCACGCCGCGGCAACCACGAGGTGATGATCCGCGGCACGTTCGCCAACATCAGGCTGCGCAACCAGCTCGCACCGGGCACCGAGGGGGGCGTCACCGCCAAGGACGGCGAGCAGATGTCCATCTACGACGCCTCCCGCCAGTACATCGCCGACGGGACCCCGCTGATCGTGCTCGGCGGCAAGGAATACGGCTCGGGCTCGTCCCGGGACTGGGCCGCCAAGGGCACGCTGCTGCTCGGCGTGCGCGCGGTGCTGGTCGAGTCCTTCGAGCGAATTCACCGGTCCAACCTCATCGGCATGGGCGTCCTGCCGCTGCAGTACCGGCCGGGGGAGTCGGCGGCCTCGCTGGGCCTGACCGGGAACGAGACGTTCGATATCCGCGGCGTCGAGGAAATAAATTCAGGAAACATACCGAACGAGGTAACGGTGACGGCCGGCGATAAGGAATTCCGCGCTGTCGTCCGGATCGACACTCCGGGTGAAGCGGACTATTACCGGCACGGCGGCATCATGCAGTACGTGCTCCGGTCGCTGCTTTAGCCGTTAGGGTTATCGCCCATGGCGAAGGACACCGCACCCACCTCCCCGTCCCCCTTTACTGCGGCGCTGACCGGATTCCGCCGCTGGACGAAGACGACGAGGCAGGAACTGAGCGGTGATCCCGATGCGGACGCGGATGAACTGAAGACCCTGCTTGACCTGATGGGGAACTACCTCGGCCTCGAGCGTCCGGCCGACCTCGGCCCGGGTGACCTCGAGGAACTGATGCTGCGCGTCTATCCGCGCCAGATTACGGTGCTGGACCGCGCCGCCACCGAGGACACGATCCCCGCCGTGCGCGACTTCCTCGCCTACCTCGCCGAAAGCGGTGAGATGCCGGAAAGCACGGCCCGCAAGCTGGAACGCGACCTGGACAGGATCGCGCCCCGGTTCGCCGACGCGGTGATGGACCCGGCCGATGGAATGTTCGGCCCTGGGGAGGACGACGAGGAGGACCTCGGTCTCAAGGAGGCATTTGGGCTCCCCGACCGGCTGCCGCCGATGCGGCTGCCGTCCGAGGCGGAACTGGCCGGAACGGCGCGCGATGCCCCCCTGATCGGCCAACTGCGGGCGCTCGCCGCGTGGCTGGGCACCAGCCGCCGGGTGACCGAGAACGCGGAGCTGGTCGGCGGCGACGCGACCGAAGCCGCCGCTGCGCTGGGCCTCGGCGTACGGGACGTTCCGCATCTGGACTACCTCTGGCGCCTCGCCCTCGACGCGGGATTCATAGAACTGGATGAGGACGAAACCCACGCGGTTCCTGGCGAGGTCGCGCAGGCCTGGCAAGACGGCGACGATGACGAGGTGCTGGACATCTGGGAGATGCTGTTCGCGCTCGTCATGGGCACGCTGGAGGTTATCGCGTCACTGGACCCGCGCCGGTCGGGTGAGCTTGACTTCTTCGGGCAGGGGGCGGCTCTGGCGGTGATGCTCTTCCTGGCCAGGCCGGACGGACTTCCGGTCGCCGAGGTCAGTGAGGTGATCAGGGGCGCTGCGGTCGACGAGCTGGCACCAGAGCGTGCTGCGAAGACATGGCAGTCATGGGTCCGTGCGCACCGCGACCCGGCCCGGCTGCTGCTCGACCAGATGGTCGCGGTCGGGGGCGCCCGGATATCGGAAAGCGAGGATGGCGACCTGGCGCGGCTGACGCCCTTGGGCCTGGCGGCGATCCGCACGCAGTTGGTCGACTCCGAGGTGGAAGTCCCGCTACTCCCGCAGGCAGAGGCCATGACCGCAGCGGATCTGATCGCGATGGCAGAAGGCGCGGCCGAGGAAGAATTCCAGGCCGAGACCACTGCCTGGCTGGCTCACCGCACGCTGGAGTCCGCGGCTAGGGAACTGCTCTGCGTCGCCGCGGAATCCGATCCGGCCTCCCGCGTGCTGGCCGTGGCCGTCGTCACCGAGCTCGGCGCCCCCGCGGAACCCGCATGGCGTGACGTGCTTGACCAGATGGAGTTGCGTGGGTACGCGAAGGCCATCCTGGCCACATTGGGCAGCGGCGACCCGGCGACGGCCGTGCCTTCCGGATTGGAGCTTTCCGACGATGACCTGGCCTGGGTCCTCACCGACGCGCTCGTGGCGGACGGCTGGGATGACGTAGATGACGAAGTCGAGTACGAACCTGCGGCGCTCGCGAAGCGGCTAGGCGAAGCGATCCCCGCCGGGCGGGAACCGGCGGTGTTCGAGATGATCGCGCGGGTACCGCATCCGGCCGCGGCGAGCGTGCTGACGGTGATCGGCAGGCATCACCCCGACAAGAAGATCGCCAAGGCAGCGCGCAAGTCCGCCTACAAGGCGGCGAGCCGGCAGATTGCCCAGCCGAGATAGCCTTGTTTCCTGCCTAATCGGATGCCCTACGGAGGTGAGACCCATTACCGCAAGATTCGGCTGGGTGCTCCCCCCTTGTGCCGGCAGGTGAGGAAGGAGAGCGCCCGGGTTCCCTCGGAAAGGCGCTCTTACCATGTCGGTCTCCGACTTTCTCATCGTTAGCAGGCTCCGGACCGCGGGCTGCGTTTTCGCCGAAGACGAAGCCCGGCTGCTCATGTCCGCCGCCCGGACGCCGGCGGAACTCGACGCCATGGTGGAGCGGCGTGTCGCCGGCCTGCCACTTGAGCACGTCCTTGGCTGGGCCGAGTTCTGCGGCCTGCGGATCACCGTAGCCCCCGGCGTGTTCGTGCCGCGGCGGCGCACCGAGTTCCTCGTCCGGCAGGCCGCGGCGCTGGCCCGGCCGGGGGACATGATCGTCGACCTGTGCTGCGGCGCAGGGGCGATAGGGGCCGCGTTGGCCGCCGCGGTGGACCGAGTCGAGGTGCACGCGGCCGACATCGACCCGGCCGCGGTGTGCTGCGCCCGGCGGAACCTCCCCGGCGGCCGCGTCTACCAGGGTGATCTGTATGAGGTACTGCCCGCCGGGCTGCGGGGCCGGGTCGCCGTGCTCGCGGCCAACGTGCCCTACGTGCCCACGGAGGAGATAGGGTTCCTCCCGCCCGAGGCCCAGACGCACGAGCCCCGGGTGGCCCTCGACGGCGGGGCGGACGGGCTCGACGTGTTGCGCAGGGTCGCCGCCGGGGCCTCTGAATGGCTGACGCCCGGCGGCCACCTGCTGATCGAGACCAGCGAGCGCCAGGCGCCGTCGGCCCAGGCGGCCTTCGTCGCCAGCGGGCTGATCGCCCGAGTAGCCCGTTCGCCGGACCTGGACGCCACCGTCGTCATCGGGCGGCGCCGCGCAGACCGCGAATCCTAGTGCGGGGCCCGCGCCGGTCACTTGTCAGTGGTGGTTCGACGCGCCGCTGGAGCGCGGCTACGCCGCCGGGCTGGCGGCGATCACGGTCCGCGGCGCGCGGGAATCCGCGGGCGACTGACGGTCCGGGCTAGAAGCCGGGGAAGATCTGCCGCAGCTCGTCGAGGTCGACCCCGGCCTGCTCGGCCGGCGGGGTGTGCGCCTCGTCCATCCGCCCGTAGGTCAGCCGGACGAACGCCTCGGCGGGCAGCCGCAGTTCGGATAGGCCTAGCTCGGGCGGGCCTTCGTCGTCCGACAGCGTGAGCGTGACCGCCTCGCCCGTCTCCAGGATGAACTGGCGTTCGGGGTCGGTGGTGGACACGCGCACCTTACGCGGCTTGCCGTCCGGCTTGCCGCTCCTGGCCACGAGCTGGTCCAGCGTATCGATGAGCAGGGCGACGGCATCCGGGGCCAGCGTGGCGGCCGGGTCGAGCGCGACCACGACGTCCCAGGTGTGGGCAGCATGCTCGCTCACGCGCATCCGCGCCAGCCCGGCAGCGCCGAGTTCCATCCCGAATATCTTCAGGTGCAGCCGCGCCTGCTGATCCGCGTCCAGGGACTCGAACCGTTCGAGGGTCGCCTGGTCGGCGCGCAGCGCATCCGACGCCTGGGCCTGCGGGTCCTTGGCGTTCCAGCTGTCCCAGATCGGCATGAATTCGTCGCGGCCGGGCGGTTCCTTCCCGGTCAGCCCGGCGTCGAGGAACATGCCGAAGATCTCGGCCTGCGACCCCAGGTGGGACAGCACCTGGGCGATCGACCACTCGCTGGCGTACGAGCGCTGTTCCAGCTGGTCCGGGCTGAGCGGCTCGACGCTGGCTCGCAACCGGTCGTGGGAGTGCCGCAGCGCGCTGATCCACGGGCCCGGGCTAGGTTCCATGTTGCTCTCCGTTGCTCGCCGGCGTATCTGGAGGAATCCATTGGGCAGCCTACCCTCTATCCAGCCCTGTCCGGAGGGTACCCTCCACATCGTCTATCATGAGGTCATGACGGTCCGCCAGGAGCTCCCGGATGATCCGGCTGGCGGTCCGCGCGCGTCCCAGGATCCCCGGCGCGCCGCGGCCCCGAAGGCCTCCCAGCGGCTGCGGGCCGACGCCGCGCGCAACCGCGCCGCGATCGTGGCGGTGGCCAGGGACGTGTTCGCGGAGCAGGGCCTGGAGGCGCCGCTCGAGACGATCGCCGCGCGGGCCGGTGTCGGCATCGCCACGCTGTACCGGCGGTTCCCCAGCCGCGAGAAGCTCGTCGCCGTCGCGCTCACCGAGAAGGTCGCCGAGTACGCCGAGGCCGCCGAGCAGGCCCTGGCCGTCGCCGATCCCTGGGACGGCTTCGCCGGCTTCGTGCAGCGGATCTGCGAGCTCCAGGCCGGCGACCGCGGCCTGTCCGACCTGCTGTCCATGACCCTGTCCGCGAATGAGCAGGTCGAGCAGCTCCGCCGGATGGCTAACGAGCGGGTGATCACGCTGATCGACCGGGCCAAGGCCGGCGGCGGGCTGCGCGAGGACTTCGTCGGCGAGGACCTCGTGCTGCTGCTGATCGCCACGGCCACGGTGATGCACGTCACTCGCGCCGACGCGCCCGGCGCCTGGCGGCGGTTCGTGGCCATGGCCCTCGACGCGTTCCGGCGCCAGGACTCACCGGGTCTGCCCGAGCCGCCCACGACGGCTCAGATGACCCGGGCCATGGTCCGGCTGGCCGCCGAACGCGGCTGCGGCGGACGCGGCTGAC